>OGUD01000012.1_pt1 | contig 181101 bp, 153 predicted proteins | sample 1573671 | NCBI WGS metagenome assembly OGUD01 (sample SAMEA2582065, study PRJEB24529) | metagenome | biome: Human gut stool | place: China | collected 2011 | reverse complement strand
TAGTAGATTTAGAGCTAGATATGGGAAAAAGTTTGTTAGAGAGTGATATATGGAGTTTGATGCTGTCATCTGGATATCTGACAATAAAAGAGAAGATAGATAGAAAAAATTACATAATCAAAATACCTAATAAGGAGATAAGAACATTCTTTAAGGATGCTTTTATCAAAATGGTATTCAAAGGAACAAGATATGTAGAGGATGTAAAAAGAGCACTACTAACTAAAGATTTAGAATCCTTTGAGATAGCTTTTCAAAATATGGTATTAGAGAGTATAAGTTTCCATAACACTACTCTGAATATGAGAAAAGAGGAGGGAAAAGAGATAGATGAGCTTTCTTATTCAGAAGTTCCTTACCAAATGTTTATGTTGGGCTTTTTAACATCAATGCAGGATAAATTTTTTGTAACACCAGAACAGGAGAGTGGCTTAGGAAGGGCAGATATCTTACTAGAGCCAAAGAACAAAAATGGAGTGGGATATATATTAGAGATAAAAGCTGCTAGAAAGAACAATAGAATAAGTAACTTGGCTAAGAGAGCTCATAAGCAGATAGATAGTAAAATATATGAGACAGAGCTAAGAAAAAGAGGGGTAGTAGACATAGTAAAAATAGGGATCGCCTTTAGAGGAAAAGAGGTAGAGTTTCATTACGAATAGAGAGTTTAGGCTCTCTATTTTTTTTACACATATTATGGTATAATATATGAGAGATAAAAGTAGAAGAGAGGTGTGGATATGAGACCAATAGCAATAGGAGTATCAGATTTTAGAAATATTATAGCAAACAATTGTTTTTATGTGGACAAAACAAAATTTATAGAAGAGCTAGTAAATGATATGACAGCTGTTCATCTGATAACAAGACCGAGAAGATTTGGAAAGACACTAAATCTATCTATGCTCAAATATTTCTATGATATAGAAAAAAATACTGAAAATAGAAAACTCTTTGATGGACTATATATATCTAACTCTTTAGCAATAAAAGAACAAGGTAAGTATCCAGTAATATTTTTATCTTTTAAAGATGTAAAGGCTGATAGCAGTTTGGAAATGATGGAAAATATAGCAATACTTATGAAAAACCTATATGATAAATTTGAATATATTAGAGAGAAGTTAAATCAGAGCAACTTAATGGAGTTTGATGAGATTTGGTTAAAGAAAGACAATGCAAATTTAAGAGGTGCTCTTTTAAATCTATGTAGTTACTTAAAAGAGTATTACAATCAAGATGTAATCTTACTAATAGATGAGTATGACACACCAATGGTATCAGCTTATGAGCATGGATATTATGATGAGATAAAGATGTTTTTTACTACCCTATATGGAAGTGCCTTAAAGGAAAACCCAGCTTTGAAAAAAGCAGTACTTACAGGGATAATGAGGATATCTAAGGAAAATATCTTCTCTGGGCTAAATAATGTAAAGGTAAACTCAATATTAGAAGATGATTTTGCTGAGTATTTTGGAATAACAGAGAAAGAGGTGGAGAAATCTCTAATAGAGTATGGATTAGAAGAGAGATTACCAGAGGTACAGAAGTGGTATAATGGATATATCTTTGGTGGGGTGAGAGTCTATAATCCATTTAGTATAACAAATTTCTTAGATAGAAAAAAAATCATGCCATACTGGGTAAATACTTCAAGCAATACACTAATTAATAAGGTGTTAAAGGAAGCAAGTAGCTCAATATTTGAAGAGCTATCTAAATTATTTCAAAGAGAAACAATAAATAAAACAATAGATGTATATTCAAATTTTAATGAGCTAAAAAATACAGAGCAAATTTGGTATCTACTAACAAATGCTGGATATCTAACACCAGTAGAGGAGATAGATTTTGGAAAGTACAGTATAAGGATACCAAATGAAGAGGTGCACTATTTCTTTGAAAGAGATTTTATTCGTAATTTTTTAGGAAGCGTAGATAATTTCGATAGAACATTGAGCTATCTATTAGAGGGAGATTTTGATAACTTTACCTATGAATTAGAAAATATTATGTTAAATAGTGTAAGTTGTTTTGATTTTAATTCTAACTCAAAGGAGAGCCACTACCATGTATTTATCTTAGGAATGCTGTTAGGACTTAGAAGAAGATACTACATACACTCTAATAGAGAGGGTGGAAGAGGAAGGTATGACTTAGTAGTAGAGCCAATGGATAAGAGCAAAAATGGACTGGTGATAGAGTTTAAGGTGGCAAAAGAAAAAGAGGAGCTAGAGAAAGCAAGTGAGGAAGCCTTAGCTCAGATAGAGGAGAAGAGATACTATGAGGGGCTAAGAGATAGAGGAGTAGAGAGGATAATCTTAGTGGGAATATCTTTTTACCAGAGGGATTTTAAGTTACAAGGAAAGATTATAAAGGGAGTTGTTGCAATTTAAGAAATTAAAGTTATTATAAATAATTCAAGAATGACTTTCGTTCGAAGAATAAAGAGCAAGTAGGTTTATCTCACTAAAAACACAAAACTCGTTTCACTCAAACAGTTGTGTTTTTTAGTGTTCGATTTCGCTGACTTGCTCTACTTATTCTCCTCAATCTTCGTCATTCTTGAATTTTATTCTCTCTCCTAGTAAATTTCTTAAATTGAAATCAGGGGAAAAGAAGAGTAAAGGAAAAGGGAAAAAATTTACTGTAATGAGCATTGCGTAAGCACTAGCGATTGGAAGTAAACTTTTTTCCTTTTATATTATTAAATATTTTTATTTTTTGATTTCAATTTAAGAATTTGCAACAGCCTCTTTCAAACTAAGTATAGCTAAAGCAATTAAAGTAATAACTAATCCAACTAAAGATAAAATAGTGGGAATCTCATTATAGAATATAAGGCCAAATACAGTAGCAGCTATAGGTTCACAAGAGCAAAGTATAGATGCCTTACCAGTGTCCATATATTTCAAAGAGATAGTGTAAAGAGCATATGGAAATATACAGGTACAAAGGGAGTGTGCCAACATAAAAATTGACATCTCCAAAGGGCTACTACTGATTATCTCCCCTACAAATCTCCAATCATTCATAGGAAAAAGAACTATGGTAATAGCCACAGTACTATATAGTGTTATAGTAAGAGCATCATATTTTTTCTCCATAGCAATTTTAGAAAAAATACTATATAAAGAGTAGAAAATAGCAGCAAAAAGTCCTACCACTATCCCTTTAAATGACCAATGCATAGTAGAGGCACTTTCAAAAACACCACTAGCCAAGGCACAACCTAAGATAGCTAAAAGCATACAAAATACTTTTGTACCTGTAATCTTCTCTTTAAATAGAAAAAATGAGAATATTACAACAAATATAGGTGCTAGGCTTAAAAGTACAGCTGATAGTGAAAGAGATAGCTCTGTGATAGAGTAGTTATAGCTGAGATTTAATCCCAAAGTACCAAGGACACCAGCTCCAAAAAATACCCAAATATCTTTAAGTTTTATGTAGAAAAGTTTTTTATCAGTTACAAAGAGCCATAGGATAAGTATAGGTAGAGCTAGAAAGACTCTTAAAAATACAACAGAGTAGCTATCTATTCCCAATTCAATCAATCTTCTTATAAATATTCCCCCTGAACCGAAAAATATTCCAGATAAGATAGGAAAGATAGAGATAAAATTATTAGTTTTTTTAATCATAATTATGTTTCTCCCCTTGTTATTAAAATATATACCTTTGATATTATAGTATTACTTTTTACAAATATCAAGTTTTTGTCTTCTAATCTCCAATGCTATATTGAAAAAATGTCATAAATATGGTAAAATTTTTAGATTGAGATATCTTTTCAATAAGAGATGGAGGAATAAAATTTATGACGAAAATATATATAGCTCCAATAGCTGGAGTTACAGATTATACGTATAGAGGAATATTGAAAGAGTTTAATCCAGATATGCTATTTACAGAGATGGTAAGTATCAATGCTATGGAGTGTGCTTCTGAAAAAACTCTAAAGGTTATTCTAAGACTTAGAGAGGGAGATTCTGTACAGCTGTTTGGTAAGGACATTCCAAAGATGGTAGAGAGTGCAAAGTTTGTAGAGAGATTAGGAGTTAAGCATATAGATATCAACTCTGGATGTCCTATGAAAAAAATTACAAGTAATGGGTATGGTTCAGCACTTATGGCAAATCCAGAACATATAAAGGCTATGCTATCAGAGTTAAGAAGTGCTTTAAATGATGATACAGGATTATCTATAAAGATAAGAGCTGGATATAAGGAGTTTAAAAACCCTGTGGAGATAGCAAAAATTGCTGAAGAGGTAGGATGTAAACATATCACTGTTCACGGAAGAACTAGAGAGCAGATGTACACTGGTAAAGCTGACTGGAGTATAATCAAAGCTGTAAAGGAGAGTGTAGGTATTCCTGTAATAGGAAATGGAGATATATTTACAGCAGAGGATGCCAAAGAGAGAATAGATTATTCTGGAGTAGATGGAATAATGTTAGCTAGAGGAATATTTGGAAATCCTTGGTTAATAAGAGATATTAGAGAGTATTTAGAGTATGGGAAAATTTTAAATCCTGTAACTCCATTAGATAGAATAAATATGGCAATAGAGCATACTAGAAGAACTCAGATAGAGCATCCAGAGAGAGATTTTATATTTGAGCTTAGAAAACATATTTGTTGGTATTTAAAAGGTATAAGAAATTCAAATCCAATCAAGGATAAGATAAATCATACAGATAAGTATGAAGAGGTATTGGAGTTACTGAATATATTAAAAGTGGGAATTGAGCAAGAGGGAGTTGAAGAGTAATGGCAGAAACGCCACTTATGAGTCAGTACAGAGAGATAAAATCTCAATACACTGACAGTATACTATTTTTTAGGCTTGGGGATTTTTATGAGATGTTTTTTGATGATGCAGTTACAGCATCAAAGGAACTAGGACTTACTCTTACTAGTAGAAATAGAGAAAAGGGAATAGATGTGCCACTAGCAGGGATACCCTATCACTCTGTAGCTTCATATATAGCAAAGCTAGTAAATAAAGGATACAAGGTAGCTATATGTGACCAAGTAGAAGACCCAAAGGCAGCTAAAGGAATAGTAAAAAGAGAGGTAACTAGGGTAATAACTCCAGGAACTATAATTGATACAGATTTTCTTGATGAGAAGAGTAATAACTACCTAATGGGAATAAAGATAACAGATGAGGTAGGAGCCCTAGCTTATATAGATATTACTACTGGAGAGTTTAAGGCTAGTGAGATAGTTGGAGAGGATATTTTGTTTAGACTTCTAGGGGAGATAAACAAGATAGCTCCTAAGGAGATACTACTAGATGAAAAAACTTATGACAGCTATATAGATGAGTTTAAAAAACACAACTCTCTCAGTGATATAAAATTTACTAAAACTGTAGAGAGAAGAAAGGCTGAAGATTATCTAAAGGATTATTTTAAGGTAATATCTTTAGAGAGCTTTGGAATGAAGGATAAAAAATCAGCTATTACAGTATCTACAATGGTATTAGAGTATGTTGTAGACTTACAAAAGGGAAAGGAGTTACCTATTATCAATATAAGCTATGTAAATAGTGAAAATGTAATGGAGCTAAATATAACTACTCAAAGAAATCTGGATATAATAGATAATCAGAGAGAGAAAAATAGTGCAGGAACTCTACTTTGGGTAATGGATAACTGTATGACCTCTATGGGAAGTAGACTGCTTAAGAAATTTATAAAAAATCCTCTTTTAGATGTAGAGAAGATAAAAGAGAGACAAAAAGATGTGGGATTTTTTATAGAAAATGTACTTCTTAGAGAGGAGATAAGAGAAAAATTAAAGGATATCTATGATATAGAGAGAATAATAGGAAAGCTTATCTTAGAGACAGAAAATGGAAGGGATTTAATAGCACTTAAGACTTCGATAAAAAACTCTTTGGAGATTTATAAGCTTTTAAAAGGAAATCCTCTTTTTGAGATAGAGGTAAAAACTCTTATAGAGATTTATAATATGATAGAGAAGGCTATTGTAGATGAGCCACCATTTTCTATAAGAGAGGGAGGAGTAATAAAATCTGGGTATAACTCTGATTTAGATGAGTTACACAATATCTCTAAAGATGGAAAAGATTATATCTTAGAGATAGAGAATAGAGAGAGAGAAAGAACAGGAATAAAGGGGCTAAAGATAAAATATAACAAGGTATTTGGATATTTTATTGAGGTAACTAAGGCAAATACATCTCTAGTACCAGAGGACTATATCAGAAAACAGACTCTAGCCAATGCAGAGAGATACATAGTTGCAGATCTAAAAGAGTATGAGGAAAAAGTACTGAATGCCAAGGAGAGAATAGAGTCTTTAGAGTACTATCTATTTAAAGAGTTGACAACAGAGATAAAAAAATATAGAGAGGAATTACAAAATCTAGCCTATAAGGTAGCTTATCTAGATGTAATTACAGATTTTGCTCATATAGCTGTAAAAAACTCCTATGTACAACCAGAGGTAAATGATGGGGAGGATATAGAGATAATAGCAGGAAGACATCCAGTAGTAGAAAAGCTTATACCAGCTGGGGAGTTTGTAAAAAATAATATAGTCTTTGATGATAAGAGAGAGATAATAATCCTCACTGGTCCAAATATGTCTGGTAAATCTACCTATATGAAGCAGACAGCTCTTATAATAATAATGGCACATATAGGTTCATATGTTCCAGCTAACTATGCAAAAATTGGACTTGTGGATAAAATATTTACAAGGGTAGGAGCTAGTGACGATCTGCTTACTGGACAATCTACATTTATGTTGGAGATGAGTGAGGTAGCTAATATAGTAAATAGTGCTACAAAAAAATCTTTTATTATCTTAGATGAGATAGGAAGAGGGACATCTACCTTTGATGGTATCTCAATAGCCACTGCTATCACTGAGTATATCCACGAAAAAATTGGAGCTAAGACAATATTTGCTACACACTACCACGAACTTACTCAACTAGAAGAGAAGCTTGAAAAAGCTGAAAACTTTAGGATAGAGGTAAAGGAAGATGAGAATGAGATAATTTTCCTAAGAGAGATAGTAAAAGGTGGAGCAGATAAGTCTTATGGAATAGAGGTAGCAAGACTTGCAGGACTACCTAAGGAGATACTAGATAGGTCAAAGGCTATTTTAAAAAGATTAGAGGAGAGAAAGGAGATAGTTGAAAAAAATCTAGGTGGAGAACAGCTACTTCTTTTTGGAAATATGGCTCCTAAAGAGGGAGAGTGTCAATGTAAAAAGGAATCTCTAAAAGGGAAGGAGCTAACAAAAGAGCAAAAAATAGTGATGAGGGTACTAGATGAGATAGAACCAGAGAGATTAACACCATTAGAAGCATTGTTAAAACTGAATGAGTTGAAAAAAATATTGAATGGGAGTTAAAATATGAATAAGAAAAAGATAGTTTATGGAATTATTTTTATTGTAGTAATTGTGTTGGGATATCTTAACTATTTTGGAGATGAGGGAGAGCTAGGAAAGACAGAGCAAGTAATAGAGACTAGCAATGTAACCTATAAAAATGAAGACTATGTGGTGGAAGCTCAGCTACAAAAGGATTATATAAAAGAGAATGAAACAGGATTTGAAAAAGCAAAAGCTAAGGTAAATGATATGCTTATCAGTGGAGATAATGTCTTTATTGATAAGGTAAGAAACTTAGCTTTAAAAAACAATATCCTTGGAATAAGTCCTAATGGGTGGAGCTTTAAGGCAGAGAGTGTAGATTATAATAAGTTAAAAGATGAGATAAAATCTACTACTGGAGTAACTGCTATCAATGAGGAGCAGGGAATAAAAATCTCTGGGCAAAACTTTACTACTGACTCAAAGATGAGCTATATAGAGTTGACTCAAGATGTAGTACTAGAAAATGAAAGTATAGCTCTAAAGGGGGATAAGGGTGAGTATGATGATTTGACTAAGATAGTAGTACTTTCTAATAATATCACTCTTGAGGGTAGAGGAGAAAATGTAGGTTTAGTAGATGGACACTTTAAAACTTTAAGATATAATTCAGATAGTAGAATATTAGAAGCTTGGGAACCTTTTGATACAACTTACAAAGAGGTAAAGTTATCAGCAGAATCTCTATATTTCAAAGAGGATACAGAGGCATTAAAAGTTTCTAAAAATGTTGTAATAGAGGCAAATGGATTCAAAATCTATGTGGATAGAGTGGACAAAGCTGGAAATAGTAATATATTAAAAATTGCTGGTAAGATAAAAGGTAGTGATGGAACTTATTCCTTTGAGGGAGATAAGGGAGAGTACAATACTGAGAGTAAAGTCTTGACTATCTTAGGAAATATAAAGGGAAGCTCTACTAAGGGAGAGAAAATAGCAGGAGATAGATTGGTATATGATACTAACAGCAAGCTTATGACTCTCTCTGGAGATAAAAATGTAAAATACTCGTCAGCAGATGGAGAGCTAATTACAAAAGTTTTCAACTATAATAGTGAAACAAAAGAGATGAGTACAAGTGGAGCTTACACTTTCTCTGGAACTAAGTATGAAAGTAAGGGAAAAAATCTTTATTACAACGGAGAGAGTAAAGATGTAAAGATAACTGAGGGTTATCTGTTAGATAAAGAGAAAAAGCAAAGACTTAGTGGAGATAAGATAGCCTATAATACAGATACACAGGATAGCTCTGTAATAGGAAAAGCCTTTATGGAAGATGAAAAATATTCTCTTTCAAGTGAGAGTATCATCTATACAGGAGCAGATAAAAATGCTAAAATAAATGGTAACTATATAGTAAAAGCTCAAGATAGTGGAATGAAATTTCAAGGAAAAGATGCTACTTATAACCAAGAGAGTGGAGAGTTTTTAAGTGCTGGTAGTGTAAAATTACAAAATGAAAACTATATAGCTAATGGAACTGATCTTACTTATAATACAAAAACTGGATTGGGAAAATTGGGAAGTAGTATAGAGATAGTAAATCCTAAAGACAATATAAGAATAACTGGGGATACTTTCTCTTTCAAAAATGGGGAGTATTTAGAGATAGCTGGAAATCTTCATATGGAAGGGAAAGATGTCATTGTAGATTCTGAGAGAGCTAGATATAGTTTAAAAGATAAAAATATCTATATTCCAGAAAAAATAGATTTTAAGTCAAAAGATGGCAAAACTTATGGTATAATGAGTAAAGGAGTTTATTATACAGAGAGTTCAAAATTTGTTGGAGATAATTTCAATGGTAAGAGTAATACAGCTACTCTTACAAGTAGAAAGATGACATATTTCTCTCAAGGAGAAAAAGCTCTATTCCAAGGTAAAGTGGTCATGAAGGACACTGACTCTACATTTAGAGGAGAGAGTGTGGAATATTATCCTAAAACAGAAACAGTAAAATCTTTAGAGAAGTATACTATTAATTATAAAGATTTTACATTTAAAGGGGATAATGGAGTTTTCAATAATAAAAGTGGAATATTAGATGGAAATAAATCTGATATTACAACTGCAAATGGAGATAGATTTATCTCTGATAAAGTTCATGGAAACTTAAATGAGATGATAATGGATTTTACTGGTAATGTAAATGGACATGTAAATGACAATGGAGTTATCACTACGTTTAGTGGAGAATTTTCAAGAGTATACTTCAAAAATAGTGGAAAATATGAGATACTAAGAAGTGAAGTAAGAGAGAATGCTGTCTTTATTCAAGGGGATAAAAAGCTTAAATCTGACTATATAGAGATAGATTCTAATAGAAGATTAGTTTTCTCTAAAGAGAATACAGAGCTTACATTAGTTGATGCAGTCAATGGAGAGACAGTTATAAAATCGGCAGTTGCTGAGGTAGACATAGATAAGGATATGGCTACACTTATAGGAAATGTACAGATTAAAAATAATAACTCTGAATATGGACTAACTAATGTAACTGCAGATAGAGGAATAATTAGACAAAAAGCTGGAACTGTGGAGTTAATAGGTCATGTGGAGATTGAAAATAATGAGTCAATAGTTCAAGCAGACAGAGGAATATATGATATGAACAGTAAGAAGATAAAAGCCTCTGGAAATGTCTATGTAGACTACAAAAAATAAGGAGATAAAGTATGATAAATTTATCAGCTCAAAACCTATGTAAAAGTTATAAGAAGAGAAAAGTTGTAGATAATGTAAGTCTAGAAGTAAAAAAAGGAGAGATAGTGGGACTACTAGGACCAAATGGTGCTGGAAAGACAACTACTTTCTATATGATTACAGGAATAGTAAAACCTGAAAGTGGAAAAGTATTTTGTGACAATATGGAAGTTACAGACTATCCAATGTATAAAAGAGCTAATATGGGTATAGGATATCTTGCCCAAGAGCCATCAATTTTTAGAAATTTGACAGTTGAAGAAAATATCGCTGCTGTACTTGAGATGAAGGGAATAAGTAAAATTGAGCAAAAAGAGACAATAGATAAACTTCTTGAGGAGTTTAAGCTAACTCATGTTCAAAAATCTTTAGGATTCTCTCTTTCTGGTGGAGAGAGAAGAAGGGTAGAGATAGCTAGAACAATAGCTAATAATCCTAGCTTTATCTTACTAGATGAGCCTTTTGCTGGAGTTGACCCAATAGCAGTAGAGGATATACAACAGATAATAAGATATTTAAAAAATAGAGGGTTGGGAATACTGATTACTGACCACAGCGTAAGAGAGACACTTAGAATTACTGAAAAAGCTTATATAATGGCTCAAGGAAAAGTACTTATAAGTGGAACTCCTGAAGAGATAGCAGAGAATGAAACTGCTAGAAAAATCTATCTAGGAGAGAAATTTAAATTAGATTAGATTATTAAATTTTAAAAATTGTTCCAAGTTCAAGAAAGTTGATTAATTAGGCTTATCTCACTAAAAACACAAAACTCGTTTCACTCAAACAGTTGTGTTTTTTAGCATTCGATTTCGCTGTATTAATCTAACTTTCTCTCACTACTTCCACAATTTTTGAAAATTAATTATATTTAAGATAACAGAGGAAAAAATTTAATTTAAAAATAGAAACAAACTGGAGGAATTATGTTAACAGGAAATCAAATCAGAAAAGAGTTCATAGAATTCTTTAAAAAGAAAAATCACAAACATTTTGAAAGTGCATCTCTAATTCCAGATGATCCAACACTTTTATTAACAGTTGCAGGAATGGTACCTTTTAAACCATATTTCTTAGGGCAAAAGGAAGCTCCATATCCAAGAGTAACTACTTATCAAAAATCAATCAGAACTAATGACTTAGAAAATGTTGGAAGAACAGCTAGACACCATACTTTCTTTGAGATGTTAGGAAACTTCTCATTTGGAGATTATTTCAAAGAGGAAGCAATAGTTTGGTCTTGGGAATTCGTAACAGAAGTATTAGGATTAGATAAGGACAAATTATGGGTATCTGTATTTACAACAGATGATGAAGCTGAAAAAATTTGGATAGAGAAGTGTAACTTTCCTAAAGAGAGAATAGTAAGACTTGGAGAAGATGAGAACTGGTGGGCAGCTGGACCAACAGGTTCTTGTGGACCTTGTTCAGAAATCCACGTAGACTTAGGACCAGCTTATGGTGGTGATGAGAATTCTAAGCTTGGAGATGAGGGAACAGATAACCGTTTCATAGAGATTTGGAACCTAGTATTTACAGAGTGGAATAGAATGGAAGATGGATCATTAGAGCCACTACCTAAGAAAAATATAGATACTGGAGCTGGACTAGAGAGAGTTACAGCTATGGTACAAGGTAAGTCTAACAACTTTGAAACAGACTTATTATTCCCATTAGTAGAAGAGGCTGGAAGATTAACTAATACTAAATATGGAGAGGACAAAGAAAAAGACTTTTCTTTAAAAGTTATAACTGACCACTCAAGAGCAGTTACTTTCTTAATAAATGATGGAGTAATCCCATCTAATGAAGGAAGAGGATATGTATTAAGAAGAATCTTAAGAAGAGCTGTAAGACACGGAAGATTATTAGGACAATCAGAACTATTCCTATATAAGATGGTAGATAAAGTTGTAGAGATGATGAATGAAGCTTATCCAGATTTAAATAATAACTTAGAGCACATCAAAAAAGTAGTTAAGATAGAGGAAGAGAAATTCTCTCGTACTCTTGACCAAGGAATACAACTTGTAAACCAAGAGATAGAAAAAGTAAAATCAGAAGGTGGAAAGAAACTTTCTGGAGATATAACTTTCAGATTATATGACACTTATGGATTCCCATATGAATTAACTGAAGAGATATGTGAAGAGAAAGGTGTAGAGGTTTCAAGAGAAGAGTTTGAAGCTAAGATGGAAGAGCAAAAAGAGAAAGCAAGAGCAGCTAGAGAAGTTGTAATGGAAAAAGGACAAGATAGCTTTATTGAAGAGTTCTATGATAAATATGGAGCTACTAACTTTGTAGGATATGAAACTTTAAAAGAGACAGCTAAATTATTAAGTATCAGAGAGGGAAAAGATGGAAAAACTCTTATGATATTTGATACAACTCCTTTCTATGGAGAGTCTGGAGGACAAACTGCTGATATAGGAGTTATCTCTGGAAATGGATTTGAAGGAAAAGTAGTAGATGTTCAAAAACAAAAAGGAATATTTACTCATACAGTTGAAATAGTAAAAGGAGAAGCTAAAGAGGGAGAGGAGTATCTATTAGAAGTAGATGAGATGAATAGACTTGCTACTGCTAAAAACCATACAGCTACTCACTTATTACACAAGGCTTTAAGAGAGGTACTTGGAACTCATGTACAACAAGCTGGTTCATTAGTAAATGGACAAAGATTAAGATTTGACTTCAACCACTATGAAGCTATGACTTCTGAAGAGATTGAAAGAGTAGAGAATTTAGTAAATGAAAAAATAGCTGAATCTCTATGTGTAACAGTAAGAAATATGAGTATGGACGAAGCTAAAAAAGAGGGAGCTATGGCTCTATTTGGAGATAAATATGGAGATGTAGTAAGAGTTGTAAAAGTAGATGATTTCTCTATCGAGCTTTGTGGAGGAACTCATATCGATAATATAGCTAAGATAGGATTATTCAAAATAGAGTCTGAAAGTGGAATAGCTGCTGGAGTAAGAAGAATAGAGGCAGTTACAGGACTTGGAGCTTATGAATTAGTTAAGAAAATGGAGAGAACTCTTAAAGAGATAGCTAAGACAGTAAAATCTGATGAGGCTAATGTAGTTGAAAGAGTTGAGAAGATGACTGAAACTTTAAGAGAGAACTCTAAAGAGATAGAGACATTAAAAGCTAAGATAACTAACTATGAAGCTGGCTCATTAAATGCTGCTGCTGAAGAGATAAATGGAGTAAAAGTTGTAATAAAAACTTTCAAAGATAAAACAGCTGAAGAGTTAAGACAAATGGTTGACTCTTTAAAAGATAAACTAGGAAGTTGTGTAGTTGTACTTGCTTCTGGAGAGGATAAAGCTGTATTTGCTGTAGGAGTAACTAAGGACTTAATAGGAAAGGTTAAAGCTGGAAACTTAGTAAAAGAAGCTGCTCAAATAGCTGGAGGAAATGGTGGAGGAAGACCTGACTTTGCTCAAGCTGGAGGAAAAGATGCTTCTAAGATAGAGGAAGCTGTAGCTAAAGTTAGAGAAACTCTAAAAACTTTATTATAAGGGGTAAAAATGTTTAAAAAATATGTTGCCTTAGATGTTGGTGATGTGAGAATAGGTGTGGCTAAATCTGATATAATGGGGATATTAGCCACTCCCCTTGAAGTTATTGACAGAAGAAAAGTAAAGGCAGTAAAAAGAATAGAGGAGATACTTATTCAGGAGAATACAAAATCTCTTGTAATAGGGATACCAAAAAGCTTAGATGGAACAGAAAAAAGACAAGCTGAGAAGGTAAGAGAATTCATAGAAAAGCTCAATAAGAGTATTGAGGGATTGGAAATCTTTGAAGTAGATGAAAGACTTACTACTGTTTCTGCTGACAGACTTCTAAATGAAACTAATAAAAAGGGAGCATTAGAAAAGAGAAAAGTAGTAGATAAAGTAGCAGCTGCTATAATACTTCAAACTTTCTTAGACAGAAAAAAATAGCACTGGAGGAAAAAATGAGTTCAAAATTAATGATGAGATTACTCCTTGTGATAATGGTAGTCTGTGGAGCTGTATGGTTGAGTTTTGCAAAACCTACTAAACTTGGGCTAGATTTAAAGGGTGGAGTATATGTGGTATTAGAAGCAGTACCAGAAGAGGGAGTTACCATAGATTCTGAAGCTATGGATAGACTTATTGAGGTACTAGATAGAAGAATAAATGGATTGGGAGTAGCTGAATCAGTAGTACAAAAAGCTGGAGATAACAGAGTAATTATAGAGTTACCAGGGGTAAGTAATACAGAGGACGCTATAAAAATGATAGGGAAAACAGCACTTTTAGAGTTTAGAATTATGAATGAAGATGGAACTTTAGGAGAGACTCTACTTACAGGAGGAGCTCTTAAAAAAGCAGATGTTTCATATGACAACTTAGGTAGACCTCAAATCCAATTTGAGATGAACCAAGAGGGAGCTATAAAGTTTGCTGAAATAACTAGAAATAATATAGGTAGACAATTAGCTATAACTCTTGATGGAACTGTGCAAACAGCACCTATGATAAACTCTGAAATTCCAAGTGGAAATGGAGTAATTACAGGAAACTATACAGTAGAAGAAGCGAAAGCTACTGCCACACTATTAAATGCTGGAGCATTACCAGTGAAAGCTGAAATAGTAGAAACAAGAACAGTAGGAGCTTCTCTAGGAGACGAATCAATAGCACAAAGTAAAAATGCAGCAATATTTGCTATGGCTTTAATTGGTATTTTTATGATAGTATTCTATAGATTACCAGGAATAGTAGCAGATATAGCATTAGTTATATTTGGACTTATTACTTTTGGAGCTTTAAATTTTATAGATGCTACTCTTACTTTACCAGGAATAGCAGGACTTATTCTTTCAGCAGGGATGGCTGTTGACGCCAATGTAATTATCTTTGAAAGAATAAAAGAGGAGTTAAGATTAGGAAATAGTATCATCAATAGTATAGGGATAGGATTTAACAAAGGATTTGTGGCAATATTTGACTCAAACATCACTACTCTTATAATTACAACAATCTTATTTACATTTGGAACAGGACCAGTAAAAGGATTTGCTGTAACTTTAACAATAGGTACATTAGCTTCTATGTTTACAGCTATTACAATAACAAAGATACTACTACTAGTATTTGTAAAAACATTTAAATTCGAAAAACCAGAGTTATTTGGAGTAAAGGAGGTAAACATATGCAAATAGGAATAGTAAAAAATACTAAGAAATTTCTAGGGCTATCTGTTGTATTAGTTGTACTTTCTCTTGCAGTAATTTTAACTAGAGGGTTAAATTATGGAATAGATTTCTCTGGAGGAAGTTTAACACAGATAAAATTTGAAAAAGTTGTTTCGCTAGCAGAGATAAACAGTGTTTTAGATAATGTAGCAAAAAACATTCCTCAACTTAGTGGAAATAGTAGAAAAGTACAGGTATCAGAAGGAAATACTGTAATTATAAGAACTCAAGAGTTAACAGAGGCCCAAAAAGATGCACTACTAGAGAGCTTAAATACAGTAGGGAAATATGATATAGATAAAGTAGAAAAAGTTGGAGCAAGTATAGGTAAGGAGTTAAAAACTTCAGCTGTATATTCTCTATTAATAGGTGCTGTATTAATAGTAGCCTATATAACAGTTAGATTTGAATTTATATTCTCATTGGGAGCTATAATAGCTTTAATACATGACTTAATTATAGCTATTGGAGTAATATCACTTTTAGGTTATGAAGTAGATACTCCATTTATAGCTGCTGTACTAACAATATTAGGATACTCTATCAACGATACAATAGTTGTATTCGATAGGATTAGAGAGAATATAAAGCGTAAAACAAAACAAAAACTTACTTTTGAAGAGCTTTTAGATAAGAGTATAAATCAAGTTATGATAAGATCAATAAATACATCAGTTACTACACTTTTTGCTATAATAGCAATATTAATCTTTGGTGGAGATTCACTTAGAACTTTTATAGTGACACTTTTAGTGGGAATATTAGCTGGAACATATAGTTCTGTGTTTATAGCAACTCCAATCGTTTATCTATTAGATAAGAAGAAAAGAGATGGAGGAAACTCTGGTATAGAGAAAAAGCTTCAAAAGAAAGAAACTCAAGAAACAAAAGAAAAAATACTAGTTTAAAGAATATTTTTAGCTACTCAGCTATTTTTAAAAGAAAATTAAGAATTGTTCCATATTCCAAGAAGTTGATTAACTACGAGTTCATCTCACTAAAAATGCAAGGGTTAAGTCTTCGACTTATTGTATTTTTTAGTGTTTGATTTCGCTGTGTTAATCTAACTTCTCTTCATAAATTACACAATTCTTTGAGTTTTCTTTGAGTTGTTAGCTGAGTAGTTACAATATTTTTCAAATAAATTTATAGCTAAAGTAAGATTATTGCAGAGAGAGGGAAAAAAATGAGAGCATGGTTAGAAATAGAGATGGACAATTTAATTTTTAACATAAATAAAATAAGAGAAAAAGTTAATAATAGGGAGATAATGGCAGTAGTCAAAGCTAATAGCTATGGATTTGGAGCAAAAGAAACGGTGAGATATCTATCAGAGCATGGAGTAAAATCTTTTGCTGTAGCTTGTCTTGATGAAGGGTTAGAATTAAGAGAGGCTGGAATAAAAGATGAAATATTAGTGTTGGGAATAGTATTTCCTGAAGAGATGGATATAGCTGATAAAAACAGTATTCAAATAACAGTTGGAAATTGGGAACAAATAGAGTATATTAAAAAAAATAATTTAAAAGTAGGTATACATATAAAGATAGATACAGGTATGGGAAGGTTAGGATTTTTACCAGAAGAGGGAGAGAGAGTAGTAGATTACTGTCTTGAAAATGGTATAAATATTATGGGTATCTATTCACATCTTTCTGATGCAGATGGATTTAATAGAGAATCAGATGATTATACAGAAACTCAAATTAAAAAATTTCAAATTTTTGAAAAATATAAAGATAAGGTAAAATATCTTCATATTTTAAATAGTGGAGGTATTTTGAGATTTAATGAAGAGATTAGTGGAAATATTGTAAGAGCTGGAATATGCATGTATGGTATGATAGCTAATTATAGAGTAGAAGATTTAAAGAGAGTATTTTGTGTAAAAACAAAGATTTTATCAATAAGAACAGTAGAAGATGATTCTTTTATCTCATATGGAAGAAAATATGTACTTCATAAAGGGGAAACATTTGCTACTATTGGAATGGGATATGCAGATGGAATAAAGAAAGAGTTTTCAAATAAAAGCTATGTTATTATTGAAGGGGAAAAATGTCCAATAATTGGAGAGATATGTATGGATATGTGTATGGTAAAAATACCAGAGTCCATAAAGAATAAAATATCTCTTGGTACAGAGGTAATTGTAGTGAGAGATGATATCATAGAGGAGATAAATATAGAACATAAGTGTTCTTGGGATATACTTACAGGGATAGGTAGAAGAGTATATAGGGTATATAAAGAGAATGGAAAACCATATTTAATAGTGAGATAAGGAGTAAAGATGGCTAAGATAATTTTACAAAAGGGAAAAGAGAAAAAGATTCAAAACTTTTATCCCAATGTATTTAAAGATGAAGTAAAAAGTATAATAGGAAAGATAGAAAATGGAGATGTAGTAGATGTTTGTACTGAGGATATGACATTTGTAGGAAGAGGATATGTAACTGACTCTACATCTGCTTATGTGAGAGTACTTACTACAAAAGATGAAAAGATAGATAAAGATTTTATCTTAAATAAAATAAGAAGTGCTTATAAAAAGAGAGAGCACCTATATAATGAAACAAACTGTATAAGAGCATTTTTCTCAGAGGGAGATGGAATACCAGGACTTATAATAGATAAGTTTGATAAATATGTAGCAGTACAATTTAGAAATTCTGGAGTAGAAAGATTTAGACAAGAGATAATAAATGCTATTAAAAAAGTTATGAAACCAAAGGGAATCTATGAAAGAAGTGACGTAGAAAATAGAACTCATGAGGGAGTAGAGCAAAAGACAGGAATTATCTTTGGTGAGATTCCAGAAAGAGTTATTATGGAGGATAATGGACTTAAGTATGGAATAGATATTATAGATGGACAAAAGACAGGATTTTTCTTAGATCAAAGAGATTCTAGAAAATTTATTAGAAAGTATTTAAATAAAGACACTAGATTCTTAGATGTATTTTCTAGTAGTGGTGGATTTTCTATGGCTGCTTTAAAAGAGAATTGCAAAAAGGTTGTAGCTATAGATAAGGAACCTCATGCTCTTGAACTATGTAGAGAAAATTATGAGTTAAATGGGTTTGAAGGAAATTATACAACTATGGAAGGAGATGCTTTTTTACTTCTTAAAACTCTTGTAGGAAGAGGAGAAAAGTATGATGTAATTACATTAGACCCACCATCTTTAATTAAGAGAAAGGCTGATATTCATAAGGGAAGAGATTTTTTCTTTGACCTATGCGATGATAGCTTTAAGCTTTTAGAAGATGGAGGAATATTAGGGGTAATTACTTGTGCTTATCATATATCTCTTCAAGATTTAATAGAGGTAACAAGAATGGCAGCTTCTAAAAATGGAAAACTTTTACAAGTGATAGGAATAAACTATCAGCCAGAAGACCACCCATGGATATTACATGTTCCAGAAACTTTATACTTAAAGGCATTATGGGTGAAAATAATTAATAATTAAAAAGGGGTAACTATGTATTTAGATATTATTATATTAGTGGTATTGATTTTAGCAATTTTAGATGGATTAAAAAATGGTTTATTTGTAGAGTTTTTATCAGTATTTGGTTTAGTAATCAATTTTATAGCAGCTAGATATTTTACTCCAATACTAATACAATTTTTAAATCTTAAATCAAATGATACTAATTATTTTATAGTTTATATAGTTATGTTTTGGGCTGTATATATTGTGATAGGATTAATATTACATTTCCTAAAAAATATTATGGAAGGATTGACAAAGGGGTTTGTATTGAGAATCTTAGGTGGGATAATAGGAGCAGCAAAAGGAGCTGTTCTAGCTCTAGTAGTAATTTTTATATTTAACTTTACAAGTGATTTACTTCCAGAGATAAAAAAATATGGAAATAATAGTAGAGCAGCAGAGACAATGTTAAAAGTGGCACCACTTATAGAGGAGTATATTCCAAAGGTATTTAAAGAGAAATTAGATGCTGTAAAAAATGAAAAATTAATAGATAAGTATACGAATAAGATTTTTTAGGAGAGATATATGAAACTTATAGATAAATATATTTTAAATGAGATAAAAATACCTGTTATCTTTGGAGTTTCTCTATTTACTTTTATATTTTTAATAGATATCATAGTAGCTATGATGGAAAATATAATAGTAAAGGGAATATCTATCATAGATGTAATGAGAATTTTATCTTTCTATCTACCTCCTATACTTTCACAAACTATACCAATGGGAATGTTTCTAGGGATAATGTTAACTTTTTCAAAATTTACTAGAACAAGTGAGGCTACTGCTATGAGTGCTGTTGGTATGTCATTAAGGGATATTGTGAAACCTATATTTGTAGCAGCTTGCTGTGTTACTCTTTTTATATTTTTCTTACAAGAGAGTATTATTCCAAGATCTGTAGCAAAATTACAATTCTTAACAGCTAAGATAGCCTATGAAAATCCTGTATTCCAACTTAAAGAGAAAACGTTTATAGATGAGGTTGATGAGTACAATCTATATATAGATAGAATGGAAGGAAAGGAGAAAAAGGCAAAAGGAATTTTAATATTCCAAAAAGCTGAAGATAAACCATTTCCTACTGTGATAGTTGGAGAGGAAGCATATTGGAAAGACTCAGCTATGGTACTTATAAATTCAAAGTTTTATAACTTCAATGATAAGGGAAAAGAGGTTTTAAGAGGGGAATTTGATGAAAAAAGAATACCGCTAGCTGCATATTTTAGTGAGATAGAGGTAAAAGTAAAAGATATAGAGGCTATGGGAATAGGAACTCTTTTAAAAGAGATGAAAGATAAAACCCCTGCTGAGAAGATTCCTTATAAGGTAGAGATAAATAAAAAATTAGCAGTTCCATTTTCTACTATGATGTTATCATTGCTAGGAGTATTCTTATCAATAGGGCATCACAGAAGTGGAAAGGGAGCTAATTTTGCTTTGAGTTTAATAGTAATATTTTCTTATATCACTTGTTTAAATGTTGGAATGGTAATGGCAACAAAAGGTATTATTCCTGCTTTTGTAGGAGTATGGATACCAAATGTGATACTTTTCTTATTGACACTGTTTATGTATAAGAAAAAGGCAGAGGTGATATAGTGAAGATTATTGATAGATATATTAGTAAAAATTTTATAAAATCCTTTATGTTGAGTTTGATGGCTTTTATGGGAATATTTATAGTAAGTCAGTTATTTAGAGTGGTAAAATATCTAAGTGATGGTAGATTTACTCTAGGAGATGCTGTTTACTACATAGTTACACTTCTTCCTAGAACTTTTATAGATGTAGCACCATTAGCAGTACTATTAGGAAGTATGATGACTATAAGTAGTATGGCTTCAAATTTAGAGATTATCTCTCTAAAAACTTCTGGAATAAAATTTAGAAGGATAGTATTATTCCCTATTATAATATCAGCTATAATATCTGGAGTAGTGTTTTTTGTAAATGATACTCTCTACCCAATCTCTTTGAAAATAAATAGAGATTTGAGAAGTGGTGAGGTACAAAAAAGAGTAGCTCCGTTAGAAAAAAGAAATGCCTTTTTAAGAGGAGAGGATTCTAACTATATATATCTTATGCAAAAGGTAAATAGAGAGACAGGATTTGCTGAAAATATAGAGATAGTAGATTTAAATAAAAGTTTTGATAAAATAGAGAGAATAATAACAGCTCCAGAGGGAAGATATAATTTTAGCAAAAAAGTATGGATGTTAAAAGATGTAAATATCTACTATGGAGATGATAATAAAAAGCCAGAAACAAAGGAGTTTTTCTCAGATAATAAATATGGAGATAATCCAGAGCATTTTATAACTCTTACTGTTGAGCCAAGAACTCTTACTATAAAAGATTTAAAAAAGACTATTAGAGAGATGAAGAGTATTGGTGGAGATACTAGAGAGCTTTTAGTGGAGTTAGGAAATAGATACTCCTTCCCATTTGCAAGTTTTGTAATATCATTTTTAGGGCTTGCACTAGGAGGAAGATATGTAAGAGGAACTTCAGCAGTGAGCTTAGGAATATGTGTACTACTAGGATATGGGTATTATGTAGTACAAGCTTCTTTTGAAGCTCTTAGTGCCAATGGATTTTTAAATCCATTTGTAGGAGGATGGATTCCTAATATAATGTTTTTGGTAGTAGGAATATATCTGTTAAATAAAGCAGAGTATTAAATAATATAGAATGGAGTGAATTGATGAGTATAGAGGTAAGAAAACTTAGTAATGGAATACCTGTACTTATGGATAATATAGATAGTATAAATACTATAAGTCTAGGAATATTTGTAAAGACAGGTTCAAGAGATGAATATCCAGAGGAGAGTGGAGTATCTCACTATATAGAGCATATGATGTTTAAAGGAACAACTAACAGAACTGCTAAAGATATTTCTGAAGAGGTAGATAATGAGGGTGGAATGATAAATGCCTACACAAGTAGAGATACAACTTGTTATTATATTCAAATGTTATCTAACAAGATAGAAAAGGGAGTAGAGATACTTTCAGATATGTTTGCCAACTCTACTTTTACAGAGGAAAATCTTGAAAAAGAGAGAAATGTAATAATAGAAGAGATAAGAATGTATGAGGATATTCCAGAGGAAACTATCCACGATGAGAATATAAAATTTGCTGTAACAGGAACTCAATCAAATAGTGTATTAGGAACAATAGAGAGTTTAAATGGAATAGATAGAAATAGATTTGTAGAATATTTTAAAGATCAATATAGAGCTTCTAATTTAGTTATCTCAGTAGCTGGGAAGATGGATTGTGATAAGTTATTTGAGATGCTAGAAAAAGGATTTGGAAAGTTAGAAGATTATCCTGTAGAGAGAAATATAGATAATAATTACACTATTAACAGTGGAGAAAATAAAATAGTTAGAGATACTAACCAAGTTCATCTATGTTTTAATACTAAAGGTGTAAGCCTTGTAGATGAGATGAAATATCCAGCAGCTATTATCTCTAGTGTATTAGGTGGAAATATGAGTTCAAGACTTTTCCAAAAGATTAGAGAGGAGAGAGGGCTAGCTTACTCTGTTTATACATATTCAAGTGCTTTCTTAGAGGGTGGAGTTTTTACTGTGTATGCAGGAACTACTCATGAAAGTTATCGTGATGTAATAGATATAATAAGAGATGAGTTTGAAGATATAAGAGAGAATGGAATAACAGCTTACGAGCTTCAAAAATCTAAAAATCAATTCTTAAGTATGCTTACATTTAGCTTAGAGGGAAGTAAAGGAAGAATGAATAGAATGGCAAACTCTTATCTATTATATGGAGAGGTAATAGATATAGATAAGATAATCAATTCCATAGAGAAAATAACTTTAGATGATATTAAAGAAACAGCTAAGGTTATTTTTGATGAAAAATATTATTCATGGACAATTTTAGGGAATGTATAAGGAGAAATAGAGATGGAAAAAGTTAAAGTACAAGTTTTAATATCTGAGGGAGTTACTCTTCCAAAATATGAAACATCTGGTTCAGCTGGAATGGATGTTAGAGCAAATATTTCTGAGCCAATAGTTTTAGGATCATTAGAGAGAGTATTAGTTCCAACAGGGATAAAAATGGCAATACCAGAGGGATATGAAGTACAAGTAAGACCAAGAAGTGGACTTGCATTAAAGCACGGTATCAGTATGGCTAATACACCTGGAACAATAGATAGTGATTATAGAGGAGAGATTGGAGTTATTCTTATTAATCTTAGTAAAGAGGAATATATAATTCAACCTCAAGAGAGAATAGGACAGCTTGTATTAAATAAAGTGGCACAGATGGATTTTGAAGTTGTAGAAAGCTTAGATGAAACTGAAAGAGGTGCTGGAGGATTTGGGCACACTGGAAAATAAGAGGTAGCAGATGAAAAATAGTAGAGATATAAAACTTCTTTTTAAAAGATTGAAAAAGATGAATAACTTTCTTGTTTTAAATGCACTTTTGATAGTTTGTATAAGTATCTCTACAATATATAGTGCAACTATTTCAAGAACATCATCATTTTATATAAAAGAGAGCATTTGGACAGTAATAGGTCTAATAGCATATTTAGTAGTAACAATGATAGATTATAAAAAATATTTAAAATACTATAAAGTGTTATATTTATTAAATATTTTAATGTTACTTTCAGTTTTTGCCCTGGGGGTAAGTAGGCTAGGAGCTCAAAGATGGATAGATTTAGGACCAGTGAGTATACAGCCCTCAGAGGTCGGAAAAGTTTTAGTAGTTATAACTCTATCTGCTTTCCTATCTACACATTTTAAAGACAGATTAGTAGGAATAAAAAGTGTAATAATAGCAGTAGCACATATAGCACCAGTTTTATTACTTATTTTAAAACAGCCAGATTTAGGAACAACCCTTATAATACTTATGACTTTTAGTGTTATAATTTTTATGTGTGAATTGGATTGGAAAACTATTATAATATTAGGGCTTAGTGGAGTGGCTTTTGTTCCTTTTGCTTATTTTTTTCTTTTAAAAGATTATCAGAGACAGAGAGTACTTACCTTTTTAAATCCAGAGGCAGATTTGCTAGGAAGTGGTTGGAATGTAACTCAATCTATGATAGCTATTGGTTCTGGAGAGCTTTATGGAAAAGGATTTTTGAATAGTAGTCAGAGTAAGTTAAGATTTCTTCCAGAAGCGCATACTGACTTTATAGTTTCAGTATTCTTAGAAGAGAGAGGTTTTTTAGGAGGAGTTTTGCTTTTTGGACTTTATTTTCTTCTAATTATGCAGATAGTATATATAGCAGAAACTACTAGTGATAGATTTGGAAGACTTGTTTGTTATGGAATAGCAGGGATTTTCTTTTTTCACTTTGTAATCAATGTGGGAATGACGATGGGAATAATGCCAGTAACAGGAAAACCGTTATTGCTTATGAGTTATGGGGGGACTTCATTACTTATTAGTTTCATAATGCTTGGAATAGTTCAGAGTGTGAGGATATATAGAGATTAAATAGGAGAGATATGGAATATCTAATAGATAAAGAGTATGAAGATGTAAGGTTAGACAAATTTTTAAGAAAAAAGTTACCAGATATGGCATTAACTGAGATTTTTAAATGTATTAGAGTAGGAAAAATAAAAGTTAATGGAAAAAAATCTAAAGAAAACTATAGACTTCAGTTAAATGATGTGGTAAAATTATTCTTTGTGGTAGAAAGTAAGGAATGTGACAAAAATAACAATATAAATAAAATAAATAGTGAAGAGTTTGAAAAAATAAAAAAATATATTGTTTATGAAGATGATAGAGTTTTGATACTAAATAAAAAAGCTAATATGGTTATGCATAAAGGGAGCGGACATGAATATGGAGTTTCTGAAATATTAAAAGAGTATCTAAATAATCCTAACTTTAACTTTGTAAATAGAATTGATAAAGCTACTTCAGGTCTTGTTGTAGGAGCTAAAAGTTTAGTTGTAACAAGAGAATTATCAGAGGAGATTAGAGAGAGAAAAGTAGATAAAAAATACTATATCTTAGTTGAAGGAAAAGTTAAGAGAAGAGAGTTTCAAATAAAGAGTTATTTGAAAAAACTAGAAGATAAAGTTGTAGAGTTAGAACAATACGAAGAGGGAGCTAAAGAGAGTTTAAGCTTTTTTAAAGTTGTAGAGTATGGAAAAAATTGTACATTACTAGAAGGGACATTAGGAAGTGGAAGAACTCATCAGCTAAGAGTTCAATTAGCTTCTATGGGAAATCCTATAATAGGGGATAGTAAATATGGAAAAGGTAAAGAAAAGATGATGTATCTATTCTCTCATTATTTAAAAATAGAGAAATATGGTATAGAGATAGATTTACCTATTCCTAAAGAGTATATTCAAAGGTTATCTAAATAAAATTTATATAGGAGGAAAAAATGGAAAACACAGGAATGTTAGAAAGGCTGTATAAGATTTCTGAAAGAGGAAGTACAGTAAAACAAGAGGTAATAGGAGGACTTACTACGTTTTTAGCTATGTCTTACATCATCTTTGTTAACCCTTCAATTTTAGGAATGACAGGAATGGACAAGGGAGCTTTAATTACAGTTACTTGTTTAACATCAGCACTAGCAACTATTATTTCTGGAGTTTGGGCAAATGCACCATTTGCTTTAGCACCAGGTATGGGACTAAATGCTTTCTTTACATTTACACTTGTATTAGGAAGAGGTCTATCTTGGGAAACTTCATTAGGTATTGTATTTATGTCAGGAGTATTTTTCTTTATACTATCTTTAGGTGGAATTAGAGAGAAGATAGCTTATGCTATTCCTATGCCATTGAAGATAGCAGTAGGTGGAGGAATAGGACTGTTTATTACATTTATAGGATTAATTAATATGGGATTAGTTGCAGCTAATCCAGCTACAATAGTAGGACTTGGAGAGATGAAACTTACTACAATTTTAGGAATAATAGGACTTATTGTGGCAATTGTTTTAGAGATAAAACAAGTTAAAGGTGGTATGCTAATAGGAATAGTTATCACTACAATTTTAGGATTTGTAACAGGAAATATAGCACTTCCAGAAAAAGTGGTATCTCTTCCACCAAGTATAGCACCAATAGCAGGAAAATTAGATATAGTTGGTGCTTTTAAACTATCACTAATAGGACCTATATTTTCGTTCATGTTTGTTGATCTATTTGATACATTAGGAACATTAATCTCTTGCTCAAGACAGGCAGGAATTATTGATAAAGATGGAAAAATAGAGGGATTTGGTAGAATGCTTTACACAGATGTTTTCTCTACAATAGTAGGTTCAGTTTTAGGTACAAGTACAGTAACAACTTATGTTGAATCTGCGGCAGGAGTAGCAGTAGGAGCTAAGACAGGATTAGCTTCAGTAGTGACAGGATTGCTATTTTTATTTGCATTGTTATTCTCTCCATTAGTGGCTGTGGTACCAGGATATGCTACTGCATCTGCTCTTATAATAGTAGGGGTATATATGTTTAAGCAAGTAAAAGATTTAGATTTTGGAGATTTAAAAACTCTATTCCCTTGTTTTATAATAATTGTAATGATGCCACTTACTTACAGTATTAGTACAGGATTAAGCTTAGGATTTTTAAGTTATATTCTAATACACTTAATTACAGGAGATTTTAAAAAATTAAATATTACTTTAATTTTTATAGGAGCACTTTGTTTAGTAAATCTTTTAGTATAATATAATTATGATAATTGAGTTCAAAAACTTTTTGAACTCAATTTTTTTATAAAAAAATAATCTTAAAAAAATAGTATAATATTATAGAAACATCAACTAAAATAAGTATTTATTCATTATATTAATTTTTTTTATACAAACAATAAATATCATTAATTTGACAAATTGTGGATATTGTAGTAAATTTTTATGTATGAGAGAGAAATATTTCATATTTTGAAAGAAATAGTACAGAATAATGAAAAGAGTATTATAAAAGTACAAATCTTTGTTAATACTCTAAAAAAATACGTATATTGAAAAATTTTTTTCAAAAAAATGGAATTTAAAAAGGTAGAGAAAGTAGAAAGTAGGAGGAAGTTTAGTATGAGAAGGAAATTTTATTTACTTATAGCAGCACTGCTGTCAATTTTCTTATTTGTTTCTTGTGGTGGAAGTAAAGACTCAGGAAATGGAAAGGCAGAGGTAAAAGATACAATAATAGTATCTGACGGAGCAGAGGCAAAATCATTAGATCCACATGCTTCTAATGATGCTCAATCATCAAGAGTTACAGTTCAAATTTATGATAGATTAGTAGAACAAGGAGATAATATGGAAATTGTTCCTGGATTAGCAGAGTCTTGGGAACAACCAGATGGGGTTACTACTATATTCCATCTAAGAAAAGGAGTTAAGTTTCATAATGGTGAAGAGTTAAAGGCTTCAGATGTTAAATTCTCTTTAGATAGAATGAAGGCATCTCCTCAAGTTTCACACATTATAGGAACTGTGGATAAAATAGAAGTAGTGGATGATTATACAGTTAAAGTAATAACAGCTCAACCATTTGGAGCTATATTAAGCCATTTATCACATCCTACAGCAGCAATCTTAAATGAAAAAGCTGTAAAAGAGTATGGAGATTCTTATGGACAACATCCAGTAGGAACAGGACCATATAAGTTTATATCTTGGCAGTCAGGAGATAGAATAGTACTAGAAGCTAATCCAGAATATTTCTTAGGAGAGGCTCCTATAAAAAATGTTATTTTTAGACCTATAACTGAAGGTTCAAATAGAACAATAGCTATAGAAACTGGAGAAATAGATATAGCTTATGATATAGAAGGATTAGATAAAGACAGATTAAGAAACGATGATTCAGTAGTATTTATTGAAGAGCCATCTTTATCAATTGATTATATAGGATTTAATACAAGAAAAGAACCTTTCAATAATGTAAAAGTAAGACAAGCAATAGCTACTGCAATAAATGCAGATGATATAATAACTGCTGTATATAAAGGATCTGGAACAAAAGCTAACTCTTTAATAGGACCAAAAGTATTTGGTTACTCTTCTGAGCCAAAAGCTTGGGAATACAATGTAGAAAAAGCAAAACAACTTTTAGCAGAAGCTGGATATCCAAATGGATTTAAAACTAAGATTTGGATAAATGAAAATCCAGATAGAAGAGATATAGCTGTAATATTACAAGCACAATTAAAAGAGATTGGAATTGATATGACAGTGGAAACTCTTGAGTGGGGAGCATTCTTAGATGGAACAGCAAGAGGAGACCACGATATGTTTATCTTAGGTTGGGTAAGTGTAACTGGAGATGCTGACTATGGATTATATGCATTACTACATTCTTCAACATTTGGAGGAGCTGGAAACAGATCATTCTATAGTAATCCTAAAGTTGATGAGTTATTAACACAAGCTAGAAACTCTGTAGATCAAGAGGAGAGAAAAGAACTTTACAAACAAGTTCAACTAATTGTTCAAGAAGAAGTACCAGTGTATGTAACTGCATATAAAGCTCAAAACGTAGCATTACAAAAAAATATAGAAAACTTTAAACTTAAACCAGCGGGACATCACAGACTTTATGGAGTAAAATTTAAAACAAATTAATCTAAAAAGTTATTAATAGGCTGTGTCTTAATTGATACAGCCTTTTTATGTAAATTAAAATTTAAAAGGAAAGGAGAGGACACCTAAAATGTAGAGTGTCAAAATGAATATGCACAAGTATGTATTAAAAAGAATTTTACTACTTATTCCTGTATTATTAGGAGTATCATTATTAGTTTTCGCTATAATGTCGTTAACACCTGGAGATCCAGCACAGTTAATATTAGGGGAAAATGCACCAAAAGAAGCTGTATTAAAATTAAGAGAAGAGATGGGATTAAATGATCCATTCTTTATGCAGTATTTTAGATTTGTTAAAAATGCAATTATGGGAGATTTTGGAAGATCATATACTACTGGAAGAGAAGTATTTGGAGAGATATTTGCTAGATTCCCAAATACTCTTATATTAGCAGTAATTGGTATCATAATATCTGTATGTATTGGTATACCAATAGGTATAATTTCAGCTACTAGACAATACTCTTTCTTAGATAGTTTTAGTATGGTAATAGCTCTTTTAGGAGTTTCTATGCCAGTATTCTGGTTAGGACTTATGTTAATCTTAACTTTCTCTGTAAAATTAGGATGGCTACCATCTGGAGGATTTGATGGCTTGAAGAGTATTATTCTACCAGCAGTAACCTTAGGAGTTGGTTCAGCAGCTATTATTACAAGAATGACTCGTTCATCTATGCTAGAGGTAATAAGACAAGACTATATCAGAACAGCTAGAGCTAAAGGGGTAGCAGAAAAAGTTGTTATCAATAAACATGCTCTTAAAAATGCTCTTATTCCTATCATTACAGTTGTAGGATTACAATTTGGACATCTATTAGGAGGAGCTGTACTTACTGAGTCAGTATACTCTTGGCCAGGTGTAGGAAGATTGATGGTAGATGCAATTAGACAAAAAGATACACCTACTGTATTAGCAGCTGTTGTTTTCTTAGCTGCAGCATTCAGTGTTGTAAACTTATTGGTAGATATATTATATGCTTATGTTGACCCTAGAATTAAATCTCAATATAAGTAATAAGGGGGAAAAATAATGTCGAATACAAATACTTCAAATAAAAAGAGAAGTCAGTGGGTAGAGGTATGGAGAAGACTAAAAAGAAATAAGATGGCTGTTTTAGGACTAATTATTTTAATTATTCTTGTCTTACTTGCTGTATTTGCTGATGTTATAGCCAACTATGATAATGTAGTTATAAAACAAAATCTAGCTCATAGATTACAAGGACCAAGTGCAGCACACTGGCTTGGAACAGATGAGTTTGGTAGAGATATATTTGCAAGACTTGTACATGGAACAAGAGTATCATTACAAGTAGGTATAGTAGCTGTTGGAATATCAATAGTTATTGGAGGAATTTTAGGAGCAGTAGCTGGATATTATGGTGGAAAATTGGATAATACTATAATGAGAATTATGGATATTTTCCTTGCTGTACCAAGTATCTTACTTGCAATAGCAATAGTTTCAGCTTTAGGACCAAGTATTATCAACCTTATGTTAGCTATTAGTATTTCAAGTGTACCTAGTTATGCTAGAATAGTTAGAGCTTCAGTACTTTCTATTAGAGACCAAGAGTTTATAGAAGCAGCCAAGGCTATTGGAGCAAGTAATACAAGAATAATTTTTAGACATATAATTCCTAACTCTTTAGCTCCTGTTATTGTACAAGCTACATTAGGAGTAGCAAGTGCAATCTTATCAACAGCGGGACTAAGCTTTATCGGACTAGGAATTCAACCACCAGCACCTGAGTGGGGTTCTATGCTATCTGGAGGTAGACAATACCTAAGATATGCTTGGTGGGTAACAACATTCCCAGGAGTAGCTATAATGATAACAATTCTTTCTCTTAACCTATTAGGAGATGGATTGAGAGATGCCTTAGACCCAAGATTGAAACAGTAGTTAATTTAGGAGGAAGTGTCAATGAGTAATTTATTAGAGATAAAAGATTTAACTATACAGTATGTTACTGAAGATGAAGTAGTATCTGCTGTAAATGGATTAGAAATAGAGTTAGCAGAAGGAGAAACAATAGGACTAGTTGGAGAGACTGGAGCAGGAAAAACTACAACTGCTTTAGGAATAATGGGATTAGTTCCTAACCCACCTGGAAAAATATTAAGTGGGAAAATAACTTTTGAAGGTAAAGATTTACTTTCATTACATGAAGAAGAGATGAGAAAAATCAGAGGAAATAAAATTTCTATGATTTTCCAAGACCCTATGACATCGTTAAACCCAGTTATGACAGTAGGAGAGCAAATTGCTGAGGTTATAGAGATACATGAGCAATTAGGAAAAGAAAAATCTTTTGAAAAAGCAAAAGAGATGTTAGAGTTAGTTGGAATACCTGGTGCAAGAGCTAATGACTTTCCACATCAATTCTCTGGAGGAATGAAACAAAGGGTTGTTATAGCTATTGCCTTGGCTTGTAACCCAAAACTTTTAATAGCTGACGAGCCGACAACTGCTCTAGATGTTACTATTCAAGCTCAAGTACTAGATCTTATGAATGATTTAAAAGAGAAATTTAAAACTGCTATGATACTTATAACACATGACCTTGGAGTAGTTGCTCAAGTATGTGATAAGGTAGCTATTATGTATGCTGGAGAGATTGTAGAAGCAGGTAGTTTAGTAGATGTATTTGAAAATCCTAAACACCCATATACTCATGGATTATTTGGTTCTATTCCTAGCCTTGATGAAGAGTGCGATAGATTAAAACCAATACAAGGACTTATGCCAGACCCTACTAACTTACCATCAGGATGTAAATTCCACCCTAGATGTCCACATGCTACAGAACTTTGCTCAAAAGAGCAACCAAAAGTTATTGAAATAGAGAAAGGACATAAAGTAAGATGCCTTATTTGTGAAGGAAAAGTAAAAGAGATAGGGGAGGAAAAATAATAATGGAAAACAAAGTATTATTAGAAGTAAAAAATCTAAAGAAATATTTTAATACTCCTAAAGGACTTTTACATGCAGTAGATGATATCAACTTTACTATTTGTGAAGGAAAAACTCTAGGAGTGGTTGGAGAGTCTGGTTGTGGAAAATCTACAACAGGAAGAGTTATCTTAAGACTTCTTGAGGCAACAGATGGAGAGATACTATTTGAAGGAGAAAACATCAGAAACTATTCAAAAGAGCAAATGAGAGAGATGAGAAAAAAGATGCAAATTATTTTCCAAGACCCATTTGCTTCTCTTAACCCAAGAATGACAGTAAGTGAGATAATTGCTGAGCCATTAATTATACATAAAATGTGTAAATCAAAAGAAGAATTAGAAGCTAGAGTAAAAGAGCTTATGGATACAGTTGGACTTAGTGAAAGACTTATGAATACTTATCCACATGAACTAGATGGAGGAAGAAGACAAAGAATAGGTATAGCTAGAGCATTAGCATTAAAACCTAAATTTATAGTTTGTGATGAGCCAGTATCAGCTCTTGACGTATCAATTCAAGCTCAAGTTCTAAACCTAATGAAAGATCTACAAGAAGAGTTTGGACTTACATATATGTTCATAACACATGACTTATCAGTTGTAAAACACTTCTCTGATGATATAGCTGTAATGTATCTTGGACAATTAGTTGAAAAAGCACCATCTAAAATGCTTTTCAAAAACCCAATTCACCCATATACAAAAGCACTTTTATCGGCTATACCAGTACCAAGTGTAAAGAAAAAAATGGAGAGAATAAAACTTCAAGGGGAGATTACTTCTCCAATTAATCCAGATAAAGGATGTAGATTTGCAAAAAGATGTGTTTATGCAAAAGATATTTGTAGACAGCAAGAGCCTGCTTTAAGAGAGGTAGGAGAAGGACACTTCTATGCTTGCCATCTAGCTGAAGAGTTAGGATTTGTAGAGAAATAAAATCTTATAAGGGGTTTAAATTTAAGATATAAAATAGTGTAATTAAAAAACCTCAAGAATAACAGAGATTAATAAGTTATTCTTGAGGTTTTTTATATTATAATAAAATTATTATTCCATCTCAGAAGATGTAGATTCATTTCCTGCTAAAGGATTTGAATAAGTATTTAAATCTATTTGTCCTAAACTCTTATCAACTATTAAAGCATTAGTAACAGAACCGATAACATTTAACATAGTTCTAGGCATATCTATAATAGGGTCGATAGCTAGTATAGGATTAATCATTGGGAATAGAGCAGCAAGTCCTGTTCCAGATAATCCAACTGAAGCAGCCATTGTAGCAGTACCAGGGATTCCTGCAATACCTAGAGAACTAATAGCTACAACAATTACAGCCATTGCAAATAGAGTCATATCAACACTGTTTCCACTCATATGAGTAACGAAAACTATAGTTAAAGCTGGGAAAACACCAGCACAACCTTGCATTCCAGCAGTTGTACCAAAACTTCCTACAAAACTTGCAGTTGATTCAGTAACTCCAAGTTTATTAGTTAATGTAGAGATAGTAACAGGTAGACAACCAACACTTGATCTTGATGTAAAAGCAAGAATTAATAGTGAAGTTGATTTTTTTACATAAGTAAATGGATTTAATCCAAATAGAGAAACAGCTATCATTTGGATAATAAACATAATAGCTACAGCTAAGTATAATACAACTATGAATTTTCCAACTTCAGCTATTGCATGAACTCCTTTTTGAGCTATTGTATTAGCAAGTAGAGGAACAACTGCAGCTGGCATCCATTTGATGATACTCATAGCCATAGATACGATGATTTTTTGTAAAGCATTTATTAAATCGAAGAAAGGCTTTACTATATCCATATATTTTTTAGACATTCTCTTAGCAGCTACTCCAACTATTGAAGAGAAAATTACTAATCCAACGATATTTAAGTTGACCATTGCTTCTACTGGGTTAGAAGGAATTAGAGCTTTTAATGTATCTACGATATTTTTTACCTCTCTAATTTGTTTTCCACCTTGAGCTACTACAGTATTTACAGTATCAACTTTTCCAACTTTGAAGATAATTCCAAGAGTTAGTCCAACAGCAACAGCAACAGCAACCATAACTAAAGAGACAACAAGAGTTCTCTTAACTAAAGAACCAAGATTTGCATCTTCTTTCATATTGATGATAACGTGGATAATAGATACCATAACTAATGGAATAACAAGCATTCTAACTAAAGATATAAATCCACTACCTAATAAACTGTACCAAAGAGTTGTTTCTCTTACAAATGTAAGTTCCATAGGATCATTAGGGAATCCAGCAACAAATTGTATAACTAGTCCTAAAATTAAACCTATAACAGTAGCAGTCATTACTTTAGCAGAAAAGTTAAATTTTTGTTTAGGTAATCTATTGATAACCATAATAATAGCAATTAAAGCTATTAAGAAAATAATAGTTTTTACATCACTAATCATTAAAAATTGTTGAAAAAATACATTGTTCATGTTAAAAATATCTCTCCTTTATTTTATATATTAAATTTATTTAGCAACATTTCCAGCAACGTTCATAACGTCCCAAGTTCTAGCAAATGGTGGAGCATAACAGAAATCCATCATTCCAATTTCATCAACGGTAAGCTCTGAATAGATAGCAGTAGCTAAAGAGTCAACTCTTAAAACTGCTCCTTTTTTACCAGCTATTTGTGCTCCTAATAAAACTCTTGTATCAGCATTGTATATTAATTTAACAAAAATATCCTCTCTTCCTGGATAGTAATTTGTTTGGTTTTTATCTTTTACAAATACAGTTTTGTAATTGATTCCCATTTTGATAGCTTCATTTTCAGTAATTCCTGTTCTACCAGCTTCTACATCTAAAACTTTTATAGCAGCAGAACCAAGAGTTCCAGCAAATGGAGTGTTTTTACCAGCAAGGTTTTCTCCTACAATTCTACCGATTTTATTAGCAGTAGTAGCAAGAGGAATATATACATTTTCCTTTCTTACTCTATGATAAACAGTTGCACAATCTCCAGCTGAATAGATAGAGTCTATGCTTGTTTTTCCAAATTCATCTATAATAAGAGCACCATTTGGTAACATCTCAATACCAGTTTCTTTTAAGAAAGCTGTATTAGGTCTAACTCCAGTAGAGATAACAACTAAATCAGCTTTGTATTCTCCTCTGTTAGTTTTGATACCAACAACTTTTCCATCTTTTTCTATTATCTCTTGAACTGCTTCTTCAAGATGTAACTCTACACCTTCATGAGCTCTGATTTCTTCTTCCATAACATCAGTAATCTCTTTATCAAAACTTTCAAGAAGAACTCTTTCTCCTAATTGTATAAGTCTAACACTTCTTTTTCCTAAGTGTTTAGCTGCTTCTACAACTTCAATACCAATATACCCAGCTCCAACAACTATAATATCTTGGATTTCCTCTTTCATCATCTCTTCTTTTAAAATTATACCATCAGTATAATCCTTTAGAGTATAAACTCCCTTTGCAGAAAGATTTTTTATTGGAGGCATAATAGCATGAGCTCCTGTTGCCACCATAAGTTTGTCATAGTTATCTTTAAAAATTTCCCCAGTTACTAAGTTTTTAATAGTAATCTCTTTTTTCTCAATATCAATACCAATAACTTCATGCTTGATTTTGATATTCATTCCTGCTTCAATAAATTTTTCAACAGGTCTAGCAATCATGTTGTTTGGATCTTCATAGAAGTTTCCAACATAATAAGGAAGTCCACAAGCTCCCCATGAAACGATTTCAGTTTTTTCATAGATAACAATTTCAGCATTCTTATCTATTCTACTAGCTTTAGCTGCAGCTGACATTCCAGCAGCAACACCACCAATAATAATGATTTTCATAATACCCTCCTATATTTCATATAGTCTTCAAAAAGACATCATGATAGATAGTATAGCATAAAATCTAAAATAAGACTAGTGGTTCTATTAATTTTTTTTTAAATGTAGTATAATATTGATAGAATAATTAGGATTAAAAATAAAAATTAGACTAAAAGTAGATTGAGGTGGAAAAGATGGTAAAGTTTAAAACAAAAAAATATTCAACAACATTAAAATTAATACTTTTAAAAGCAGTAAATGATCTATTTCCAAATAGAAAGGTAATCATAGATAACTCCTTAAATAATGGTGTATATGGTTATATAGAAAAGTTTTCTCTAACTGAAGAAGATGTAGAAAAAATTTCTAATAAGATGAAAGAGATAATAGAAAAAAATTATCCAATAGAATTAATTAGTAATAATAATGAAGAATTAAAAGCTAGAAGCAGCGAGATAGAAAGAGAAGATGTAAGAAAACTTTTGGATAATAGTGGTTGGACAAGTATAATGGAATATGCAATAGATGGATATCATGACTATGTTTATGAAAGACCATATAAATTTACTGGAGATGTAGATTTATTTGAACTAACAAAATATAATAATGGATTTATTTTAAAATATCCACTTACAGAGGAAAAAGTATTACCACCTAAAATAGATACTCCTAAGTTAGCAAAAGTATTTGATGAGGCAGGAAGATGGAATCAAATATTGGGAGTAGATACTTTAGGAAGTCTAAATGAAAAAGTTTTACATAAGGAGATAGGGGAATTAATAAGAGTAAACGAAGCTCTACATCATAAAGAAATAGCTAAAATAGCAGAGCAAATATCTAAAAATGATAAGATAAAATTGGTTACGATAGCAGGACCATCGTCATCTGGTAAAACAACATTCAGTAAAAGATTATATATTCATTTAAGAGCTAATGGGATAAATCCAATAGTAATATCATTGGATAACTATTATATAGGAAGAGCTAATGTTCCTTTAGATGAAAATGGACAAAAGGATTTTGAAACAATAGAAGCTCTTGATTTAAAACTTTTAAACCAAAATTTAAAAGAGTTGATAGATGGAAAAGAAGTAGAGATACCTGAATATAACTTTATTACAGGTGAAAGAGAAAAAGTAGGAAATATGATGAAAGTTCCAGAAAAAAATGGAATAATTATAATAGAGGGAATACATGGGTTAAATGAAAGACTTACTTCTGAAATTCCTAGAGAAAACAAATTTAAAATATACATTAGTTGTCTAACTCAATTGAATATAGATAAGCATAATAGAATATCTACAAGTGATGTGAGAGAGATAAGAAGATTAGTTAGAGATAGTCTTTCAAGAGAGGAGAAAGGAGAGGGAACTCTAGCAATGTGGGCTTCTGTAAGAAGAGGAGAAGAAAAACATATTTTCCCTTATCAAGAGGAAGCAGATGCACTGTTTAATAGTAATCTTGTATATGAATTGGGAATATTAAAAAGTTATGCTTTGAGAGAGCTTATTAAAATAAGTCCAAATAGTCCATATTATGATGAAGCAAAGAGAATAATAAGATTTTTATATTGTTTTGTAGATATAAAAGCTGATTTAGTTCCAGATGACTCTATCTTGAAAGAGTTCATAGGTGGAAGTATTTTTTATAAATACTAATAAATTTCTTGGTAATAAATAAAAAATAAAGAGCAAGTTTAATTTAATTCACTAACTTGCTCTTTTTATTTTCTTAGTATTTTCTCTGGATTTTTATATATTATTTAATACCTTTTTCTGAGAAATATTTTTCAGCACCTGGGTGTAATTTAATACTCATACCTTCTAATCCTGTATCCTCTTTTATAAATTCTCCTACTTTATGAGCAGCTTTTATTCTATCACTATTAGCATACATAGATTTTAACATATTATAAACCATATCTTCAGATAATTTAGAGCTTACTACAAGCATAGATTGAACTGTTAGTGTTTGTGCATCCTCTTTTTGAGTACTATAAGTTCCACCTTTGATTTTATAATCAGTGTAGTAAGAGTATTTTTCTTTTAATTTATTTGCTAAGTCTTCATCTATATTAACAACTTTAACATCTCTTTGAGTAGCTAAGTCAACAATTGCTGATGTAGGAACTCCTGCAACTAAGAAAGCAGCATCAATTTGCTTATCTCTTAAACCAGTAGCAGCTTCAGCAAAAGATAGGTATTGAGGTTTATAATCTTTCTCTCCTATTCCAGCTGCCTCTAATATTTGTACAGCATTACAATAAACTCCACTTCCAATAGCTCCAATAGCAACTTTTTTACCTCTTAAATCTTCTATTGAATTGATACTATCATCAGTTGTGATACATTGGATAGGTTCACTATACAGAGTAGCCATTCCTCTTATATTTTCTATTTTCTTCTCAAATAATTCTACTCCATTTTCAGCATAAGATGCAACGTCATTTTGGATAATAGCAACATCTATATCTCCTTTTTCCAACATATTTACGTTGGCAACAGAAGCTCCAGTAGATTCAGCAGTAGCATTTACTCCTTTTATATTGGAGTTCCAAATTTCAGCAAAAGCTCCTCCTAAAGGATAATAAGTTCCAGCTGTTCCCCCAGTACCTATGTTGATATAAGTAGTTTGTTCTCCACCACAAGCTCCTAATCCTACAACCATTGCTAATAAAGCTAATACTTTTTTCATAACAAATCCCTCCTAATTTAATTTTGATTTTTTACTTTGATAAATATAAACTACTACAATAATTACAATTCCTATGATATCAGTTAAGAAACCTGGCTCTAATGTTAAAACTCCAGCAATTATTAAGAAAATTCTTTCAAGCATATTCATATTAGTTTTAAAATATCCTGTCAATCCTACAGATACACAAGTTATACCAATAATAGCTGTAATAATTTTTGGAATAACAGTTATTCCTGGATTAATCATAATTAACTCTGGACTTAAAACAAACATATATGGTATTAAGAAAGCTCCGATAGCTAATCTAGTTGCTTGTAATCCTGTCTTCATAGGTTCTGACTTAGCAACTCCAGCAGCAGCAACAGCAGCAAGACATACAGGTGGAGTAACATCAGCTATGATACCAAAATAGAAAACAAATAGATGAGCAGCTAACACAGGAACTATTGGCATTCCAGTAGCATCATGAATAAGTAATATAGCTGGGGCAGCAATAGTAGAAGTTATGACATAGTTAGCTGTAGTAGGAACTCCTATACCTAAAATTAATGAAGTAATCATAGTAAATAATAGAGTCAACATCAAATTTCCATTAGCTACTCCAACTAAGATAGAACCAACTTTTAATCCTAACCCTGTTTTAGTAACAACACCTGTAATAATTCCAGCACAAGCACAAGCAGCAATAACAGTTAGAGCACTTTTAGCTCCTTGTACCATTCCCTCTAATATATCTCTAAATGATAATCTAGTCTCTTTTTTAATAGCTGCACAAAGTATAGTAGAAGCAACAGCTCCAAGAGCAGCATAGATAGGAGACCAACCACTACTTAATAATCCGATTACTGCAAAGATTGGTATGATTAATTGACCTCTGGCTTTCATAACTTTAGAAAATTTTGGAATATCTTCTTTAGGTAATCCTTTTAATCCTAATTTTTTAGCTTCAAAATGAACTCCAATAAATACTCCTAAATAGTATAAAACAGCTGGAATAGCAGCAGCTAATATAACTTTAGAATAAGGTGTTCCTGTAATTTCAGCAAGTAGGAAAGCAGCGGCTCCCATTATAGGTGGCATAAGTTGTCCACCAGTAGATGCAGTAGCTTCAACAGCTCCGGCAAACTCTCCTTCATAACCTAATCTTTTCATCATAGGAATTGTAAAGCTTCCTGTTCCAACAACATTGGCAACAGAACTTCCAGAAAGAGTACCCATACAAGCACTTGAGATAACTGCAACCTTAGCTGGTCCACCTGGAGAGCTTCCAGATATAGAGTTAGCTAAGTCTATAAAAAATTCTCCCATTCCAGTTTTTTCAAGATAAGCTCCAAACAGCAAAAACATAAATATAAATGTAGAAGAAACTTGAATAGGTAATCCCATTATTCCCTCTGTAGTATAGAAAAGGTGTTGAACTAGTCCAGAAAGATTTACACCTCTATGTCCTAAAGCCCCAGGAATACTTCTTCCCACTAAAGCATATATAATGAAAGCAATAGATATAATAACCATAGGTAATCCTATAACTCTTCTAGCAGCTTCTAAGACTAAAAGAATTGCAATTCCACCGACTACCATATCAACTCCATTTATAAGTCCTTGTCTCATTACAATATCTTTAAAGAAAATAACCACATATAAGCAACAAGCTCCAGCTAGTAATCCAAGTATACAATCTAATGGATGAAGACTATATTTATCCATCTTTGAGCAAGTAGGATAGAGAAAAAATACTGCTGTCAATCCAAAAGCTAAGTGAATAGAACGAGCAATTTGAGCATCAATTCCTCCTCTTATAGAGTAATATAGTTGGAATACAGTAAAGCAAAATAGTAATATCCAGATTACTTTTCCTTGAAATCCAGACAGCACTCTAAATCTAGAACCTTTGTCATATTTTGCTAGTAATTCATCAACATTGTTGATGTTGTCCTTTGTAGTATCAGTTTTATTCATAACTCTCCCCCTTTTGAATTTTATATATTTATTTAATAGTTATTGATATTTTTGTAGGTTTATTTCCAAGTATATCATCAGATAAACTATATTTTTTACCATTTACTCTTAAGTAATGTTTTGCAATAGGAGATATAACCATATTGATATTTTTAAAACTTCTATCTGTTTTTAATATCATCTTTCCATCCTTTATCTCTAAGCTTCCCTCTTCAGGAAGAAAAGGTAATCCAACTCCATAAGAACTGTACTCTGTTTTTATTAATCTCATCTTATCATCATCTACCACAAAAAATTCTTCAGCCTCTGTTTTCATTACAGAATGAGTATAACCTAAGGAAAAAGTGTTGTCTTCTAACTTATAGGTATATACTTTTTTATTAGTTAAATCATTTATTTCAAGGAGATACGCAGTTTTAAGATGAGAGAGTAGAAATAGTATGATAATTAGAAAGAAAAAAGAGATAAAAATAAGTTTTTTTCTTTTCATTAACAAAATAAATCACTCCGTTAAATTTAATATATTTTGTATATTTTTTTTTGATGTTTGAATAATACCACTTTTATACTAACATGTCAATAGATTTTTAAAAAAAATTTTTATAAATTTTTAAAATGTATTTTTTTTATCAAAATAGTAAGTTTAGAATTTTTATATCATTTTTGTAACAAATTATTTCGAAAGTGAGAATTTGAAAAGAGGTTAAAAATGTGATAGAATATCTAAAAAATAAAGAGATAATTATCAAATAAATGGTTGGGTATGATAATGAAAGGTGGGAAAATGGTAGAGCAAGAATTAGAGAAAAATTTAATAGAGCAACTATCTTCACAAGGATATGAAGTAATTAGTATAAAAGATGAGGAAGATTTAGTAGTTAATTTTAAGATACAGCTTGAGAAATTTAATAAGATAAAACTAAGTGATTCGGAATTCAAAAAGATACAAGTACATCTTGCAGGTGGAAGTATATTTGAGAAGGCTAAAAGACTTAGAGATAAATTTGAACTTATGACTGATAAGGGAGAGATAAAATATATATCCTTTATAGATAAAGAGTGCATAGAAAATAATATCTTTCAAGTAACTAATCAAATTACTATGAAAGGACAGTATGAGAATAGATATGATGTAACTATTTTGATAAATGGACTACCACTTACACAAATAGAGCTAAAAAAAAGAGGGGTACAATTAAAGAAAGCCTTTTATCAGATACAGAGATACCAAAGGCACTCTTTTTCATATAAGGCACTATTTCAATATATTCAGATATTTATAATCAGTAACGAAGAGAATACAAGATATTTCTCTAATAATGGAGAGTTAAGATATGAGTTTACTTTTCCATGGACTGATGAACATAATCTAAAGAAAAATAGGTTAGTAGATTTTACTAAGGGTTTTTTAGATAAAAAACACCTATGGAGTATGATTACTAAATACATAGTAACTAATGAAACTCAAAAGGCACTAATGATATTAAGACCTTATCAATACTATGCAGTTGAAAAGATAATTGATAGAGTAAAGAATTATCCATCTTTCAATGGATATATTTGGCATACTACTGGAAGTGGAAAGACTCTTACATCATTTAAAGCAAGTCAGATAATAGCAACTCTTGGAGAGATAGATAAGGTAGTATTCTGTGTAGATAGAAAAGACTTAGATTATCAAACAGCTAAGGAGTTTAATGCCTTTGAAGAGGGAAGTATCAGTAAGGTAGAGGATACAAATGAGTTTGTAGAAAAGATGGTAAGTGGGAATAAAAAAGTAGTAGTTACTACCATTCAAAAGCTTAATAATGCTATCTCTAAACCTTACTATTTGAAGCAGATGGAGAAGATAAAAAATAAGAGAATAGTATTTATCTTTGATGAGTGCCATAGGACTCAATTTGGAGATACACATAAAAGAATAGATAATTTCTTTACTAATAAGCAATTTTTTGGATTTACAGGGACACCAATATTTGCTGAAAATGCTGTAAAGTATAGAACTACTAAAGATTTATTTGGAGATTGCCTACATAAATATACAATTAAAGAAGCTATTGATGATGAGAATGTATTAGGATTTTCAGTTGAGTATTACTCTACATTTAATCTTAAAAATAAAGATGGAGATGATTTATCCCCTGATGAGATGATAGAGAATGGAATTGATACTAAAAAGGTATATTCTAATAGGGAGAGATTGGAAAAGATAGTTGATTTTATCATAGAGCATCACAACAATAAGACATCTAATAGAGAGTATCAAAGTATCTTTGCTATAAGTAATATAGATACATTGATTGAGTATTATCGCATTTTTAAGGAGAGAAATACAAACTTAAAGATAGCTGGAATATTTACCTATGATGCCAATGTGGATTTGGCTAATGATGAGGGAACTTTTGAAGTGGAGGGAGATGAGTGTAAACATCCTAGAGAATATCTTGATGAGATAGTAGCTGACTATAATAAGATGTTTGGAGATAATTTTAATCTAAATGCTGACAATGGATTTAATAGTTATTTCATAGATATTTCTAAGAAGGTTAAGGAGAGAAAAATAGATATACTACTTGTAGTAAATATGTTTCTTACAGGATTTGATAGCAAATATCTAAATGCTCTTTATGTGGATAAAAACTTAAAATATCATGGACTTATACAAGCTTACTCAAGAACTAATAGAATACTCAATGTAAACAAACCTCATGGGAACATAGTATGTTTTAGAAACTTAAAGAAGAGAACAGATGAAGCTATAAAGTTATTCTCTGATGAAAATGCTATTGAAACAGTACTTATGAAGAGCTACAGTGAATATGTAGTTATATTAAATAAGTACTTAGAAACATTGAAAGAACTAGCTTCTAGTTCAGAAAAAGTAGATAACCTAGAAACAGAAGATAATAAATTAGCTTTTATAGAAACTTTTAAAAATATATTAAGAGTGATGAATAAGTTAGAAACTTTTAGTAATTTTGACTTTAAAGATTTTGATATTACACAAGATGATTTTGAATCATATAAGAGTAAATATATAGATATGTATGATACCTTAGTAGGAAGTAGAGTTAAAGGAGATAGAGGAAAAACTTCTGTAATAGATGAGATAGATTTTGAATTAGAACTACTTGCTAAAGATACAGTTGATGTAAGCTATATAATCTCTTTAATTAAAAATCTTGATAATAGAGAGAACTCTTTTGTAAAAGATGTGGAGTATATTTTAAAAACTGTGGATAGTATTCCAAAATTAAAAAATAAGAGAGAACTTTTAGAAAGATTTATAGAGGAGAATAGAGAGATTTTTTCTATTGAGTTTAAAGGGAATTTAGAGGACAAACTACAAAAATTTATGAAGAAGAAAAGAGATGAAGCTATTTTAGAGATGGTAGCTGAGGAAGAGTTAAGTTTTGGTAAGGTAAATGAGATTGTTGAAAAATGTGAGTTTACAGATAAAAAACCAGATTTCAATGATATAAGGTCTTCATTAACTGGAAAAGTAAGTGTTTTGAAGTTAAATAAAAAGATACAAGGTATTCAAGAGAGAATAGAGAAGATATTAGATAGATTTAACTTTTTTAATATGTAATATTGGGGGAAACTATGAAGATACAACAAATATTTAATGAATTAGTAGATTTAAATGATACAAATTATAGATTTCATTTAGCAAAACCATCAGGGGAATATATCCCTTCCGAAGCATTAGCTTACTCAAAAGAATCTTGGTTAGGGTGGCAAGTATATAAAGGAAATAATAAAAATAGATTTCCTTATCCTGTGAAATATATATTTAGTTTTGCTCAACTATCAGGTAATGAATTTATTTTTGGAGGAATATTTGAAATTTTAGATAGAGAGGGAGAGGAATATGAGGTAAAATATATTGATAAATATGATGAACTTATAGGAAGAGTTATTTTAACTTATACAGGGGCTAATACAAGAGGAACTGTTTTCAGACCTAGTCATATTTTAGAAAATTCTGAAATAAATGAAATTTATAAAGTACCATATAAAGGAGAAAAATTTTGTGGAATAGAAAATATCAATCATACTTATTATCAATTAAAATTAATTTATGATAATAAATTAGAAGATTGGAAAAGTGTACTAAGTAATATAAAGGGAATTTATCTTTTAACTGATACCAAGACAGGAAAACATTATGTAGGCTCTGCTAAAGGAGTAGATAGTATATATGGAAGATGGAGTAATTATATTTATGGATTAGATGGTGGAAACTTAGGATTAAAGGAATTAATAAAAGAAAAAGGAGAAAATTATTTTAAAGAAAATTTTAAATTTTCAATACTAGAAACTGTTAGTATGAGTTTTGATGATAAAAGCATAGAGGCAAAAGAAAGTATTTGGAAAGAAAAATTATTGAGTAGAAAATTTGGATATAATAAAAATTAATAGGAGAGAGATAATGTCAGAACATCAAACAGAGTTAGAAAAAAGACTATGGGCAATAGCCAATGAACTTAGAGGAAATATGGGAGCTGATGAGTTTAGAAACTATATACTAGGACTAATATTCTTTAAGTTCCTATCAGAGAAGATAGAGAAAACAGGAAATGATATTTTATCAGAAGATGGGATGAAATTTGGAGATATAGAGGGAAAAGATGAGTATATAGAAGCTGTAAGAGAGTATTGTGTAAATAGTATAGGATATTTTATAGAGCCAAAATATTTATTTGGTACTTTAGCAAAAAGGGCAAAAAATGGAGAATTTATCATAGAGGATTTAGGATTAGCTCTTAAATATATAGAGGACTCTACTAATGGACAAGCTAGTAATGATGACTTCTCTGGACTATTTGGAGATGTGGACTTAACATCATTAAAATTAGGAAAGACAGTAGATGATAAGAATAAGATGATTTCAGAGGTAATCAAACACTTAAATGAGATTAATTTTAACTTTGATGATACAGAGATGGACGTATTGGGAAATGCTTATGAGTATCTAATAGGTCAATTTGCAAGTAATGCAGGGAAAAAAGCTGGAGAGTTCTATACACCTGCACAAGCTTCAAAACTTTTAGCTATGCTAACAACATCAGGAAAAGAGAGAGTAAAATCAGCATATGACCCAACATGTGGTTCTGGTTCACTACTTCTTAAAATAGCTAGATATACTGATGTAGCTAGTTTTTATGGACAGGAATTAAATACTACTACTTATAACCTAGCTCGTATGAATATGATACTTCATGGAGTAGGATTTAATGACTTTGAAATAAGACAAGGAAATACTTTAGAAGACCCACAACATTTGGAGAAAAGATTTGATATAGTTGTAGCTAATCCACCATTCTCACAAAAATGGAGTGCAGATGATAGCTTTTTATCTGATGAGAGATTCTCTTCTTATGGAAAACTAGCTCCAAGTAGTAAGGCAGACTTTGCTTTTATTCAACATATGATTTATCAATTAGCTGACAATGGTACTATGGCTGTAATAGTTCCTCATGGAGTACTATTTAGGGGAGCAAGTGAGGGGGTAATTAGAAAATATCTACTAAAGGATAAAAACTATATAGATGCAATAATTGGACTACCTGCCAATATATTCTATGGTACATCAATACCTACTTGTGTAATAGTGGTTAAGAAAAATAGAGAAGTTGATGATGATATCCTATTTATAGATGCTTCTAATGAATTTGAAAAAGCTAAAAATCAAAATTATCTAAGGGATGAAGATGTAGATAAGATTGTAAATACCTATGTAAATAGGGAAGAGATAGAAAAATACTCTAAAAAGGTAAGTATGAAAGAGATAGAGGAGAATGATTATAACCTTAATATTCCTAGATATGTAGATACTTTTGAAGAGGAAGAGGAAATCAATCTTGATGAGGTAGTAGAAAATATAGGTAAAATTGATAAAGAGATGAAAGAAATAGATAACACTATTAAATCTTTCTGTGATGAGCTTGGAATAAAAGCTCCTGTAATGTAGAGGAGAGAAAAATTATGAAAGAACTAAAAGACAGTAAAAATTTATATGATTATATTATTCATTTATCTACTTATGATATTAATAGAATGATAGAAGAAGCTGAAACTGAAGAAGAAAAAATATTTTATTTAAAATTAGAAGAGTTAAAAACTCAATTACTTCAAAAAAAGCTAATAGCGAAAGGAGTATATTAATGCCTAATTATGTTGTTTTTGCTGGAGTAAATGGAGTTGGAAAATCAACTCTATATAATACTATTATTTGTGATTTAGATTTAGGAGTAAGAATTAATACAGATGAAATAGTTAGAAATATTGGAGATTGGAAAGATAATCAAGACCAAGTAAAAGCAGGAAGAATAGCTTTAAAATTAAGGAAGGAATGTATTGAAAAAAATATAGATTTTAACCAAGAAACAACTTTAACAGGAAAAAATATATTAAAAGCAATTAAAGAAATAAAAGAAAAAGGGTATATAGTACATTTATATTATGTTGGAGTTGAAAATCCAGATATAGCAAAAGAAAGAGTAAAAAATAGAGTATTAAAAGGTGGACATGATATTCCAGATGATGTAATAGAAAGAAGATACATTGAAACTCTTGAACATTTAAAGGAAGTTCTACCATTAGTAGATTATGCAAAAATTTATGATAACACAGAAAAATATAAATTATGTTATGGTAAATTTTCAAATTCATATATAAAAGTTTGTGATAAAGTGCCTAATTGGTTAGATAAAATATTAAAAGAGATTGGAGTATAAACCAAATGAGAAAAGTACCAAAATTAAGATTTAAAGAGTTTAGTGATGAATGGCAAGAGAAGAAGCTGGGAGAGATAACAAAAATTACTGCTGGTGGAACTCCTAGTACTACTAAAATAGAATATTGGAATGGTAATATTAAATGGATGAACTCAGGAGAATTAAATCTAAAATATGTATATGAAGTACAAGGTAGAATAACAGAAGAAGGGTTAAAAAATTCAAGTACGAAATTAATTCCTAAGAATTGTGTCTTAATAGGTTTAGCAGGGCAAGGTAAAACAAGAGGAACTGTTGCTATAAATTTTATAGAATTATGCACAAATCAATCAATAGCTTCTATTTTACCAAATTATCAATCTTTTATACCTTTATTTTTATATTTTAATTTAGATAATAGATATGAAGAATTAAGAGGTTTATCTACTGGAGGTGGAGGAAGAGGAGGATTAAATCTAGGAATTTTAAATTCTTTAACTAATAACTTCCCCTCTCTTCAAGAACAAGAAAAAATAGCTAACTTTCTTTCTAGTATAGATAAAAAAATCTCTCTAATAGAGGAAAAATTAGCACTATTTAGAGAATATAAAAAGGGAGTTATGCAAAAGATTTTCTCGCAAGAGTTAAGATTTAAGGATAGTGATGGGAATGATTATCCAGAATGGGAAGAGAAGAGATTAGGAGATATTTTAATAAAAAATAAAGAAAAAAATAAAAATAATCAATATATATTAGTGCAATCAATAAGTAATAAATATGGTTTTGTCAATCAAGAAGAATATTTTGAAGATAGAAAAATAGCAAGTAATAATCTAAGTAATTATTATATTGTAAAAAATAAAAATTTTGCATATAATCCTTCACGTATAAATGTGGGTTCATTAGCATATAAGAAAGATTTTTTGATTTCTGTTATTAGTCCTTTATATGTTAGTTTCTATGCTGATAATATTTATGTTAATGATATATTTTTATTAAATTGGTTTTTTAGTTTACCTTTTTATAAGCAAATGAGTAGTTCTTTTGAAGGAAGTGTAAGAAATAATTTAAGTTATGATACACTATCAAATTTTAATATTTTACTTCCTGTTTTAGAAGAACAGCAAAAAATAGCTGACTTTCTATCTTCAATAGATAGTAAAATAGAAAACATAGAAAAAGAGCTTGAGAGATTAAAGGAGTATAAAAAAGGACTGCTTCAACAGATGCTTGTATAATTATTAAAATTATGATATAATAAATTTGCCTTGAAAGTAGTTTCAGGGGAATAACAGAAATGTCAATTGGATTACAACATTCAATTGAATGATGATGTTGAGTTTGAATATTAAATTTGAACTTATCATAAACTTGCCTCCTACCTGGTGGTATAGTAACAGAAATATAACTGTTAATAATATTATTATAACAGAAATTTCTAGAAATGTATTAGTAGTACTACATAAGGTATCATTTTATGATATTGTAGGGTTCTGAGTCTAGAGTTTACATTATGGGATACTACTACTCAGTTAGATATGGATACTCTTGGATTCTAAAGCCTTCTTTTGAGGGCTTTTTTTCGTATGAGGGGGATTATGAATAAAAATATTATAACTAAATGGAAGGAAAAAAATGGAATAAATAAATTATATGTACACTTTGATAAAAGAAAGAATAGTCAAAGTTTAGGTATAGAAAAATATATTACTAATCCTCAAAATATAATAAAACATAGTTTTTATCCATTTATTCACACTCAAATTATTTTTAAAAAATTTAATAAGTTAAATCCTAAAAGACCTAAAGATAAGGTAAGAGAGATTAGTTATTCTTCACATATAGATAGACTAATTTATTCTTATTATTCACAAATATTAAATAGTGAATATAATAATTATGTAATTAAAAATAATATAAATAAAAATGTAATTGCTTATCGTACTAACTTAAAAAAAAGTAATATTCATTTTGCCAAAGAAGTTTTTGATATTATTAGAAAATATAAAAAATGTTTTATAATGGTTGGAGATTTTAAAAGTTTTTTTGATAATTTAGAACATAATTATTTGAAAAAGCAATTATGTAAAGTTTTACAAGTAGAAGAATTACCAGAAGATTGGTATATTATTTATAAGAATATAACAAAATATTGTTATTGTGAACTTGCAGAAATATTAAAGGTGTTGAATATTTCTCATAGAGACTTAATGGAAAAAGAAAGAATTTTTACTATTGAAGAATTTAGAAAATATAGAAAAGAAAATAAAATTATTATTAAAAAAAATAAGGAATTAGGAATACCACAAGGTTCAGCTATAAGTGCTATTTTAGCAAATGTTTATATGATTGAATTTGATTCTTTATTGAAAGAATATATCAATAATTTAGATGGAGAGTATTTTAGATACTCGGATGATTTTATTGTTATTATTCCTTTAAAAAATAATATTACTTTAAGTGAAATTAAAAAAAATATAGAAAAAATAGAGAAGAAAATACCTAATTTAAAAATTGAAGAGGAGAAAACAGAATGTTATATTTATAAAGAAAATTTTCTTTTTTCTGAAAAAAATAATTGTAAATCTCAATTAGACTATTTAGGTTTTTCTTTTGATGGAAAAAAAATTTATTTAAGAGCAAAAACTATATCAAAATATTATTATAGAATGTATAAAAAAATTAAAAATATTAATTTGAGTGAAAAAGTATCTAAAAATGGAAATGTTATTAGTTGTAATATACTTTATAAAAATTATTCTATAAAAAATAATGGAAAAAGAAATTTTCTTAATTATATAATGAGAGCTGAAAAAATATTTACAGATAGAGATAATAAATATATAAGAAATATAAGATATACTCATCTAAAAAAAATTAAAAGAAGGATTAAGAAAATAGAGAACGAAAGATTAATTGAAATTATTCAAAGAAAAAAGGAGAAATCTAAATTAATTGACTTATTTCAGAGGTAAATAAAAAATAAATTCTATATCATAGATAAAAATATAAATTTCTTTAGAATTATGCTATAATGACTTTATAAAGTTAAAGGAGATAGTAATGGTATGAAATTAAAGGTAGAGAAGCTTGGAAGAATTGAAAAAGGAGAAATAAAAACAAATAAATTAATGGTTCTTTGTGGACCAAATAATTATGGAAAGACACAATTAACTTATACTTTATATGGTATTTATGACTATAATTTAAAGTTTTGTTTCAACATTGAAGATAAGAAGATATTAAAAGAAAATAAAAAAATAGAGTTGAATATAGAGCAGATAAAAGAGAGGATACAAAAAAATTTACCATTACAAATAAAAGGTTTTTCAGAAAACTTGGGGATATTTTTTAATTTTGATTCAGAATTTTTTAAGGATACAAAATTAAGTGCTGAGTATTTAGAAAATGATTTTGACTTAGATTTAGAATTTCAAGATGAGAAGGCTCTTTCTTTAAAATTCTTTCAAGGAAGAATAGAGATAAAATTTGAAAAGAATTTTATTAAAATAGAGATCTTTAATTTTGACGAAGAAAATGATATTATTTTTGATTTCTTAGAAAAACAAATATCGGAAATTATTCAAAAAAAATCCTTTATTTTACCTTCAGTTAGAGAAGGTTTGAATATGTTTAAGACAGAGTTAAATATAAATAGAAATGTACTGATTGATACACTTGTAGCACAATCACAAAAAAAGGGAACTAAAACAAGTAACTTTCCTATGTCTATACTCTTTGATTATGTGTCAAGGTATGCTGAGCCTATTTCTAAATATATTGAGTTTATCAATGACTTAGATATGGTTACAAGTAGAAAAAAGGTAGGACCTTTCAACGATTTAGCAAATGAGCTTGGAAAAATTGTAGGGGGAGCATATGTTGTCGAAAATGGACAAATTTATTTTAAACCAAAAGAAGATAAAAAATTAAAGTTGCCACTACACATGGTTTCATCTACTGTACGTTCATTAGCAGGATTATATCTATTTTTAAGATATGAGAAAAAATTAAGTAGAGTTATAATTGATGAGCCAGAGTTAAATCTCCACCCAGATAATCAAAGAAAAATAGCAAGATTTTTGGCAAAAATTGTAAATAAAGGTATTCAAGTGATAATAACTACTCATAGTAGTTATATAGTTCAGGAGTTAAATAATTTAATACAATTCAAAAATGATTTTGCTGGAAAAGAAAGATTAAAGAAAAAATATAAGTATTGTGATGAAGAGTTTTTAGATTATGAAAATGTTTCTTGCTATTTAATTGAAAAAGGAACTATTGAAGAGATGGAAGTTGATAGAACTGGAATTTATATGAAAAGTTTTAATGATGTAATTAATTCAATGAACAATCTAGCTATTGATTTAAATTTTGAGATAGATAAAGAGGATTAATATGGAGAGTAATTTTTTTGATTTTTTACAATTTGAAATTATAAATGAACAAAAAGTTATTATGAAAAATAATTGTTTCATTATAGAAGAAACAGATAGATTAGCAAAATTAAAAAAGATAAACTTAGTATCTTCAAGTAAGTATGATGTTTTATGTATAAAGCTAGATAATATGGAAAAGCAGATAGGACTTTTAAAAAATAAGATACCTATTGTTGATTATCTTTTAATTGTAAAAAAAGAAAATAAATTAATATATATCTATATTGAATTAAAAAGTAGAACTGTTAAAAGTCAGAAAATTGAAAATAAGAAAGAGTTTTCAAGTCATTATTTAAAATATATCAAAGAGATTTTTCTTAAAAAGAATAATTTAAAGTTAAATACAAATCTAAAAATAAAAGAAAGACATTTAGTTATTAAATATAGTCAAAATATCTTGGATTATAATAGCACAAGACTTTTTGTAGGAAAGACAAATTATGAACAGATATCACTAGCAAATAATGTAAATTTTCCAATAAATAAATTAATAGAGGAATAACTACTACTAGAGAATTTAATATCTCAAAAGAAAAAATAACTAATTTACTATCTTCTATAAGATAGTAAATTAGAAAACATAGAAAAAAGTTTGAAGGATTAAAGGAGTATAAAAAAGGATTACCACAACAGGTGTTTGTATAAAATTTATTTTATAAAAGGTAGATAAAACCTTTACAATTCTTTTAGAAGGGTAAAGGTTTTTTATTTTGTTAAAAAGTTTGATTTTGTCTTTTATAAGTTGCTAAAATTTCAAGAATGTTATAAAATATATAGTATAGAGGTGATTTTTATGATAAAAAGAGAGAGCTATATTAATGAAATAAAAAAATTTATGAATAAACCTATAATAAAAGTAATTACAGGTATGAGAAGAAGTGGAAAATCAATAATATTAAAATTAATATCAGAGGAATTGATTAATGAAGGGGTATCTTCTAATAATATTATATATATTAATTTCGAGTCTTTGATGTTTAGTGAGTTAACTGATTTCAAAAAATTTTATAATTATATAATTGAAAAATCTCAAACTCTTCAAGGAAAAATATATATACTACTTGATGAAATTCAAGAGGTGGAGCATTGGGAAAAAGCTATTAACTCTTTTATGGTAGATTTAAATTGCGATATATATATCACTGGTTCAAATGCTAATCTATTATCTTCAGAATTAGCTACATATATAGCAGGAAGGTATGTTGAAATAAAAATATATCCCCTCTCTTTTAAGGAATATATAGAGTTTGCTAAAATTCAAAATCCAAATAAAATATTAAGCAATGAGGAATATTTTGAACAGTATCTTCAATTTGGAGGATTACCAGGAATACATAACTTTGATTATGAGAAAGAAAATATCTATCAATATCTTTCTGATATATATAACTCTGTGCTTTTAAAAGATGTGATAGCAAGAAATGGGATAAGAGATATAGAGTTATTAGAAAGAGTAGTTTTATATATTTTAGATAATATAGGAAATACTTTTTCTGCTAAGAATATTTCAGATTTTTTAAAAAGTCAAGGAAGAAAATTGAGCAGAGAAACTGTATATAATTATCTGAAAGCTCTAGAAAATGCTTATATAATATCTAAAGTGCAAAGATATGATATAAAAGGAAAAGCTTTACTTGAAACACAAGAGAAGTTTTATCTAATGGATTTGGGACTTCGCCATTCAAAGTTAGGATACAGAGCAAATGATATAGCTGGATATTTAGAAAATATTATTTATTTAGAGTTGATGAGAAGAAAATATACAGTAAATATAGGAAAATTGAGTACAAAAGAGGTTGACTTTATAGGAACTTTAAGAGATGAGAAGCTATATATTCAGGTTACTTATCTATTAGCTACTCCAGAAACTATTGAGAGAGAGTTTTATCCTTTGAAAAATATAAATGATAATTATCCTAAATATGTGTTATCAATGGATAATTTAGAAAGATATAATATTGATGGAATAATTAGAGAAAGAATAATAGATTTTTTACTGAATGATTAGATAAAAAATGTGTGTTACAAATTTTTAAGTTGCAACACACATTTTTATTTTACAAATACAATAATATATCTCTACTACAATAAAGTACAGAGTATTTATTCAAAGAGGCGAGAATATTTTTTCTAGTAGTTATAGGAAGCATATTAGAGAAAATATTTTTCTTAGAGATTAACCCTTCTTCCATAAAAATAATATTTTCAGGAATAGAATAACTATCTACTATCTTATTAAATCCCTCTATCTCAATATTTTCAGAGGAGAAAACCAGAGATTTTTTATTTTTTAATATTGAAAAGTCAATTTTTTTACTAACTATATAGAAAGAGTATCCCTCTTGAAAATTATCAGCTATATCCACACAACTTAAAGTTTTTTTACAAGGAACTTCATCAGTTATGAGGAGAACCCTTTCCCCTAAACTCTTATAATACAAACCAATAGTTTGTATAACTGTATTGACTCCTCTACCTTTTTCTACAACAGCTAGAGTATTTTTTTTCTCTTTGAATACAGAGGCAAGAATATTTTTTTGTATAGAGTTATAGTTAAAATCTCCAAGCAGGAAATTTTTTATATCTCTAAAGAGTTCTCCCTGTTTTAGAGAGTAGGATACAAATTCATAATCTCTATCTATTATAAGATGTACATTGTAATTTTCCTCTTTAAGAATGATATCTTTAATACTAACTTTAAAATTATATCCATAGTTTTTTCTCATCTCCAGTAGAAGATAAGCAGTTTGATTATCAAGTGTAGTCAGATAGTTTCTATTGAGAGTAACATCTACTTCATAGTCATGATAGACTAATTTTAAATCAGAGTTTTCTAATTTTTTTCTAGTATATATTACTGTTTCAATAGGAAAAACTGTATTGTATAGAGAGTTATATCTTTCATAGATATTTTCCTCTTTTCTAGGAAGTTGCATATCTTCCACATACATTTTATACATATATTTATCTTTGAAGGTTTCTAGTTTTAATTTAAAAGCTATATCAGCATGGGAGATTGAAGCTATCTCATTAAAAACATCATCACTACTAAACCAAACACAATTTCTTATCTCAAGATTATCCTTTCTCACATTAAACATAGTATGGTTTTTCTCTTTACCAATAGGACGGACTCCAGATATTTCACAATTATTTAGAGCAAAAAGTGGAGAGGGGTTACCAAATCCAAAAGGTTCTAAAAGAGAAATTTTATCTATAAAGTCATAGGAGATTTTATAGGCTGGTATAGTTATATCTAATTTTACAGGTTTTATTAAGGATGACTCTGGAATATTTTCTTTAGCATACTCATTTATTCTTTTAGAAAATTCATTTATATTTTCTATTTTGATTGAAAATCCAGCTGCTCCAGCATGTCCACCATATTTCACAAAAAGTTCTTTCATAGTATTGAGAGCTTCTATCATATTAAATCCCTCTATACTTCTACATGAGGCAGTGGCTATTCCCTCCTCTGGTTTTATTTCCATAATGATAGTAGGCTTATAGTATCTATCTAAAATTTTAGAGGCAACTATTCCAATTACTCCATGGTGAAATCCTTCCTCTGCTACTACTAAGACACTATCTTCAAAAAGTTTTTCATTTTCGATTTTAAAAAGAGCTCTTTCTAAAATCATCTCCTGTATCTCTTTTCTTTCAGTATTATTATTTAGAAGCTCATTGATTATCTCACTACATACTCTATGGTCTTTTTCTATAAATAGTTCTACAGCTCTTTTAGCATCTTCTAATCTTCCAGCAGCATTAAATATAGGAGCTATAATAAACCCAATATCATAGGTATTAAATTTTTTTGTCTTATAATCTTCGAATATTTTTTTAATAAGCATACTTATTCCAAGCCAATGACTTTTATTAAGTTGCTCCATTCCAAATTTTGTAAATATTCTATTCTCTTCTAAAAGAGGTACTATATCAGCTACTGTACCTATTGCAACAATATCTAAATATTTATATAGCTCCTCTTTTTTTTCTAGTCTATCAAAAAGAGCATAGATAAGCATAAAAGCTGTTCCTACTCCAGCCATATATTTAAAAGGAAATAGATTGTCCTCTCTTTTGGGATTGATTACAGCATAAGCTGGGGGATTACCATTATTAATCTCGTGATGGTCAGTAACTATAATCTCCAATCCTAAAGAGTTGGCATACTCTATCTCGGGATGAGCAGAGATACCACAGTCTACAGTGATAATTACCTTTCCCCCTTGAGATTTTATATAGTCCATAGCTTCTTTGTTGAGTCCATACCCTTCATCTCTTAAAGGAATATAGTATCTAGGGGTAATTCCTATCTCTGATAGAGCAAGATAACACAAAGAGGTAGAGGTAATTCCATCTACGTCATAATCTCCATATATCCATACCTCTTCTTTATTTTCTTTAGCTTGTAATATCCTTTCTACTGCTCTATCCACATCTTTTAATAGAAGTGGGGAGTGTATATTATCTAAAGAGGTATTTATAAATTTATATATTTTCTCTTCATCTCTAATATCTCTATTGTATAGCAGATTTAAAATATCTCTATCAATGTTGAGATTAGTATTTTGAGAGAAACTATTTTCTTTATATATCCATCTAGTATTTCTCATTGTTTCTCCTTTTAAAAATCATAAAGTCTTGAATAAAAGATATATGTCATAAACATATTTTGTAAGAAAAATCTCTCTTCAGGAATAGTAATTGAAGTAAAATTAATATCATTAGTATGACCAAAATATATTAAATCTAAGTACTCTTCTCCATAAACATATGCTAAAAGAGTTTTTATCTTATTTCCTTTGTATTTATCTAAAAGAGTTTTTAAAATCTTAGTTCCCTCTTCAATATTTGTATTTACATCAAAAAGCTCAAAGAAACGAAGAGAGCTATCATCTTTATATGGAATATTCATAATACCAAATTTTGAATCATCAGATATATAGTAGGGATTGAATCCTGTAATAGTATGAATAATTGTATAGATTAACTCTTGAGGTACATCATATTTTTTAGAATACTCACTTATGATATCTCCATAATATAGAGGAAATTCATATTTAAAAAGCTCCTTATAGTCAGCAAAATCTCTTAGTGCAAGGAGAGAGTTCTTAAAAGCTAAATCATAGAACTTTCCACTCTCTAGAATCAAAGTAGTTCCTAATACAGCCTCTACACTTTTTTTCTTATTAAAACTACTCTTTTGGAAAGCTATTTTTAAAATCTCTCTATTTTCCAATTCAGCTATCTGCGAAAGTTGATCTATCTCAAGAATATCAGCCTTTGGAATAAAATCTTGAGAAAGAGAGATTTGAGAACTAAGTATTAAATTAGAAAAAACTATTAAATCCTCTAAAGAATCCATCAAAGTAACTGAAAGGTTTTTATCCTTTAGAAGCTGTTTAAAATACAATCCAGCATAAGTATTTGGATATTTTTCTGATAGACTTTGTACAGCCTTTAAAGAGTTTACCTCATCTTTTAAATAAAGATATGAAAAAGCAGCCATAGAGTCAGTTATGATATTTTTTTCCTCAACATTTTTTAGATTTTCTATTGCATTACTATACTCTCCAAGAGTAAAATAGATACCTGCTGAGTAATAGTTAGCTTTTGAGAAAAACTCTCCCTCTTTAATGGAGTTGAAAAGATAAAGAGCTCTTGAGAAATCTCTTTTCTTATAGAAAGCAATTCCTCTATAATATTTAAATAAATTATTGAGGTCTTTATCAATTTTTTTAGTTAAATCTAAAATTTTATTATAATCTTTTTTTGCTAAAAGTGCTTCAAAGTAATCTCTATATATGTCTTCTTTTTCCTCTATAAACAAATTATCCTTTTTTAAAAGAAGAGTATAAAGTTCAGTAGCATGTTGAAAATCTTTTTTAGATGTATAAAATTTTCCAATCTCCAATAGATCAGAGGTATAGAAATCATCAATTACATCAAAATTATATTCAAATTTTAACTGTAATTTTTTCTCATATTGTGGAGAAAAATCTTTTAAAATCTCTAGAGCTTTTTTTTCATAGTAAGCTACAAATGGATAAAAAGTATTAGACTCTACTCTATTAAGATAGGTAATAGCTTTTTCTTTTTGTCCAATTTTTAGTAGAGAAACTCCAAGAGCAAAATCTCTTTCAGCAAAGAGATGTAATTTTTCTGTTTGAGCATTATCGTTTAAAAATTTATTAGAAACATATACAGCCTTTTCAAGATAGTAAGCAGCATTTTCATAATCTTCTAAATAGTAATAGTTCATTCCAATAAAGAAATAAGCATAATTATTGGAAATGATAGTTGAAGATGGAAAGGTCTTCAAGAGTGTTTCAAAATTTAATTTAGCCAATGAATAATTTCTATTGTAATAAGCTTTTTTTCCATCTAAAAATAGATTATAATCTTTGTTTGTATATGTAAAACTATTATTAAAATAGATTAGAAATAAAAATATAGAAAGTATTTTTTTCATTTTTTAGCACCTCATATCATAGTATCTATATATAATTATCTCAAAATAATAAGAAAATGGCAATGAATTTTCTAAAAAATATCTTGAAATTATTTGTAAATTATTAGATAATGAAGGGGAACAATAGAGTTTTTTTATGGGAGGTGAGAGTTTGGGAAAAATTAAGATATTAGATGAATCTGTATCAAATATAATTGCTGCAGGGGAAGTAGTAGAAAATCCAGCTAGTATGATAAAAGAACTTTTAGAGAATTCCTTAGATGCTGAAAGTAAAAGTATAAGAATAGAGGTAAAAAATGGTGGAAGAGATGTAGCTATAATAGATGATGGTGTAGGTATGTCTCAAGATGATTTATTGCTCTCTATTGAAAGGCATGCTACCAGTAAAATTTCTAAAAAAGATGATTTATATAATCTGTATACTTATGGATTTAGAGGAGAGGCTCTTTCATCTATAAGTGCTGTTTCAAAAATGAGTATCTCTTCAAGAGTAGAGGAGAGTGAGGTAGGTTCTCAAATTACAGTTTTAGGAGGAAAAGTTACAAGCCTAAAAGATGTACAGAGAAATAGAGGAACTACCATAGAGATAAAGGAGTTATTTTTTAACACTCCAGCTAGATTAAAATTTTTAAGAAAACCAAGTACTGAATATATTAATATAAAGGACATCATAATACAGGAGGCACTGTCTAATCCAGATGTAGCTATAATGCTTATATTAGATGGAAAAGTAAGTATAAAAACTAGTGGAAATGGATTAGATAATGCAATAGTAGAGATATTTGGAAAAAATGTTTTAAAGAATATGAAAAAATTTAAGTTAGGATATCTAGGAAATGGAGCAATATATAGAAGCACTAAGGACTCTATCTTTACCTTTGTAAATAATAGAATGGTAAAATCTAAAATAGTAGAGAGTGCTGTAATAGATGGATATTACACTAAGCTTATGAAAGGAAAATATCCATTTGCTATAATATTTCTAGATATAAATCCAAAAGATGTAGATGTAAATGTACATCCTTCTAAAAAAATTGTAAAATTTGCTGATGAAGAAGAGGTTTATAACTATGTTTTAAAAGAGATAGAGAAAACTTTTGCTAGAGATGATGACTTTGTATCTCCTACACTTCAAGAGAAGATAGAAAAAGAGGAGAGTAAGTTTTTAGATTTTTCAGAGTTTGAAAAATTTACTCCAATGAAATCAGAGCCTCAACAGTTTCAAGAATTATTAGAAGAAGAGAAAGATATAGAAGAGGAAATTTTTGGGGAGAAAAGAGAAAAATTACAAGAAAAAGATATACTAAGAGAAGAATTTGAAGAGAAAAAAGAATATGAAGTTATAGAAGATAAAAGAATAGAAAAAGAGATTGTAAGAGAAGAAAATATTGAGTTTAATACAGAATCTTCTTCAAAAAATAAAATTCCTTTAGATATATATGAAGAGAAAGTAAAAACTTCAGAAATAACTGTGAAAAAAGTAGAAGAAAAAAGTAAGAAGATAGAGTTTAGAGTTATAGGACAAGTTTTTGGAACTTTTATCTTAGTAGAGAGAGATGGAGTATTTGAAATCTATGATCAACATATAGTACACGAGAGAATACTTTATGAAAAATTAAAAGCTCAATATTATGGAACAAAGGTAAGTATGCAACAGCTTCTTGTACCTATTAGAATATTAGTTGACCCAAGAGAGAGGGAACTAATATTTGAAGAGGAAGAGAATTTTACTAAAGCTGGTTTTGAAATAGATAGATTTTCAGACAATGAGATACTTATAAGAGCTGTTCCAATGTTAGATTTGAGAGATAGTATAGAGAATATTTTTAGAGAGATATTGAAAAATATAAAAGAGAATAGAAATATAGATATAAGAGAGAGTATATTGATATCTATGTCTTGTAAGGGAGCTATTAAAGCGAATGAGAAATTAAATCATGAGGAGATGGAAAGAATAGTAAGAGAATTGCATGAGATAGGAGAGTATACTTGTCCACATGGAAGACCTATTATTACTAAAATTACAAGAGATGATTTAGAAAAACTTTTTAAGAGAAAATAAGGAGAGAGTTTTGAATATAAATATTGTATGTATAGGAAAGGTAAAAGATAAATATATTATTGAAGGGATAAATGAGTTCTTGAAAAGAATGCAATCTTTTGCTAAAATGAAAGTAGTAGAACTGAAGGAAGATGGGAATGATAGTAATAGAAATCTTTCTATTGAAAAGGAATCTGAAGATATAGTAAAAACTCTTGAGAAATTGGGAGGTTATAATATTCTTTTGGATATACAGGGAAAAAATTACTCCTCTGAAGAGATGGCTAGTGAGATAGAAAAAATTGCTGTAAAGGGAGCTAGTACAATAAATTTTATAATAGGTGGCTCTTATGGTGTTTCTCAAAAGGTAAAAGATGTTAGTCAAATGAGATTAAGTTTTTCTAAGATGACATTTCCACATCAATTGATGAGATTAATTTTAACAGAACAAATTTATAGATGGTTTAGTATAATAAATAATGGTAAGTATCATAAGTAATTAAAATAAAGATAATATAAGGAGGAAATTTATATGTATTCACAAGGAGAAACTTTTTATTATGATATAGATGATGAGGAGTTTGAACTAAGTGTAGTAGAAAATATTACAATGAAGGATAAGGAGTATATCATAGCTGAGGATTATGATGGAGAGCTACATGTTTTTGTCTATGATGAAGATGAAGAGGAGATATACTTATTAGAGGATTCTGATGCTATGGAGATAATAGAGTACTGGCAAGATGAGTATATGGGTGGAGAAGATATAGGAGACTATGAAGATGATGAATACTATGATAGAGAAGATGAAGAGTATTCAGATAAATATGATAATGAAGATTATTATGAAGATGATGAAGAGGAATATTATTAATGAAAAAATTTATAATTAAAAATACAGATAGTTATGGTGAAAAAAGTTTTGAAATAGTTAGAGGGAGTGTAAGAGAAGAGGCTGAGCAAACTATTTATGAATATGATAGTAAGCTTGGAAAGTGTCAACTAACTATTTCAGATAGAAGAGTTATTATCTCTAGAGAGGGAGAGATATCTGCAATAATAGATGTAGATTTAGATAAAAAAACAGAGTTTGTCTATGTAACAAAGGAGATGAGGAAACTTTTCCATATAAAAGGAGAGAGTATCAATAGAGATACTGCAAAAGGAATAATAGAGTTTTCTTATAAAATTTATGAAGGGTTAGATGAATTAAATAGAATAACTATAGCTATAAAAGATTACTAATGGAGGAGATATGAAAAAATTTACATACTTGTGTTTAGTTTTATTATTGAGTAGTTGTGCAAGTTTAAATACTCTAAGAGATAATACTAACGAAAAAAAAGAGAGTAATATTGGAGTTAGTTGGAATAATTCGACTGGAGATTTGAAAACACAACAGATTATTTTAAATAGCTCAGCTCCAGAGGGGATACTTTCAGATATTTCCAATAGTTTAAAAAGAGGATATGTAAGAGAGTATAATACTACATATAGAGATAATTATGAGGTATATGTAGGGGATTATGTTTCTATTCCATTAGGAATAGGAGAGGATAGTTACAATGTATTATTTTCTCCTTTAGGTGCATCTTATGAATTGGAATTAAGAGAGGGAAAATTATTTTTTAGAGGAATATATCAAGGTAGTTATGAGATAATGCTTTATTCTGCTGGTTCATTTAGTAGAAAAATAACTATTCAAAATAAATTAAAATATGAATTTACAGAACAAAATAACTATGAGGTAATATCTCAAAGTTATAAAGCAGGTAATATGAAAGTATTATCTGATAGTGTAGCTGTACATAGAATAGCTTTTCCAAATAGCTTTAGAGATAAAGAGATATCTTTTATGCTTATAGATTTGGCTGGAAGAGATGGAAACTCTAAAGTTATAAAAGAGGAGATAGATTTTTTACAAAAATATATAAAGTTAGATGAATATGATAAATTAAATATAATCAATTCTTTAAAGCTAATTCAAGATAAAAATTTTGAATTAAATTCAGCACTTCTTGAGTTTGATAGCTCATCTCAAAATTTAAATCAAGAGATAGTAAAACTAATAACTGCTAAAGAAAATCCAACTCAAGATGAGATAATCTTTTTAGAGAAGGTATATACAAGTAGTTCAACTCCCGATGTAGCATTAGGAACATTTATAGGAAATTGGTATATAAAAAATGGAAATCCTGTAAAAGGAGCTTCTTATTTAAATGGAAATGGGAATTTAGGAAATATAGGAGAGTTATTACCAACTATTCCAACAACTCCAGTAGAAACAACAGAGAGTAGTAATACAGTGGTTACTCCAGAAAATTTAGAAGCACAAAATTATACTCAGTATTTAACTTTCTTTGAAGAGGGAAAGAAAAATTTTGAAAAAGAAAACTATGTAGAAGCAGCACTATATTTTGAAAAAGCTTTAGAGATAGATAAAAATTATATAGAGAAGAAAGATATCTATTTTTATTTAGGACAGAGCTATTTTAGAACAGAAAATTATTCAGAAGCTGTAAATGACTATAAAAATTCTTTAAATTTAGAAAAAAATGATGAAAAAAAAGCAGAAATATATTATAATATAGGAATGGCATATAATAAACTTGGAGATAATGAGCAAGCTGTAAATTATCTGACTTATGTAAGACAAAATTATAAAAATTCACCTTGGAGTGTAAAGAGCAGTTTATATTTATTACAGCAAATGCAACAATATCCACAAAATTAACATTTAAACAAAAAATTTAAATAAAAGGAGAGAAACCGATGGAGAGATATTTTGATAGGATAGCTAATGATGCTCTTGTTATGGAAAAATGGAAAAGAGTAGAAGAGCTAAAAGAGATGGGAATAAAACCATTTGGAGAAAGATTTGATAAGAAAAATATGATAGGAGATATATTGTCTCATACTCCAGAAGAGGAATTAACATTTAAAACTGCTGGAAGAATAATGGCATATAGAGGAAAAGGAAAAACTGCTTTTGTTCATATTGAGGATATAAGCGGAAAAATTCAAGTTTACTTAAGACAAGATGAGCTTGGAGAAGAGAACTATGCTTTAGTTAAAAAGATAGGTGTAGGAGATATAATAGGAGTAGAGGGAACACTTTTCCTTACTTCAACAGGGGAATTAACTATAAGAGCTTCAGTAGTTACTTTACTTTGTAAAAACATCAGATCGTTACCTGAAAAATTCCACGGACTTACTGATGTAGAAACTAGATATAGAAAAAGATATGTAGATCTTATAATGAATAAAGATGTAAGAGATACATTTGTAAAAAGAACTAAAATTATATCAGCAATTAGAAGAATATTAGATGGAAAAGGATTCTTAGAGGTTGAAACTCCATTAATGCACCCAATTTTAGGAGGAGCAGCAGCAAGACCATTTATTACTCACCACAATACTCTTGATATAGATTTATATCTAAGAATAGCTCCAGAGTTATACTTAAAGAGATTAATTATAGGTGGAATGGAAAAAGTATATGAACTAGGAAGAAACTTCAGAAATGAAGGAATGAGTACTAGACATAACCCAGAGTTTACTATGATAGAGATGTACCAAGCATATGCTGATTATACAGATATGATGGACTTAGCTGAAGAGATAATCAGTACTCTAGCTAAAGATGTATTAGGAACATCAACTATTACTTATAATGGAAAAGAGATAGTATTAGAGAACTTCAAGAGAATACATATGGTAGACTTAATAAAAGAAGTTACTGGTGTTGACTTCTGGAATAAAGATATCACTTTTGAAGAAGCAAAAGCTTTAGCAAAAGAGCATCATGTAGAAGTACCTGAGCATATGAATACTGTTGGACATATCATCAACCAATTCTTTGAAGAAAAATGTGAAGAGACAATAGTTCAACCAACATTTGTATATGGACATCCAGTAGAAATTTCTCCATTATCTAAAAGAAATGAAGAAGATTCAAGATTTACAGATAGATTTGAGCTATTTATAGATGCTAGAGAGTATGCTAACGCTTTCTCTGAGTTACAAGACCCAGCTGACCAAAGAGGAAGATTTGAAGCTCAAGTTGAAGAAGCTGAAAGAGGAAATGATGAGGCTACTCCTGTAATAGATGATGATTTCGTAGAGGCATTAGAGTATGGACTTCCACCTACAGGAGGAATGGGAATAGGAATAGACAGACTTATTATGTTATTAACTAACTCTGAATCTATTAGAGATGTATTATACTTCCCACAAATGAAACCAAGAGATTAATTAACTAACTATAAAAATCAAGAATGGTGAAGATTAAAAAGAATAAATAGAGCAAGTCGGTAAAAACGAATACTAAAAAACACAACTGTTTGAGTGAAACGAGTTTTGTGTTTTTAGTGAGTTGAGCCATACTTGCTCTTTACTCTTTGAACGAGAACCATTCTTGAATTGTTATTCAAGGAGCAAAAATGATTAGAGAATTCTTACTAATATTTGTTATAAACTATATAGGGGTAATATTAACAGAGGTTTTTCACTTACCAATTCCTGGAACAATCAGTGGAATGTTATTACTATTTGCTTTATTGTATTTTAAAATTTTAAAACTTTCTCATATAGAAAATGCAGGGAATTTTTTACTTTTGAATATGACAATATTCTTTCTTCCTCCTTCAGTAAGCTTGCTAGAGAGTATGTATCTATTGAAAACAGGTTTATTTAAAATACTGTTCTTAGTAATTTTTTCGACATTGATAACAATGGTAATTACAGCTTTAACTGTGCAATATTTAATTGAAAGAGGAGAGAGAAAATAATGGAAGGAATAACAAATAATCCACTTTTTGGTGTAATAATAAGTTTAATAGCTTTTGAAATAGGGAAATTTATTTTTAATAAGACAAAATTAGCAATATTTAATCCATTACTTATTGCTACAATAATTGTTATGGGATTTTTAAACATTTTTCATATTACTGTAGTAGATTATATGTTGGGAGGAAATTTGATAGTTTTCTTTTTAGCACCAGCTACTGTGGTTTTAGCTATTCCACTATTTCAGCAGATAGACTTATTAAAGAAACATTTCATTCCTATTATAGGAGGAGGAATTGTAGGAGCAGTAGTGGCTATACTCTCTGTGATAATATTGGGGAAGTTATTGGGAATAGACCATCAACTATTAGTATCTTTTATGCCTAAATCTATAACCACTCCAATAGGAATAGAACTTTCAAAAATGTTAGGAGGAATCCCTTCAATAACTGTTTTTGCAATAATTATAACAGGGATTACAGGAAATGTAACAGCTCCTTTTATATATTCTATTTTTAGAATAAAAAACCCTATTGCAAAAGGATTAGGACTTGGAATATCAAGTCATGCAGTAGGAACAAGTAGAGCTATTGAGATGGGAAAAGTAGAGGGAGCTATGAGTGCACTATCAATAGTAATAGCAGGGATACTTACAATTATCTTAGCTCCAATTTTAAATATGTTTTTATAAAAAATAGAGGATTATTTCAATTAAAATAATCCTCTATTTTATTAATTTTGATAAGTTCCATGAAAATAATCTAAAAGAGTATTTTGATTAGGTATAGTAAATCTTTTTCTTACGACTTTAATAAGCCCTAATTCAGAAAGAACTTTTACCTGTCTAGAAACAGTTTCTCTTTTAGCACCTAAAATTTCACTTAAATATGTAATAGATAAATCAAAGTTTATTTCAGTACCTAAATCAGTTTCTATTCCAAAATCACGAGCTAATTTATATAACTTAAGAGCAATTTGTCTATCAACAGTTATAGAGTTAGAAGTATTTTTTATTTGATGTGACATAACTCTATTTTTATAAATCAATGACTCAATAACTCCCTTTGCAAGAAGATAACTTTTTTCTAATACCTTCACAAAATCTTCTCTATCTATTTCTAGAAGTTTTGTAGGAGCAAGGAATTCACAACTAAGTAGAGTTGTATTTTCATATATGATAACTTCATTTAATACATCTCCAGCTCCAAATAAAAATACTACTTTTTTTGTATTATCGGGATTAGGTTTATAAAGAGAAGCTACCCCTTCAATTACAAAATATATAGTATGAATTTTTTCTCTATCAGAATATAATAAATCTCCTTTTTTATATTCTTTTATTTTAGCTATATTAGCTAACTCATTTAAAGCCTCTTTATCAAGATTTTGAAATAACTTTATTTTAGCAAGTTCTTTTTTCAAAAAATTCACCTCCACAAATACGTTATTTATATTATATAAGAAATAATTGTATTTTACAACTAAAAAAATATATTTTGTTCTATAATAAAAAAACTGCCATCGTAAAATGATGGCGGTTCTTTTGTCATATATGATAATTTAAGTTTAGGTGGCTTATCTATTCATCTCAGATGTACTTCCGTTATCATGGTCAGCCATAATACTCTCTACTAGAGAGGCGTCAGCACAAGAGATATCTCCAACAATAGTATTTTTTAATACAGAGTTTGCATTACCATATTTCATAGCTTTTTCAGCTTCATTGAAGTGTAGTAATCCATAAAGTACCCCTGCTACATAAGCATCTCCACTTCCTATTCTATCTACAATCTCTATATTTTCATAAGCTCTTTCAGAATAGAAAGTATCAGCTTTTCTATCGTATACTAATGATGAGAAGTTATGAGATTTTGGAGAATTTACAACTCTTTGAGTAGAAGCTATGAAAGCCAAATCGTATTCTTTCGCAAAAGCTCTGATTATATCCTTTAAATCTCCAGTTTTTTCAAACATTTTTCTAAATGTTTCTTCAGAAGCAAATAAAATATCTACATCTGGAAGAATTTTTTCTATTTCAACTTTAGCTTCTGGCTCAGACCATAAATTTCTTCTGAAGTTTACATCAAAAGAAACTAATGCTCCTCCTTTTTTAAAGTTAGCTATTAAATCCTTTGTAAGTTGCATTGAAGTTTCACAAAGTCCTAAAGATATTCCACTTGTATGGAAAATTTTAGTCTTTCCAAATACTTCTGGATTAACATCATTTATAGTCATTCTTTGGAATGATGAGTTCAATCTATCATAAGTTACATTTGGTTTTCTAGGAGATGAACCATACTCATAGAAGTATATAGGCATACGCTTATATTTACTATCATCAAATATTAAGAAATCATCTGCTACTCCATTTAAAGTCATAGATTTTCTAGCAAATTTTCCTAATTCATTGTTTGGTAGAGTAGTTAACATAGCTGTTTTTTCTCCAAGAGTTGATACAGAACTAGCAACGTTGAACTCTGCTCCTCCCATTTGTTTTGTCAGTAAATTTCCTTGGATAAGCATCTCATTATTAAGTGGAGATAATCTCATTATCATCTCTCCACAACAGATTAATCCAAACTCTCTATCTGCATAATCAAATATTTTACTCATTGATTCTTCCTCCCAAATTATTTACTTCTGATTTCTAATAATTTTTTTCTGAAAGCTTGAGCAGTTGCTATTATCTCCTCATCAGTTCCAGAAGCTAATTTTCCTCCAGCACCAACAGCAATTACTCCATTTTTAAACCATTCTTCCATATTTTCTAAGCTTACTCCACCAGTAGGCATGATATTTGCTTGTGGCAATGGAGCTTTTACAGCTTTTACAAATGATGGTCCAAAAGCACTTCCAGGGAATAATTTTATGATGTCAGCTCCATATTGCATAGCTGTTGTCATCTCAGTAATAGTCATACATCCAGGCATGTATGGGATTTGGTAAAGATTACATAATTTAGCTGTTTCTTTATCAAAAGCAGGTGAAACTATAAATTCTGCTCCAGCTAAGATAGCTATTCTAGCAGTAGCTGCATCTAATACTGTTCCAGCTCCTATTATCATTTCATTATTTACATCTTGCTCTTTAAGAGCTTTTATTACCTCAGTTGCTCCAGGTACTGTGTAAGTAACTTCTATAGCTGGAATTCCACCTTTTGCACAAGCTTTAGATATTCTTACTCCTTCAGCAACGCTTTCTCCTCTTACAACTGCAACTATTCCTATATCAGCAAGTCTTTCTAAAATTTTTCCTTTTCTTAACATGTTATTTCCTCCTAAACTTAACTTGTTTTTACAATATAACTATATAATAAAAATAAGAGAAAATCAACAGAACTATTGTTTATAAAATTTCAAATATGAAATTTTAATAGTTTAGAAAATATAAAAAGTTTATGAAATATAAGGTAATTAGGATTTTAGAAAAAATGAATTTTTCATATATGAAATTATAAAGAGATAGATTGTTTTGAAAAGTTAAAAAATTTTTAGTATAATTTTATCAATAAATAAATTTATTTAAGGGGGAGTAAAATGTTAGAAGTTTTAACTACAAAACTTATGCCAATAATTCTATATTTTTTAATAGGGTACGTTTTAAAAGTCTTAAAAATTTTAAAGAAAGAGGAAGCTAGTATACTTATAAAGCTAGTATTTTATCTGATGACACCAGCTGTAATAATCTCTTCTATGAGTACAATGAAATTTACTGGGAGTTTAATCTATTACCCAATATCTGCTATATGTATTCATATATTTATGTATTTTTTTACTCTATTTATTGCTAATAGATTAAATATCAATGAAAAAGAGAAGGTAATTTTTAGAGGTTCAACTCTAATTATGAATATGACATTTGTACTTCCCTTTTTTATAGTTTTCTTTGGAGAAAAAAATGTATATCTTCTATCTCTCTTTGATGCTGGAAATCTTTTAATGGTAACTACTGTTGTATATTCAATATTTATTACTAATAGCAATGGAGTTTTAGATAAATTAAAATCAGTTTTAAAATCTCCACTTATAATAGCTTTGATTATTGGTGGGATTTTAAATCTTAGTGGAAGTAGATTACCGAAAGGGATAGAGATAACAATTCAAAATATTGCTAGTATTACAGGAACTCTTATAATGATTGCTCTTGGAGCTTATTTTACACCTAAGTTTTCAAAATTAAAATTGAGTATTATTGTTATTCTTGTAAAAATGATAGGAGTTTTATTTATAGGATTTGTAATAGGAAAGATATTACCACTTGATGAGATGGGAAAAATGTTGATATTATTGGGAGCTATGTCTCCAGTTGGAAATAATGTCCTTAGTTATGCTATGGTAACAGACGGAGATATGGAGATGGCTACCAATGTTATTTCTCTGTCTAATGTAGTTAGTTTTGTAAGTATATCTTTGTTGTTGGTGTTTATGTAAATGAAAAGGAGCTCTTTTTTAGAAGCTCCTTTATACTTATTCAATAAAACTATTAAAAAATCCTTCTTTAGCTTTAGAATTATGAAGTTTTAATTCTTTTACAGCTTTTTGAAAATTTCCTTCTAATATAGCCTCAATAATTCTTATATGTTCATTAGTAGCTGTAATTCTACGTTTTTTAGGTTGAATACTTAAGTTTCTAATTCTCATATTGTGTTCATAAACATTTTCCATCATTTTTATAATGAAATTATTATTACAATTTTTTAAAATAAATAGATGAAATTGATTATCTAAGTAATCTAATCTGGTATTATCATCTGAAGATAATTCTTTCTTATCTAAAAAAGTTGAAAACTCTATTCTTAAATCTTCTAAAATATTTTTTTCAAGTCTTTCAAAAGCCATTTCTAAAATAATTGGTTCAAGATTACTTCTTACTTGGAAGACATCATTTATTTCTTTTATGGAAATATTATTAACAAACATTCCTTTACGTGGAACAATATTAATCCAACCTTCTTGTTCTAATTTATTAATAGCTTCTCTAACAGGTGTTCTGCTAACATTTAAAGATTTTGATAGTAATTCCTCATCTATTCTTTCATTAGATTTTAATTTCCCAGATATAATCATTTCTTTTAATTCAACATATGCTTTTTCTTTTAAACTTTTCATAAAATGGTGCTCCTAAATAAATTATTCTATAATTTAGTATATAACAAAATAAATAAAAAAACAATTAATTTTATATAGCGATCAAAATTTAAAACTAAACTATTTTCATAAAGGTTTTAAAAATAAAAAAAATGTATTAAAAAAGAAAAAAATATATATTTTTAAAAAAAATATTGACTATTCAAAAAAAATATAATATATTTGTAATATATCACAGATATATCAAAAGGAGAAATAAAATGTTAAATAGAGAAGAATTAAATTTACCAAAATATCCAGAAAAAATAATTCAATTTGGAGAAGGAAATTTTTTAAGAAGTTTTGTAGATTGGCAATTGGATATTATCAATAAAAATACTGATTTAAATGCTGGGGTAGCAGTAGTCAGACCAATAGATTATGATACAGTACCACTATTAAATACTCAAGATGGACTATATACTTCGATAATTAGAGGAATAAATGAAAATGGAGAAGTAGTAAAAGATTATAGAATTATCTCTTCAATAAATAGAGAAATTCCAGTATATAAAGAGTTTGATGAATATTTAAAATTAGCTCATAATCCAGAGATGAGATTTATCATTTCAAATACTACTGAAGCAGGAATAGTTTATAGTGATGAAGATAAGTATGAAGATAGACCACAAAAAACATTTCCAGCTAAATTAACAAGACTTTTACATGAAAGATTTTTAGTATTTAATGGAGATATGAATAAAGGGTTTATTCTAATGCCTTGTGAACTTATAGATTATAATGGAGAAGAATTAAAGAAAATTGTTTTAAAATATGCAGAACTATGGAACTTAGGAGAAGAATTTAAAAATTGGTTAGTAAATGGAAATATCTGGTGTTCAACATTAGTAGATAGAATTGTAACTGGATATCCAAGAGCTGAAAAAGATGAGTTACTAAAAGAGTTAGGATATGAAGATAATTTTATGACGACAGGAGAGTATTTTTATCTGTTTGTTATACAAGGACCAAAAGATATTTTAACTAAAGAGTTGAGATTAGATAAGGTAAATCTAAATATTTTAATAGTTGATGATTTAAAACCATATAAATTGAGAAAGGTTGGAATTTTAAATGGAGCTCATACAGCTATGGTCCCAGTAGCTTATCTTTATGGAATAGATACAGTTAGAGAAGCGATGGAAAATAAAGATATAAGAGAATTTATTGAAAAAGCTATTGATGAGGAAATTATTCCAGCATTAGATATGGATAAAAAAGAACTTATGGAGTTTAAAGAAGCTGTAATAAAAAGATTTCAAAATCCTTATGTAAAACATATGCTGATGGATATATCTTTAAATTCGATGTCAAAATATAAATCAAGAATTTTACCACAAGTACTAGAAACATATAGAAGAACTAATAAATTACCAAAAAGATTACTTTTCTCTTTAGCTGCTTTGATCAGATTTTATAAGGGAGTTAGAGAAAATGGAGATGTAATCAATTTAAAAGATGATAAGCATCACTTAGAGATGTATCAAGAATTATGGAAAACAGATGATTATAGAAAAATAGTTAAATATGTATTAGGACTAGAAAAACATTGGGATATTAATCTTAATACAATAGAGGGAATGACAGATTTAGTAACTCACTATGTAGAAAATATAGATAAGTATGGAGTAAAGAAAGCATTAGAAGAGGTAAAATAATGAAAGAGTTTATAAAAATCAACTCTAAGGATAATGTGGTAATTGTTCTTAGGGATTATAAAAAAGATGAAATCATAAAGGTAGATGAAAAAGAGATAAAAATTCTTCAAGAAACAATGAAGGGGCATAAGATAGCTCTTGAAAATATATCTAAGGGAGAAAATATTTTAAAATATGGAATGCCAATAGGATATGCTCTTGAAAATATAAAAGTTGGAGAGTGGGTACATATTCATAATATAAGAACTAACTTAAAAGATTTAAGTACTTATGAATATACTCCAGAATTTGAAAAGGAATTATCTTCATCGAATAAAAGAAAAATAAAGATATATAGAAGGAAAAATGGAGATGTTGGAATCAGAAATGAACTATGGATAGTTCCAACAGTAGGATGTGTAAATGGAATAGCTAATTTAATAAAGGAAGCATTCTTAAAAGAGATAGGGGATATAAAAGTTGACGGTATAAATGTATTGACACATAACTATGGATGTTCACAATTAGGAGAGGATCATATTAATACTAGAACTATTCTTCAAAATACAGTAAAACATCCTAATGCAGGTGGAGTTTTAGTATTAGGACTAGGTTGTGAAAACAATCAAGTTTCTGAATTTATAAAAACTCTTGGAGAGTATGATGAGGAGAGAGTAAAATTTTTGATCTCTCAAGAGGTAGAAGACGAAATAGAGAGTGGAAAAGAAATTTTAAAATCTTTATATAAAAAAATGTTAGAGGATAAGAGAGAAGAGGGAGAGTTAGGAGAGATAAATTTTGGACTTGAATGTGGAGGTTCAGATGGACTTTCTGGAATAACTGCCAATCCTATGCTTGGACATTTTTCAGACTATGTTATATCTCAAGGAGGAACAAGTGTTTTAACAGAAGTTCCAGAGATGTTTGGAGCAGAAACATTACTTATGAAGAGATGTAAAAATAAAGAAGTTTTTGAAAAATGTGTAGATTTAATAAATGATTTTAAAGAATACTTTATAAAGCATGACCAAGAAATATATGAAAATCCATCTCCTGGAAATAAAAAAGGTGGAATTACAACCCTTGAAGATAAATCTTTAGGTTGTACACAAAAATCTGGAACATCAAAAGTAGTAGATGTTTTAAAATATGGAGAGGTTTTAAAAGAGAAAGGATTAAATCTTTTATCAGCACCAGGGAATGATTTAGTAGCTACTACAGCTTTAGCAGCAGCTAAATGTCATATTGTATTATTTACAACCGGAAGAGGAAATCCTTATGGTGGATATGTACCAACAGTAAAAATATCTACAAATAGTGAATTATATAGTAAAAAGAAAAAGTGGATAGATTTTGATGCTGGAAAACTAGTATCAGAAGATGTTACCTTGGAAGAGTTAACAAAGGAATTTATAGAATATGTTATTAGAGTTATAAATGGAGAAAAAACTAATAATGAAAAAAATAAATTTCAAGAGATAGCTATATTTAAATCTGGAGTAACATTATAAAATATAAAATGGGAGGAAATAATGAAAAAGGTATTAGTAACATTAATGGTATTGTTAATGACATTAGTAGGGTGTGGAAAAAATGAAGAAATGACTAAAAAATTAAAATTAGCACATGCTCTTACAGAAAGTCATCCTGTTCATTTAGCAATGGTTGAATTTGCAAAAGAAGTAAATGAGAAAACAAATGGAAAGATAGAAGTATTAATTTTTCCTAATGGACAATTAGGTGGAGAAAGAGAGATTACTGAACTTATGCAAGCAGGAGCTATTGATATAATTAAAACAAATGCAGGACCAATGGAAAGTTTTGCACAAGAATATTCAGTTCTATCATTACCTTATTTATTTAGAGATATTCATCATAACTTAAGAGTGTTAAAGTCTGATATAGGAGAGAGTATATTAAATGCAACTATTGACAGAGGATTTATAGGATTAACTTACTATAACTCAGGAACAAGAAATATGTATACTAAAAAACCTGTAAAGAAAGTAGAAGATTTAAAAGGTAAGAAGATAAGAGTTCAAACTAGTAAAACAATGGTAAAAATGACTGAGTTATTAGGTGGAAGTCCATCGTCATTAAGTTTTGGAGAGATTTATACAGCGTTACAACAAGGTGTAGTAGATGGAGCAGAAAATAATTTAATTTCTTATTCAGAATCAAAGCACTATGAAGTAGCACCATATTTTACTTTTGATGAGCACTCTATTTCTCCAGATGTAATGATAATGAATATAAAAACTTGGAATAAATTAACAGATGAAGAGAAAAAAATAGTAAAGGAAGCAGCATTAAATTCTTTTGATTATCAGAATAAAATTTGGTTTGAAGCTGAAGATAAGTTAGTTGATGAATTAAAAGAGAAAGGTGTTCAATTCTTCGAAGTAGACAAAACAGAATTTGTTCAAAGAGTACAACCTCTTTATGAAGAGATAATGAAAGATTCATTAATGAAAGAGTATATAGAAAAAATTAAAAATTTTAAATAGAAAGAGGTAGAAAATGGAGAAGTTAAGAGAAGTTATAAATAAGATAATTTTTATAATAGGAACAATATTATTAACAACAATTACTTTAACAGTTGCTTGGCAAGTTGTATCAAGATATGTTTTTAATGAACCAAGTATTTTTACAGATGAGTTAGCAAGATTTTTACTTATGTGGATAGGAATGTTAGGAACAACATATGCCTTTGGAACAAAAGCACATTTATCTATGGACTACTTATATACTTTATTAAAAAAAGAAACAGTAAAAAAGATAAGAGTAGTATTACCAATACTAGGGATAATATTCATAGGTTCAGTTATGGTAGGAGGAGGAACATTATTAACTCTTAATACTATGCAACAACTTTCACCAGTATTATATATTCCAATGGGATATGTATATTTGATTCTTCCAATAACAGGAGTGATAAATGTATTATATTTAATTGGATATATATTTGATGAATTAAAGAAAGAGGAGGGTGAAAAATAATGGGAGCTAGTATAGGAGTAGTAGCAGTAGTTTTATTTATAAGTTTCTTTATATTTTTAGCATTAGGACTTCAAGTATCGGTAGGAATTGGATTATCATCTTTTATAGCTTTACTTTTATCATTACCTTTTGATATGACAGTTATAGCTTCAGCACAAAAGATGATTACTGGATTAGATAATTTTGCTCTTTTGGCCATACCTTTTTTCATACTTTCAGGAAATATAATGAATAATGGTGGAATAGCAATAAAACTTGTAAATTTTGCAAAACTTATAGGTGGAAGATTACCAGGGTCGCTAGCACAAGTAAATATTTTAGGAAATATGTTATTTGGAGCTATATCTGGTTCAGCAGTAGCTGCAGAGGCAGCAATAGGAGGAACTATCTATCCTTTACAAAAAAAAGAGGGATATGATCCTAAATATTGTGCAGCTGTAAATATAACTTCTTGTCCAACTGGGCTTTTAATTCCTCCAAGTAATGTTTTAATTGTTTTTGCTTTAGTAAGTGGTGGAACATCAATAGGAGCATTATTTATAGCAGGATATTTACCTGGAGTAGTAATGGGATTAGGAATTATGATACTAGCTTATATGTATGCTAAGAAAAATAACTATCCAGTAGAGAAAAAACAATCTGTTTCTGAAGCTATAAAAATTACATTAGATGCCTTACCAAGTTTATTATTAATAATAATAGTAATTGGTGGAATAATTAAAGGTGTGTTTACAGCAACAGAAGGTTCAGGAATAGCTGTAATTTATACATTAGTTTTATCTTTGATTTATAGAAATCTTAATGTTCAAGTGATGAAAAAAATAATAGATGATACAATAAAGATGACAGGAATAATAATGTTTTTAATGGCGGCTTCAAGCATAATGTCATGGGCATTAGCATATTCTCAAATTCCACAATATATAACAAAAGCTTTACTAGGAATTTCTGATAATAAATATGTAATACTATTTATAATTAATATTTTATTACTAATAGTTGGAACTTTTATGGATATGACTCCAGCAGTATTAATATTTACTCCAATATTTTTACCTGTTGTAACTGAGTTAGGAATGCATCCAGTTCATTTTGGAATTATGATGGTCTATAACTTATGTATAGGTCTATGTACTCCACCTGTTGGAAATGCTCTTTTCTTAGGTTGTGCAATAGCAGATTTAAAAATAGAGGAGATAATAAAAACAATTCTTCCTTATTTCTTAGCTATGTTAATAGGATTGTTGCTAGTAACATATATACCTGCAATTAGTTTATTTTTACCTAAATTATTTGGGCTTATATAAAAATAATTTTTATAGTAAAATGGAGATGAGAAGTAATGAAACAATTTATGTGTGAGGATTTTTTATTAAATACAGAAACAGCTAAAAAATTATATCATGATTATGCAAAAAATATGCCTATATATGACTTTCACTGTCATTTAAATCCAAAAGAGATATTTGAAAATAAAAAATATAAAAATATCTCAGAGATATGGTTAGGAGGAGATCATTACAAATGGAGAGCTATGAGAAGTAATGGTGTATCTGAAGATTATATAACTGGAGATAAAAGTGATAAAGAAAAATTTGTAAAATGGGCAGAAACTATGGATGAGTGTTACGGAAACCCATTATTCCATTGGACTCATTTAGAGTTAAAAAGATTCTTTGGAATAGATACTATACTTTCAAAGGAAACAGCAGAAGAGATTTGGGAAAAGACAAATGAAAAATTATCAACAGACGAGTTTACAGCTAGAGAATTAATAAAAAGAGCTAATGTAAAAACTTTATGTACAACAGATGACCCAATAGATTCTTTAGAATATCATATAGGAATAAAAAATGACAAAACTTTTGATGTGGAAGTAAGACCAACTTTTAGACCTGATAAAGGTGTGAGAATAGATAAAGAAGATTATATGCCATGGTTAAATAAATTAGAAGAGTTACATGGAAAGAAGATAGAGTCATTATCTGAATTTAAAAAAGCTTTACTTGAAAGAATAGAGTTTTTCCATGAAGTAGGATGTAGAATATCTGACCATGCTCTTGACCCAGTAGTTTTTGAAATGGGAACAGAGGAAGAGGCAGATAGAATATTTAAAAAGAAAATTTCTGGAGAAGAGTTAACGGAAAGAGAAGTAAAAATTTATAAAACGAATATATTACTTTTCTTAGGAAGAGAATACAATAAAAAAGGTTGGGTAATGCAATATCATATAGGATGTATAAGAAATAATTCAACTAGAATGTATAAAAAATTAGGACCAGATACAGGGTTTGATGCTATTGCAGATGAAACTTTTGTACTTGCTCTTTCAAGAATATTAGATACATTAGATGATACTGATGAGTTGCCAAAAACTATTTTATATAATTTAAATCCTAGAGAAAACGAAACTTTAGGAACCTTAATTGGATGTTTCCAAGGTGGAGGAATATCAGGAAAAATTCAATTAGGTTCTGGTTGGTGGTTCTTAGATCAAAAAGATGGAATGATAAAACAGATGACAGCATTAGCAAATTTAGGATTGCTTTCGAGATTTGTAGGAATGTTAACTGACTCAAGAAGTTTCTTGTCATATACAAGACATGAATATTTTAGAAGAATTTTATGTAACTTACTAGGAGATTGGGTAGAAAACGGAGAATTACCTAATGATATAAATAAATTAGGGAAAATGGTAGAAAATATTTGTTACAATAATGTTAATAACTATATTATAAAATAATTGAAATATGAACTTACCTTAAAATGAGATGGAGTAAAATCTATCTCATTTTTTATTAGAAAAATAATGATACTAATTTCTAACTTAGAACACTGTTTTATATAAATACATTTGATTATTTTTTAGAAAAAATAGCAAAAAAACTATTGACTTTTTTTAAATTTCAAGTTATTATTCTAGTATACAAGTATAAAATTAAAAGAGGAGGTTAAAAATGATAAGTTTTATGAACGAAGATTTTTTACTAAAAAATGAAGTGAGTAAAAAATTATATCATGAATATGCAAAAGATATGCCTATCTTTGATTACCATTGTCATTTGAACCCAAAAGAGATAGCAGAAAATAAAGGATATGATAACTTAACACAAATATGGCTATATGGAGATCACTATAAGTGGAGAGCCATGAGAAGTAATGGAATAGATGAAAAATATATTACAGGAGATGCCAGTGATTATGAGAAATTTCTAGCTTTTGTTGAGACAATAGAGTATTGTTTTGGAAATCCACTATATCATTGGTCACATTTAGAGTTAAAAAGATTCTTTGGAATAGATGAAGTAATAAATAGAAAAAATGCAGAAGTTATTTGGAATAAAGCAAATGAGCTTTTAAGAACACCAGAGTTTACAACTAAAAATTTAATAAAGAGAGCTAATGTAACAGCACTTTGTACAACAGATGATCCAATTGATTCTCTAGAGTATCATCTAGAGATAGCTCAAGATAAAGAATTTGGAGTAAAAGTATTACCTACATATAGACCAGATAAGGCTATGGGAATAGAAAAAACTGGATATGTAGAGTATGTAGGGAAATTATCTGAAGTAAGTGGAATAGCCATAAATTCTTTTAAAACTTTTGTAGAAGCATTAAAAGAAAGAGTTAAATTTTTCGTGGAGAGAGGTTGCTTAGTTACAGATTTAAGTTTAGAGGAACCATTTTTCAAAATAGTAAATGAAGAGGAAATAGAAAGAATTTTCCAAAAAGCTTTAACTGGAGCAGAGTTAACAGCAGAAGAGAGAGAAGCTTATAAAACAATGCTATTTGTAGAGTTAGGAAGAGAATATAAAAAATATGATTTAGGAATGCAAATTCATATGGGAGCCCTAAGAAATAATAATAGTAGAATGTTTGATAAATTAGGAGCAGATATAGGAATGGACTCAATAGCAGATAATAATTATGCTAAGTCATTATCATCTCTACTAAATGAGTTAGAAAAAACAGGAGAGTTACCTAAGACAATTCTTTACTGTTTAAATCCTAAGGATAATGAAGTGCTAGGAACTATGATAGGAAACTTCCAATGTGGAGAGATGCCAGGTAAGATGCAATTTGGTTCTGGTTGGTGGTTCTTAGACCAAAAAGATGGGATGATAAAACAGATGACAACATTAGCAAACTTAGGATTACTTAGAAGATTTGTAGGAATGTTAACTGACTCAAGAAGTTTTATCTCTTACACAAGACATGAGTACTTTAGAAGAATTATGTGTAATCTAATTGGTACTTGGGTAGAAGAGGGAGAAGTTCCATTTGATGAAGAGATTTTAAAAGCTATGGTACAAGAGATTTGTTACTTAAATGCTAAAAATTATTTTAAATTAGAAATATAGAAATTAAAAATATATAGATTTTAAGGAGGAGTAAATGAAATTATCATTTAGATGGTATGGAGACTCAGACCCAGTAAGTCTTCAATACATAAAACAAATACCTACTATGCATAGTATAGTTACAGCTATCTATGATGTACCAGTAGGACAAGTATGGGAAATGGACAAGATATTAGCTCTTAAAGAGAAGGTTGAAAAAGCTGGATTAAAATTTGAGGTAATAGAGAGTGTTCCTGTACATGAAGATATAAAATTAGGATTACCTACAAGAGAGGTATATATTGAGAACTATAAGAAAAATATAGAAAACTTAGCAAAAGCTGGAGTAAAAGTAATATGTTATAACTTCATGCCTGTATTTGACTGGACAAGATCTCAATTAGATAAAGAGTTAGAAGATGGTTCGACAGCACTAGTTTACTACAAAGACCAAGTGGATAAGTTAGATCCATTAAATAGTGAATTATCTTTACCAGGATGGGATTCAAGCTATACAAAAGAGGAGATGGCAGATTTATTTGCTAAATATAAAGCATTAGGAGAAGAGGGATTATGGGAAAACTTAAAATATTTCCTTGAGCAAATAATTCCAGTAGCAGAGCTTAATGATATTAAAATGGCTATTCACCCAGATGATCCACCTTGGCCAATATTTGGATTACCAAGAATTATCACTAAAGAGGAAAATTTAGATAGATTCTTAAAATTAGTTGATAGCAAATACAATGGACTTACACTATGTACAGGTTCATTAGGATGTGCAAACTTCAATGATATGCCAAAATTAGTAGATAAATATAGTGCTATGGGAAGAATACACTTCATGCATGTAAGAAATGTTAAGTTATTAAATGATGGAGTAAGCTTTGAAGAGTCAGCTCATTACTCTGGTTGTGGTTCATTAGATATAGTTGAGATAATGAGAGTGTTACATAAAAATGGATTTGATGGATACTTAAGACCAGACCACGGAAGAATGATTTGGGGAGAGACTGGAAAACCAGGATATGGATTATATGACAGAGCTTTAGGAGCAAGTTATATAACTGGAATTTGGGAAACTTTAACTAAATTAGGAAAATAGTAAAATGTATAGGATATTCAGGAGGATAAAATGAAATTAAACTTAAATGAGATGAAAAATATAAAAAATATAAGTGAAGTAGTGACTCCTGCATATGATATAGAAACTGTAAAAGAAAATACAATGAAAGCACCAAAGTGGTTACACTTTGGTGCTGGAAATATTTTCAGAGCTTATGTTGGGAAGATGCAACAAAATCTTTTAAATAAAGGGCTTGAAAATACAGGGATTATCGTTGCAGAAAGTTTTGATACAGAGATTATAGATAAAGTGTATAAGCCACATGATAATTTAACTTTATCAGTAATTCTATCAAAGGATGGAAATTTTTCAACTGAGGTTATAGCTAGTATAGTTGAATCTTTAAAAGCTGACACAGATAAAGATACTTTAAAAGAGATAGTAAAAGCTCCAACTCTTCAAATGATTAGTTTTACAATTACTGAAAAAGGATATAACTTAAAAACTCCAAATGGAGAATATATGAAAGTTATAGAAGAGGATTTCCAAAACTCTCCAGAAGAAGCAAAACATATAATGAGTATAGTAACTAATTTACTATATGTTAGATTTAAAGCTGGAGCAACTCCAATTGCTTTAGTAAGCATGGATAACTGTGCTGGAAATGGGGATAGAGTAAGAGCAGCTGTTCTTGATATAGCAGAGCATTGGGTAGAAAAAGGATATGTAGAAAAAGAGTTCTTGGCTTATGTATCAGATGAAAAAAAAGTAGCTTATCCTATTTCAATGATAGATAAAATTACTCCAAGACCTGCAGAAGTAGTAAAAGAGCACCTAGAAAAATTAGGTTTTGAAGATATGAATATAGTAGTTACTTCTAAAAATACTTATACAGGAGCTTTTGTAAATGCTGAAGCACCAGAGTATTTTGTAGTAGAAGATAAATTCCCTAATGGAAGACCAGAATTAGAAAAATCAGAAGCTGGAGTATATGTAACAGATAGAGAGACAGTAGAAAAAACAGAGAGAATGAAAGTTACAACTTGTTTAAACCCATTACATACTACACTAGCTGTATATGGTTGTCTATTAAATGAAAAAACAATATTTGATGCAGTATCTAATCCATATTTAAATAAGTTAATAAAAAATATAGGATATGGAGAGGCATTAAAAGTTGTAGATGATCCAAAAATATTAAGTCCAAAAGCATTTATAGATGAAGTTATCAATGAGAGATTTGCTAATAAATTTATACCAGACCAACCTGAGAGAATAGCAACAGATACATCTCAAAAAGTAGGAATAAGATTTGGAGAGACTATAAAAGCATATTTAGCAAGTGATGAATTAAATGTAGAAGATATTAGATATATACCACTTGTATATGCTGGATGGTTTAGATATTTATTAGGAATTGATGATAATGGAAATGAAAGAAGTATTAGTCCAGATCCTATGTTAGATATGTTAAAAGAAAAAATGGCAGGAATAGAGTTTGGAAAACCTGAAACTTATAAGGGGCAACTAAGAGAAATCTTAAAAAATAAGATGATATTTGGAGTGGATTTAGAAGAAGTAGGAATGGCTGACAGAGTAGAAAAATATTTTGTAGAGATGTTGGCTGGAAAAGATGCAGTAGTAAATACATTAAAAAAATATTTAGGAGAATAGAGGAGGAAAGATGAAAAAGTTTTTAAATCTATTATTAATAGTGGGATGTTTTGTATTAGGAGCATGTGGAAAAGAAAATAAAAGAATAATAAGAATCGCTCATAATCAAATACAAACTCATCCTACAAATATAGGATTATTAGCTTTTGAAGAGTTTATAGAGAGTAAGCTTGGAGATAAATATGATGTTCAGATATTTCCAAATGAGCTATTAGGTTCGCAAGTAAATACAGTAGAGTTAACACAAACAGGAGCAATAGATTTTGTAGTAGCAAGTAACGCTATACTAGAAAGTTTTGATAATATTTACCAAATATTTAATTTACCATATCTTTTTAATAGTACGGAGCACTATCATGCTGTAATGGATAACGCTGAATTAATAACACCTATTTTTACGGCTACTGAAAAATCAGGATTTGAAGCAGTTACTTGGTTAGATGCTGGACAAAGAAGTTTTTATACAAAAAAACCTATTAATACACCTAATGATTTAAAAGGATTAAAAATTAGAGTTCAACAAGGGGCTACTAATATAAGAATGATGGAATTATTTGGAGGATCAGCAACTCCTATGGGATTAGCAGAAGTTTATACAGCTTTACAGCAAGGGGTAATAGATGGAGCTGAAAATAATGAGCTTTCATTAACATCTACTAAACATGGAGAAGTAGCTAAATTTTATTCATATGATATGCACCAAATGGTTCCAGATATTTTAATAGGAAACTTAAAATTCTTAAATGGGCTTTCTCAAGAAGAGAGAGAAATATTTAATGAAGGGTTTAAACTATTATCTAGAGTTCAAAGAGATGCTTGGGAAGATTCAGTGATACAGGCTAAACAACAAGCACAAAATGATATGAATGTACAATTTATATATCCAGATGTAGAGTTATTTAAGGAAAAAGTATTACCTTTACATGCAGAAGTGCTAGAATCAAATCCTAAACTAAAACCTATTTATGATAGAGTTCAAGAGATAGGAAGAGAGGTAAAAAAAGGAGGTAATAATTAATGGAAAACTTAAAAAAATATATGGATAAAGTAATAATGGGAATATGTGTAGTTTTATTTATATTTATGTTGATAATGGGAAGTTATCAAATAATATCTAGATATATATTAAAAGATCCAAGTACAATATCTGAAGAATTGGTAACATATTCTTTTACTTGGATGTCAATGTTTGCAGGAGCTTATGTATTTGGAAAAAGAGAACATATGAGCATGGTATTTTTTGTGGAGAAATATTCTAAAAAGGTACAATTAAATTTAGCTATTTTATCAGAAATAGTAATATTATTATTTTCTTTTGGAGTATTAGTATGTGGAGGTAAAGCGATAACAGAGCTTACTTTAACTCAAACTTCACCAGCTTTAAGAGTATCTATGGGATATATATATTCTGTATTACCAACTTGTGGAGTAATAATTTCTATATATAGTATATTTAATATCATAGAATTACTTAAAAGAATAAAGGAGGAAGCATAATGATACTTACAACAGCTTTAATAATGTTTGCAGTATTAATAGTAACTTTATTACTAGGATTTCCTATTGCTATTAGTATAGGATTATCTTCAATATTAGCAATATTACCATCGCTAGTTTTTGAAAATACATTAGTAACAGGAGCTCAAAGAATATTTTCTGGAATATCAAGTTTTACATTAATAGCAATACCTTTCTTTGTTCTTGCAGGAAATATAATGAATCAAGGGGGAATTGCTAAAAAATTAGTTGCATTTGCACAATCATTAACTGGTAAAATACCTGGTTCTCTTATGCAAACAAATGTTTTAGCTAATATGATGTTTGGAGCAATATCAGGTTCAGCAACTGCTGCTTGTGCTGCTATGGGAGGAATCTTGCTTCCTATGGAAGAGGAGCAAGGATATGATAAAAAATTAGGAACAGCTGTTAACATAGCTTCTGCTCCAACAGGATTATTAATACCACCTACAAATGCTTTTATAGTTTACTCATTAGTTAGTGGAGGAACTTCAGTAGCTGCACTGTTTATGGCTGGATATTTACCTGGAATTTTATGGGGATTAGGATGTATGTTATTAACATTCTATCTATGTAAAAAAAGAGGAATGAAATCAACGAGTAACTTTAATTTGAAAATTGTGTTAGTAACTTTTATAGATGCATTGCCTGCTTTAGCACTTATAATAATAGTTATTGGAGGAATTATTAAAGGAATATTTACTCCAACAGAAGGTTCTATTGTGGCTGTTGTATATACTTTAATTTTATCAATGATTTTTTATAGAACTATAAATATTAAAAAATTAATTACAATCTTTGCTGAAAGTGCAAAAATAACAGGAATTATAGTATTCTTAATCGGAGTATCTACAATAATGTCTTGGGTAATGGCATTTACAGGAGTACCTCAAGCAATATCAAGTTTAATTTTAGGATTAACAGAAAATAAAATTTTAATTTTATTACTTATGAACTTATTACTATTATTCATAGGAACATTTATGGATGTAACACCAGCAATACTTATATTTACCCCAATATTCCTACCAATAGTTCAATCATTTGGAATGAGTCCTGTTCATTTTGGAGTAGTTCTTATATTTAACTTATGTATTGGAAATATTACTCCACCAGTTGGAAATACATTATTTATAGGAGTAAGAGTAGGAAACTTAAGAATAGAAGATGTTATAGGGGAATTATTAAAATATTATGCTGTAATAATTTTAGTTTTAATGTTAGTAACATATATGCCAGCTATTTCTATGTATTTACCTGCATTAGGAGGATTTATAAAATAGTTAAACTAAAAAAATTAAGGAAGATATTGGAGGAAGCTTTATGGGAATTAAAAAAAATTATTTCTTCGAACTAATGAAAGAAGAAAATAATATAATAACTTTTAAATTAGAAAATGAAAATTTAGAAGCAAAAGTTTCAATATTAGAAGAAGATATAGTTAGAGTAACTTTTGTAAAAAATAATAAATTAAGATTAAAAAATACTTGGATTGTTGCACCTGGGCAAGAAGATGTAGCTTTTGAAGGAAGAGATAAGTTTGATTATTCTCTTTATACATTACCAACTTATAAATTTAGTTTCGATGAAAATGTTGCAGTGATAGAAACAAAAGAATTAAAATTAAAAATAAATTTAGATGGATTTAAAATAGAATGGTTTGGAAAACAAGAGGAAGCTTGGATAAAAATAGCTCAGGATAGGAAAACACAAGCTTATAATTTTGGATATTGGGGAGATAAACTTTATCATTATTTAGAAAGAGATTTAAAAGAACAATATTTTGGTTTTGGAGAAAGAACTGGAAAAGTAAATAAGCACTTCAGAAGAATGAAAATGCAAAATGTTGATCCAATGGGATATGATGCTGAATATTCAGATCCATTATATAAACACATTCCATTTTATATTACAAGAAATAAAGAAACAAAATATTCTTTTGGAATTTTCTATGATAATACTTCAACTGTTGTTTTTGAGATGGGAACAGAATTAGATAATTATCATGGATTATACAGATATTTTGAAGCAGAAGATGGAGATTTAGATTATTATGTAATTGCAGGACCAAATATTGGTAAAATAACGGAAAGATTTTCTTGGTTAACAGGAAAAACAATATTTTCTCCAAAATGGAGTATTGGTTATTCAGGCTCTACAATGACATATACAGATCTACCAGAGTCACAAAAGTTATTAAATAATTTTTTAAATGATTGTAAAACTCATGATATTCCATGTTCTTCATTTCAATTATCATCTGGATATACTTCAATAGGAGATAAAAGATATGTATTCAATTGGAATAGAGAAAAATTCCCAGATATTAAAGCTTTTACTGAACATTTTCATAAAAATGGAATAAAACTTTGTGCAAATATAAAGCCAGGATTTTTAAATGATCATCCTAAATTTGAAGAGATGAAAGAGAAAAATTTATTTATAAAAGAGGTGAATTCAAATGAACCAGAATTAGTACAATTTTGGGATGATACAGGAGCGTATATTGATTTTACAAATAAAGATTCTATTGATTGGTGGAAGAATAACGTAACTGAACAATTATTAGAGTATGGAATAGATTCTACATGGAATGATAATAATGAATATGAAGTGTGGGATTCTAAAGCTAGATGTAATGGATTTGGAGAAGGAATGGATGTAGGTTTAATTAGACCAATTCAAACTTTCTTAATGCTAAAAAGTTCTTTTACAGCTCAAAAAGAGTTTGCACCTAACTTAAGACCATATTTAATATCTAGATCTGGATGTCCAGGAATACAAAGATATGTACAAACTTGGACTGGAGATAATAGAACAGAGTGGAAAACTTTAAAATTTAACAATTACATGGCAATTGGATTATCATTATCAGGAGTTTATAATTTAGGACATGATGTTGGAGGATTTTCAGGGTTAGCTCCAGATTCAGAGCTATTTGTTAGATGGGTACAAAATGGAATTTTTTATCCAAGATTTACAATTCACTCTTGGAATGATGATAAAACAGTTAATGTGCCTTGGATGTATCCAGAAGTAATTCCACAAATAAAGAAAGCCATGGATTTTAGAAGAAAGATAACACCATATATCTATAACTTGATTTATAAAGCTCATAATGAGTATACACCAATTATGAAGCCAACATTTTATAATTATGAAAGTGATGAGAATACATTTAATGAAAATGATGAATTTTTATTAGGAGATTCATTATTAGTAGCTACAGTTGTGACTCAAGGAGAAACAGAGAGAAAAATTTATCTACCAAAAGGAAATTCATGGTATAACTATAATACTAATGAGATTTTTGAAGGTGGACAAGAAATAAAAGTAGAAGCAGGATTAGATATATTTCCTTTAATGGTAAAAGAGGGTAGTATTATTCCAATAAATACAACAGATTATAATTTTGAAACGAAAGATAACGATGAAAGAGGATTCCTCGTATATGCACATGATACAGAGGGAGAAACAACATATGTTTCATTTGAAGATGATGGAATTACTCAAGATTATAAAGTTGGAAAATATGCAAATATAAAATTAACTTTAAAAACAACAAAAGATATTATCAAGATAAAATTAGAAAAGAGCGGAGATAAAAACTTTATTCAAGATAATTATAAGATTGAAGTTATTGATATAAAGAATAGAAAAGTAGAGATAGAGCAATAAAATATTGGTATTAAGTTATATTATAAAATAAAATACCCAGAGGAATTTTTCTCTGGGTATTTTATATAAAATATTCAGGATATTTATCTAAGTAATTATTAATTACATGCTTAAATTTTGAAAGATGTTCCGAGATTAAATTGTCAATATTTTCAGTTGTTTTATTTTTTATAATATCAATAATATCATGATGTTGTTCATAAGTTTTAGTGGCACTAAACTTTTCTAGCGCATCAATAAGTCTAAGTCTATCATAATGTGTAGCTAATCTTTTTACACTTTTCCAAACATTTTTTTTATTATAATAATAAAAGATTAAAGCATGAAACTCATTATCTAAGTCAAAAAATTTATGTAAGTCTTCTTCAAAATCGATTATAATTTTTTGATAAGCTAGATTTTTTTCTAACTCTCTAATTAACTCTTTAGAATTTTTATCAGAGCAAGCCAATTTTAAAATCTCTTTTTCACAAAGCGCTCTTAAAAAAACAGCCTCATCAACTAAATTTAAATCTATCTTAGAAACAAAGGATCCTTTTTGTGGAAAAACATCTATAAGTTTTTCTTCAGATAATCTAACAATAGCTTCTCTTACAGGGGTACGACTTACATTAAGTTGATTTCCTAACTCTACTTCACTAATACATTCTCCAGGTTTTAGATTGAGAGTCATAATATTTTCTTTAATAACTCTATAGATAAACTCTCGATTATTTTCATTTTTCTTTTTAGTGGTATTTTCTAATAACATATTTTCTTTTCACCTTTTTAATTTATAAAATATTCTAATCTTTTTGAGATTTCTTCACAAGTTTTCTGCATCTCTTTAACTAAGAATTTCGATTTTTCATCTGTTAAATCATCAGGAAAACAAGGACAACTAATAGCAGCTATAATTCTATTTTTTTTATCTAATATTGGAACTGCGACAGCTTTAATATTTTTTGAGTGTTCCATATTATCATAAGAAACTTTTTGTATATTAATTTTAAGTAATTCTTCTTTTAACTTTTCTCTGTCTGTTATGGTATTATCAGTATATTTTGGGAGAGTTTTAGTAAGGAGTTTATTTAATTTGCTTTCACTAAGTTGACAAATAAGAAGCTTACTAGCTGCTCCAGCATGAAGTGGAAAAATAGCATTTTCTGCTACAGATACTTTTATTAAATCACTACTTTCAACAGTAGCAATACTTCTAATTTTATCATTATCAAGAACACTTAATTTAAATGTTTCTTTAAATTTTAAAGATAATTCTTCAAGATATGGATGAGTTATATTCTTAATAAGAGTATATTTTTCATATCTATTAGAGAAAAAGTAAAATTTTTCTCCTAAAGTGTACTCTTTATCTTGATAATTGAGATACTTTAAGTTAGTAAGTACTTCTAAAAGTCTATTGACAGTTGCCTTAGGAAGATTTAAATCTTTAGAAATAGAACTTTGAGTAGCTGAATATTTATAGTAAAGATAGTTAAAAATTTTATCTGCTTTATCAATAGCAGGAACTTTTGATTTTTCTTCCAAGATGACTCCCTCCCTGTATCTTTTTTACCCTTCCATTTTTATTTTTTATGTGGTATAATATAGAAAAGATATAAGGGAAACAATAACCCACAAGGGTTGAGGGTAACTCTTAAAGAGCTATTTTGATAGTAAACTCAAAACGTCTAACTTTAACTACTATCTTAAAATAATTCTTCATAAGTTAAACCCCCTTTCTTGCAAGAATTAAGGTTTCCCTTATATATTTATTATATCATAGTAGAATTGTTATATCAAGAATTAGAGAGGATTTTCTAGTTCTTTTTTATTTTTTGAACTTGTTGACAGTAAAAAATCTTTATGCTAGTATAGTAGAAAATATTAAAAAGTTGGAGGAAAAGATGGAGTTAAAAAAAGAATTATACAAGATAGAGGATGAGTTAAAAAAGGAGATAGAAGGAGTATCTGATTATATTTTTAAAAATCCAGAATTAGGAAATGAGGAGTATAAGGCAGTAGAATTTTTAATAAAAGAGTTAGAAAAAAATAATTTTAGAGTAGAAAAAAATTATTGTGGAATGGAAACAGCTTTTAGAGCTGAGATAGGAGAAGGATCTCCTAAGATAGCTTTTCTAGCTGAGTATGATGCTCTACCTGGATATGGAGTAGAGAAGAAACCAGGACATGCTTGTGGGCACAACTGGATAGCAGCTAGTACATATGGAACAGCTCTTGTATTATCAAAAATGTTGGATAAATTTAATGGAACAATAGTATTTATAGGAACACCAGCAGAGGAAACAGTAGGAGGAAAAGTTCCTATGGTAGAGAGTGGAACTTTTAATGATGTAGATGTAGTATTTCAGATGCATTTAGAATCTCAGAATAATATAGCTTGTAAAACTTTGGCAATAGATTGTATAAAATTTCAATTTAAAGGAAGGGCAAGTCATGCAGCTGCTCATCCAGAAGATGGAATTAACGCACTTGATGCTATAAATCTAATGTATGCAGGAATAGGTTGTTTAAGACAACACATTACTTCTGATGCCAGAATACATGGAATAATAACTCATGGTGGAGATGCTCCGAATACTGTCCCAGATTTGACAGAGGCAAGATTTCACATTAGAGCAAATAATAGGGAGTACCTAAATAATTTAACAGAGAAAGTAATAAATATAGCTAAAGGTGCTAGTATGATGACAGGAACAGAGATGAGTTGGGAGAAATTTGAAAATTCTTTTGATAATTTAGTAAACTTAAAATCCCTTCAAGAGTTAATGAAAAAAAATCTATTAGAAGTAGGAATAAAAAATATTCAAGATGAGGGAAAAGGAGCTACTGGTTCATCAGATATTGGGAATGTAAGTCAGGTATGTCCAACAATGTATACAGAAGTGGCATTAGAGATAGAGGAAGTTTGTCATGTACATGATGAAGCTTATTTAAAATATGTAAATTCAGAAGAAGCTTATGATAAATTACATAGAGGAGTAAAAGCTATGGGAGGTTCTGCTCTTGAAATTTTAACTAATAAGGAATTATTAGAGAAAATAAAAAAAGAGTGGAGAGAATTAAAAAATATAAAATAATAATAAAATTATATATAATATATATTTTACAAAAGAAGAAAAGGGGAGTAAAATAAACGCAATAAAAAAAGCCGATAGAGGAGCAAATGACAAGAGTAGGATTGTGGAGTTTTGCAAACGACGAAACAATTTGAAAGGGGATTTTGCCGAAATAGAAAAGAAGCTAAACTTTTCTGTTGGCAATATGAATAATATTCATATTGCTGTCATTGATAAAAAAGGTCAGTGGAGAGCTATCTGTGTGTCATTTTACATATGTTTTTTCTTGCATTGTAAATTTATGCCGCAGTTTATATCCGAGACTGTGGCTTTTTTTATTATCAATCACTATATAAAAACACTTTGGGAGGAATTTACAATGGAACAAAGAAAAAGATTTTCAATGCCACACACTTATGTACTAATAGGAATGATATTAGTAATTTTAACAGGACTTACTTATTTAGTCCCATCTGGGAGTTATCAAAGAGCAGTTGACCCAGTTTTAAATAGAACTATGGTAGTAGCTAACTCATTTGAATATGTAGCACAAACTCCAGTTTCTATATTTAGAATGTTTAAAGCTATAATAGATGGGTTAGTATCAACATCTGATATAATATTTTTTATCTTCTTTGCTTATGGATATATTAATATGTTGATAAGTACAGGAGCTTTTTATGGGGGACTAGGAACTGTAATAAAAAGATTTAATGGAAGAGAAACATTGATATTTCCAATATTTATGGTAATATTTGGAATTTGTGGTTCTACATTTGGATTATATGAAGAAACTTATGGATTACTTCCTGCTTTTATGGGAATATCTGTGGCTTTAGGATATGATGCTCTAGTTGGAGGAGCTGCTGTAATAGTAGGAACAGCTACTGGATTTGCTGCTGCTACTCTTAATCCTTTTACTATAGGAATAGCTCAAGGAATAGCAGAAGTACCTATTGGTTCAGGAATTGGACTTAGAACAATAGCTTTTATAGTTTTCCAAGCAACTGCTATAATATATGTTATGATGTATGCTAGAAAAGTGAAATTAAATCCGAGAAATCAATAGTAAAAGATGTTAAATTTAATTTTTCTAACGGAATGACTAGAGATGAATTAGAAGGATTACCTTTTACAAATAAGCATAAATTAATAATGGGATTATTTTTAATCACTATTGGAATTTTAGTATATGGAACTACCCATTATGGTTGGTATTTAAATGAATTATCTACTTTATTCTTTATAATGATGTTAATAACAGGATTAATTGGTGGATATAATTTTAGTCAGATATCTCAACATTTTATTACTTCAACTTCTGATGTGTTATTTGGAGCTTTTGCTGTAGGAGTAGCTAGAGCCTTAACAATAGTAATGGAAGATGGACAAATAATAGATACAATTATAAATAGTATGGCTGCTACTTTATCAACTCTACCAAAATCAATAGCAGCAGTAGGAATGGTAGTAGTTCAAAATATGATAAATTTCTTTATTCCATCTGGATCAGGACAAGCAGCTACATCTATGCCTATTATGGCACCATTAGCTGATGCTATTGGACTTACTAGACAGACAGCTGTATTGGCTTTCCAATTTGGAGATGGATTCTCAAATCTATTTTGGCCAACATCAGCAGCTACTATGTGTGGACTTATGAGTTTACCAATCAATAAATGGTATAAATTTATAACTCCATTATTCTTAATTATGTTTTGTTTACAAGTTATATTTATAGTAATAGCAGTAGCTATTAACTATGGACCATTTTAATAGAAAAGCATAATAAAACTTAAAAATAAAAAAGCAAATAGAATAAATAGAGCAAGTTAGTAAAAGTAAAATATAAAAAACAAAATAAATTAAAGATTTAATATTTATGTTTTTTATTGAGTTAAGCTATACTTGCTCTTTTATTTTTAATAAAATTATTTTGAATTATTTTGTGTGTTTTCAATAAAATATTTGCTTTTTTTAGATAAGTAATGTATAATTTAGACAAGTCAAAAGCATAGGAGGAATATGATGAAAAACAAAAAACTTTTATCATTGTTAGCAATATCTATAACAATTTTAACTATGACAGGATGTAGCAATTTATATGAGAAAAAAGATGAAAAAGTAGTTCTTACTTATGATGAATTAGCTGCTAGAGAAAATATGATGGGAACAAATTGGTATCAAACTTCTGGAGAAGCTAAAGCATTATATTTACAAGGATATAATGTAGCTACTCAAAGATTAAAAGAGTACTTAAAAGTTCCCCACAGTAAACCATATTCAATAGTTTTAGATTTAGATGAAACTGTAGTAGATAATAGTCCATATCAAGCTGAAAATATTTTAAGAGGAAGAGGATATGATACAGAGTCTTGGGATGAATGGGTACAGATGAAAAAAGCTAAGGCTGTTCCAGGAGCAAAGGAATTTTTACAATTTGCAGATAAAAATGGTGTAAAAATATACTATATTTCTGATAGAGCAGAAAGTCAATTAGAAGCTACTATTGAAAATTTAAAAGCTGAGGGTATACCAGTGCAAGGTGAAGATAGTGTACTATTAAAAAATAAAGAGGATAAGAGTGGAAAGGTTAATCGTCGTGAATATGTAAAAAAACATACTCAATTAATTATGCTTTTTGGAGATAACTTATCAGATTTTGATGTATTCTCTTCTAAGTCAATAGATGAAAGAGATAATAAGGTAGAAGAATTAGCAAAAGAGTTTGGAGATAGATTTATAATCTTCCCTAACCCTATGTATGGAGCATTTGAAAGTGCTATATATGGAGGAAAATTCCCACAAGCTAAAGAGAAAGTAGAAATAAGAGAGAGTACTTTAAAAAGTTATAAATCTCTTAATTAAAATTATAAAATAGAATTAATAAAAAGAGAAGAAGGAGTGATATAATTTAGGAGATTATAACACTCTTCTTCTTTTTTTTATGTTTAATGGTTATAGAGTAAAAACAGCTTGAAAAAGTAGAAAAATACTAATTTTTACCTAAAAAGTTAACTAATATAGTTAATTAAAAAATGATTTATAAATTTATATGACTACAAGTACCATAAATACTGAGTTTGAATCAAGGTTTAAAACCAGTCTTAAAAAACTGAAAAATATTAGTCATATAATTAATAAAAAGAATAAAATTACAGGTGTATAAAACGATTTTATGAGGTCATTTTTTAAAGTGGAATTATTAAATATAGAGATTTTATTAGATTCTTTTCATTTTCATCAAGAAGTGAGTTATTTATGACCTTTAAAGCAATATTTTTATAAAGATTTTTATCTTTATGAAGATATAGTACCTCAGATAGTTTATTTTGTAGTTTGCCATCTATTCCATTAGGAAGAAGAAAAATTTCAATTAAAGAGTAATAAAGATAAGAAGATTGATTTATACTGATATCTCTATGTAAAATTTTACAAATAAAATTTATATAGTCTTTTAAAAAAGTTCTTTTGATAACTGGATATCTTTGATAACTTGTAATTTTCCCAATGGATAAAAAACAGTATTCTCTTTGAGTAAAATCTTTTTTTATAATAGAGAAAAGAATAGAAAGAGAACTCTTTCCACCAATATTTCCCATTAAGATAATAAATTCTTTTAAATAAGTATCAAAGATAGGTTTATTTTTAAAAGTTAAAATTTTTTCTTCAATCTTATTTGTAAAAAACTTTGCAAGAATTTTTATAAGATAATGAATGTGAGGATAATAGGTAGAAGAATAGATAAAATTATCAAAAAATTTAAAAATAAACTGCAAAATATTTTCTTGAATATTTTTTATAGAGTTTATTTGAGAAAGAAGATAAATATATCTATAATTAGAAAAAGAAACAGTAAAATTTAGTTGTTTAAAAATAATTTCATCTAAATTTAAAATATTTTTAGAAAGTAGAAGAGAGTTTTCCAATGATTTAAATTTTTTTACTATTTCCATTTTATTTTTTACCAAGCTTATATGAGGATATTTATTGTAGTAATAATTTAATTCCAAAAAAATTTCCATGATAATCACCTTTTATTTTTATTTTAACAAGTATAAATTACTAAAATTTTTTAAAATCTAAAAAAGGTAATTTTTAGAAAAAAAGGTATTTTAAAAAGAGTATAATTAAGGTAAATAAATTTTTTAATAGGAGATGGTATTAATGGATTTATTTGTACAAAAAAATGGAAGTAAGATATATAGAGAAAAAGAGTATTTTGTTGTAGAAAGAAAAGAAGAGGGAAAGGAGTATTTTTCATATAATCTTATTGATAATATTATAATACAAGAGGGGAATCAATTAACAAGTGATTTTCTTTTAGAGATTATAGAAAAAGATATTCCATTGTATCTTGGGGATAAGTATGGAAATATTAGAGGAAAATTTACTCCAATAACCTATAATACCAATAGCAATATAAGAGAAAGACAATATCAACTTTGGATAAGAGAGTATGGAAAAGAATTAGGAAAATCTTGGATAATGGAAAAAATAGAGAATCAAAAGAAACATATACAGAAAATTTATTCGAGACGAGGAGTGTTGGATAAATTTTTAGAGATAGAGAGAAAATTTGATGAGAATATTACAAAAATAAAAAATATTACTTGGAATGATAAGGATTTTGAAAATAGAGTGATGGGATATGAAGGTAGGAGTAGTATTTTGTACTATGAAGAGATAAAAAAATTTTTACCAGAAAATTGGAGTTTTACAAAAAGAGAGACACAGGGAGCGAAAGAACCTTATAACATTGTATTAAATTATGCTTTTGGTATATTGTATTTTAAATTAGAAAGATATTTAACTTTAGCTGGCTTAGATATACAATTAGGAATTATCCATTCCAATAATAATAAAAGTAATTCTTTAATTTTTGATTTTATTGAACCTTTTAGAATATTAGCTTGGGAATGTGCTTTTTCACTTTTTAGTAAAAAAGAATTAAATAAAAATTATTTTAATTTTAATGAAGGTAAGATTGAATTAGAAGGGAAAAGAGTGATAGCTAAAGATTTATATAATAGATTGAAAAATATAGTAGAGTATAATGGAAAAAAGATGAGCTATGAAGAGAAGATTGAAAAAAGAGCTAAAGAACTTGTAAAGGAATTGATGAAAAATGAAATATATAGTAAGTTATGATATTTCAGTTGGAAAAATTAGAAAAGAGTTTAGTGATTTTTTAAAAAGCGAGGGATTTATTAGGATACAAAAGTCTGTATTTTTAGGAAAAATAAATAAGAAATATATGTATAAAAGATTTAGAGATTGGATAGAAAAAATAGATAAGATAGAAGATTCGATTATAGTTTTTCCTCTATGTGATTTAGATTTTGAAGAATCTTATTTTTTAGGAATAACTTTTGATATAAAAGATATTGAAAAGTTTGAAAATATGTTTATAATGTGAGGAAGTATGAAAGTTATAATAGCTTATGATATAATAGAAAATGGAGTGAGAAATAGAATAATAGAAGTTTTATTAGAAGAAGGAATGATGAGAATACAAAAATCTGTATTTTTTGGAGAAATCAATGAGAAAAAAATAAAAAAATTAGTTAAAAGAGTAGAAGGAATAATTGATAAGGAGATAGATTCATTATATTTTTTTAAATTATGTGAGAAGGATTTCTCTAAGGTAAATTATTTTGGAAAAAATATAGAGTTTCATTTTTTTAATAAAGATTTTTTTATAATATGATATTGATTTTATTTTTGAAATAGAGTAGAATATAGAAAACGGAATGAGAGGAAAAAAGATAAAATACCTTTCAACTCCTTTTAAATAGAGAGCTAGGAAAGACGAAATGGATATAAAAAATAGAAGTTTTTAGATGGAAAAGTGGTAAAAACTAGTAAAAAAGAGTAAAAATTAACGAAAGAAAAAAGAGTTAGAAGTAAGGAAAAAAGATAGATTGAGTTAAAAATATAGGGTTAAAAGATAGGACCAGTAACAATAAGGATTGAAACAACATAAAAATCACTCCTTATTTGTTTATTGATTTAACAAGGTTAAAAGATAGGACCAGTAACAATAAGGATTGAAACTATTTGATTATTTAAATCTTTTAACATAAAAATCACTCCTTAGTTAAAAGATAGGACCAGTAACAATAAGGATTGAAACTGTATTTTTCATTTTCCTTCACTCCTCTATTTTTTTGTTAGTTAAAAGATAGGACCAGTAACAATAAGGATTGAAACTTAAACTAATTTTTTCAAGCTCGATTTTCTCTTTTATTTGTTAAAAGATAGGACCAGTAACAATAAGGATAGTCAAAACTGATTAGTATAAGTAAACTAGTCAGTTTTTTATTTTTTGTAAAAAAAGTAATTTTCTCTATGAAAAAGTAATTGTAATATGATATGATAATAATATAAAATAAATAGAGGGAAACCAATGAAAAAATATGAAGTGGCAAATAGTTTAAAAAGTTTTTTAGGAAAAGAGAATAATAAAATACTTCTAAAGTATTCCTTAGAGGAAAAACTTTCTGATGAGGAAAAAACTGAGTTAGAAAAGATTTATTTAGAAAATTTACAAAAGCAGAGGAAAAGAATAGCAAATAAGATAAAATTAGAAAATATAGAGATACTAATTTCTTATGTAAGTTATTCCTATTCTGAAAATGAAAAAATATATTTTGAAAATATTCTGGAGAAAAATTTAAGAATATTTTCAAATATAAAATGCTTTCTTTTAATTTATTCTAAAGAAACAGAGGAGATATTTAAAAAAACAAAAGTAAAGTTTAAAAATGTAGATGTTAATGGAATATTATTAGAAGAGGTAACAAGTGCTCATATTCAAAGTAATATACAAAAGTATATTAGCAAGTTTAAACCAAATAAAAATAACTCAATTATAGATATAACCTTAGGAATGAAAATAATTACAGTATATCTATATAAACTAGCAGTAGAAAGAGGGATTTTTTCTATCAATTGGCAGGAGAGTCAAATTCCTAAATATATTTATTGTGAGAAGCAAGATGAATATATAAAAGATATAGGAATGAGAAGATATCCTTTTAATACCAAACTTGAATTAATGATAGAGCCAGAAAAAGAGAATATAAAAATATATGAGTATATAAATAAATCTTTAAAGAAATTTGAGTTTTCTGCTACAGAATCTTATTATAATCAGATAGGTAATAGTGGAATGGAAAACTTTTATAGAGAGTTATCTAAGATTTTTTCTTTTCAGAATATGTTGAGTTTAGATGGAGAAAATTTTTATTCTCAAATGGAAAATTTTTTTATAAAATTAAGTGAAAATAGAGAGTTATCAAGAGAAAATATATTAAAGTTAAAACCATTTTTAAGTAATTTGTTATCCCTTATTTTATTTGAAAGCAGTGAGGAAAACATAGAGACTAGAAGTTTTTTCTGGTTAGATAGATTCCTTACAAAATTTCAGATAAAGAGTGATGAGTTACTTGAGAATGGTTTTTTGTCTGAATATAGAGAGAAGATATATTATTTTTTTATTTTGAAGTACTTTGAGAGTAAAAAAGAAGAGGAAAATAGTTACTACTATGAAAAATTCATAAAGGATTTAAGAAAAAATATTCTTAAAGAGTTGAGAGTTGATGAGAAAGAGGGAAAAGATTTCTTAAGAGATGGAAATATATTTGAACTTTTAGATATTGATATAGAAGATATAGTAGAAAATTTAAATCCTAGTATTTCTTTAACTGAGAGTATAAAAGGGGATTTCTATTTTGAGAATAAAGTCCTCTATATTGAGAAATATAATCTTAAAATAGATTGTGAAAAAGATGAAAGAATAAATTTTATAAATAATAAAGGAGCAGATATTTTAAGAGAGTTAATGAAAAACTATACTGTTACTTTTGGAGGAAGAGAACTTTTTGAAAGATTAGCTAAATATAAAAATGATGAGAGTGAATTGGCAAGAAGTAATAGATTTAGAAAAAATTTAACAGTATTGAAAAATAAAGCTAAAGATTTTAATAATCATTTGAAAGAGATAGGAAGAGAGGAAGGAATAGAGTTAGGAGAGTTGATACTTTATCAAAAAATTGAGGAAAAGGAGAGTAACTACTCACATCAATTTCAAATAAATCCTAAATTCTATACACTAGTCTAGGGGGAGTAATGAAATTAGTAAGGATAATACTAAAAAGTAATGAAAAATTTGAAAATAGAGATGCAGAGAAATTAAGAGGGTATTTTGGAAGATTATTTCAAGAAAATATACTTTTCCATAATCATAAAGATGATTATAATTTCAATTATGATTTTTCATTTATACAGTATAAAGTAAAGAATGGGGAATTTTTAATAGTTGGGATAGATAAGGGAGGAGATATTCTTTTAGAGAAGATAGAAGATATAAGAGAGATAGTTATAGGAGATAGAAAAATAGAGATAACTCCAGAAATAAATATCTCTTTTCCTCAGTTGAGAGTAGATGATGAGAAAAAATATAGATATAGATTTGAGACAATATGGTTAGCTCTCAATGATAAAAACTTTTTGAGATATAAAGTTGGAGAGTTTGATTTAAACAAACAATTAGCAAATAATATACTGGAATTTTTTAAGATGTGTGGAATAAGGCTGGAGAAAAGAGTAGAGGTAGCAGGAGAGTTTCAAGAGCTTAAACTTAGACAAAAAGATACTACTATCTTGGGATTTGTAGGAGAGTTTGTAACAAATGCCTATCTTCCAGATGATATATCTCTAGGGAAAAGAAAGAGTATAGGTATGGGTAGAATAAAAATGAAAGGGGAGGTTTAGATGGTAAGGTTACAAGATGATAAAGAGAGAGTTATCTTAGGTGGATTACTACATGATATAGGAAAATTTATAGGTAGAAGTGAAAAATATATGTCTCAATGTCATATAGGAAAGAAACATCCACATCTTTCTTGGTGGTTTATAAAGTTTTTAGAAGAGAAAAAAGTAGTAGAAGAGGATAGAGTTTTAGAGGAGTTAGTTTTAAAACACCACGAGGGGAGCTTTTTTTCAGAAGATATAAATGTAGCAGGATTAGAAGATAAGTATATAAGAAGATTAGCATATATAGTAGCAAGAGCTGACAACTATTCTTCAGCAGAGAGAAATGAAGATGAGATGAAAATGAGACCTTTTACAAAGGTACCTCTAGATTCTATTTTTGGAAATATAGATATAGGAAGAGGGAAGGATAGAGAGAGTAAAAAAAGATATAAGTTAAAAGAGTTTTTATTTGGAAATATTTTTCCTATGGAGTTTGAAGAAAACTCTCAAGAGGAACTAAATCTTTTAATAGAAAAATTTTTAAAAGAGGTAGAGAAGATAGAGACAGAGAGTTTTAAAGTGTTGTACACCACTCTATTAGAATTGATAAGAAAATACTGTTGGAGTATACCGTCAGATACTCAAAAAGAGATTTGTGATTTATCACTATATGACCACTTAAAAACTACTTCGGCTATATCTTTGGCAACTTATAATTATGTTAAAGATCTAAGGGGAAGTATAGAAAAGGCAACAGATGCTGATATAAAAAATGCTAAATTAAAAGATTATTTTCTTTTAATAGCTGGAGATATATCTGGTATTCAGAACTATATTTTTAATCTAGAGAGTACAGAAGGAGCAGGAAAAAGAATAAGATTTCGTTCTTTCTTTATAAAAATTTTTACTAATATGATAGCTTACAAAATAATAGAAGAATTAGGCTTAGAAGTTGGAAATATAATAATCTTATCAAGTGGAAAGTTCTATATCCTAGCTCAAAATACCCAAGAAACTAGAGAAAAAATTTCTAAATTAAAAAATGAGATTAATAGAGAGTTGTACCAAAAATATTATGGAGAAATTTTTTTCAATATAGAGTACTTAGCTATTACTGGAGATGATTTAGGATTAAAATTTAGTAAAAAATATGATGAGATAAATGACTTATTAGCAGAGGGAAAAAGATTAAAATTTGTAAAAGAGGTAGTAGAGTTACCAGTATTAGATGAAGAACTAGATGAGATGAAGAGTGTACAACAGTGTAAAATCTGTGGAAAAAGATTGGTAGAGAAAGGTAATATATGTGAGTATTGTTTGAAAGATTTTCAACTGGGAGAGTTATTACCAAAACTAAGAAAAGTAGCCTTTTATAAAGAGGATAGTGATGTAGTTGGAGATATAGAAATATTAGGAGTAAAGTGCAAATTATATAAAGATGAGGAAATAGAGGGAAAACCATTTTTAGTACAAGAGTATGAAGAGGATATAAGAGGAGATTATCCTTGGGTAAGAGAGTATTACGGTGGATATACTCCTATTGATTCAAAAGGGAACTCTATGTCTTTTGAAGAGATAGCTCAATTGTCATCTTCTAAAAATTTAGGAATACTTAAGGGAGATGTAGATAATTTAGGGCTTATAATGGCTTATGGATTAAAGATAGATGATGTAGATGGAGAGGAGAAAAAAGTAAAAGATATAACTTCTATATCAAGAGTAGCCACAGTGAGTAGAATGTTTGATAGTTTTTTCTCATATTGGTTGAAAGAGAAAATAAAATATGAAAATGAAAGCTATATAGTTTATTCTGGGGGAGATGATTTTATGATAGTAGGAGCTTGGGATAAATTAATTGATACAGCTAAAGAGATAAGAGAGAGTTTTAGAAAGTTTGTAGGAGATAATGAAAACATTACTCTTACTTGTGGAGTAGTTCTTACTAAAGCAAAAGCTCCTTTGTTTTATGGGGTAAAAACTGTACAGGAAGCAGAAGAATTTGGAAAAAATTCTGGAAAGAATGGAATTATTTTATTTGATACCTATATACCTTGGGATAGATTTTATGAGGTAGATAGAGTAATCAATTTTATAGATGAGAATATGAAGAGTGGCTTGTTTAGTCAGAGCTTTGTATATAGACTTTTAAGATATACAGAGATGGCTAGAAAATATAGTGAAAGTAAAAATGGAAAATATTTAAAATATATTTCAGATTTTACTTATGATATAGGTAGAAATATTAGCAAGAAATTAAAAAATCCTAGTAGTGATGAAAGAATTATCTTTTTAAGTAGATATTTTGGAATGGAATCTATACAATCTAGAGAGAAACAAAGGTTTTTATCTGAGTATATGAAAGTAGTATTAAACTATGTAGTAAGAAAAAATAGGGGAGGTTCAGATGTTTAATAATAAGGGATTTGATAATAGAAGTAGAGGAAATAGTAGAGGTTATGATAATCCAGAGCCAGTAGTTTTTGAATTTTCAAAATTAGGGTTTCTTGACAATAAGGGAAATTTAAGAGAAGAATTAATGACAACAGAAGCTGAAAATATAGCAAAAAGTTTTGAGAGAGTAAGTACAGCTCAGCTTAGAGCTTTTTTTAATGAGGTAAAAGCTCTAAAAAATAGATTAGAAAATAATGATAATAATGAGCATTTTGAAAGAATTTATCCATTTATTTTAATGATAAAGTCAAAAGTTCAATATAGAATAGCTAAAGATAAAAAATTAGAACCATTAAAAAATTTCCTTTATGCTGGAATAGAGGAGATACAGAAACAGAATAAAGTTGGAAAAGGAAAGGAAGCTTTTGAAAATTTTGCAATATTTTTTGAAACAATAGTAGGATATGCATATAAAGGATAGGGGGTAAAGAGTTATGAGATTAAAGAGTATAAAAAAGATAGATGGAGTAATAGAGTTACTTACTGGAACAAGAGTAGGAGGAAGTTCTGATACGATAGAGATAGGTGGAAATGACTCTCCAATTGTTAGAAATCCATTAAATAATGAGCCATATATTCCTGGTTCTTCTTTAAAAGGAAAGATGAGAATGTTTATGGAATGGGTAGAGGGAAAAATAGATGAGAATGGAAATGTTCATAGTTGTACAGTTCCAGAGTGTCCAATATGTAGAGTCTTTGGAAGAGGAGCTAGAGATAGTGAGGTAGCAAAATCAGGACCTACTAGAATTTCAGTAAAAGATGCATATTTAACTCAAGAGAGTAGAGAGATATTAGAAAAGTTAAGAGAAAAAGTCGGATTTGATACAGAATGGAAATATGAGAATAATATCAACAGACTTATTTCAAAGGCAACTCCTAGAAACTCAGAAAGAATACCAGCAGGAATAAAATTTGAATTTTCAATCTCATATAAAGTACTTGATATGAACGACAATGGAAAATTAGATGAAGAACTTTTTGAAAAAGTTGTACTAAAAGGATTGAAAACTTTATTAATTGAGGGAATTGGTGGAGGAGTATCTCGTGGAAATGGACAGATAAGATTTGTAAAGCTAGATGTAGATGGAGAGTCTTATATAGATAAGATAGAAAATATTTCTATTAGATAGGAGGAGTTATGTATCAAACATATTTGTGGAATATAAAACCTCTCTCTTCATATGTGACACCTTGGCAAAGTGATACTATCTATGGACATTTTTTTTGGGGAGTAGCACTTCTTGAGGGAGAAGATGAGCTAAAAAAAATCTTAGCTGAGTTTGAAAAAAATAATCCACCATTTATTGTATCTGATGGATTTGTAGATAATAGGCTTCCTATGATAAGTAAGAGAGTAATAAAAAATAGTGAAGTAGAGAGAATGGCAGTAGAAAAAAATGAAAGTATAATAGATATAGCTACAAAAATAAAGAGATTAAAAAAGGTTTCAACTATATCTTTGGAGTTATTTAATAAACTTAGAAAAAAAGAGAACGATATTGTAGAGTTAGTAGATGAAATATTAGACGACAACAGTAAAAATAGAGGGATTATCTCTATTGAAAATACTCATAATAGGATTGATAGACTCTCTGGAAGTACAGGAGAGAATGCTATATTCTCTTTGAAAGAAAATTTTGTGACTGAAAATATATTTATCTATATAAAAGTAAGAGAGGATTATCCAATAAATAAATTGGAAAAGATATTAAGGTTTGTAGAAGAGAATGGCTTTGGAAAAAAAGTAAGTATAGGAAAAGGAGCTTTTAAAACAGAAAGTTTTGAGAGATTTGATGGGTTTGAAAAAATAAGTGGAAATGCTTTCATCTCTCTATCAAATTATATTCCTAAAGAGGAAGATTATGAGTATGTAGAAAATTCTCTTCTTTTAATAAAGAGAGGAAAGGTAGCTAATCTCTATGGAGATGAGGGAAATCCTTTTAAAAAACCATTCTCTTGTTTTAGAGCAGGAGCTATATTTAGAGGAAAGAGTAGTGGAATAAAAGGTAGAGTTTTAACTAATCTACATAGAAAAAAGATTATTCAAGTAGGAATACCTTTTATTGTTGAGGTGGAATTATGATAAGAAAAGATATAGAAAAAATAGAGTGTACAATAATGCCACTGACAGATATTCATATAGGAAGTGGAATAGATTTAGCTTCATATGAGTATGTAATAAAAGATGGAGTATTTTATAGAATAGATTTAGGAGAGATATTTTATAATTTTCCTGAGGATATGAGATTAAAACTTACAGAATTGATGGAAGAAAATAACATTATTAAAATAAGAAAATATATTAAGGATAATTACAAGGTAGAATATGGATATTCATATAGTTGTGAAGTAGCTGATGATGTAAATGAGTTATATGAAGAGAAAATTGGTGGAGCTAGGAATTCTAATGATGAAAACTCTTTAACTATATCTGAATTTATAGGAAATTATAGAGGAAAGTATATTCCAGGGAGTAGTATAAAGGGGAGTATAAGAAATGCATATATTGGAGATAACTTTCAAGGTAGTTATGAGATAATGAGAAATAAAAAGATAAATACAGCTCCTTTTATAATTGCAAAGGAAAAAGAGTATTTAGCTAGAAAAATAGAAGCAGAAGCTTTAGGGTTGAAAGAGCTAGAACCTAAATTTGACCCTTTTAAAAATTTGCAAGTTACAGATAGTGAAATTTCAAAAGATATGTTGAAAATTGTAAAAGTTGAGAGGGTAAATTTAAAAAAAGATAAAATAAATGTACCTATGGGAAATCATGAAATGATGAGAGGGTATCTATTAAGTAGAGATAAAAAAAGTTTAAAGTTTAAGATTAATATATCAGAACTTTCTTTTGATAGGGAGAGTGAAATAAAATATAGAAATCTTTCCCAAAATAAAAAAGGAGAGACTATAATAGAAGAACTTAACAAAGAGTTATATGTGGATTCAGTACTTTTTCCAGCTTTGAGGGAAAAATCTAACAAAGTACTTGAAGAGGATTTGAAATTTTTTAAGGAAGCAAAAAATCTTATAGGAATAAAAGCTTGTGAAGAGATAAAAAATTATTCTGCTACTTTAAAAGAGAATGAAGTATTAATAAAGTTTGGAAAGGGAGCAGGATTTAATTCTACTACTTTAAATTTATTTAATAGAAATAAAAAAGATGTTTTTACAAGAGTTATGGCTGAAGGATATCCAGTAGGTTGGGCAGTATTATCTTATAACGAGGAGTAGATATGATTTGTAGTTTTACTATATATTTGAAACCACTATCTTTTGGAGAAAAAATAAAAAAATATAAAAATTATGATTATTTTATTAAAGAATTAAAAATTGAATTTACAGATAAAGAACTTAAAAAGGTAGTGATAACTAATTTTTTAACTAAGGATAATTATATAGAGGATAAAAAATATTCTATAAAAATAAGTGCACTAGATAGTGGAATTTTAATAAAACTATTTCAATTCTTTTTTCTAAAAAAAATAGGAGAAGAGAGAATAAAAATAGGAGAGACGGAGTTTGCTATCTTAAATATTTATAATAGTAATAAATATGCTAGACAACTAAATGAAGAGAGTGATATTGAGATTAGCGAAGATAGATTGAGAGTAAAAATAATAACTCCAATATTTTTTAAGATAGGAAATAGATTTATAGCTACAAATGATATCAATTTAATTTTAAAAAATATAGAAAAAAAGTTAAAAAACAGTAATATTTTAGATATAGAAGATTATTTAGGAATATCAAAATATAGTAGTAAGATAGAGATGTTAGAAGATTATAGTAGAGAAGTAAAAATAGAAAAGGAAGTAGTAGGAAAAGTTGGAGAGATAATATATGATATTTCTTCACTGGATGATAAGGAGAAAAGAGAAGTAATATTTTTATTAAAGTTTGCTTTTTTCTCTGGAATAGGATATATGACAGAAAAAGGTTATGGACAGATAGAAATGATATAAAAATGTTGCTTTTAAAAGAAAAATAAAGTAGAATATAGAAAACGGAATGAGGGGAAAAAGGATAAAATTCCTCTCAATCCCTTTCTAATAGATGATTAGAAAAGACGAAGTAGATATAAAAATAAAGTTTTATAGAATGAAAAAGAGTCGAAAATTAATAAAAATTAAGGGAAATTAACGAAAGAAAAAATAGTTGGAAGTAAGGGAAAAAGATAGATTGAGTTAAAAATATAGGTTAAAAGATAAGACCAGTAACAATAAGGATTGAAACACGTTTCTTGATTCCCATCTTTAATTTTTCTTTTATGCACAAAAGTTAAAAGATAAGACCAGTAACAATAAGGATTGAAACATTTTTTAAATTTATTTTCATTTTTACCTCCTAAAAATGTTAAAAGATAAGACCAGTAACAATAAGGATTGAAACAAAATTTTTATAACTCCGTTCTCATCTACTAATTTAAAGTTAAAAGATAAGACCAGTAACAATAAGGATTGAAACTCCTATTATTTTTGTTATCTCTCATTTACATATATATAGTTAAAAGATAAGACCAGTAACAATAAGGATTGAAACCCAATTCTTAGGTAAATTTATAGTATTATTTGTCTTAGTTTTGTTAAAAGATAAGACCAGTAACAATAAGGATTGAAACCTTCCACCTATTCCTATTCCTCTTAAATTGTGCCATTGTTCTCTGTTAAAAGATAAGACCAGTAACAATAAGGATTGAAACTCTTTAATTTTTCTTTTATGTACAAAAATAAATTCCATGTTAAAAGATAAGACCAGTAACAATAAGGATTGAAACTTTGTCTTTTATACTCTTTTACTAAATTGTCAATTATTTTTGTTAAAAGATAAGACCAGTAACAATAAGGATTGAAACTACTTCAAATATTATCAACTTTGTTATTTGAAATGCAAGTTGTTAAAAGATAAGACCAGTAACAATAAGGATTGAAACTTCTTTTTCTCTTTCATCTTCATCAACTATCAAAACATCTTCAAGTTAAAAGATAAGACCAGTAACAATAAGGATTGAAAATAGGGGGGATAAGAGATGAAAAAAGTGTGGGGGATGTATTTCAGTGGAACTGGAACTACTGAAAAAGTAGTAAAGAGGATAGCTAATACTCTAGGAGAAAAATTGGGAGTAGAGAGAGAAAATATTGATTTTACATCAAAGAGTGCAAGGGAGAAAGAGTATATCTTTTCAAAAGAGGATATAGTAGTTTTTGGTGTGCCAGTTATAGCAGGGAGAGTTCCAAATCTTTTATTAAAATTTTTAGATACAATAAGAGGAGAGGGAGCTTTAGCAGTACCAATAGTACTATTTGGAAATAGAAATTATGATGATGCTCTAATAGAGTTGAGAGATATATTGTTAAAAGATGGATTTTTCGTAGTAGGAGCTGGAGCCTTTGTAGGAGAACATTCATTTTCTAGAGAGTTAGGAAAGGGTAGACCAGATAGAGAAGATTTAGAAATAGCAGATATTTTAGCTGAAAAAGTAATTGAGAATATGGAGAATAAAAAATACCTTTCAGAAAAACTGTATGTAAAAGGAGAGAGTCCATATAGATGGTATTATCAACCGAGAGATTCTAAAGGAAATCCAATAGATATTAGAAAGGTAAAACCAAAAACAAATATGGAGTTATGTAATAATTGTGGATTATGTGTAGAACTTTGTCCACTGGGTTCTATTGAAAAAGAAAGAGTTGATGTAGTCAGTGGTATATGTATGAAGTGTTGTGCCTGTATAAAAAAATGTCCTCAAGGGGCTAAGTATTTTGATGATAAGAATTTTATATATCATAAAGAGGAGCTAGAATTTGAGTATAGCAGAAGGGCAAAAGTGGAGATATTTTATTAAAAAAGGAACAAGAGTAAATTGTTTAAGAGAGTTTACTCTTGTTTTTTTATTGTAAAACTCAACAAAATATGATATAATACTTGAGTAAAAAAATCAAGAATAAAAAGGAAAATAATGAAAAGAGTTATAATAGGAGTGTTGATAATGATAAATACAATTACAAATAGTTATGGTAAGGAGTTAGCTTATCAAATAATTTCACAAGAAAAAGCAAAAGAGATGATGGAAGAGAATAATAATTATATTATTCTGGATGTGAGAACAGATTGGGAGTATAAAATGGGGCATATAGCTGGAGCTATTAATATTCCCAATGAAGAGATAGGACATCAAGAGATAGAGGAGCTCCCAGATAAAAATCAACCTATCTTGGTATATTGTAGAAGTGGACATAGAAGTAAACAAGCTTCAAGTAAATTAGCAGTGTTAGGATATAAAAATATCTATGAGTTTGGTGGAGTAATAACTTGGGAATATGGTTTGGTAGAGTGAAAAAATATTTTCTTAAATAAATAAAATAAAAAATAATTGACTAATTGTATATTATATTGTATAATTAAAAGAAATAATATACAAGGAGTGGGTTATGAAAAAAATAGTAAAATTATTTGTAATAATAATGATTATAGTATTAGCTGGATGTAGTAATACTGAAACTCAAGAACCACCAAGACAGAGAACAACTGGAGAGAAAGTTGCTTTGGTGACAGAGTTTATTATAGATAACGCTATATACAATGGCTATGATTTAGGATTTGGAAGAGAAATCATAAAAAGTAAATCTGTTAGCCAAAGTGATAGTGTTACTACTACAGGAATAGATGCTTCTGGAAACTTAAATACACATACAACAACAAAAACTACTACTAAAACTAAGAGCAAGGGAGCAGGTTTTGGTATAGGAATAGGAGATTATTAAAAAAACTGAGAAAATTCTCAGTTTTTTTCAATATATTCTTTAAAAGAAAATTTAAAATTTTTCTCTCTAACACAATCTAAAAGAGATTCTAATTCATCACTATTTTTAAAGTTTATTTTCTCTCCGTAATTTTCAAGAGATTTAAAAACTGTTTTAAAAGAGATAGTATCAATATTTTTTATAATCACATAGTTTTTCTCATCTTTATCTCCAATTTCTCCAACTAATTCATCAGAGATAAATATTTCCAAAATATGCTTTACTACTTCATAAGGAATATCATATTTTTTTACAATCTCATTGATACTAAGAGGAGAGAGGTTACTATAATATCTTTCTATTAACTCTTTCATTACAATTACAGCAGTATACTCTTTTATTTTAAAGTTTACATCCTCTGCTCCCTTAGTAAATAGATGTAGCTCTCTGTTTTGTAAAAAATAACAAAGATGAGAACCTAGTATAATAAAAAACCACATTATTTTTAACCAAAAAAGAAAGATAAATATTACAGAGAAACTACCATAAATTTTATTGTAAGCATTTACCATATCTTGTAACAGAAGGAATAGAGATTGAAATCCAGAGAAAAACATAGCTATAAACATAGCAGATATAAGTGCTGGAATAAATCTCACCTTAGTATTTGGGATGAGCATATACATAATTGTAAAAAAGAAAAGTAGAGTTAAGAAAGGAACAAATTTAATAAAGATAGTAAGGATTAAATTTTCCATTCCAATTCTATTTCCAATTATTTTAACAATCCCACTAGAGATAACCATTAAGGTAGGAAATAATATAAAAAATGAGATATAGTCAGTAATTTTTCTTAAAAGCATTCTAGATTTTTCTACTCTCCAAATATCGTTAAAGGCTTTTTCAATAATTGCAAACATAGATATCAGAGTCCAACCTAAAAATAGAAATCCTATCCCTGCTAAAATTCCTGTTCTCGTATTTTCTAAAAAATTTTGAGCAAAGGTAATTAGAAGATTTATAGATTCTTCATTTAGTGGAGAGTACTCTCTTAACTTTACAAGTAGATAGTCAGCAACTCCAAACCAAGTTCCTAAGCTAAAAAGGATAGCAAAAATAGGAACAAGAGATAGTATTGTATAAAAACAAAGAGAGGTAACCCAAAGACCTGAGTTAGCTCTCTTATAACTTTCTAATGCTTTTTTACTGACACTGATTATATTATTTAATTTACCTTGGGATATTATCTCTTTGTATGAATCTATAAGTGAAGTTAATTTCATAATATCCTCCTAAGACTAATTACTATTTTCATCAGCAGGAACACCAGTTCCTTCATCAATATCAGAGATATCTATTTTATCTTGTGTTTTTTCAATAGTTGTTTCTAATTTTTCTTCAGGTAATGATTTATCTCTAAAATTTGATTCAAAATTCTCCTTATCTAAAGTGTAGATACTAGATAAAGTTGTAGGAGAATAAAAATAATCCCCCATTCTTACAATTTTCTTTTCATTATTTGAGTCATAAATATAGAAAGGATTTTCACTATTTCCTAAAATATTCATTACCTCTTTATCAACTTGCATAGCTTTTAGCTCTTGTTTCCCATCATTTGATATATATGTAGGAGCTACATCCATAAGCATAATAAGTCTTTCCATTAAAAAGTATTCTGGGATAATCTCTGCCCCTTGAACTTTTACAGTCAGTAGAGCTATCATTGTAAAAATTCCAATAAAAAATTTTTTCATTAATCCTCCTATTCATATCTCATTTCTTCTAATTTTCTTATTCTATCTTCAGTAGATGGATGTGTACTAAAAAGATTAGCCATTTTACTTCCAGCTAGTGGACTTACAATAAACATATTTTCAGTTGCTGGAGCAGCATTAGGCATAGGAATTCTTCTGCTGTACATATCCAATTTTCTCAAAGCATTAGCTAGATATAGTGGGTTTCCACTGACTTTAGCTCCAAATCTATCTGCTTTATACTCTCTTGTTCTAGAGATAGCCATCTGTACTAACATAGCTGCTAATGGAGCAAAAATTGCTATACCAATTAGAGCTATTGGATTGCTACCACCATCTTCATCATCTCTATGGTTTCCAAAGATAGCTGCCCATTTAGCCATATTTGCTAAAAAGGCAATAGCTCCAGCCATAGTAGCAGCAACTGTACTAATTAGAATATCTTTATTATGTACGTGTCCTAGCTCATGTCCAATTACTCCAGCTAATTCATAGTCATCAACTAAATCCATAAGTCCTCTAGTTACAGCTACTGCTGCGTTTTTAGGGTTTCTACCAGTAGCAAAAGCATTTGGTTGAGCTTCATTTATAATATATACTTTTGGCATAGGAAGGTCAGCACTCTTAGCTAATTTCTCTACCAATTGATAAAGATGAGTATTTTTATCCACAGGTTGAGCACCATACATAGATAAAACAATTTTATCACTATACCAGTAAGAGAAAAAGTTCATAAAACCTGCCATTATTAGAGCTATAAATATTCCATTTTGCCCACCAATAGCATTACCAAGTAATAAAAGTATAAATGTCAGTACTCCCATGAGTACAAATGTTTTTAATGTATTCATTATTAATTCACTCCTTAAAAATCTTTCTTAATATTTTTTACAGTTTATAAATTGATATATAGTTATACTGGATAGTAATCGTCCTCCTCAAAGATACTCCTACATATATTATACATTATTTTTAAATTTCTTCAATATATTTATATTGCCATATTATTGTGTCAAGAATATGATAAATTTTATATATTGAAGGAAACAGTTTTTTTAGGTATAATTTATTTTAAAAGAGAGCTAGAAATAAGATAGAGGTGTATTATGAATATAATAGATGTAAAAACTTCAAGTGGAGAGTATCCTATAATTTTAGGATGTAATATAATATCAGAATTAAAAAAATATACAATACCCTATGACAAGGTATTGATTTTATCAAATGAAGATATTGGAGATATATATTTTGAAAAACTACTGTGGAAATTGAATGATGAGAGAATAAAAACTTTTACAATACCAGAGGGTGAAAAATTTAAAAATTTAGAAACAATTTCAACTATTTATGATTTTATGGCAAAAGAAAACTTTTCAAGAAAATCTTTGATTATCTCTCTAGGTGGAGGAGTAGTCTGTGATATGGGAGGATTTGTAGGGGCTACCTATATGAGAGGGATAGATTTTATACAGGTGCCAACTTCACTTCTTGCTCAAGTTGATGCAAGTATAGGAGGGAAGACAGCAGTAGATCATCCCAGAGGAAAAAATCTTATAGGGGTATTTAAACAACCTAAAGCTGTATTAATAGATGTAGAATTTTTAAAAACTCTTCCTAAAGAGCAGTTTTCTTCTGGAATGGCTGAGGTAATTAAACACTCTCTTCTATTGGAGAATAGAGATTACTTTAGATTTTTAATGGAGAGAAGAGAGAAAATTTTATCTTTGGAAAGTAGCTCATTAATAGAGATGATAAAAAAATCTTGTGAGATAAAGAGAGAAATTGTAGAAAAAGATGAGTTTGAGTTAGGAGAGAGAGCCTTATTAAATTTAGGACATACTTATGGACACTCTTTAGAAAAACTTTTTAATTTTGAAACTATAACTCATGGGGAGGCAGTAGCTAAGGGAACAGTTTTTGAGTTGGAGCTATCTAAGATTTTAAATGGAATAGAAAGTGAATTTATCAATGAGATAAAAGATATTTTTAGAAGTTATGGTTTAAATTCAAATCCGATCTATTATCCTGAGAAAATATTGTTAGATGTTATGAAAAAAGATAAGAAAAACTCTTTTGATAAAATAAACTTTATTCTTTTTGATAAAAATAGAAAAGTGTATAAAGATAGCGTTGAGGTAAAAAATATTTTAGAGGTAAATAATCTATTTTCTTCTAGATATATAAAGGGAATTATTGATATTGGAACTAATTCTTGTAGATTATTTTTAGCACAGGTATATGAAGATAGAGAGATAAAGATAGAAAAAGAGATTTCTAAAGATGTAGAGATAGTAAAATTAGGAGAAGATGTAAATAAAAACGGATATCTAAAAAAAGAAGCTATTAAAAGAACCATAGATTGTTTGAAAAAATATAAGGAGAAGGCTGATAAGTTTGGGGCTAGTAAAGTAATAGCTTTTGCTACTTCTGCTACTAGAGATTCTCAAAATAGAGAGGAATTTTTATCTCAAGTGAGAGATATAGGAATAGATATAAGATGTATAGCTGGAGAAAGAGAGGCTCAACTTAATTTTTTAGGAAATTCAATAGTCTTCAAAGATAGAATTTTGGTTTTAGATATTGGTGGTGGAAGTACAGAGTTTACTCTGGGAGAAAATGGAAATATAGAGTTTACTAAAAGTATAAATATTGGAGCTGTAAGAGGAACAGAGAGATTTTTTCCAGAGCAAAACTATACAGAAGAGAATATAGAAGAGTGTAGAAATTGGATAAAAGAGATGGTATCTGGGGTAAAATTTTTAAAAGATGATAATTTTACTTTAGTGGGGGTAGCAGGAACAGCTACTACTCAAATCTCTGTACAGAAGCAGATGGAGATTTATGATAGCTCAGAGGTACATCTTTCAAAAATAAATTTAGATGAACTTAGAAAAAATCTACAATTATTTTTATCTTGTGATGGTGAAAAAAGAAAGGAGATTGTAGGTTTAGAAGCAAAAAGAGCTGATGTGATAATAGCTGGCACTATAATCTTGATAGCTATTATGGAGGAATTAGGGGTAGATAGTATGGTTGTATCAGAGTCAGATAATCTAAATGGAGCAATGATAAGTAAAGAGATATAAAATATTCTTATAGAATTGTTTGGAAAAATATAGTAAAATATATTAGTTGATAAATAAAGTTTAAAAATATTGGAGGAAATATGACGCCTAGATTAGCAAAAATATTAGATGCTTATGATAGTTTTAATAGTACAACAAGAAAGAGATTAGTAGCTGGAAATCTTTATGACTACTTTATGCAAGAGTTCAGAGGAGAGATAGAGATGATATATAACTCTGCTACAAAGGAAGATATAAAAGAGGATGTCAAAGGTATGGCAGAGATAATCTACAAAGAGGAAGAGAAAGAAAAAAGAGATTTTTTAGTGGGTGTACTTGTAGATATAGTAAAAATGATGTAAAGTTATACAGATGAGGTGAGTGAGTTGGATAAATTGCATTTAGATAGATGTTCAATCGGTGGTTGAGCAAGTAAAATAGGACCAGAGGTTCTTTCAGAAATATTACATGATCTTCCGAGTGTGGAGGATAAAAATTTAATAGTAGGATTTGAAAAATCAGATGATGCTGCTGTATATAAATTAACTGAAGATTTAGCAATTATACAGACATTGGATTTTTTTACTCCTATGACAGATGACCCATATATTTTTGGACAGATAGCTGCGGCAAATTCACTAAGTGATGTGTATGCTATGGGGGGACAACCTAAGACAGCTATGAATATAGTATGTTTTCCACAAAAGATGGATATAAAAATATTGGGAGAGATATTGAGAGGTGGAGCTGAAAAGGTAATGGAAGCTGGAGCTGTTCTAAGTGGTGGACACTCTATACATGATCCAGAGGTAAAGTATGGGCTTTCAGTAACAGGAATAGCACACCCAGATAAGATTTTAAAAAATCATGGTTGTGAAAATGGAGATATCTTAATATGTACTAAAAAGCTTGGAACAGGTATAGTTACAACTGCATCAAAGGTAAATCTTGCAAGTAAAGAGGCAATAGATGAGTCTGTAAAACAGATGACAACTTTGAATAAATACGCTGCTGAGATAATTGTAAATTATCCTATTACAGCTTGTACAGATATAACTGGATTTGGTTTTTTAGGACATGCATATGAGATGGCAAAAGGTTCTAATAAAACATTGGTATTTGAGGGAGATTTTATTCCATATATAGCAGATGCTAAAGAGTACGCTAAAGAGTTTTTAATAACTACTGGTGGACAACAAAACAGAAATTTTATAGGTAGAGATATAGATTTTGGAAAAACTCCTCTTTGGTTACAAGAGATAATGTTTGACCCACAAACTTCAGGTGGACTTTTATTCTCTGTAAAAAAAGAGCAAGTGGGAGCTCTTATGAAAGAGTTTCAAGAAAAGAATATAGATGCCTATATAATAGGTTCTGTTGAAGAGAAAAAAGAGAAATATTTAATTGTGAGGTAGAAGATGAATAATCTTTTTCGTAAACTTCCTAAACTAGATATACTTATGAAAAATGAAAAATTAGATGAGTGTAGAGAGAAGTTAAATTATAACACTTTATACACTCTAGTAAAAAATGAGATAGATAGTTTTAGAGAAAAAATAAAAAACAGAGAGATAGAGGATTTTCAAGTAGAAGACATAATAAAAAATATCCTAGATAGAGCAAAATTTGCTGGGAATAATAAGCTAAAAAAAGTAATTAATGGAAGTGGAGTAATTATCCATACAAACCTTGGCCGTTCTGTACTTAATAAAAAAGTAGTAGAGAAGATGGGAGAGATAGTAAGTAATTATAATAACCTTGAGTATGATTTGGAAACAGGAAAAAGAGGACATAGAAACTCACATGTTGAGGAATTGATATGTAAGATAACAGGAGCAGAGGGAGCTCTAGTAGTTAATAATAATGCTGCTGCTGTAATCATCTGTTTGAATGAATTTGCTAGAGGAAAAAACTCTATTGTATCAAGAGGAGAGTTAGTAGAGATTGGTGGTTCTTTTAGAATACCAGATATAATGGAACTATCTGGTTCAAAATTAAAAGAGGTAGGGACTACAAATAAGACTAATATTTCAGATTATGAAAGAGCTATTGATGAGGAAACTGCACTTATTTTAAAGGTTCATAGGTCAAATTTTAAAATAACAGGATTTACTGACGAGGTAGGAAATAGAGATATATCAAACCTTGGAAAAGAAAATGGAATACTTACTATGGAAGATTTAGGAAGTGGAGTTCTTGTAGATTTTTCAAAATATGGAGTAGTGAAAGAGCCTACTGTACAGGAGAGCATTTCTTCTGGAATAGATATAATTACAATAAGTGGAGATAAACTCTTAGGTGGACCACAGTGTGGTATTATTTTAGCTAAACAAGAGTATATAGCAAGACTTAAGAAAAATCAGTATCTGAGAGCTTTTAGAGTGGATAAACTAGTTTTATCTGCTTTGGAAGGAACACTAAGATACTACCTTGATGAGAGAGAAGCTGTAAGAGAGATACCTACTCTTAGAATGATAACCGAGGATAAAAAAGAGGTATTAAAAAGAGCAGAGAAACTTCAAAAAATGCTGATAGAAAAAAATATATCTACAAGTATAATAGAAACTAGAGCAAAAATAGGTGGAGGCTCTATGCCAGAAGAAACTGTACCTAGTTATGCTTTAGTATTTACAGGAGATGCTGTAAAATTAGAAAAGTATTTCCGTACTGGAGATATAAATATAATTGGAAGAGTAGCTGATGACTCATTTATCTTGGATATAAAAACTATAAGAGATGAGGATATGGAAATAATAGTAGAAAAAGCTATTAATATGTAAAAAAATTGAGATAATGAGAAGGGGGTGAGAAGAGTGAGAGATATAGTAGTGGGAATGGCAGGACATATAGATCACGGAAAAACAACAGTAGTAAAATATCTTACAGGAGTGGATACCGATACATTACCAGAGGAAAAATCTAGAGGAATGACAATAAATTTAGGATTTACTCAGATAAAGTTTGACGATGGAAGTAGAGTTGGACTTATAGATGTACCTGGGCATGAAAAATTTATAAAAAATATGAGTGCAGGGGTTTCAGGTGTGGATTATCTGCTTATGGTGATAGCTTGTGATGATGGAATTATGCCACAAACAGAAGAACATTTCCAGATATTAAAACTCTTTGGTGTAAAAAAAGGAATGATACTTCTTACAAAGAGAGATTTAGTAGATGAGAAGAGATATGAAGAGGTAAAAAAACAGTGTAGAGAGTATTTTAAGGGTAGTTTTTTAGAAAACTCTCCTCTTCTCCCTCTTTCAATAACCGATATTGAAAGTTATAACACTCTTAAAAATTTATTGAAAGATGAGTTAAAAAGAATAGATTTAGAAGAGAAAGAGAGATACTTTCGAATGGATATAGATAGGGTATTCTCTGTAAAAGGTTTTGGTTGTGTAGTAACGGGAACAGTAAAAAGTGGAAAGATAAGCGTAGGAGATACTCTTACAATCTATCCTCAAAATAAAATGGTAAAGGTAAAAGGTTTAGAATCTCACGGAGAAAAAAAGGATAGTATAGGAACAGGAAATAGATGTGCTATAAATCTAGCTGGAATAGAAAGTAGTGAGATAAAAAGAGGGGATATTATAGGAAAATCTCTTTTAACAGGAGATAAAATAGAGTGTAAATTAACTCTTTTAGAGAACTCTCCTAAGATAAAAAATAATCATAGAATAAGATTAAATATTGGAACTGATGAGATAATAGGAAGAGTAAAAATCTATGAAAAAAATTATATTTTGGCTGGAGAATCAGCTTTTGTACAAATAGATTTAGAGGAGGTATTAGGGGGAGTATTAAAAGAGAGAGGAATAGTTAGAAATTACTCTCCAATATCTACAATTGGTGGAATAGAGCTTTTGAATTTTTCTAAAAAAGAGTTTAATAGAAAAGATACAAAGCAGATAGAATTACTTAAGGTGTTATCTCAAGAGGACAATGAAAAAAAAGTAGAAGAGTTAATAAAAATTGATAGAGAGTTAGAGAATATTTTTTCTCTTTTTGGGGAGGAAATTTCTTTAGAAAATCTCATTGAAACTAAGAAGGTTTTTCTTTTGGATAAAAAATATATTCATAGAGATATACTCTTAGAAAAAATTTCTATAATAGTAGATGAGTTAGAAAAATTTTATAGTGAGAATAGATTAGTGAGAGGAATTTTAAAATCTCAAATAAAAGAGAGATATTTTAAAAATTACTCATTAAAAGATTATAATAAATTTTTTGATTTAGATTTAGTAAAAGAGAAGATAATAGTAGTAGATGAGTTAGTGGTTTTAAAAGAGTTTAAAATAAGATTAAACAAAGAGGAAAAAAATATGAAAGAGGAGATTTTTTCCTATTATAAAGAGCAAAAATTTAATTTGAAACCTTATTCCTACTACTTGGAAGTTACTAAAGATAAAAATTTATTTGAACAAGTGCATAGATATATGGTTGAAGAGGGATTTATTCAATATTTAGAAGAGGAGTACTACATATTAAATGGATATTTAAAAGAGAGTACAAAACTTATTACAAATTTTCTTGAAAAAAATGGGAAAATACAAGTGAAAGAGGCAAAAGAGGTATTGAATAATAGTAGAGATAGTAGTATACTTATCTTAAGGAAATTAGATACTTTAAAGGTAACTAAAAATATAGATGGAGTCAGAGTATTGATAAAATAGGAGGTAGCTATGGTAAAAGTAGACGCTATTGGGCAAGTGTGTCCAGTACCAATTATAATGACAAAAAATGCTTTAAAGGATATAGAGGAAGGACAGGTAGAGGTATCTGTTGATAATAGAATCTCATTAGAAAATCTACAGAAGATGTCAAAAGAGATGGGGTATGACTATACAGTAGAAGAGAGTGGAGATATTTTTAAAATTGTAATCAATAAGATGAGAGAGAGCGTAGAGCTAAGAGAGAGTGAAGAAAATACAGTTGTAGTTATAGATTCTTTACATATGGGTAAAGGAGATGTAGAGTTAGGAAGAATACTTATGAAAGGATTTATTTATACACTCTCTGAGATAGAGGAACTACCTAAAACAATTCTTTTCTATAATGAAGGAGTTAAACTTGCAATAGAGGGAGCAGAGAGTTTACAAGATTTAAAATCTTTAGAAGAGAGAGGAGTAGAGATTCTATCTTGTGGAACTTGCTTGAATTTCTATGGAATAACTGAAAAATTAAGAGTAGGAAGTGTTACTAATATGTATACTATCCTTGAAAGACAGATGAAGGCAACAAGGGTGATTAAACCATAATGAAAGTTGAAAAGTTTCTATTATTAGTTTCAGACTCTACTCATTATGTGATGAAATTAGAAAAACTCTTGCAAAATTCTCAAATATGTTGTAGAATAATACCGTTGCCTAGAGAGGTAAGTGCTGGGTGTGGTCTTTCTATTAGGGCAGAGCTTTCTGACAAAGAGATAATTGAAAAAATCTTAAAAGATAATGAGATTGAAGTAACTAAGTATCTTATAGAAAAAGAGGGGCTTAAGAAGAGAGTAGAGAAAATTTAATGGAAGCGGGAGAAAGCTGGTGCTTTCAGCAGTCTTCAAAACTGTAGGGTGGCTTAGGTCATTGGTAGGTTCGATTCCTACACGCTTCCGCCAAAAATAAAAATAATTTTAAATTTATATAGAAGAAAAACTTGCTTTATATTTTAAGTAGGTTTTTCTTTTTTTATTTCTGAAGGTAAAATTATTTTGTAGACATAAATGGTAAAACATATTATAATATATTGTATTTACTTATTTTTAGGAGGAGAAATGAGCAAAGGAGAATTAGCTTTAGAGAGCATTAGAACTACATATAGAAAGAAAATTTGGAGTAAATTTATAAAGGCAGTAAAGGATTTTGAACTGATAGAAGATGGAGATAGAATAGCAGTAGGAGTATCTGGAGGAAAGGACAGTCTACTTCTATGTAAGCTTTTTCAAGAGTTAAAAAAGGATAGAAGTAAAAATTTTGAGGTAGCTTTTATATCAATGAATCCAGGATTTGGAGCTATGGATATGGAGCAATTTAAAAAGAATCTTGAGGAGCTAGATATCCCTTGTGAGATATTTGATGCTAATGTATGGGAAGTAGCTTTTAGAGAGGACCCAGAGGGACCTTGCTTTTTGTGTGCTAAGATGAGAAGAGGAGTACTGTACAATAAAGTGGAGGAGCTAGGATATAATAAGCTTGCTTTGGGACATCATTTTGATGATGTGGTAGAAACTACTATGATAAATATGTTTTATGCAGGAACTGTAAAAACAATGATACCAAAGGTTAGTTCTACAAGTGGCAAGATGGCTGTAATAAGACCTCTTGTCTATATCAAAGAAAAAGATATAATAGCCTATACACAAAGAAATGAGATAAAGGCTATGAGTTGTGGTTGTCCTATTGAATCTGGAAAAGTAGATTCTAAAAGAAAAGAGATAAAAAATCTTTTAGCTGAGATAGAAAAAGCTAATCCCAATGTAAAACAAAGTATATTTAACTCTATGAAAAATATAAATATAGATTATGTAATGGGATATACTAGAGGAAATAAAAATAAAGGAGATATGTAATGGAGAAAGAGAAAAATAACTCTATCTTAAAAAATATCGAGGGAAAAGGATTTGGAAAAACTATCTGGAGTCCAATTGGAAGAGCTATGCACAGATATAATATGGTAGAAGCTGGAGATAGAATAGCAGTGGGAGTGTCTGGTGGAAAGGATAGTATGACTACTTTAAATGCTCTAGTTAGAGTAAAAAAAATAGCTCAGATAGATTTTGAGATTATACCTATTCATATACAACCTAATACTGATAAAGTTTCTTATGAAAAGATTGAAAAATATTGTGAAGAGTTAGGTTTAAAATTACAGGTAGAGTCTACTAATCTAAGTGATATGTTATTTGGAGAAAAAGAGGTAAAAAATCCTTGCTTTCTATGTGGAAGAATAAGAAGAGGGATTCTCTATAGAATGATGAAGGAGCAAAATATAAATAAGCTTGCTTTAGGACATCATAAAGATGATATTATAGAAACTTTTCTTATGAATGTATTTTATCAAGGAAATATGAAGATGATGAAACCTAGCTATGTATCTGAAGAGTATGGAGTAAGAGTGATAAGACCTCTTGCTTATGTAGAAGAGGTAGATATTATAAGATATGTAAAGAAACAAGAGCTTCCAGTGGTAGCTTCAGATTGTCCATATGAAACAAGTGAGAACTCAAAAAGATTGAGAGTAAAAAATCTTATAAAAGAATTAGCACAGGAAAATAAAGATGTTAGAAGTGTTGTTTTCAACAGTATAAAAGAGATGTTAGATTAATTATTAGATAAAAAGTAAAAAAAATGATATAATTGTATTAGAAAAATTATTTTAATAAAAATATATAAAATAGAATTAAAAAATATAAAGTTGGGGGAAAATAAGATTATATAGGGAGAAAAAATGAATATTCTCGTGGTACAAAGGGAGAAAAAGCAGGCTGAATATGTAGCTAAGGGACTTAAGGAATCTGGATATATAGTGGAATATACTGATAATTTAGAGGAGGCTTATCATCTGTGTGAACTGATCTCCTATGATTTAGCAATAGTTGACACACTCATCTCTAATAAATCAGGATTGGATTTTTGTAAAAATTTAAGAGAGATAAATAAAGATATGGGAGTTATATTTTTATCATCTGATACAGATATTAATATAAAAGTAAAAGCTTTTGAATGTGGAGGAGATGATTATATTACTAAACCTTTTATCTTTATAGAGCTTTTAGCTAGAATTCAAGCTATTGTAAGGAGATTACAAAAAAAAGAGAGCAGCTTAAGTAATATCCTTAAAGTTAGAGATTTAAAATTAGATTATCTTACAAGAGAGGTGTATAGAGGAGAGAAAAAAATAGACTTAACCTCTAAAGAGTTTGCTCTATTGGAATATTTTATGAGAAATAGAAATATTGTACTTACTCGTACAGTTTTAAAAGAGCAGATATGGGGTATAGATTTTATCTCTGATACAAATATTGTGGATGTCTATGTTACATATCTTAGAAATAAAATAGATAGAGGGTATGATAGCAAGTTTTTTTATACAGTAAGAGGTGCAGGTTATATTTTAAAATAATAGATTTAAAAGAAAATTTTATTGTATAAAGAGAGTAAAGGAGAAAAAATGAATTTTTACGAAAAGATGTTAATAAAGGTATTAGAAAAAAGTATGTCAGCACAAGATAGTGAGATACTAAAAAAATTAAAATCTGGTATAGACTTATCAGCAAAAGATAAAAAGGAACTAGAAGAGTTAATAGATAGTCTATAGTTAGGAGGAAAAATGAAATTTATATATGATAGAAATAAAACCGCAGTAATTTTTGGGGATAGAGAGTATAGTTACAAGGAGATAATAAAAGGGATAAAATATTACTCTACACTTTTAAAAGAGAGTGGAAAAGTAGTAGTAACTATGGAAAATAGACCTGAAATGATATGTTCAATATTTTCTATTTGGGATAAAAAAGAGACAGCAATAGTTTTAGATTCTGGATATACAGGGGAGCAATTTGCTTATGCTTTTTCAGACTCAGAGCCAAGATATATTTTTACCTCTAAAAAGGTGTATGAGAGAGTAAAAGAGGGAGTGGAGTTATCTAAACAGAATATAGATATAATTATAGTAGATGATATTGAGATACCAGAGAATTTTGTTCCAGAAAATTATGAGGTAGAGATAGATGATATGGAGAGGGTAGCACTATTACTTTATACATCAGGAACAACAGGAAATCCTAAGGGAGTTGTATTGACTTTTAATAACTTAGAGTCAAATATCAGAGCTGTAAGAGAGATAGAGTTAGTAAATGACCAAGATAGAGTTTTAGCTATACTACCTTATCATCATATCTTACCATTGAATCTAACTTTACTTATGCCAATGTATTTTGGAACATTTTTAGTAATCTTAGAGGAGCTATCATCAGAAGCACTGAAATTAGCTCTAAAAAAACACCAAATAAGTGTAATAATTGGAGTGCCAAGAGTATGGGAGATGCTACATAAGGCTATAATGGGAAAAATCAATAGTAATTTTGTAGCTAAAAAACTTTTTAATCTTTGTAAAAAAGTAAATAGTTTAGCTCTTAGCAAGAAGGTGTTTAAAAAAGTAGCTGATGAACTAGGTGGAAATATGAGAGTTCTTGTTTCTGGAGGAGCAAAGCTTGACCCAGAGGTTTCTGCTAATTTTAAAGTATTAGGACTTCCTATCATAGAGGGATATGGTCTTACTGAGACATCTCCTATTATAGCTTTTAATCGTCCAAATAATAATGTTATAGGTTCTGCTGGACAACTTATTCCAAATATTGAAGTAAAGATAGCTGAAGATGAGGAGATACTAGTAAGAGGAGCCAATGTAATGAAAGGATATTATAAAAATCCTCAAGCTACCTCTGAAGCTATTGATAGTGATGGTTGGTTTCATACTGGAGATTTAGGAAAATTTGAAGGGGATTCTCTATTTATAATTGGAAGAAAAAAAGAGATGATAGTTTTATCCAATGGTAAAAATATAAATCCAGGGGATATTGAATCAGCTATTTTAAAAGAAACTGATTTAGTAAAAGAGATAGCAGTTATGGAGTACAATAATCATTTGATGGCTGTAGTTTACCCAGATTTTGATTTGATAAAGAGAAGAAAGATAGCTAATATCAAAGAGACTTTAAAATGGGAGATTATAGATAAATACAATGTAACTGCTCCTAAATATAGAAAGATATTAGAAGTAAAAATTGTAAAAGATGAGTTACCAAAAACTAAACTTGGAAAAATCAGAAGATTTATGCTTAAAGATTTCTTAAAGAAATCTGATGAAGAGGAAAAAGAAAATACTCAAGAGAAAAAAGAGACAGTAACTGTTCCTCAAGAGTTAAAATTTGAATATGAAACATTAAAAAAATATTTAGTATCTACTTTTAATTGTGAAGTTGAACCAAATTTTCATTTAGAATTAGACTTAGGATTAGATTCTTTAGATATTGTAGAGATTTTATCATTTATAGAGACAAATTTTGGAGTAAAAATAAGTGAAGAGCAATTTAGTAATCTAAAGAGTATATTGGATATAGCTAAATTTATAAAAGAGAATGGTGGAGAGTATCACGAAGAGGAGATGGATTGGAAAAGTATCCTAAATCAAGATATAGATGTACCTCTTCCAAAATCTAGCTTTGTATTAAGAGCTATAAATATAATTGTAAAACCAATATTTTCTCTATACTTCCGTTTACGTAAAATAGATACAGATAAGCTTGTAGAAAATCCAGCTCTATATATAGGAAACCATCAAAGTTTCTTAGATGCATTGATATTTAGCCAAGCTATACCTCTAAAAAAATTAAAAGATACTTACTTTATAGCAGTGGTTACACATTTTGATACACCACTTAGAAGATATTTAGCTGAGAGAGGAAATATCATCATAATAGATATAAATAAAAATCTAAAAGAAACTCTACAAATTTCAGCTAAAGTTTTAAGAGAGGGGAAAAATCTTGTTATATTCCCAGAGGGAGCAAGAACAAGAGATGGAGAGTTACAGGAGTTCAAAAAAACATTTGCTATTCTTTCTAAGGAGTTAAATATTCCAGTAGTACCATTTGGAATAAGAGGAGCTTATGAATCTATGCCTTATGGAAGTAGCTTCCCTAAATCTTCTCCTATTGATATTAAATTTTTTGATGAGATAGAGCCAGAGGAATTAACTATTGATGAGATAGTACAAGAAGCTAGAAAAGAGATAAATGATTGGTTAAAAGAGGATTAGTATGGAGATATTCATAGATAAAAAAGTCCAAAACTATTATTTACAACATAATTATAAAGGCATTGTATTAAAAAAAGAGATACAATCTTTTGGGTGAGCTGGATGTAGAGATATAATTCAAGGTGAATTTGTAAAAAATAGTGATTTATTAAAAGAAAATAAGATAAAATATGAAGAGAAGGATATAGAAGGGATAAAAGTGTTTATCCCTAAATATCTTAATTTAAATAATATTAAAGAGATTAGAATAACAAGATTATTCAGTGTTTTTAGTAAGGTTATGCTACTGAATATTGAATTGAGTCAAATATAATATTTTAATATTGAGGGGGATTTTGGTGAATTTTGTAAAAGATTATAATAAGACTGCTATTATTTATGATGGAAAGAGAATAAGCTACAGTGAGGTTATCAAAAAAAGTAAATATTTCTCTACTCTTTTTGATATCAAACCTCAGGATAAGGTTATCATCTTTATGGAAAATAGACCAGAATTATTATATAGTTTTTTAGGGACTTGGGATAAGAGAGGAACTTGTGTATGCTTAGATGCTAGTTTTAGTGGGGAAGAGCTAGTATATTATTTAAATGATTCAGATGCTAAGTTTATTTATACATCTAATGGAAGTCAAAAAGCTGTGGTAGAGGGATTGGCTCTATCAGGAAAAACTTCTGAAGTAAAAGTAATAAATGTAGATGAGATAGAAGTAAAAGATATTGAGATAAAAGAGTATATTTTAAAAGCTCCAGAGAGAGATGATATAGCTCTTATGCTATATACCTCAGGAACAACAGGAAATCCTAAAGGGGTAATGCTAAAATTTGATAATATATTAGTCAATATAGAGGGATTGGATAAATATAAGATGTTTATTTCGGAAGATATAGTTTTAGCTCTACTTCCTATGCATCATATTTTTCCACTTTTAGGAGCAGGAGTAGTTCCTTTAGCTAAGGGAGCAACTATTGTCTTTTTAAAAGAGTTATCATCTCAAGCAATGGTAGAAGCTTTTAAGGAACATAGGGTAACTATGATGATAGGGGTTCCTAGACTCTGGGAGATGTTACATAAAAAGATAATGGAAAAAATTAATTCTAGCAAAGTAACTAAAGCAGTATTTAAATTAGCTGAAAAGATAGAGAGTATAAGTATAAGAAAGAAAATTTTTAAAAAGGTTCACGAAGGTTTTGGTGGGAATGTAAGATTTTTTGTTTCTGGAGGTTCTAAACTAGATCCACAAATATCAAAAGATTTCCTAACTTTAGGAATACAAGTGTGTGAAGGTTATGGAATGACTGAGACATCTCCAATGATATCTTTTACTCCTATCAATGAGATTGTTCCAGGTTCTGCTGGAAAAATTTTGCCAGGGGTAGAGGTAAAAATCTCTGAAGATGGAGAGATTTTAGCTAGAGGTAGAAATGTAATGGCTGGTTACTACAAACGTCCTGAAGCAACAGCAGAGACAATAGATAATGAAGGTTGGATACATACAGGGGATTTAGGAGAATTAAAGAATGAGTATTTATATGTAACAGGGCGTAAAAAAGAGATGATAGTTCTATCTAATGGAAAAAATATAAATCCAGTGGAGATAGAGCAATGGATAATGGCTAATACAAATCTAATTCAAGAAATGGCAGTAGCTGAAGTGGACTCTGTACTTACAGCAGTTGTATATCCTAATTTCCAAAAAATAGTTGAAGAAAAAATAACAAATATAAAGGAAACTCTAAAGTGGGGAGTAATAGATAAATATAATGGAAAAGCTCCTAATTATAGAAAAATATTAGATATTAGAATAGTCCAAGAGGAACTACCTAAAACTAAACTTGGAAAAGTAAGAAGATTTATGTTGCACTCTCTTTTAAATAAAAAGGAAGAGGAGAATATAAAGATAGAGGAGCCTAAATTTCAAGAGTATTCAGAATTAAAATCATATTTAGAGAAAGTGAAGAATAAGAAGATTACTCCTATGGCTCATCTTGAATTAGATTTAGGATTAGATTCTTTAGATATGGTTGAACTTCTTACTCATCTAGAAACAAGCTATGGTATTAAGGGAGAAGAGAGTATAATAGTTAATAATCCTACTGTTGAAAAATTAGCTAATTATATAAAAGAGAATAGAGGAGAGAGAAAATTTGAAGAGATAAATTGGAAAGAGTATCTTAATCAAGAGAAAAATATTACTCTTCCAAATTCAAATATAGCTATACATCTAATAAAAGCTCTACTTTGGTTACCTTTAACTCTATATATTAGAGTAAAAAAATCAGGAATAGAAAATATTCCAAACGATAGACCTGTAATTTTTGCTGGAAATCATCAAAGCTTTTTAGATGCTTTTATATTTGGATATGCAACTCCATTTAAATATTTAGTAAACTCCTATTCACTTGCTAAAATAAAACATTTTAATAAAGGATATCTGAAATTTTTAGCAAACCATTCCAATGTTGTATTAGTAGATATAAATAAAAATCTAGGAGAAGTTCTGCAAACTATGGCTAAGGTATTAAAAGAGGGAAAAAATATAGTTATATTCCCAGAGGGAGCAAGAACAAGAGATGGAGAGATGTTGGAATTTAAAAAAGCTTTTGCTATTTTAGCAAAAGAGATGGAGGTAGATATTGTTCCTTTTGGAATAAGAGGAGCTTATGAAGCTTTTCCAGCTAATTCTAAATTACCTAAGCCAGCTCAAGTAGAAATAAAGTATTTTGAACCAATATCTTCAAAGGATAAAAGTTATGAAGAGATTGTTCAAGAAACAAGAGATACTTTGATTAAGTGGGTAGGAAAATAGTTTGAAAATTTAAAAAGTTTGATTAACTAGATTCAAAACTAGATTAATCAAACTTTTTTTATAGAATATATAATATTGTAATTACTTTTCTTAAATTGATTTACTGGCTGAGTAATTACATAATATTTAAAATTTTAGTGATAGTCCTAAGTAATAATTTCTTTCTGGAGCAGGAATAGCTGTTGTTGCAGTTTCAAAATAATTATAGTGTTCATTAAATATGTTATTAACTCCAATTTTAACAGTTAGATAATCTTTTATATTGTATTTTCCATATAAGTCTGTTACTCCAAATCCAGAAATTTTATGTTTATTGTAAGATTCTAGTTCTCTTTTTTCATAGCCACTATTATAGACATAAGTTGCTCCTAGAGAAAATTTATCATTAAAGTTATAATCAGCTCCTAAAGTGATTTTCCATTTTGAAACAATTGGAACTTTATCTCCTTCCTTTAACCATTCGTTACTATTGACTTTTTTTATTTTAGCATCTATATAAGTTATAGACTCACTTAAAGTTAACTTATCAAAATAGTGTTGAGCAAAAATTTCGCTGCCATATCTTCTTGTTTGACCGATATTTTCAAATTTCCATTCCTTTAAAGCTGGATTATTAGCATTTCTGTCTAATGTTGCTATTTCATTATTAGTTTGTGAAAAGAAAATAGATGCTGTAATAAAACTATTATCTATAACATCTTTTATTCCAAATTCAATACTATCAATAGTTTCAGATTTTAGATTGCTATTAGTATATTTTTGATTTTCTTTATTAGTTAATTGACTTGGAAGAGGAGAGATAAAACCTCTTTCATATCTAGTATAGATGCTTCCTACTTCACTAAATTTGTAATTAAGTCCAATTTCTCCAGCAAAATTATCTGTACTTTTATCTATAGCGGTATAATCATTTATTAAAATTTTATTTGAATTATTATTAGGGAATAATATTCCGCCTAATATTCCACCATTTTCTAAATTGTAACCTTTTATATTACCAAATGAATTTCTATAACCATTGTATTTTGAATATTCATATCTTAGTCCAGTAGTAAGAGCAAGTTTTTCAGTAAGATTATAATTATTAAGTAAATATAGTGCATGGGTATCTTTACTGATATCAAAACTATTTTTTATAGTAACTATACCTTCAAGAGTTCCAAGAAGGGTAGGTGGAATAGGAAAGTTATCAATACTTACATCTGAAAATTTAAATCTATCCGTTGTAACTAAACTATCTCTTTTAACATTAGTAGTAGTATAATCATATCCCATTACTAAAGTTCCACTATCATAGTCAAATTTAGATTTTAATTTAATCCCTTGAGATTCTTCAATAAATTTTCCATCTAAAGTAGATTTTAAATTTTTTATTAAAGGTGAAAATGGCATATTTGAAGTAAATTTAGGAATAGAAAAATCTCTAGTATCATTTTGTAAAAAGTTTCTTTCATATTTAGTTTTGAAAATATTTGAGTATAAAGTTAGAGAGTTGCTAGCTCTGTATTCATAATCTAGAGAGAAAGAACCTCTTTTACTATCAAAATCAATATTTTCTCCTTTAGCTCGTCTATTTTGTGAAAGTAAGGATTTTTTTATCTCAGTAGATGTTTTACCTTCATCATTAAAATATAATCCTTGAAATTTTATTCTATGTTTTTCATTTATAATATAGTCTAATGTTCCATTAAAACTTTTATTTTCAGAATTTTCATTTTCTCTATATCCATCTTTATTAGAATATTGTGTAGCAAGACTTAGATAAAGATTATCATTTATATTTTGTCCTATTGAAAAATCTAAGTTTTTATTATAATACGAGCCACCTTTGAGATCTGCAGAGATAAAATCTTTTCTACTATCTGCTAAGGTTATAATATTAATTACTCCACCTGTTGTTCCACTTCCATATAAAGCAGCACCACCACCAGGTATTATTTCAATTTTTTCAATAGAACTTACAGGAATAGAATTAAGAGGTAGACTTCCCATAGATTCTTCAAGTGGGGTTAAGTTGATTCCATCTATCATAACTTTTACTCTACTCATTGAACGTTCTCCACTTCCACGAAGATTTATAGTTGGACCAAATTGAGTATTAGTAATGATTATGTTAGGAGTATCTCTTAGAATTGCTTCTACATTATTATATTGTTTTTTTGAGATATCTTCTTTTGTAATTAAAGTAATATTTTTATTAGTTTCAACTAATGGAGTATTTAAACCAGAAGTTGTTGTAATAGTTGTTGAGGATAAATGAATTTCATTTCCTAAAAGAATTGTATTTATAGATAAAATCATAAAAATTATTTTTTTCATTAAAAGTAAACTCCTTTATTTTTTAATTAAAGTTTACTAAAAAAATAAAGATTAGTCGGTAACATATGTTACCGATTTTTAAAGAAAAATATATTATACTAATATTATCTAGTTTTAAGGAGGAAAATAAGATATGTTATCACAAAAAACAATTGATATAGTAAAAGCAACAGTACCAGCTTTAAAAGAAAGAGGAGTAGAGATTACTCAAGTATTTTATAAAAATATGTTAGGAGAAAATCCAGATATAAGAGCTATGTTTGATCCAGAAAAACAAAAAGATGGTTCTCAACCAAAAGCTTTAGCGATGACAGTATTAGCAGCAGCTCAAAATATAGAGGATTTAGCTATTTTAGCTCCTGCAGTACAAAAAATTGCTAAAACACATGTAAATGTAAATGTTAAACCAGAGCACTATCCTATTGTAGGAAAATATCTTTTAGGTGCAATTAAAGAAGTATTAGGAGAAGCAGCAACTGAAGAAGTTCTTAAAGCTTGGGCGGAAGCTTATGGAGTAATAGCAGATATTTTTATCAAAGTAGAAGCTGATATGTACGCTGAACAAAATAGATAATTGAAAAAGGAGCTGAAAACAGCTCCTTAAAATCTATTTATTTTCTTTTTTCTTTCTTTTTGAATTTTCCTTTTTTTCCTTACTTTTATCTTCGTTAGATTTATCCTTAGCTTTTTCAACAAGAGGCTTTTTACCATTTTTATCTTTTTGGAAAGCTTCTAATATAATTTCAGCTTCAGTAAAAGGAACAGACATAAATGAGAAGTTTTCAAAAACCTCAACATTTTTAATTTTTCTATCATCAACTTTAGATTTTTTTATAACATAGTCTACAAGTTTTTTAGGAGTCATAGCATTTTTTCTACCTAGTGCAATAAATAATCTTACTTTACCAGATTTTTCTAACTTAACCTCACTGATTTCATTGTAGTTATTCTCATCTAAGATATCATCATAAGCATGTTTTAATAAAGCAGCAACTAAATCCAAAGCTTGTTCTCCATTTAGGAGTTCCTTTGCAAAATCTTTAAAATTATCATAATTTCCTTCTGCTAAAATATTATTTAGTTCTTCCATAAGTCTGAATTTTTTAGCTTGTATTACATCTTTTATTTCAGGAACTCTCTCTTTTCTTATCTCAGTTTTTACAATTCTTTGAATTTGAAGTAATCTTCTATACTCTTGTGGAGTGATAAAAGTGATAGCAGTTCCTTCTTTTCCAGCTCTTCCTGTTCTTCCTATTCTATGTACATAGCTTTCAGCTTCTTGTGGTATAGAGTAGTTAATAACATGAGATAAATCATTTACATCAATTCCTCTAGCAGCTACGTCAGTTGCTACAAGTACATTTATCTTTTTAGCTTTAAATCTTTTTAAAGTAACCTCTCTATAATTTTGGCTGATATCTCCATGTAGACCTTCAGCATCATATCCTCTGTCATTTAATTTTCCTACTAAGTCATTGGCATCATTTTTTGTACGACAGAAAACAATTCCATAAAAATCTCTAGTTAAATCAATAATTCTACAAAGAGCTTCAAACTTGTCTTTTTCATGTACTTCAAAATATATTTGGTCAGTTAAATCAGTAGTTAATTCTCTAGCTTTTACAGCTAAAACTTCATAATCTTTCATATGATTTTTAGCAATTTTCATAATTTCATTTGGCATAGTTGCTGAAAAGAATAACATTCTCTTATCTTCATTAGTAGCTTCTAATATTTTTTCAATATCCTCTACAAATCCCATATTTAACATTTCATCTGCTTCATCTAAGATAAAATATTTTAAATCCTGTAACTTGATAAGTTTTCTTTCCATTAAGTCAATTACTCTTCCAGGAGTACCAACAATAATATCAGTTCCTTTTTTTAATTGTCTAATTTGAAACTCTATTGATTGCCCACCATATACAGGAGTAATTCTTATTTTTTTACTATGAGCTAAACTATTCATCTCTTCAGCTACTTGTAGAGCTAATTCTCTAGTAGGAGCTAGAACTATTGCTTGTATAACTTTACTTGGCTCAAAATTTTCTAATATAGGAAGAGAGAAAGCAGCAGTTTTTCCTGTTCCTGTTTGAGCTTGCCCAATTATATCCTTATCTCCATTTAATAGAGCTGGAATTGTTAACGCCTGGATAGGAGTAGGCTGTTCATACCCTTTCTTTGCCAAAGCTTTTAATGTTTTCTCACTCAATCCTAATTCTCTAAATTGTTCTAATTTTTCCATTATTCACATCCTTATAATCTAAAATTCATCATTGTCCACCGTAGTGTCCTATAATATTTATATATCTGTTTTATTATAGGAAACTCTCTGTTCAAATTTTATATAAGCATTTAGCGGTTAAAAAAGAGTAATAAATTTTTTATTAATTTATAATTCAGAGAATAATCCTATATTTTTCTAATACAGTATGATATATTGTACCATACTTTTCAAAGAATTGTAAGCTTTTTTATTTTTTTTACAATTTTTTTACAAAAAAAGTGTTTAAAAATCGTGTGTTTATATTTAGAAATTTATCTCCATTAAAATATTCTCATCTAAATCTTTAATTTGAAATTTAGTTTCATCTAAGATAGCAAAGCTATGATTACTATTATTTTTAGGAAGAGATATGGAACCAGGATTAAAGAAATATCTCTCATCTTTTTTTTCAATCATTGGAATATGGAAATGTCCATATAGTAGTATATCTCCTTCTGACATAGGAAGAGGATTATCAATATTATAAATATGTCCATGAGTTAAAAAAACTCTTTTATTTCCTAAATATATCATAGAATAATCGCTCATAATAGGATAACTCAATACCATTTGATCTACTTCGCTGTCGCAATTTCCTCTTACTGCTATGATTTTATCTTTATATTTATTTAAAATTTCAATTACCTCTTTTGGAGAATAATCCTTAGGAAGAGAATTTCTAGGACCATGATATAATTCATCTCCAAGTATTACAAGTTTATCATAGTTTTCTTTTTCAAAAATTTCCATCACTTTTTTTAAATAGTATAAAGAACCATGGATATCAGATATAATAAATAGTTTCATAGAACCTCCAAATCGTTATTCTTGTATTTTTCTCCCCAAATATACATGCTATCAATAATAGGTTTTAAAGTTTTTCCTAAATGAGTTAATGAATATTCAACTTTAGGTGGAATTTCGGAATAAACTTTCCTATTAATTATTTGGTTTTTTTCTAATTCTCTTAAGTTTTCAGTTAAAACTTTTTGACTAATATTTCCTAATGAAGTTTTAAGTTGAGAAAATCTTTTTGTCCCTTCAAATAAATCTCTAAGGATTAGAACTTTCCATTTATTTCCAATTAATTGTAATGTAACTTCAACTGGACAAGAAGGTAAGTTATTTTTTTCTATCATATATTACTCTCTCCTTAGTTACTTTTTAGTAACTTTATTACAAAATTGTGCCTACTTTACAAATAGTTTGAATAGTTATATTATATACTTACAAAGCTAATAAATCAATAGGAGGAGAAATATGAAAAAAATAGTTAAATTTTTAAGAGAAAATCCAGTACAATATTTAGCAACAACTGGATTGGATGGTAAGCCAAAGGTTCGTCCATTTCAATTTATGTTAGAAAATGAAGGGAAACTATATTTTTGTACATCAAATAAAAAGAAAGTTTATGAAGAATTAAAGAAAAACCCTTATATAGAGTTATCAATATCATCTCCAAATTTTGCTTGGATCAGAATTAACGGAAAAGTAGTATTTGATAAATCATTGGAATTAAAAAATAAAATTATTGAAAGTAGTCCTTTAGTAAAATCTATATATCATTCTGCTAATAATCCAGATTTTGAAATTTTTTACATAAATGAAGGAGTGGCGGAAATTAATGATTTTTCTATAAATCCCCCATATATAATAAAATTATAAAAATTTAGTAGCAAAATAACTCCAGTGAAAAATCCACTGGAGTTATATAAAAAATTATTTGTTTTTACCAATACCATTTGATAAAGAGCCTTTTTTATTAACTTGCTCTATTTATTCTCTTCAATCTGCATCATTCTTGAAATTACATATACTACTATCTATACAACTTATTTTTTTGAATAAAATCAGCTACTTTTTGAGGAAGTAGGTCATCAACTTTTTCATTTTTTTTCAACCTCTCTCTCACTAAAGTAGAGGAAATATTGTAGAGTGGAGTATCTAAATAGATTATATTATTATGAGAAACACCACCATTATAACCCTCTCTACGAAAAACAATAACTTTACTTAACTCTAATATTTTTTTATAATCTTTCCATTTAGAAAAGTTATAAGCAGAATCTTCTCCAACTATTTCATAAAATTCATGGTGTCCACCATAAAAAGATATTATTTTTTTTAAGGTATCAATAGTATAAGAGGTTTTTTTACTTTTTATTTCAATATCAGAGATAATTATTTTTTCATTTCCTTCAAAGGCTAATTCACACATTTTTTTTCTAAGTTCTCCACTTAGCATAATATCATCTCTATGAGAAGCTTTTCCAACAGGAATAATAATTATTCTATCTAATTCTAGTTTTTTAAGAATAAATTTTACTATTTCAACATGAGCTTTATGTATGGGATTAAAGCTTCCACCATAAATTCCTATTCTCATTTTAACTCCGCAATAGCTTCTAAAAGCTCTTGATAGTTAGAAGCACAAGTTACAGCTTCTCTTAATTTTTTATTTCTAAAAGTTCTCATAAGTTCAGAAACAAGAGATAGATATTCTCTATTTTTTCCTTTAGGAGCACCTACTAATAAAATAAGATTTACTCCTTCTCCATCTGGAGAATTAAAATCTATTTTATTTTCAACTAATCCAACTGCTACTACTATCTCTTCTATTTTTTCACTTCTAGCATGAGGAATAGCAATTCCTTGACCTATACCAGTACTTCCTAATTCCTCTCTAGCCATTATATTTTCATAGAAATGCTGTTCATCTTTTAAGACATCAGTGTTTTCTCTAATTAAATCTACTAATATTTTTAAAACTTCCTCTTTTGTATGTTTTCCATTAATATAGGTAATCAGTTTGCTATTAAAATACTCTAACATCACTACCTCCTATAAAAAACTCTCCAAAAGTTTTTTTTCTACTTCTCTAAGTGGAGTATAATCTTTTATATTTTCTATCATATATTTTAATTTTCCTAAGACTTTTTTCTTATTAGATATATCTATATTCTCTACTAATTTTAGGGAAGATAAAATTTCCAATCCTTCAAGGCTTTCTAAAAGATTTTTATTAGATTTTAAAATCTCTTTTATCTCCTTAGCTTCTCCTTCATATTCACTAACTTTTTCATATATCTCTGTATTATCTCTAAATTTTACCATATATTGTATGAAAATATAGAAAATATTTTCATTGTATTCAGACATAAGTTTATTTAAAGCTAATACCATAAGAGGTTTTATATTGTTAGTTCCTATTAGAGCAAAATTAGAAGAGATTTTAAAAAATTCTTTCCTATCTCTTAAGAATAGCTCTTTTCCATATCTTTTTGCAAACTCAAGATTTCCATTAAAAAGAGTTTTAATATAGTTAGTCTTTACTTTTTCTATATCCAAACTAGAATATCTTTCAATTTTGTCTAAATTTTGCCTCTCTTTTATATCACAAGAGTATAGTAACTCTTCTACAAAAAGGTTATTATCATTTAAAAAAGCTATTACTGGAAGAGCTATACTTCCTTTTTTTCTTTTTAGATTTCCATTTGTATCAATAGTGATATATGCTCTTTTATCTAAAAATTGAGCACATTCACTCAAAACTTCTATCTTACCTTGACTTTCTAAAAGATTGAAAAGTTCACTGGCTTTCTTTTCTTTTATTATATTTAGCATATCACATTGCATTATTTATATTTCCTCCAATTCCTTTTAAACAATTATCCTCTAAAACTGTAAACTCTATTTTTAAGACAAAGAAATTTTCCATAGGCATATCAGTAGGAAGTTTTACTAAGTCTTTTTCAGTCATTATTATAAATGAAGCTTTCATACTATCAGCACGTCTTTGTATAAGTTCGATATCTTTTCTTTTAAAATTATGATGATCCATAAAATCTACTCTTTCAATATATGAAGGCTCTAATGAGATCACTGTTTTTTCAAAATTTAAAGGGTTAGCTAATCCAGAAAATAGTAAAACTCTTTTTCCTTTTACCCAGAAAAGAGGTTTTTGGTTTCCTTTTAAATCACAAAGAGATGTAACACCATGCTTTGCTATAGAAACCTCTTTTCCTAATTTCTTTTTAAGATATTTTTTTATTCTTTCAACTTCTCTTTCACTTACTAAATCAGATTTTGTTATAATAAATTCAGAAGCTCTTCTTGCTCCTTTTTTAAAATCTTCACGGAGCATTCCTTTAGGAAGAACCTCTCCCCAACCAAATGGATTAGTAGCATCTATTAAAACAATATCTCTATCTCTATAAAGCTTTCTATGTTGAAATCCATCATCTAAAACAATGGTATCTACACCAAAATGTTTTTTAGCAAACATACAACCTTTATATCTATTTGAACTGACAACAATGGGAACTTTTAAATTAAGAGCATGTATAAATGGTTCATCTCCACTCTCTCTAGCAGTAGCAAAAATTTCATATCCATCACTTACTAAAAGAGGCTCTCTTTTTCTCTTTCCTCTATATCCTCTTGAAACAACAGCTACTTTTCTTCCCATTTTTTGTAATCTTTTTACAAAATATTGTACAGCGGGAGTTTTACCAGTTCCTCCTACTGTGATGTTACCTATACAGATAATCTCTACTCCCTCTACCCTCCTTATAGGAAGAATTCTCTTATCATAGAGAAAGTTCCTTAAAGATGTGATGAGGTAATATATATATGCTAATATCCTCATTATTACTCCTCAAATAAAAATGTTCTACTCTATATTTTACCCTTAGTAAAAGTAAAAAGTCAAGGAATTTTCCATTTTTTAATTCTCTTCACACTCTATATTTAAAATTTTACAGGAACAATTTTAGATATTCCAATCTCTTTATTCATAGTTACTCCAAATATACTTTCAGATTCTCTCATAGTATCCTTATTGTGAGTAATCAATATAAATTGAGATTTATCTGTAAATTCTTTTAGTTTACCTATTAATTTTCTAGTATTTTTTTCATCAAGTGCTGCTTCTATCTCATCTAAGAATGTAAATGGACTAGGTTTGAACATAAATATTCCCATAATAAAGGCAATAGCAACCATAGATTTTTCTCCACCAGATAATAAAGATAGAGATTGTCTTTTCTTATTTCTAAATTTAACAAATATCTCTACTCCACACTCATCAAAGTTATCTGGGTTATTTAAAATTAATTTTCCTTCAGCATTATTTATAGTTTCCATACACATCTTATTGAAATTTTCATCAATAGCTTTATAGGCAGTAAAAAATCTACTGTGTATAGTTTCGTCTATCTCTTTTATTAAATCTAAAAGTACATTTTTTCCCTTAACTAAATCCTCTTTTTGTGAAGAAAGGAAAGTATACTTCTCATTTAATTCTTTAAACTCCTCAATAGCTAGAAGGTTTACAGCTTGGAAATTTTTTAATCTGTTATCTAAAGATTTAAATCTCTCTTTACACTCTTTGATATTTTCTATACTAATTTCAACACCCTCTATTTCTTCTAGAGACTCAAGATTTTCTTTTAATCTTTCCAAATCACTTTTTAATCTTTCAATTAAATCATTTAATTTGTTCAGAGCATCTCTTTTATGAAGTAGAAAACTATCTATCTCTTTTCTTTTTTTAATTAATTCTCTTTCCTCTTCACTTAACTTTTCATTTATTTGTTTTTTCTCTGTTATCTCAATATTTTCACTTTCATATTTTTGAAGTCTTTCATCAATCTCTTGAGTAAGAGCACTTTCACTCTTTTCTAATACTTCTACCTCTTTTCTCAATAGGGAGATTTTTTGTTTTATATCCTCTTTTTCACTTAAAAGAATTTTATACTCTTTCTCTTCTCTATCTTTTTCTCTTTCAATTTGACTTATTCTATCTTGAGCATTTAAGAAAATTATTTTTTTATCAGAGAACTCCTCTCTTTTTTGAGTGATTATACTATTTATTTTTTGAGCTTTTAAAATATCTTCCTCTTCCTCTTTTTTAAGTTCATTAACAATAATTTGTATCTTATCCATCTCGTTGTTAGAGTTTGTAATTTTTTTCTCAAACTCCTCACTGTATTTTATCTCTTCATCTAGCTCTATTTTAATAGTTCTAATCTCTTTACTTACTCTTTCTACTTTAGAGTTACACTCTTCAAAATACTCTGAAGCTAATCTTACTTGTTTTCTAAACTCCTCTTCAGTACTGTCTATTCTATCTATTTCATTTTCAAAATTTTCCAACTCTTTATTAATTTTATTTTGTTCTTCAACACTCTCTTCAATTCTCTTTTTCAAAATTTCTACTTGCTCTTTAAGTTGTTTTATCTCTCTTTTTCTCTCAAAAAGTTGACTAGCAGTAGAGTTACCAGAATCTCCACCTGTAATTCTACCTCTTGAGCTAAGAAGTTCTCCACTTAAAGTAACTACGTTTCCAGCAAAAAGAGAGTTTTTTATTATCTTAAGAGCTGTATCCATATTTTCAACTACAAGAAGATTTCCTAATATAAATTCTGCTACTATTTTATATCTATCTTGGGTTTCTACTAGGTTAGAAGCTAGTCCAATAACTCCATCTAATTTAATATTTGGCTCTTTTTTAGGAGTTACCTTAATAGTATCCAATGCTAAGAAAGATGCTCTTCCTACTTTTTTCTCTTTTAAAATATTGATAGCTTTTTTTGCTACATCACTTGTTGAAACTATGATATCTTGTATATTTCCAGGGACTCCAGCCTCAATAGCCTTCATATATTTTTCAGGGACATTGACAAGAGAGATAAAAACTCCCTCTACTCCAGGTATCTTACTATTTAATACCTCTTTTACTCCCTTAAAAAATCCCTCATTATTTTCTTCCATTCTAAGTAGAGCTTGTAATTTTGACGAATATCTTTTTTCATCATAATCAGAACTTCTAATTATTTCAGAAAGCTTGTTCATTCTTTGGCTACATCTACTAATCTCTTTTTCTAAAAACTCTCCTCTTTCCTTTATATTTTCGAGACTTAAAGTTTTTTCCTCTTTAGATTTTTTAGCACTAACTAACTCTTTTTCCGCTTCAAAAATCTTTTTATTTGCTGCTTCTAGTTCCTCTTTTAAAGAGTTTATCTTATTAGTGCTTCCCTTTACCCTTCTGTTAGAATTTTCAATCTCATTAATGAGTTTCATTTTTTCTAACTCAAGTTCCATCACTTTTTTCTTTTTTATCTCTCTAGCTGTTTCAAAATCCTCTTTAGATTTCTCTAAATCCTTTATCTCTTTTTCAAAGATTTGATTTTCTTCAGATAGTAACTCTATTTTTTGTGCAACAAGAAGAGATTCTTTATCTAATTCAGCTAAACTTTTTCTTTTCTCCTCAATTTTACTTTCTCCAGCTGTAACTCTACTTTCTCTTTCCTCTATCTCCCTTTTATAGCTAGCACATCTTTCACTTATTCTTACTTTTTCTTTTTCCTTACTTTCAATCTCTCTTTTTAATTCTTGATTTTTATTTCCGTTTTCCTCTATATATTTTTTTAACTCTGTTTTTTCTTTATCAATTATTTCTAATCTATTTTCAATTTCTTCAAACTCTGTTTGTAATTTATTATTTTCACTATCTAGGTTTTCTTTACTTTGATTACTTTTATCTAGCTCACTGTTTTTATTATTGTACTCACATTGATATATTCCCTTAGCAAGTGAATCCCTTTCTTTTTTTAACTCTAAATATTCTTGAGCTTTTCCAGCTTGTTTTTCTACTTTATCTCTATTTTCTCCCACTTCATTGAGAATTAAATCTATTTTTTCAAGCTCTGTATCTACATTTTCAAGATTTTTTACAGCTTCATTTTTTTGCCCTTGGAATTTTTTTATTCCAGCAGCTTCCTCTATAATACTTTTAATCTCTTTAGAAGAGGAACTGATTATTCTTTCTACTTTTCCCTGTCCTATTACAGAATAAGCACTTTTTCCAACTCCTGTATCTAAAAATAGATTAGCTATATCTTTTAATCTTGATTTAGAATCATTGATAAAATACTCATTTTCACCAGTAGAGTGCAACTTTCTAGTTATTTTTATCTCATCATTTTCCACTGCTAAAAAACTATCACTGTTATCTATATAGAGGGAAACCTCAGCAAAATTCATAGCTTTTTTATCTTTTCCACCAGAGAAAATCACATCAGAACTCTCTTTAGCTCTAATGTTTTTATAGGATTGCTCCCCTAAAACCCATAATACAGCATCAAGAATATTGGATTTTCCACTTCCATTGGGACCAACTATTGAAGTAAGTCCTCTATTAAACTCTATATATACCCTTTCACCAAAGGATTTAAAACCGAATATTTCAACTGCTTTTAAAAACATTTATGCCCCCTATTATCTGTAAATTAATATTATTAAATAGTTTATTACTCTTGAAATTCATCAATAGCTTTCCAAGTTATAACTTTCACATTTGAATAATCTTGGGATTTAGAACAACAACTTCCACAACTACTATTAGACTTAGAACAAGTATTACAGTTAGAGTGTGAAGAACACTCTTCTTTCTCTCTTTTTTGATACTCTTCATAAGTTTCTAAATAACCCTCTTTTAAAAGATTCTCGTAGGATTTTTCTAACTCTTCATAGGTTATTCCAAGATTTTTTGTAATTGCTAAATCACTATATACTCCAGCTGATAAAAGAAACTTTATAACTTTTTTATCTATCTCATTAATATTTTTATTCATAAAATACTCCTTATCTCTAAATAATAAAAATTTCTATTAAAAAATTATACCATACTTTTTTAAGAAATTGTTAGAAAAAACTGGATATTTAAGTTACTTTCTTTTTTCTTTACCTAAGAGCTATATTTATGTTATAATCAGAGTAATAGAAGTTTTTAGGAAGTGAAAATATGGGAAGAATAATATATTTTACAGGGGGAGCAAGGAGTGGAAAAAGTGCTCAAGCAGAGCAATATATATTTGATAGAGAATATACTAAAAGAATATATATAGCTACCTCGATTCCCTTTGATGATGAGATGAAGCTGAGAGTGAAAAAACATAGGGAGCAGAGAGGAGAGGATTGGATAACAATAGAAGGGTACAGAGATTTAATAAAAAAAATATCTCCTTATGTGGCAAAAGATGGAGTAATACTACTTGATTGTCTAACTAATATGGTAACTAATCTTATGATAATGGATAAGGATATAGATTGGGATAATCTTCCTATGGAAAGTTTAGAACAAATAGAAAAGGAGATATCTCAAGAAGTAAATAAACTTTTTGATTATTTTAGAGAGATACCAATGGATACAGTAATTGTATCTAATGAGTTAGGAATGGGAGTGATACCACCTTATCCTTTGGGAAGATATTTTAGAGATATTTGTGGAAAAGTAAATCAAATGGCAGGAAAATATTCTGATGAAGCTTATATGGCAGTATCAGGTTTACAATTAAAATTGAAATAATAATGGAGGAAAATATATGAACGGAATAGCACTACTTTTTAAATTTATGACAAGATTACCAATTGGATTTGAACCAAAATTTGATTCTGATTCATTGGGAAAGAGTATGAAATTTTTTCCAATAGTTGGAATGGTAATGGGATTAATATTGCTAGCTTTTTTCTGGGCTCTTAGCTATGTAATATACTCTCCAATGGTAATGGTTGTTACACTTGTAATTATAGAGGTAATACTTACAGGGGGATTACACCTAGATGGACTAGCTGATACCTTTGATGGAATCTTTAGTTATAGAAGTAAGCAAAAAATGTTAGATATAATGAAGGACTCGAGATTAGGGACTAATGGTGGATTAGTATTGATACTTTACTTCATATTAAAAGTGGCTTTAATATATGAGTTGGATATGATAGCAGGAATACCATCAGGTATAGTATTGTTATTGACACCAGCTATAGCGAGATTAAATAGTGTAATAAACTGTGCTTCTGCTCCTTATGCTAGAGCAACAGGAATGGGAAAAACTTTTGTAGATAATACTGATGGTTTTGGAGTAGTAGTAGCTACAATACTTACATTAATATTTAGTGGTATAGTATGTTATGTATTCTTTATACCTCTTACTATACTTATAATTATTCCTGTTGTGATGTTATTAGGATTTATTTTTGCAAAACTTATGACTAGAAAAATAGGGGGAGTAACTGGAGATACACTAGGAGCTGTGGTAGAGCTTTCAGAAGTTTTAGTTCTTTTCTTACTATATATAGGAGCTATGTTGTTAGTATAGGTGTAAATATGGGAAAGCTTATTTTAGTACGTCACGGACAAACAGATATGAATGTAGAAGGAATATACTTTGGTTGGTTAGACCCAGCTCTAAATGAAAAGGGAAGAGAACAGGGAGAGAGAGCCAAAGAGGTTCTAAGAAAAATATCATATGATAATATATATTCTAGTGATTTAAAAAGAGCCAGTGAAACAGCAAGATTAGTTAATTATTTAAAAAAAGAGTTAGTTTTAGATAAAAGGCTAAGAGAATTAAATTTTGGAATTTTTGAAGGACTTAGTTATGAAGAGATAAAATCAAAATATCCAGAAGAGTGTAAAGAGAGTGAAAAAGATTGGCAGAATTTTAATTTTATCACTGGAGAAAATCCAAAAGATTTGCAAAAAAGAGCTGTTGAGTTTGTAGAGAGTTTAGATTTAGAAAAAAACAATTTAGTAGTTACTCATTGGGGAGTAATAAACTGTATATTAAGTTGGTACTTTTCTAATGGAATAGAAAGTTACTGGAAATATTCAGTAGAAAATGGTGGAATATGTATAATAGAGTTTGTAGATAGATTTCCAATATTAAAAGGATTAAATATAGGGTGATTAGTGTGGAAGATATAAAAAATATTTTGGGAGAGCTAAGAGGTTTAGATATAGAGAGTATGCAACTTGCTCAAGAGGAATTGGATAGAAAAATGAAACCTCAAGGAAGTCTTGGAGTATTAGAAAAAATAGTGGTAAAGATGGCAGGAATATATGGTTACCCTATAAAACAGGTAGATAAGAAATGCCATATAGTAGCTTCAGCAGACAATGGAGTTTTAGAAGAGGGGATTTCATCTTGTCCAGTAGAATATACAAGAATAGTTTCAGAGGCTATGCTAAATAAAATTGCTTGTATTGGTTTATTTAGTAAAAGATTGGGAGTGGAGTTTAATCTTGTGGATATAGGGATAAAAGAACCTATACCAAGAGATTATCCAAATTTATATAATAAAAATATAAAAAAAGGAACAAATAACTTTTATAAAGAGCCAGCTATGAGTAGAGAAGAGTGTTTAAAAGCTATTCAAGTAGGAATGGATATGATAAAAGAAAAATCTCAAGGGGTTACAGTTTTTTCTAATGGAGAGATGGGAATAGCTAATACTACTACAAGTTCAGCAATATTATACTCTTTTACGAGAGGTAATATAGATGAAATAGTAGGAAGAGGAGGAGGACTTTCTGATTCTGGATTAATTAAGAAAAAGAGAGTGATAAAAGAATCTTGTGAGAGATACAATACTTTTGAAATGGAACCAGTGGATATATTAGCTCACGTTGGAGGACTTGATATAGCTTGTATGGTAGGAATGTACTTAGGAGCAGTAAAATATAGAAAACTGATGTTAGTAGATGGGTTTATTTCAGCAGTCGCTCTTCTTACAGCATATAAGATAGAACCTAAAGTTAAAGATTTTATATTATTGACTCATATGAGTGAAGAGCCAGGAATGAAAGTAGTATTAAATGAATTAGGAGAGAAGGCTTTTCTCAATATGGAGATGAGATTAGGAGAGGGAACAGGAGCTGTTTTGACTTATCCTATGATAGATTGTGCTTTGGATATGATAAATGGAATGAAAACTCCATCTGAAGTATATGATTTATTTAAATAGTCAATAACTATTAGGGGGATAGGTATGGATAAAAAATATAAGGGACATAGGGAGAGAATAAGACAAAAATATTTACAAGGAGGTTATTCAGCCTTTTTAGAGTATGAGATATTAGAGTTACTTCTTACTTATGCAATACCTATAAAAGATACCAAACCGATAGCTAAAGAGTTGATAGAAAAATTTGGAAATTTAGATGGAGTTGTAATGGCTTCTATAGATGAGTTGATGAGTGTTAAAGGGATAAAGCAAAATAGTGCTATATTTCTTAAGCTTTTAGGAGATACATCTAAATATCTTTATAGAGGAGATATGAAAAGAGATGGGATACAGCTTAGAGATAAAGAGTCTCTTTTAAAATATTTAAGAAGTGATATAGGATTTTCTAGTCGAGAAGAGTTTAAAGTTATTTTTCTTAATAATTTTAATATATTAGTGGGAAGCGAAACTTTATTTGTAGGAACTATTGATAAAAGTGCTGTTTATCCTAGAGAGATTTTAGAAAAGGTAATACAGTACAAAGCTAAAGGAGTTATATTTGCTCATAATCATCCTTCTGGAAATTTACGTCCATCTAAGCAGGATATTCAAATAACTGAACATATGCAAGAGGTATTAGAGATGATAGATGTAAAACTTCTTGAGCATATAATTATCACAAAAGATGGATATTTTAGTTTTTTACAAGAGGGATTAATCTAAATCTTGTTTTGAAAGAAAAATTATGATAAGATGATATAAATATTGTTTTCTTTTAAATAATATTTATTAGAGAGTAATTGGAGGATTTGATGGAAGATATAAATAAAGAAGAACTTGAAATAACTCAAGAGCCAAAGTTATATAAGGTATTAGGAGTTATGTTTGAAGTTACTAAAAAAAGATATTACTTTGAAGTGATAGATGGTGTAGAGTATAAAAAAGGTGATAAGGTAATAGTAGATACAGTTAGAGGTAAGGAGATAGGTTTAGTTTATGGAGAGGCTAGAATGATACCAGAAACAGAACTAGTTCTTCCACTAAAACCTGTTATAAAAAAAGCTAGTAAAGAGGAAGAGGAAAGATATATACAATTGAAAGCTGACTCTTTAGAAGCAAAAAATATCTGTAAGGAGAGAATAGCTCATCATAAATTACCAATGAAGTTGGTAGAAACTGAATATACCTTTGATAAAACAAAATTGATATTTTATTTTACAGCTGAGGGAAGAATAGACTTTAGAGATTTAGTTAAAGATTTAGCTAATATTTTTAGAGTGAGAATAGAGCTAAGACAGATAGGTGTTAGAGATGAAGCTAGAATTTTAGGAACAGTGGGTGTATGTGGAAAAGAGCTATGCTGTAGGACATTCATTAATAAGTTTGATTCTGTATCTATAAAGATGGCAAGAGACCAAGGACTAGTTATAAATCCTGCTAAAATTTCTGGGGTATGTGGTAGACTTTTATGTTGTATCAACTATGAGTATCAACAATATGAAGAAGCTCTTAGAAATTATCCTGCTGTAAATCAACAGGTAAGAACTCCAAAGGGAGATGGAAAAGTTTCAAGTATAAGTCCACTTAATGGATATTTATTTGTTGATGTAGAAAATAAAGGCTTAATGAAATTTGATGTTGAAGAAGTCAGATTTAATAGAAAAGAAGCAAATAAATTAAAAAATGAAAAAACTGCTGAAGAATTAGCTCATAAGGAGCTTGAAAAGGAATAATTATGTTGTATGAAAATGAGGATATGACAATACTCAGAGATAATTTTAAACTTATTCAAAAGGTAAATGGATTTAGATTTTCAGTAGATGCTGTAATACTTTCAGATTTTTTCAATCCTCATAAAGATGGGAAAGTTTTAGATATAGGAACAGGTAATGGGATAATTCCTATTTTACTCTATGCTAAAAATAAATCTAGGGATATAGTAGGCATAGATATACAAGAGGAAAATAGCTCACTGGCTATTAGAAATATAGAGTTGAATAAGTTAGAAGAATATATAGAAATAGTAAATTATGATGTCAAAGAATATCCTTTTGGAAACTCTTTTGATTATATAGTTTCAAATCCACCTTATATGAAAGTAGATGGAAAGAAACAAAATGATTTAAGCAGTAAAGCTATAGCAAGACACGAGATAAAATTGGATTTGTATGATTTAGTAAAAAATGCAAAAAGACTTTTAAAACCAATGGGAAGTTTTACCCTAGTTCATAGAAGCTATAGATTTATTAAGATTTCAAGAGTATTAGAAGAGAGTGGTTTTTCTATAAAAAGAGTAAGATTTGTTTATTTTTCTAAGGATAAAAATTCAAATCTTGTTCTTATTGAGGCATGGAAAGGGAAAAAATGTCAACTAGAGATTGAACCACCACTTTTTCTTGAGGAGAGTGGTTATTAAAAGGTAAGATATTAGTTTTAGATAACAACAAAAACAATTATAAAAATAGAAGGAGAAAATTTACACGAGCAAAAATGGAACTTTTAAAATTTGTTGAACAAAATAACTTAGAAGAATTTAAAAATAATTTGGATATGGATTCTATTGAAGAAGTAGATAATAATAAAAATACTATACTTCATCACTGTGTGGAGATGGATAAATACGACTTCGTAGATGCTTTACTTTATAATGGAGCTGACCCTAATGTAAAAAATAGAGAGGGAAATACACCATTACATATAGCAGGACAAAAAAATTATGGAAAAATAATGGAGTTATTATTAGAGTTTGGTGGAGATTTAGAGATAAAAAATAATCATCAAAGAACAGCTGTAAATTTAGCAATAGCTTCAAAAGCTACTAGTGTACTAAAGGTTATTGAAAATAGTGGAGCAGACTATGATGGTTTAGGAGCTGGATTTGAAAAAATTAATCACCACAGAAGATTAGAGGATTTTTAGGAGGGAATTATCCCTCCTCTTTTTATTTGTATTCTAAGTTAGAAGTAAGTAATTTTTCATAAGCAATCTTTTCTCCATCAATAAAAACAATACCACAGTACTCATAACCATTTTTATTAAAAAGATGTTTCATTGTTTCATTTTCTGGAGCAGTATCTACTCTAACACTTCTAATATTTTTACTAAGAGCTAACTTTTCAGCAAATTTAAAAAGCTCACTTCCATAACCTTGACCTCTTAACTCTTTATGTATAGCACATCTATGAATAGAAGCGTAATTACCAAAAGTTTTCCATTTTCCTTTTATATTTTTATATACTTCATCATCAGAAAAGTCCACTACTATATAACCTCTAATCAAATTTTTAACAATAAGAACATAGCCTATATTATTTTCTATATCATTAATGATAGTTTCTTTATTGGGATAATTTTCATTCCATTGAGTGGAATTATTTCTTTTCATATACTCTTTTGCATGAGAAATGACTTCTAAGATACTCTCTATATCTTCTTTTTTAGCCTCTCTAAAATTCATTTTTCCTCCTAATTTATAGAAAATTTAATAAATTATATAATTATAAAAATTTTATGTCAATAAAAAATTTACACATCTTTTACATTAATTAAATTTTTTTTTAACAAAGGAGTATTATTATTAAATAAATTAATTAAAAAATTTAGGAGGTTCATATGATTTACGGAATAATAGATTTAGGTTCAAATACAATAAGATTATCAATTTTTAAATATAATGATGGGAAGATAAAATTACTATCTAATAAAAAAGAGATAGTAGGATTAGCTCTTTGTGTTGAAAATGGAAGATTAACAGAGAAAGGGATAGAAAAAACTTGTGAAATTTTAAACAAATACAGAGAAAGTTTAGAAAATGCTCAAGTAAAAGTATATTCAGTTTTTGCTACAGCATCTTTAAGAAATATAAAAAATAAAGATGAAGCATTACAAGAGATAAAAGCTAAAACTGGAATGGAACCAGAAATATTATTTGGAGAAGAGGAAGCTAGATTAGGGTTTTTAGCAGTAAAAAGTGAGTATGATGTAGAGAATGGAATAGTTATAGATATAGGTGGTGGAAGTACAGAGATAGTTGTATTTGAAGAGGGAGAGATAAGAGAGCTTACAAGCATTCCTATTGGGGCACTTAATTTACAAGATGGAAATGTACCAGGATTAGTAGCAAAAGAAAAAGATATAAAAAGAATGAGAAGAATAGTAAGTAAAGCTTTAGATAAATTGGATTGGGAAAATAAAGAGTATTCTCAAATGTATGCTGTTGGTGGAACAGCTAGAGCAACTTTGAAAGTAGCTAAAGAATTATTTGGAGTTCCAGTAGAAAGTAAAAGTTTTAGTAGAGTAGAATTAAAAGGAATTATTAGAAAAATGAAAAGTGAGGTACATGAGGAATATAAGTCAGTATATAAAATTATTCCAGAACGTATTTTCTCTTTTGCTGGAGGAATTTCTATCTTAAGTGAGATAGTAAAGAAATTTAACTGTACTCAAATAAATATAAGTAAAGCTGGAATAAGAGAAGGGTATTTTATAGATAGAATAGTTAACTATTTAAAAGAAAACCAAAAGATTAAAGAGGCTGAAGAAAAAGTAAAAGAGGAAATTCTTGAAAAAGATGAAGCAGGTGAAAAAATTGGAGAATAAGGATAAAAATTTGTGTTTTGATAATAGGGAGTTTTCATGGTTAAAATTCAATGAAAGAGTTTTAGAAGAAGCACAGAAAGAGAGTGGAAATCCGATATTAGAGAGATTAAAATTTATCTCAATTTTTACAAGCAACCTAGATGAATTTTTTATGGTAAGAGTAGGAACTCTAACTGATTATCAAAAATATTTTAAAGAGTATGTAGATAGTAGAACTAATTTAACTCTTCAAGAGCAATTAAGTGAAATATATAGAAGAAGTACAGAGTTATATATAAAATGTGATGAAGTATATGGAGAAGTTTTAGAAGATTTAAAAGAAAAAGGAATAAAAATAATTAAAACTGATGAGTTAGATGAGGAGAAAAAGAAAAAAATACTAAAATATTATAAGAAAAATATTTTACCAATATTATCTCCTCAAATAATAGATGTTTGGCATCCATTTCCTTTTTTACAAAATAAAAAACTATATGTAACTGTTGAATTAGAGAAGAAAAAAGAGAAAAAGCTAGTTGGAATAATTCCAGTACCTGTAAAAATAAATAGATTGTTAGAAGTAGAGGGAATGGAGAATACCTTTTTATTGTTAGAAGATATAATAGAGTATTTCTGTAAGGATATATTTTCAATGTATAAGGTTTTGGATTCTACAGTTATCTCTATAACTAGAAATGCTGACATAGATACAGATTATGATATGAGTTTTGATGAAAATGCTGATTATAGACAATTTATGAAAAAACTTATAAAAAATCGTTCTAAATTAGCCCCAGTTCGTTTAGAGTTTCAAAAAGAGATGAGCAAGTTTTTTACTAGATATTTTTTAAAAAGTCTTAATTTAGAAGATGAGCAACTTTTTATTTTTAAAACACCTTTGGACTTAAGCTTTACTTTTACTTTAGAAAATATAATAAAAATAGAAAATAAAGAGGAATTACTATTTTCTATGTTTAAGCCAAAAGAAAATTTAGAAATAAATAAAAATTTGAATATAGCTAATCTTCTTTTTGAAAAAGATTTACTTCTTTTTTATCCTTTTGAAAGTATGAAGCCATTCTTAAATCTTTTGAAACAAGCTTCTGAAGATGAGAGAGTAGAGAGCATAAAAATAACATTATATAGAATATCTAAAGACTCAAAATTAGCTAACTATTTAATATCAGCAGCAGAAAATGGAAAAGATGTAACAATACTTATGGAGTTAAGAGCAAGATTTGATGAGGAAAATAATATAGAGTGGGCTCAAAAATTCCAAGAGGCAGGATGTAGAGTTATATATGGAGCAGATAAATACAAGGTACACTCTAAAATTTGTCAAATAACTTATAAGACAGAGGAAGGATTTAAATATATAACACAGGTTGGAACAGGAAATTATAATGAAAAAACAACTAAGATATATACAGACTTTTCAATTATTACTTCTGATAAAGAGATTGGTGTAGATGCAGATAAATTTTTTAAAAATATGGCTGTAAATAATTTAGATGGAAAATATGAAAAGTTATGGGTAGCTCCTACAAGTTTTAAGCAAAATGTTTTAAAGGGAATAGAAGAAGAGATAGAAAAGTCAAAAAGGGGAGAAAAGGGATTGATAACTATAAAGTGTAATTCATTTACAGATAAAGAGGTTATGAAAGCTTTGATAGTAGCTTCTAAAAATAATGTAGAGATCAATCTAATAGTGAGAGGAATTTGCTGTATAATTCCAAAAGTAGAAGGAGTTACTGAGAATATAAAGGTTGTAAGTATAGTGGGAAGATTTTTAGAACATTCTAGAATATATTCTTTTGGACAAGGTGATGAACAAAAATTATACATATCCTCTGGAGATATGATGACTAGAAATACAGAAAATAGAGTTGAAATATGCTGCCCAATTGAAGATAGAATAATTAAGCAAAAAATAAACAGCATAATAGATATAATATTAAAAGATAATGTAAAGAGTAGAGAATTAGAAAAAGATGGAGTATATAGATATAGACATATAGGAGAGATACCTATAAATTCTCAAGAAATTTTTATGGAAGAGAGTGAAACCTTTTAATTTGAGAATTTTTAATATTTAACATATATTTAACTAAAGCTTTACATTATTTTTACAGAAAATAAATTTTAAATTAACATGTGACTGATACAATTACTTTGTAAATAAGAAATAGATATTGGAGGGAAAAGGATGTATAGATCAGATTCACATGTACATAGTGAATTTTCTGGAGACTCTAAAGAAAAATTAGAAAAAATTATTGAAAAAGCAAAAGAGTTAAAAATGGATGAAATAACAATAACAGATCATTTAGACTTAGATTTTCCAATGAAACCAAATATTTTTACTTTAGATCTAGAAAAGTATATTGAAAGATTAAAAGAATTAAGAAAAAGAGAAAAAGAGTTACAAATAAAGATAGGAATAGAAATAGGATTACAACCTACACTTGTAAATAGATACAATTCTATTTTTGAAAATAAAGATATAGATTTTATAATAGGTTCATCTCATGCTATATCAGGAAAAGATGTTGCAACTAAAGATTTCTTTTTAGGAAAAGAAAAAAATGAAGCACATAGAGAGTATTTTTTAGAAGTTTTGAAAAATATAGATTTGTTTCCTGAAATATCAGTTTATGGACACTTAGATTTTATAAATAGATATGGAATTGGAGTTTATAAAGATTATAAAGATTTAGATTATATTTTACATCAAGATATTATTGATGAAATTTTAAAAAAATTAATTTCTAAAAATATAGGAATTGAAGTAAATACTTCTGGATTGAGATATGGATTAAAAAATTTTCATCCCCATATAAATATTTTAAAAAGATATAAAAAGTTTGGAGGAGAGATAATTACAATTGGTTCAGATTCACATAGATCAGAAGATATTATGAAAGATTTTGATATAGTAAAAAAATTATTAAAAGAATTAGGGTTCAATTCTTATTGTACATTTAAAAATAAAAAGATTGAATATAGAGATTTAGATATTTAAGGAGGAAAAATGAATTTTAAGAAAGTAATGTTAGGAGTATTTGCAATAGGATTATTAGCAGGATGTGGAAATGAGAAAAAAGAGGAAGTAAAAGTAGCAACAGAAACTCCAATGACTTTAGAACAAATAATAGAAGCTGCTAAAAAAGAAGGAGAGGTAAACAGTGTTGGAATGCCAGATGCTTGGGCTAACTGGAAAGGAACTTGGGCAGATTTAAAAGAGAAATATGGATTAAATCATGTAGATACAGATATGTCTAGTGCTGAGGAGATTGCTAAATTTAAAGCTGAAGGAGAGAATGCAACAGCAGATATAGGTGATATTGGTTATGAGTTTGGAACAGTAGCAAAAGCACAAAATGTAACTTTACCTTATAAACCAACTACTTGGGATGAGATTCCTCAATGGGCAAAAGATCCAGAAGGACATTGGGTATTAGGATATACAGGAACAATAGCTTTTATTGTAAATAAAGATCTAGTTACAAAGATACCTACTTCTTGGAAAGAGTTAGGAGAGAGTGATGCCAAGGTAACAATAGGACCAGTTGGAATCGCTTCACAAGCAACAAACTCAGTTCTAGCAGCAGCATTTGCTCTAGGTGGAGATGAAGGAAATATTCAACCAGCTATAGATTTCTTTGGAAAAATAGCAGAAGAGGGAAGATTATTATCAAATGATCCATCTATTGCTGCTCTAGAAAAAGGAGAAGTAGAGGTTGCTTTAGTATGGGATTTTAATGGATTAAACTATAGAGATCAAATAGATAGATCAAGATTTGAAGTATTGATTCCTTCAGATGGTTCATTAATCAGTGGATATGCTACAATTATCAATAAATATGCTAAACATCCAAATGCAGCTAAATTAACAAGAGAGTTTATCTTAAGTGATGAAGGACAAATCAACTTAGCTATTGGATATGCAAAACCTATAAGAACAAGTGTTCAATTACCAGAGGAAGTAAAAGCAAAACTATTACCAAATGAGCAATATAAAAATGCAAGACCAGTTAAAGATTTCGATAAATGGAAGAAGACTTCTGAAAATATAGCACAAATGTGGCAAGAAGAAGTAGTATTTAAAATGAATAAGTAATAGGATATAAGGTGAAAAGATTGAAAAAATTAATATTTGTACTTTTAGATGGATTAAATAATAAACAAAGTAACTTAATGGGGTATATGAATGCTCTTGTAAAATCAGGATTAGCAATAAGAGGAAGGGTATCGTCAGAGATGCCCTCTCTTTCTAGACCATTATATGAAACTCTTTTAACAGGTAAGACTCCTGTTGAGCATGGAGTTGTAAATAACTCTATATCAAGACTATCAAGGGAAGAAAGTATATTTTCATTATGTAGAAAAGCAAATTTAAAAACAGGAGCAGCTGCTTATTATTGGGTAAGTGAACTTTATAATAGTACTCCATTTAATAGAATAGAGGATACATATACAGAAGATTCAGATAAAAATATTCAACATGGAATATTTTATACTTTAGATCATTATCCAGATGAGAATGTATTTTTAGATGGAGAATATATTAGAAGGAAAAGCAATCCAGATTTTTTAATGATTCATTCTATGAATATAGATGATAAAGGACATAAAAATGGTTCGGAAAGTTCTCAATACAGAAATGCGGTAAGAAATGTTGATGGAATACTTTCAAATTTTGTTCCTAGATGGATAGAAGAGGGATATACAATAATAGTAACTTCTGATCATGGAATGAGTTATGATGGAAATCATAGTGGAAGTGCAGAAGAGGAAGCAGAGGTTCCTTTTTGGTTAATAAATAGTAGTGAAATGGTAGAGGCAATTGATCCAATACCACAAGTTAAGATAACAGAGATAATGAGAAAAATTTTAAATATATAAAATTAGGAGAAAAAATGAAACAACATGATAAAGAAAGATTAAAATATGGATTACTTTTATCTCCTTTGGCTATTATAGCTTTTTTAGTTTTAATAGTTCCAATAATTTCAATAGTATTAGGAAGTTTAAAAGAAGATGGGAGTTCAACATATTCATTATATAACTATATGTATATATTAGGAAGTAAGTTTTATAAACAAAGTTTTACAAATAGTATAAAGATATCTTTAATATCTTCAATTTTAGGGATAGTTATATCTTTTCAATTAGCTTATTCAATAAGTAAACTAAATAATAGAATAAAAGATGTTGTTCTTTTATATTCAAATATGATGTCAAACTTTTCAGGATTACCATTGGCTTTTGCTCTGATAGTCATTTTAGGAACAAATGGAGCAATAACTCTTATATTACAAAAAATAGGTATATCAGAGTTTAATATATATACTCAAGCTGGATTGATACTAGCTTATACATATTTTCAAATTCCATTAGGAACATTATTACTTTATCCAGCTTTAGATGCTTTAAATGAAAGTTGGAAAGAAGCTTGCAGTTTATTAGGGGGAACAAAAAAAGATTTCTGGTTGAGGATAGGATTACCAATATTAAAGTCTTCTATAATAGGGACAACAATAATTCTTTTTACTAATGCAATAGGAGCTTATGCTACTGTTTTTGGGATAATGACATCTAATTATAATGTTATTCCAATTAGAATTGGAGCTTTGATTTCAGGGGATGTTATATTAAAGCCAAACATGGCTTCTGCATTAGCGATAATGTTAATCATAATTATTTCCGTAGTTTTCTTTGTAAATGAGAAATTTATTCAAAGAAGGAAATATTAGTTAGGAGAGAAAAATGACAAATAAGAAACACTATTTTATAGTAGGGATAATATTATTGTTTTTATCAATTCCAGTTTTAGGGACAATATTATATTCATTTAGCTCTAGTTGGGGAGCTACTGTATTACCAGATGGATTGAGTTTAAAATGGTATAACCAACTTTTTTCTGATACAAGATTCATACTTTCGTTACAAAGAAGCTTACTTTTAGCAGTGGTTTCTTTAGTAATAAGCCTTATAGTAATAATTCCATCAATAGTTATATCAGCTTATTATTTTCCAAAAGTTTTAAAAGTAATAGAGCTTTTATCATTACTTCCATTTATGGTTCCAGCAGTTGTTTTAGCAGTAGGGCTTTTAAAAGTTTATTCAGGACTTAATATCACAATATTTGGAATTCCAATTATAATATTGGGAGCATATTTTTCAGTTGCGTTTCCCTTTATATATAGAGGGGTAAAAAATGGATTAGATTCCTTGCATTTACAAAGTTTAGTTGAAACAGTAAATATTTTAGGAGGAACAAATTTAGATGCCTTTAGATTTGTAATTCTACCTAATTTAAAGAAAGGAATAACAAGTTCAGGAATTTTAAGTTTAGCTATACTTTTAGGAGAGTTTATGTATGCGAACCTCTTAATTGGAGGAAGATATGAAACTCTTCAAATTTATTTAAATAGTATGAAAGGAAAAAGTGGACACTTTACAAGTGCAATGGTTAGTTTATTTTTCATTTTCATATTTGTAGTTACATATATTGCGATTAACATGGAAAAAGTTGTAAAAAAAAGAGAGAGGAAATAGATTATGGGATTTGTAGAAATAAAAGATTTGGTAAAGAATTTTGGAGATACCCAAGTTTTAAAAAATATAAATATAAGTATTGAAGAGGGAGAGTTTGTAACATTATTAGGACCTTCAGGTTGTGGAAAAAGTACACTATTAAGGTGTTTAGCTGGTCTAAACTCAATAGATGGAGGTAAAATATTTGTAAATGGAAAAGATATCACAGATATAGAGCCAAGAAATAGAGATATAGGAATGGTTTTCCAAAACTATGCACTTTTTCCAAATATGACAGTATGGGAAAATATAGAGTTTGGATTAAAAATAAAAAAAGAGAAAGATTATGAACAAAGAATAAAAGATATGATTGAAATGGTAGGACTTATAGGAAAGGAGAAACATTATCCTTCAGAGTTATCAGGAGGGCAACAGCAAAGAGTAGCCTTTGCAAGATCTTTGATAACTAGACCAACTATACTTCTTTTAGATGAATCACTATCAGCTCTAGATGCTAAAATAAGAAAAAGTTTGAGAGATAGATTAAGACAGATACAAAAAAAATTAGGAATAACAACTATTTTTGTAACTCATGACCAGGAGGAAGCTCTTGCAATCTCAGATAGAATTTTTGTTTTAAATAAGGGGGAAGTATCACAATCAGGAAATCCAGAAGAGATTTACACTAATCCAGCTAATGAATTTATGGTTGACTTTATAGGTAGCTACAATATTTTTAAAGGAGAAGAAGTTGAAAAAGTACTAGGAATAAAGGGAAATAAAGTAGCAGTGAGACCAGAATCTATCTATGTAAGAGAAGAGGGAAGAAATTATAACGAAGAAAATTTCTATACAACTTCAAGTGTAATAAAAGATAGAATTATAATAGGAAGTGTAATAAGATACACAGTTGAAAAAAATGGAGTAGAATTTTTAGTTGATTTATTAAATAGAGGAGAAAATAAAGTCTTTAACATAGGTAGTGAAGTTGAACTGATGTTTATGAAAAAAGAGATAAAAGTATATTAAAATTTACATATTTTTTACATTAAATAAAGGTTAATTTAACATACAAGAGTTAGAATAATTTTGTAAGGAAAATTAAAATACTTGGAGGGATAAAATGTTAAGTAGAAAAAAATTAATGTTAGCAGGAATGACTTTAATGGCAGCAACAAGTTTTGCACAAGCAAAATATGTATTCTATTTTATAGGAGATGGAATGGGAGTTGGGCAAAGACAAATTACTGAAGAGTTTAAAAAGGGAGTATTAAAAAAAGATGGAAAATTATTATTAAACTCTTTACCATTTGCTGGAATAACAACAACATATTCAGCAGATACATTGATAACAGACTCAGCAGCAGCAGGAACAGCTTTAGCTACAGGACATAAAACAAATAATGGATATATAGCTAAAGATGTAAATAGAAATAATCTTCAAACTTTATTAGAAATGGCTCAAGATAAAGGAATGGCAACAGGACTTGTTTCTACAACTAGAATAACTCATGCTACTCCAGCTGTATTTGCAGCTCATAATTTAGATAGAGATGATGAAAATGGAATAGCTGAGGACTATGTAAATAGTAATGTAGATTATTTTGCAGGTGGAGGATACAGACACTTTGTAGGAAAAGATAGTGGCCTTACAAGTAAAAGAAAAGATAACAGAGATTTAGTAAAAGAGTTTGAAGCTAAAGGGTATAAGACATTTATAGGAGAAGACTCTACTAAATCATTTGAAAAATGGACTCCAAAAGATGGAGAAAAGGTATTTGCAGCTTTTAGAGCTTCACATATGCCATATACAGTAGATGATATAAATGAAAAACTTCCTACTTTAAGTGAAATGACAGAAAAAGGAATTGAGCTATTATCAAAAGATGAAGAAGGATTCTTTATGATGGTAGAGGGAGGAAGAATTGACCACGCTTCTCATGCTCAAGACGTAGTAGGAACAATATATGATACACTAGCTTTTGATGAAGCAATAAAATCAGCTTATGAATTTTACCAAAAACATCCTCAAGAAACACTTATAGTAGTAGCTGCTGACCACGAAACAGGAGGAATGGGATTAGGATTTGGAAATAATTATTTTATGAATCTTGAAGAGTTAAAAGGTGTAAAAGTTTCTATAGAAGATACTTTACAAAAAGCTTATAATGGAAATAGAGATGAGTATTTTAAATATATAGCTAAAAATATGGGATTAAATAATTTAACTGAAAAAGAAAAAGAGAGCATCCTAAAAGCTATGGATTTAGAAGATAGTGAAGCTGACACAACTAACCTTTATGCAGAGTATAGTCCAACAGCTATTACAGTAGCTCATATACTTTCAGAAAGAGCTGGAATGCAATGGACTACATTTGCTCATACAGGAACTCAAGTTCCATTAGCGGCTGTAGGAGCAGATTCAGATAAATTTATAGGATTTAAAGATAATACTGATGTTGCTAAACTAATAGCAGAAAGTATAGGTAAAAAAATAAAATAACCTTAGGGGGATAATTAAGTTGAAAAAAATAGGGATTATTATAGTGATAATCTTCCTAGCCCTTCTAGCTTTTTCTCAGAAGCTAGAAGGGTATATTTTTAAAAGGGAGAGTATTGGAAGAGTATTAGTAGTAGATAATAGTAATGCAATAGTTCAAGGAGTATCTAAAGTAGGTAGTCAAGCTTTAACTGTTGAAGTTCTTACTGGGAAAAATAAAGGAAAAGTTTTAGAGATAAATAATCTATTAAATGGAAGTATGGAATATGATGAATTTTATGAAAAAGATGATAAAGTTCTTATGTATGTAATGGAGAATGATGGGAAATTAGCTGGAAAGGTTTTATCTCTTCTAAGAATTGATAAAATTATAGGATTAGGACTTATATTTATAACTTTATTATTAGTTTATGCTAGGAAAGTAGGATTTCAATCTCTTTTATCTTTTGTAGGAAGTGTAGTTATTATTTGGGAATTTTTGATACCAGCTTTAAAAGAGGGAGAAAATATCTTTTTAATAACAATTATAACTTTAATCCTTTTATCAGCTTTGATTATCTTTTTAGTGGCTGGTTTTACAAGAAAAGGTTTTACAGCTTTTTTAGGAACTATGTCAGGACTTTTTACAACTGCTAGCTTGACATTTTTATTTGGAGATATATTTAGAATAGATGGAATGAGCCAACCTTTTGCTCAAAGTGTTATATTTGCAAGTGCAATGAAGATAGATATTTTAAAAATATTTTATGCTGCTATTGTGATAGGAGCTAGTGGAGCAGCAATGGATATTGCTATGGATATGTCAGCTACAATAGAAGAACTAAAATATCATAATCCAAATCTTAACAGAAGAGAATTAGTAAAATCTGGATTTAATGTAGGAAGGTCAGTTATAGGAACTATGACAACTACACTTTTATTAGCTTATTCAGGTGGATTTTTAACTCTTATGATACTATTTTTAGAAAGAGATATGACACTTTTACAAATCTTAAATATGAAGATGATAACTTCAGAGATTATCAAGATAATCATAGGAAGTATTGGATTAGTTGTAGTAGCACCAATGACAACATATATAGGGGCTTTTATCTATTCATTAGAAGAGAAAAAAATTCTAAGAATAAAAGAGAAGATTTCTTTGAAAAGAGTTGTTAGTACAATAATCAAATAAATTTTTGTTAAAATATAAACAGAATATTTAAAGAGGGACTTTTACTTTACCTTAAAAGTAAGAGTTTCTCTTTTTATTTTTATTGCCATATTTTTAATAAAAGAAAATATAATATATCAAAAAAGTATGTTATAATGAAAGAGGATAATGAAAGATACAGGTGATAAAATGTTTAAACTACACTCGAAATATACTCCTATGGGAGACCAGCCAGAAGCTATAAAAAAAATTGTTGAAAATATAAATGATGGTATAGCTGACCAAGTATTATTAGGGGTAACAGGTTCTGGAAAAACTTTTACTATTGCTAATATTATAAAAGAGACAAATAGACCAGCACTAATATTAGCTCCTAATAAAACCTTAGCAGCTCAATTATATAGTGAATATAAGAGTTTTTTCCCTGAAAATGCTGTAGAGTATTTCGTATCTTATTATGATTATTATCAACCAGAGGCTTATATAGCAGTAACAGATACATATATAGAAAAGGATTCCTCTATAAATGATGAGATAGAGAAATTAAGACAAGCAGCAACGGCAGCTCTTATAAATAGAAGAGATGTAATAATAGTGGCTTCTGTTTCAGCTATCTATGGGTTAGGGTCAGCAGAGACTTATAAAAAGATGACTATTCCAGTAGATAGACAAACAGGAATAGGGAGAAAAGAGTTAATTCAAAGACTTATAAGTATAAGATATGAAAGAAATGACTTAGCTTTTGAAAGAGGAAAATTTAGAATAAAAGGTGATGTAATAGATATCTATCCTTCGTATATGGAAACTGGATATAGACTTGAGTTTTGGGATGAGGATTTAGAAGAAATTTCTGAAATAAATACTCTTACTGGACAAAAAATTAGAAAAAATCTAGAGAGAATAATGATATATCCAGCAACTCAATATCTTACTGAAGATGGAGATATAGAGAGAATTATAGCTGAGATACAAAAAGATAAATTAGAAGAAGTAAAAGCTTTTGAAGATAAAGGAAAACTTTTGGAAGCTCAAAGATTGAAACAGAGAACAGAATATGATATAGAGATGATAAGAGAGATAGGATATTGTAAGGGAATAGAAAATTATTCTAGATATCTTTCAGGAAAGAAACCTGGAGAAACTCCAGATACTTTGTTAGAGTATTTTCCAAAAGATTTTGTAACATATATAGATGAATCTCATATATCTATTCCACAAATAAGAGGAATGTATAATGGAGATAGAGCTAGAAAAGAATCTCTTGTAGATAATGGATTTAGACTTAAGGCAGCATTGGACAATAGACCACTTAAGTTTGAGGAATTTAGAAAAATAACTGGACAAACAGTTTTTGTATCAGCTACACCTGGAGATTTTGAGATACAAGAGTCAAATGGAAATATAGCAGAACAACTTATTCGTCCTACAGGAATACTAGACCCAGAAATAGAGGTAAGACCTACTAAAAATCAGGTTGATGATTTAATGGAAGAGATAAGGATAAGAGTAGGAAAAAATCAAAGAGTACTTGTTACAACTCTCACTAAAAAAATGGCAGAAGAGTTAACAGAGTATTATTTAGGTTTTGGACTTAGAGTAAAATATATGCATTCAGATATAGACACTCTTGAAAGAATAGATATAATCAAAGGACTTCGTAAAGGAGAGTTTGATGTACTAGTGGGAATTAACCTTCTTAGAGAGGGATTAGATATACCTGAAGTATCATTAGTAGCAATTCTTGAAGCTGATAAGGAGGGATTTTTAAGAAGTAGACGTTCTCTTGTACAAACAATAGGAAGAGCAGCAAGAAATGTAGAGGGAAGAGTTATACTCTATGGAGATATTATTACTGATTCTATGAAAGAGGCTATTGATGAAACTAATAGAAGAAGAAAGATACAAAATCAATATAATATTGAAAATGGAATAGACCCTAAAACTGTAATTAGAGAGATAAGTGAAGATATAATAAATCTTGATTATGGATTACCAGATGAAGTTGTAAAAGAAAAAGATAAAAAGGTATTCTCATCTAAGGCAGATATAGAGAAAGAGATAGCTAAACTTCAAAAAGAGATTACTAAATTATCTAAGGAATTGGATTTTGAAAAGGCTATTGTAAAAAGAGATGAGATGATAAAATTAAAAAAATTACTGCTAGAGTTTTAGATAAGGAGATTTATGTTTGAAGAGAGAACTTACACAGTAAGTGAATTTAATAGAATGGTAAAAGGATATATAGAGGAAAATCCTAACTTGAGAGAGTTTTTTTTAGAAGGAGAACTTTCAGGGGTAACTTATTATAAAAGCGGACATCTATATTTTAATCTAAAAGATAGAGATGCTCAGATAAAGTGTGTGGCTTTTAAGTATAAGTTTAAAAGAATAGCTGAAGATTTAAAAGACGGAGATTCAGTAAAACTTTTTGGAGATGTGGGATTTTATGAAAATAGAGGAGATTTTCAAATTTTAGTGAGACATATTGAAAAGAAAAATATATTGGGAGATATGTTTGCTAAGTTAGAAGAACTAAAAAAAAATATGGAGAGAAAGGGATATTTTTCTTCAATTTATAAAAAGCCTTTACCTAGATACCCAAGAACCATAGGAGTAGTTACAGCTATAACAGGGGCAGCTGTACAAGATATAATAAAAACTGTAAAAAAGAGAGATAATACCATAGATATATATGTTTATCCAGCTAAAGTACAGGGAGTAGGAGCTAGTGATGAGATAGTAAGAGGGATAGAAGTATTGAATAAAATTCCAGAGATAGATATGATAATTGCTGGAAGAGGTGGAGGAAGTATAGAAGATTTATGGTCATTTAATGAAGAGAAAACTGCTATGGCTTTCTTCAATTCTAAAAAACCTATTATCTCAGCAGTAGGACATGAGATAGATAATCTTCTTACAGACTTAGTAGCAGATGTGAGGGCAGCTACACCTACTCAAGCTGTAGAGCTTTCAGTGCCAGAGAGAAGAAAAAGTATAGAAAGCTTAGAGGATAGAGAGAGGTATCTGAAAACCCTTATGAAAAATATTTTAGTATCTAAAAGAAAAGAGTTAGAAAGTAGAAAGGAAAACTATTATCTGAAAAACTTTTCTAAAGTAATAGAGGAGAAAAATAATTTATTAATAGAGAGAGAAAATAGGTTACAAAGAGTAATTGAATATTATATGGAGAGTAAAAAAAATCAACTTGAAAATAGGGTACATAGACTTATAACTCTCAATCCGTTAAAGACTTTAGAGAGAGGTTATAGTGTAGTAACTAAAAATGGAGTTGGGGTAAAGAGCGTTTCTCAGTTAACAGCAGGAGATGAGATAAATATTAAAGTAAATGATGGAAATATTATAAGTGAAGTAAAAAAAATAGTTTAATAACTTTTTTAATTTAAAAAAATTATAAAAATTAATATAGGAGTGTTTGATGAAAAAAATAATAGGAGTATTTATATTACTTACAAGTTTAGCTTATGGAGAAGGTTTTTTATTTTTTGGAAATAATTCAGAAGAGAGGGAAAAATTAGAAACTCAAAAACAAGAGATGGCATTAAGATGGGAGAAAATAAAAGAGCTAGATAAAAAGATATCTTTTGATAAAGATAAAGAAAATTTAGAGAAAAACTACAAAGAGTATAAAAAAGAGTTTGATATATATATGGAATACCTAAAACAAGATAGTGAAGAGTTATTCAAAGTTGGAGATTACTATTTTAGAGATGGAAGATACGAAAAGGCTTATGAAGTTTTTTTACAAGATAGTACAAACTTAAAAAATGTTTTTGGAGCAGCTACTACAGCAAGATTTTTAAATGAATATGACAGCTCTTTAAAATTGTATACCCAAGCAATAGATATGGCACCAAATTTTTATGAGTCATATTTAGGAAGGGGAATAGTAAATAGAAATATAGGTAATTATTCAGAAGCAATAAATGATTTTAAAAAATATATGGAATATAAAAAAGATGAATCAGTGTATACAGGTCTTGGAGATGTATATATGGTAACTGGAAACTATGAGGAGGCTAAAAAAATATTAGAGGTAGCTAGAAATAGATATCCTAATTCTAAAGTAATAAAAGATATGTTGATTAGAACATATGCAGAATTAAAAAATAACTAATTTACCAGAAGAGGTGGGGGCTTTGGAGTGGTATAGATTAGCAGTAAAAAAATTAAAAGATAGTAGTTTTAGAAGAGTTTTAGAAAAATTTGAAAAGTATGAAGATATTTTTAAATTAGATAAAATTTATCTTAAAAAATATTGTAATTTAGATGAAGAAGATTTAGAAAAAATATATTCTTCAAAAGATGTCAATATTTTAGATGAGTTAAAAAAATTGGAGAAAAATAAGATATCTCTTCTTTTTATAAAGGATAAAGAGTATCCAGAAGAGTTGAAAAATATAACTAAACCACCTATTTTCTTGTACTATCGTGGAGATATTTCACTTTTATCAGGAAAGAGAATAGGAGTAGTTGGAACAAGAAGAGCAACCTCTTATGGAAAAATAGCTTGTGAAAAATTAGTAAGAGAACTAGTAGAAAATGGAGTTACAACAGTTAGTGGTTTAGCAAATGGAATTGATGGAATTTGCCATAAAAAAACTTTAGAATTTCAAGGAAAAACAATTGCTGTTGTAGGAAGTGGATTAGATATAATATATCCCTATGAAAATAGAAAAATATGGGAAGAGATTGGAGAGAAGGGATTGTTATTAAGTGAATATCCAATGGGAACTGAACCTTTTGCTTATAATTTTCCTATGAGAAATAGGATAATAGTTGGGATTTCTCAAGGGATAGTTGTGATAGAAAGTAAAGCCAAGGGCGGAAGTTTAATTACAGCAGAGTTAGCTTTAGAAGAGGGAAGAGAAGTATTTGCTGTTCCAGGAGAGATATTTTCTCCAGCTTCTGAGGGGTGCAATACTCTGATAAAAAATTCAGGAGCAAAATTAGTAACAGATGTTGATGATATATTAGTGGAATTTGGTTGGAATAGGGAGAAAAAATTAAAAGAGGAAAAATTAGATTTGACAGATTATGAAAAAAAAATATACAATACTCTTGTAAAAGAGAAAAATTTAGATGAGATTATAGAGGAAACTTCTATGAAAGCTAGTGAAGTATTATCAATTTTAATGGATTTAGAAGTAAAAAAGGTAATAGTTAGTATAGCTGGTGGAAAATATAGAAGAAAATATTAAATATTGATTTTTTTAATATAATCTAGTAGAATAAAACGGGAAAGAAGAAAGAGCAACAGGGGTGAGAAAATTGGCAAAGGCAGTAGAGAAAAAAAACTTAGTAATAGTTGAATCGCCTGCAAAGGCTAAGACCATTGAAAAAATCTTGGGGAAGACATTTCAAGTAGTAGCATCTTTTGGACATGTAAGAGATTTACCAAAAAGTAAATTAGGAGTTGATATAGAAAATAACTTTACACCTTCATACTCTACGATTAAAGGTAAAGGAGAGGTAATTAAAAATTTAAAAGCTTTAGCTAAAAAATCAGATAAAGTATATCTAGCTTCCGACCCTGATAGAGAAGGAGAAGCAATAGCTTGGCATATAGCTCATGCACTGAAATTAGATGAGAATGATGCTAATAGAATAGAGTTTAACGAAATAACTGAGCATGCAATAAAAGATTCTATTACTCATCCTAGAAAAATAGATATGGATAAAGTAAATGCTCAGCAAGCTAGACGTATTTTAGATAGATTAGTGGGATATGGTATAAGTTCATTACTATGGAAAAGCGTTGCTTCTAATACTAGTGCTGGAAGAGTTCAATCAGTTGCACTAAAACTTATTTGTGATTTAGAGCAGGAGATAAAGAAATTTATTCCAGTAAAATTTTGGGAAGTAAAAGGAGATTTTAGTGATAATTTAAAACTTTCACTCTATAAAGTGGAAAATAAAAAAATAGATAAACTCACAGATGAAGGTATTGTAAAAGAGATAAAAAAAATAGAAAAGAAAGAGTTTGATATTACAGAAGCGAAGGTCACTAAAAGAACTAAGAACTCTCCTCTTCCATTAAAAACTAGTACATTACAGCAATTAGCTTCATCATATTTAGGTTTTTCAGCTTCAAAAACAATGAGAATAGCTCAGGGATTATATGAAGGAATAGATGTAAATGGAATTCATAAAGGGCTTATTACTTATATGAGAACTGACTCAACAAGAATTTCTGAAGATGCACAAGAAATGGCAAAAAACTATATACTTGAAAACTTTGGAAAAGAGTATTTAGGTGTAAAGAAAGAAAGTAAGAGTAAACAAAAAATTCAGGATGCCCATGAGGCAATTCGTCCAACAGATATTAATCTTGCTCCAGATAGTTTAAGTAATTCATTAGATAAAGATCAACTAAAGCTATATAAATTAATATGGGATAGATTTTTAATCTCTCAATTAGCACCGATGAAATATGAACAATTTGAACTAGTAGCTACTTATGATAAGTTTGATTTTAGAGGAACAATCAATAAAATAATTTTTGATGGATATTATAAAATTTTTAAAGAGGAAGAGGATTTACCACTTGGAGATTTTCCAGATATAAAAGTAGGAGATAAAACTAAATTGGAAAAACTTCATATAAAAGAGGATTTTACAAAACCACCTTCAAGGTTTACAGAATCATCTCTTGTAAAAAAATTAGAAGCTGAAGGGATAGGAAGACCATCTACTTATGCTACTATAATAGAAACATTGAAAAAAAGAGAGTATGTAAAGATAGAGGGAAAAAGTTTTATACCAACAGAATTAGGATTTGAAATCGAAGAATCTTTAGATAAAAACTTTCCTAATATAATGAATGTAAAATTTACAGCTGAAATGGAAAATGAATTAGATGAGATAGCTGATGGAGAAAAGGACTGGGTAAAACTTCTTTCAGATTTTTATAAAGAGTTGAAAGAGTATATAGATAAATTTGCCAAAAAAGTAGAAGAGGAATCTAATCGTATTGTTGAATCAGATGTCCCTTGCTCTTGTGGAAAAGGTAATATGATTTTAAAAACAGGAAGATTTGGAAGATACCTAGCTTGTCCACATGTAGATGAAGAAACAGGATGTCAAGAGAAAATATCTTTAAAGGGAATAGAGATACCTGCTGAAGATATAAAAAATGGAAAAATTTTTGTGAAAAATAAAGTAGAAGAATTGGTAAAAGCTAAGCAAGGAAAACCAACAGATGTAAAAACAGAAAATGGTGATAGATATCTTCTAAAAACAGGAAGGTTTGGAAGTTATTTAGAGAGTGAAAAATACTCTGAAGATAATCTAAGAATGCCATTACCACCGGAGATAAGAAAAGCTCTAGCTAATAATCAAGTTACAGAAAAAGATGGGGTAGTATTAATTAATGCTGATCTATCTAAATTGCTAGCTGAAGATGAAAAAATACTGAAAGAAGCTGGAGTTTGTGAAAAGTGTGGAAGACCATTTAAAATTGGTAGAGGTAGATGGGGAAAATTCTTAGCTTGTACAGGATATCCAGAGTGTAAGAATATTAGAAAAATAGAGAAAAAATAAGGAGTAATTAATGACATATAATAAAGAGGTAGTAGTAGTTGGAGCTGGACTAGCTGGAAGTGAAGCGGCTTATCAATTAGCAAAGAGAGGTATAAAAGTAAAGCTTTATGAGATGAAAAAAATAAAAAAAACAGAAGCTCATAAAAGTGATGATTTTGCAGAGCTAGTTTGTAGTAACTCTCTAGGAGCTGATAATTTAGCTAATGCTTCTGGACTTATGAAAGAGGAGCTTAGAAGATTAGGTTCTTTAGTAATAAAGAGTGCTGATAACAATAGAGTTCCAGCTGGGCAAGCACTTGCTGTAGATAGAGATGGTTTTTCTCAAGAGATAACATCTACACTAAGAAAAATGGAGAATATAGAGATAATAGAAGAAGAGTTGATAGAGATACCAGAGGATAAAATAGTACTTATAGCTTCTGGACCTCTTACATCTGAGGCTCTTTCTAAAAAAATAGGGGAGCTTACTCACAGTGATTATCTATATTTTTATGATGCAGCAGCACCAATAGTTACATTAGAATCTATTAATATGGATATAGCTTATCGTCAATCTCGTTATGGAAAAGGAGAAGGAGAGTATATCAACTGCCCTATGGATAAGGAGCAATACTATGCTTTTTATAATGCTCTTATTACAGCAGAGAGAGCTCCACTTAAAGCCTTTGAAGAGGAGAAAATTTTTGATGCCTGTATGCCAGTTGAAAGAATAGCTATGACAGGAGAAAAAACTTTAGTTTTTGGTCCATTAAAACCTAAAGGACTTATAAATCCTAAAACTGATAAGATGGACTATGCTGTAGTTCAACTTAGGCAAGATGACAAAGAGGGAAAACTATATAATATAGTAGGATTTCAAACAAACTTAAAATGGGGAGAGCAAAAAAGAGTATTTTCTATGATACCAGGACTTGAAAATGCTGAGTTTATAAGATATGGTGTTATGCATAGAAATACTTTTATAAATTCTACTCAGCTATTAGATGAAACATTAAAATTAAAGACAAAAGATAATATTTATTTTGCTGGACAGATTACAGGTAGTGAAGGGTATGTTTCTTCAGTGGCAACAGGAATGATGGCAGCTATAAATATAGCTCATAGATTGGAAGAAAAATCTTCATTTATATTAGATGATAGAAGTGCAATAGGAGCAATGGTAAAATATATTACTGAAGAGAAGAAAAATTTTCAACCTATGGGACCAAATTTTGGAATAATTAGAAGTTTGGATGAAAGAATAAGAGATAAAAAAGAAAGATATAATAAAATTTCTAACATAGCTTTAGAGTATTTAGATACAAAATTAGATGAGATAAAATAGTTTATCTATTAAAGTAGAAAATTGAAAAAATAATAAAAATAAGGTATAATTATGGAGTGATATGGTAGAGATGGCAAACTGGAATATAGAAAAAGATATAAAAGATTTTTTATATTTTGAAGAGTTTGGTAATAATAAAAGTCCAAATACTATAAAATCTATGAAAAAAGATTTATTCCAATTAGCAGAATATTTAAATGAAATTGAAAAAGTGGATAATTGTATGGCTATTGATTCAGTAATGATAAGAGGATTTATAATAAATCTTCAAGAGAATGGTATTACTAAAAGAACTATAAATAGAAAGTTATCATCGCTTCGCTCATTTTTTAAGTATTTAGTAAGAGAAAAACGGATAAATCAAAGTCCAGTAGAAGTTATAGCATCTCCAAGTTTTTATACTCAAAAACCAGATATACTAACTCTTGAAGAGATAAATAAATTGAGAGAAGTAATATCGTTAAAAAATGCCAATGGTTTAAGAGATAGGTTGATATTAGAATTACTATATTCAAGTGGAATTACATCTGTAGAGATGCTTGGAGTAGGAGAAGGAGTTTTTGATTTAGATAAAAGAGAGTTATATGTATCTAATGGAAAAAGTAGAAGAGTAGTATTTTTTAGCGAAAGAACAAGAGAATTTTTCAAAAGGTATATTAAAGCAAAAAAAGAAAAATATAAGGAGAAATATAATCCTGATATATTGTTTGTAAATGGTTCTGCTACGAGATTAAGTGATAGATCTTTACGTAGAATAATAGATAGGTATGCTGTTAAAGCAGGAATAGAAAGAGAGATTAGTCCATATAGTTTTAGGCATACATTTGCTGTCCATATGCTTTCTCATGGGATGGATATTCTCTATTTGAAAGAGTTAATGGGACATGTAACTTTGGAAAGCACAAAAGTCTATCAAGAATTAATAAAATTAAAGATATAGAGCAATGAGGAGAGAGATTATGATAAAAGCTACTACTATAATTGCAGTAAAAAAAGATGGAAAGGTTGCTATGGCTGGTGATGGGCAGGTAACTTTTGGTGAAGTAGTATTTAAAAGTAATGCTAAAAAAATTAGAAAAATAGAAAAATATAATATAATGGCTGGATTTGCAGGTGCAGCGGCGGATGCTTTTGCTCTAATGGATAAATTTGAAAGTAAATTAGAGGAGTTTGGAGGAAATCTAAAAAAATCTGCTGTAGAATTGGCTAAAGATTGGAGAAATGATAAAGCATTAAGAGTTTTAGATGCTATGCTTATAGTAGCTGATAAAGATACTATATTAGTACTTTCAGGAAATGGAGATGTAATAGAACCTGATGGAGATATAGCAGCTATAGGAAGTGGTGGAAGTTATGCTTATGCAGCAGCTAGAGCCCTTCTACTACATGGTAAGGATATGCCAGTAGAACAAATAGCTATTGAAGCAATGGCAATAGCAGGAGAGATGTGTATATATACTAATTCAAATATTACCTATGATGTAATAAAATAGTGAGGAGAAGATATTATGAGTAAGAAAATTTGTATAGGTTGTGGAATTGAACTACAAAGTGATTACCCAGAAAAAAATGGATACCTTCCAGCAGCAAAATTAGAAGAACCTGGAGAACACTATTGTCAAAGATGCTTTAAAATAAAAAATTATGGGAAATATATGCCTGTAAGACTTACAAGAGATGACTATAGAAAAGTTGTTCAAGAAGAAATGGTAAATTCTCAAGTGGCGATAGCTGTTTTTGATATAATAGACTTTGAAGGTTCTTTTGATGATGAGATATTAGATGTATTAAGAGAGATGGATTCAATAGTTGTAATTAATAAACTAGATCTTATTCCAGATGAAAAACACCCTTCAGAAGTTGCTAACTGGGTAAAAGTTAGACTTGCTGAGGAGGGAATAGCTCCTTTAGATATAGCTATTGTAAGCAGTAAAAATGGGTATGGAATTAATGGAATCTTTAAGAAAATAAAGCATTTTTATCCAGATGGAGTAGAGGCATTAGTTTTAGGAGTTACAAATGTTGGTAAATCAAGTATAGTAAATAGACTTCTTGGACTTAAAAAAGTAACTGTTTCAAAATATCCAGGAACAACTTTAAAAAGTGTAAGAAATCAAATTCCACATACTAAAATTACTTTAGTAGATACTCCAGGACTTATTCCAGAGGGAAGAATATCTGATTTAGTATGTGAAAATTGTAATTTAAAAATGGTTCCAGCTAATGAAATTTCAAGGAAAACTTTTAAAATGTCTAAAGGAAGAGCTTTAATAATAGGAGAATTATTATGGTTTAGAGTTTTAAATGAAGATGAAACGAAACCAATATTTTCATTATATGCAGCCAAAGATGTAACTTTCCATGAAACTAATGAAGATAAATTAAAGGAATTACTAAAAACAGACAGAGGAGATTTATTAACTCCACCTTGTGAAAATTGTATAGATGAATATAGAAAGTTAGAAAAAATAAAACATAGAGTTACAGTTAAAACAGGAGAGGAGCTTGTATTTAAAGGATTAGGATGGATATCTGTAAAAAGAGGTCCTTTAGAAATAGAGATAACTGCTCCTAAAGAAGCAGGAATTGTTATTAGAGATGCTTTTATCAAACCAAAGAGATAAGATGTGAATATGAAAATAGATAAAAAAAATATTAAAGGAAATCTCATTACAGCAGTCTTATATGTGATAGTTTTAATAGGAGTAGTTATTTTAGGTGGATATAATGTTAAGGATTTGAAAGAGGTTAAAAAAGCAGAAAAAACATTAAATAATTTAATGGAATTAAGAGTGGCATTAGAAACTTATTATCAGTTAACAAATAGCTATCCTGAATTGACAAGAGATGGGGTAAAAGATAACTTAAAACTTTTAGACTATATAAATGAAAAAGGAGAGTTAATATCTTTTGCTCAAATTTATGGGCATGATTCTATTCCAAAAACTTCTGGGACAGAAGAAGTGTTAGAAAATAATAATGTTTATGATGTTTCAGATTTTACTAAGGGAAATAATAACGGAGGATGGAACTTTGATTTTTCTGGGCATACTGGAGAAATTCATGCTAATCTTCCAAATAATATATATTTCCAAGGTATCAATTGGTGTGAATATTAATTAAAATAAGTTAAAGAGAGGAACAAAATTATGAAGTATGATATCATTTTTTTAGGTGGAGGGCAAGCTGGAATTTTTGGAGCTTATGAAGCAATAGAAAAAAAGCCAGACTTAAAAATTTTAGTACTAGATAAAGGTAAAATGTTAAAACAAAGAGTTTGTCCTAAAGAAAAACTAGGAAAATGTGTAAATTGTCCAACTTGTGCGATAATATATGGAGTAAGTGGAGCAGGAGCTTTTTCTGATTCAAAATTTAATATGGATTATAGAGTTGGTGGAGATGTACATGTTGTAACAGGTAAAAAAATAGTAAACGATACTATTAAAGATGTAGTGGAGGTATATAGAAAATTTGGATTTAATGAGGAGCCTACTGGATTAAAATATAATCCAACTATGGAGAAAATAAAAAAAGGTTGTATTGAAAATAGAATACAATTAGTAGATACTCCAACTATGCATTTAGGAACTGATGGTTCGAGAAGACTTTATACTCAACTTATAGATTACCTGTTAGAAAAAGGTGTAGAGTTTATAACTGAAAGAGAGATTGAGAGTCTAATAGTAGAGGATAATCATGTAAAGGGGATTATAGTTACACATAAGGGAAAAGAGGAAAGATACTATTCTGATAATGTAGTAGCAGGAATGGGTAGAAGTGGAGCTAAAAAGATGAAAGAGCTCTGTCAAAAGCATGATATTAAATATGAAAATGGAGCTATTGATATAGGAGTAAGAGCTGAAATTCCAGATATAATAATGAAAGAGATAAATGAAAACTTTTATGAAGCTAAAATGATTTATTACTCAAGAAACTATAGAGATAAGATGAGAACATTTTGTAGTAATCCAAGTGGATTTATTGCAGCAGAAAAGTATGATGATTTTATATTAGCTAATGGTCATGCATATAAGGACAGAAAATCAACTAATACAAATCTAGCTCTACTTTGTACAAAAAAATTTACAGAGCCATTTAATCAACCATTTGAATATGCTACAGCGATAGCTAAGATGTCATCTATGCTTACTGGAGGGAAATTATTAGTTCAATCATATGCTGATTTAAAAGAAGGAAGAAGATCAACTGATGAAAGATTAGAGAGATTAAACATTGTTCCAACAACTGAAGATTATGTTGCTGGTGATATTGCTCTAGCTTGTCCTCAGAGACTTTTAGATAATATAATGGAATTTATTGAAGTATTAGATAAAATAACTCCTGGTTTTGCTTCTGGAGATTTATTGTTATATTTCCCAGAAATAAAATTTAGAAGTACAAGATTAGAGATAAATGAGCATATGGAAACATCGATGAAAGGACTATATGCAGTAGGAGATAGTTCAGGTTATGGTAGTGGATTAAATATTGCTGCTGTAATGGGTATACTTGCTGTAAGAGACATAATTAATAAGTAAAAATAGAAATGGTGTTTTGTTTTTCATTTTTTGGAGAAAAAAGCACCATTTTTTATAGCTTTGAATTGAAAAAAATAAGAAATTATGGTAAAATTGAGTAAGAAGAGTTAGTGGAGGAAAAAAATGGGTTTTTTAAGTAAACTGTTCGGTAGAAAAAAAGATGAAGAAAAAAAAGAACCTCTAAAAATTGCAGAGGTAGAAATAGATGAGATATTAGAAAAAAATGAAGAGATTTCAGAAGAGGTTAAAGAAAAGAAAGAGACTGTTCAAGAAAGTATAGAAAAGAAAGTTGAAAAAGTTGAAGCCAAAAAAGAGATAGAAGATGATATAAAAAGTGAAGCTATTGTTGAAAAAAATAGTGAAGAAGCTCAAGTAATAAAAGAAGTAAAAGAAGAAAAAAAAGGATTTTTTGCTTCATTAAAGGATAAACTTTTTAAATCTAGAGAGGGACTTTTTGGTACATTAAAGTCATTTATTTTAGGTAGAAGTGTTATAGATGATGAGATGTATGAAGAATTAGAAGATATATTAATACAATCAGATATTGGAATGGATATGACAGTTAAGATTGTAAAAGAGCTTGAGAAAGAAGTTAAAAGAAGAGGAGTAAAAGACCCTAAAGAAGTTTATCCAGTACTTAGAGAAGTAATGGAAGGATTTTTAATAAAAGAAAATAATGAAATTCACATAGAAGATGGGAAATTAAATGTTATTTTAGTTGTTGGAGTAAATGGAGTTGGAAAAACAACAACTATTGGGAAATTAGCTTCTAAATATGTAAAAGAAGGGAAAAAAGTTATTTTAGGAGCAGGAGATACCTTTAGAGCAGCAGCCATAGAGCAACTAGAAGAGTGGGCAAATAGAGCAGGAGCGGAGATAGTTAAAAGTACTCAAGGCTCTGATCCTGGGGCAGTTGTTTTTGATACTTTAGTAGCAGCTCAATCAAGAGGAGCAGATATAGCTATAATAGATACTGCTGGAAGACTTCATAACAAAAATAATTTAATGAAAGAGTTAGAGAAGATCCATAATATAATTAAGAAAAAATTAGGAGAACAAAAATACGAATCTATTTTAGTTATAGATGGAACTACTGGTCAAAATGCTCTTAATCAAGCTAAAGTTTTTAATGAAGTTACTGAGTTAACAGGATTTATAATAACTAAATTAGATGGAACCGCTAAAGGTGGAATAGTGTTTAGTATATCTGAAGAGATAAAAAAACCTATTAAATTTATAGGGGTAGGAGAAAAAATAGAAGACTTAAGAGAGTTTAATGCAAATGAATATATACAAGCTATATTCGATTAACGAAAATTATATATTTTATAAATTTTTAAAAAAAATAATTGTAATTACAATTAAAATTTGTTAGTATATACTTAACGACTGTAAAGTTGTTGTTAAATTAGTATATAAAAAATTAAGATAAAATATAATTATTAAGGAAGTGAGTGTTTTGAGTTTTTTAGTAAAAATTAGAGAAAAGGCAAGAGAAGTACAAAAATCTGTTGTATTACCAGAAGGAACAGATGAAAGAGTAATTACAGCTGCAGCTAAAATAGTTGAGTTAGGAGTTGCAAGACCAATTGTTTTAGGACACAGAGAAGACATGGAAAGAATAGCTAATGACTTAGGAATTAGCTTAAGAGGAGTAGAAGTTATAGAAGCTAAAAATCCTCCAAAACTAGAAACTTATGCAGCAAAATTAGCAGAGTTAAGAGCTAAAAAAGGAATGACAATAGAGCAAGCTAGAGAAATTTTATTAAATGACCCTAACTTCTATGGTGCAATGATGGTTAAGATGAAAGATGCAGATGCAATGGTATCTGGTTCTGATTCTCCAACAGCTGATGTATTAAGAGCAGGATTACAAATAATAGGAACTAGACCAGGAATAAAAACTGTATCATCAGTATTTGTAATGGAATTAACAGAAAGACAAGATACTTATGGAGATGTATTATTATTTGGAGACTGTTCAGTAATTCCTGTACCTACAGCAGAACAATTAGCTGATATAGCTGAAGCTTCAGTAGTAACTGCTCACAATGTAGTTGGAATGGAAGGTAAAGTAGCGTTAATGACTTTCTCTACAAAAGGTTCAGCACATCACCCAGATATCGATGTAGTAATTGAAGCTGGAAAAATATTAGAAGAAAGAAATGTAAAATTCCACTATACAGCAGAAGTTCAAGCAGACGCTGCTATAGTTAAGTCAGTAGCTATGAAAAAATGTCCAGAGTCTAAAGTTGCAGGAAATGCTAATATTTTAATATTCCCTAACTTAGCAGCTGGAAATATTGGATATAAATTAGTACAAAGATTAGCAGGAGCTAATGCATATGGTCCATTAATTCAAGGTTTAGCAGCTCCTATTAATGACTTATCAAGAGGATGTTCAGTGGATGACATTGTAAACCTAGTAGCAATAACAGCAGTTCAAGCAGCAGAATAATAAAAAATTTATTTTAAGGAGATAATAATGAAAGTTTTAGTAATTAACTGTGGAAGTTCATCATTAAAATATCAATTAATGAATCCAGAAACAAGAGAAGTTTTTGCAAAAGGACTTTGTGAAAGAATAGGAATAGATGGTTCTAGAATGGAATATGAAGTACCAGCTAAAGATTACGAAGTAAAAATAGAAAAACCAATGCCTACTCATAAAGAGGCTTTAGAGTTAGTTATAAATGCGATAACTGATAAAGAGCATGGAGTAATAGCTTCAGTAGATGAAGTAGAAGCTATAGGACATAGAATGGTTCATGGAGGAGAAACTTTTGCTAGTTCAGTATTATTAACTGAAGAAGCAATGGCTGCTGTAGAGGCTAATAATGAATTAGCACCTTTACACAATCCAGCTAACTTAATGGGAGTTAGAACTTGTATGGCATTAATGCCAGGAAAGCCTAATGTAGGAGTATTTGATACTGCTTTCCATCAAACTATGCCTGCAAAAGCATTTATGTATGCATTACCATATGAGGATTATAGTGAATTAAAAGTTAGAAAATATGGATTCCACGGAACATCTCACTTATATGTTTCAGAAACTATGAGAGAAATTATGGGAAATCCTGAGCACTCAAAAATTATTGTATGTCATTTAGGAAATGGAGCTTCTGTATCAGCAGTATTAGATGGAAAATCAATAGATACTTCAATGGGATTAACTCCATTACAAGGATTAATGATGGGAACTAGATGTGGAGATATTGATCCAGCAGCTGTTTTATTTATCAAAAATAAAAGAGGATTATCTGATAAAGAAATGGATAATAGATTAAATAAACAATCTGGAATTCTTGGAATTTTCGGAAAATCTTCTGACTGTAGAGATATGGAAAATGGAGTAGCTGAAGGAGATGAAAGAGCTAAGTTAGCAGAAGAAATGTTTATCTACAGAATAAAATCTTATGTAGGGGCTTATGCAGCAGCTATGGGTGGAGTAGACGCTATCTGTTTTGCTGGAGGAATCGGAGAAAATGCAGCAGGAATTAGAGCAGGTGTAATCGAAGGATTAGAGTTCTTAGGGGCTAAATTAGACAAAGCTGTAAATTCAGTAAGACAAAAAGGAAATGTAAAATTATCTACTGAAGATTCTAAAGTATTAATTTATAAAATCCCTACAAATGAAGAGTTAGTAATCGCAAGAGATACTTATAGAATAGTTACAGGAAAATAAATTCAAAAATTTAAAAAAAATATTAAATAATTATTGACAAATTTTAAATATCAATTAAAATAATATAGTAGAAGTAAATTTAAAAAATACTTTCATAAAAGATTTATAGGAGGAATTGTAATGGTTAAAAAAATGCAGACAATGGATGGAAACCAAGCTGCAGCATACGCTTCATATGCGTTTACTGAAGTAGCTGGAATTTATCCTATCACTCCATCATCACCAATGGCTGAGTATACTGATGAATGGGCTTCAAAAGGAATGAAAAACATATTTGGAGTACCAGTTAAAGTTGTAGAAATGCAATCAGAGGCTGGAGCAGCAGGAACTGTACACGGTTCTTTACAAGCTGGAGCATTAACAACAACTTATACAGCATCACAAGGGTTATTATTAAAAATACCTAACATGTACAAAATAGCTGGAGAGTTATTACCAGGAGTAATACACGTATCAGCAAGAGCACTATCTGCTCAAGCTCTATCTATCTTTGGAGACCACCAAGATATTTATGCAGCTAGACAAACTGGATTTGCTATGTTAGCAACTAACTCAGTTCAAGAAGTTATGGACCTTGCAGGAGTAGCTCACTTAGCAGCTATCAAAACAAGAGTACCTTTCTTACACTTCTTTGATGGATTCAGAACTTCTCATGAAATTCAAAAAGTAGAAGTAATGGATTATGAAGTATTCAAAAACTTAATTGATATGGACGCTGTACAAGCTTTCAGAGAAAGAGCTCTTAACCCAGAGCACCCAGTAACAAGAGGAACTGCAGAAAACGATGACGTTTATTTCCAAACAAGAGAAGCTCAAAACAAATTCTATGATGCAGTACCAGATGTAGTAGCTCACTACATGGCAGAAATCTCTAAAGTAACTGGAAGAGATTACAAACCTTTCAATTACTATGGAGCACCAGATGCTGATAGAATAATTGTAGCTATGGGATCAATTTGTCCTATATCAGAAGAAACAATAGATTACTTAAATGCTAAAGGGGAAAAAGTAGGAATCTTATCTGTACACTTATACAGACCATTCTCTGCTAAATACTTCTTTGATGTATTCCCATCAACAGTTAAGAAAATCGCAGTTCTTGATAGAACAAAAGAGCCTGGATCACAAGGAGAGCCATTATTACTTGATATTCAATCTCTATTCTATGGAAGAGAAAATGCTCCAGTAATAGTTGGAGGAAGATATGGACTATCTTCAAAAGATACAACTCCAGCTCATGTAATAGCTGTATTTGATAATTTAAAATTAGACCAACCAAAAGACAGATTCACAGTAGGAATAGTAGATGACGTTACATTTACTTCACTAGAAGTAGGAGCACCTGTAACTGTAACTGGTGACGATGTAAAAGAGTGTCTATTCTTCGGATTAGGAGCTGACGGAACAGTTGGAGCTAACAAAAACTCAATAAAAATCATCGGAGATAAAACAGATTTATATGCACAAGGATATTTCGCATATGACTCTAAAAAATCAGGAGGAGTTACTAGATCTCACTTAAGATTTGGAAAATCTCCTATTAAAGCAAGCTACTTAATTTCTAACCCACATTTCGTAGCATGTTCAGTACCAGCTTACTTACACCAATATGATATGACTTCAGGAATCAGAAAAGGTGGTTCTTTACTAGTTAACTGTATTTGGGATGCTGAAGAAGCTGTAAAACAAATACCTAACAAAGTTAAGAGAGACTTAGCTAAAAACGGAGCTAGATTATTCATAATCAACGCTACTAAATTAGCTGAAGAAATTGGATTAGGACAAAGAACAAATACAATAATGCAAGCTGCTTTCTTTAAACTAGCTGACATTATTCCATTTGAAGAAGCTCAACAATACATGAAAGACTATGCTAAAAAGTCTTATGCTAAAAAAGGTGACGATATAGTTCAAATGAACTACAACGCTATTGATAAAGGAGCAGAAGGATTAATCGAAGTACCAGTAGATCCAGCTTGGGCTGACTTACCAGTTGAAGAATTAAAACCAGCTGAAGAGTGTTGTTCATGTGGATGTGGACACGAAAAATCAAAAACTGAGTTATTCGTAGAAAGAATTGCTAAACCTATCAACGCAATTAAAGGATACGATTTACCAGTTTCTGCTTTCAACGGATATGAAGATGGAACTTTCGAAAACGGAACTTCTGCTTTCGAAAAGAGAGGAATTGCAGTTCATGTTCCTGAGTGGAAAGCTGAAAACTGTATCCAATGTAACCAATGTTCATATGTATGTCCACATGCAGTAATCAGACCATTCTTAATGACTGAAGAAGAAAAAGCTGCATCTCCAGTTGAGTTAACAACTATTAAACCAGTTGGAAAAGGATTAGAAGGATTACAATATAGAATGCAAGTTTCTACTTTAGACTGTACAGGATGTGGATCTTGTGCTAACGTATGTCCAGCTAAAGAGAAAGCATTAGTAATGGTAACAATCGGAGAATCATTAGAGAAACAAGAAGACAAGAAAGCTGATTACTTATTCAACCATGTTGAGTATAGAAGCGACTTAATGTCTAAAGATACTGTAAAAGGATCTCAATTCTCTCAACCATTATTCGAGTTCCACGGAGCATGTCCAGGATGTGGAGAAACTCCATACTTAAAAACTATAACTCAATTATTTGGAGAAAGAATGATGATAGCTAACGCTACTGGATGTTCTTCCATATACAGTGGATCTGCACCAGCTACTCCATATACAACTAATAAAGATGGACATGGACCATCATGGGGATCATCTCTATTCGAAGACAACGCTGAGTACGGAATGGGAATGCACGTTGCTGTAGAAACTATGAGAGATAGACTTCAAAATATAATGGAAGAAAATATGGATAAAGTTCCAGCAGAAGTTGCTGAGTTATTTAAAGAATGGATTGAAAACAGATCATTTGCTGCTAAATCAAGAGAAGTATCTGATAAGATAGTTGCTGCTTTAGAAGGAAAAGACTGTGCAGTATGTAAAGAAATCTTAAGCTTAAAACAATACTTAGCTAAGAAATCTCAATGGATATTCGGAGGAGACGGATGGGCTTACGACATCGGTTATGGTGGAGTTGACCACGTTCTAGCTTCTAAAGAGGATATCAACGTTGTAGTTCTAGATACAGAGGTTTACTCAAATACTGGAGGACAAGCTTCTAAATCAACTCCTACAGGAGCAATTGCAAAATTCGCAGCTGCAGGAAAATCAGTTAAGAAGAAAGACCTTGCTGCAATAGCTATGTCTTATGGACATATCTATGTAGCTCAAGTATGTATGGGTGCAAACCAACAACAATATTTAAAAGCATTAAAAGAAGCTGAAGCTTATAATGGACCATCTTTAATCATCGCATACGCTCCATGTATCAACCACGGATTAAAGAAAGGAATGGCTAAAGTTCAAAACGAAATGAAGATGGCTACTGAGTGTGGATACTGGCCAATATTCAGATATAACCCTGCATTAGAAGCAGAAGGTAAAAACCCACTTCAAATCGATTGTAAAGAGCCTAACTGGGATAAATATGAAGAGTACTTATTAGGAGAAGTAAGATATGCTACTCTTTCTAAAGCTAACCCAGCTGAAGCTAAAGATCTTTATGAGAGAAATAAAGCAGAAGCTCAAAGAAGATGGAGACAATACAACAGACTTGCTGCTATGGACTTCTCTGCTGAGAAAAAATAATAGTAAACTGTTATACTGTTAAAAAATAAAATCATTACATAGAAGACCGACACTTAGTGTCGGTCTTTTTTCTTTTTTATTTTCTATGCTAGTAATTTAAATTAATTATAGAGTTTTTTAAAATAAAAATACATCTTTTATCTTAATATTTAAGATGAAAGATGTATTTAGATATGTAGAGAAGTATAAAAATTAAATTTATAGTGAATTACGTTGAACTCTCTCTATCACATTATTATTTTTTAAAACATAATTAATATTAGATAAAATTTTTTCTTTATCTTCAGGAAGTGTACCTTGAAGGTTTAAATAATTTGATATATGGTTAGCTCTTAATATAAGAGGAGAATTTTTAGAAATGTTTAAATTTTCAATCATTATTTTTATTTCATTAATTATTTCATAACTAGAAGCTTCTATAAATTTTCCTTTTTCAGCTTGTTTAGCCAATATAGTATTTGGAAGAATATTTAAACAAAGTATTCCCAAATATGTTGGAGAAACCTCTTGAATAGCATAAGCTGTTTTAAGAGCGTGTTTTTTACTAGCATCTTTGTTTTTTCCAGCTAAGCCAGCTATAACTGTTATTGAAGTTTGAAATCCAACTTCTTTAGCTTTTTTAACTCCAACTATAAAATTTTCAATTGTACTTCCTTTATTTACATTAGTAAGAACCTCATTATCACCACTTTCAAGACCAATATATACTAATTCTATTCCAGTTTCTTTAAGTGTCCTTAACTCTTCAGGTGTTTTTAGCATAAGAGATTTGGGGCTAGCATATATAGAAACTCTTTCTTTTTCTGGAAATTTTTCATTTAAATAATTTAAAATTTCTAAAAGAGTAGAGGTTTTGATTATAAGAGCATCCCCATCAGCGAGGAAAATTCTACGGACATACTTTATTTGAGCTCTAAAAAAATCTATTTCTTCTTTTATCTCATCAAGAGTTTTAATTCTAAATTTTTTATCTTTATACATATTACAAAATGTACATTTATTATGAGAACAACCTAAAGTGATTTGCAAAATAAGGCTATGAGCTTCACTGGGTGGTCTATATAGTGGATAGTCGTAGATATCATACATTGTTTTACCTCCAAATATATTTATTATATATGATACCAGAAAAATATATAGAAAACAACCATAAATAGAGATTATGATAAATAAGTTGCTTAAAGTACAGAAATATGGTAAAGTATGATTAAATAGAAAGAGTTTTTTGGAGGAAAAATGGAAAGTTTAGTAAAAAAAGTTGCAGCAATACATGATTTATCAGGATATGGAAGAGCATCATTAACGACAATTATACCAATTTTATCAAATATGAAAGTACAGGTTTGTCCAGTACCTACTGCTATTTTATCTACACATACTGGAGGATTTGAAGGATATAGTTTTATAGATTTAACTGATTATATGCAAGAACATATTGCCCATTGGAAGAGATTAGATTTAGAGTTTGATTGTATTTACTCTGGATTTTTAGGATCTCCTAAACAAATAGAAATAGTAGCAGATTTTATAGATTATTTTGGGAAAAAGTCTAAGTTTATAGTTGTTGATCCAGTAATGGGAGATAATGGGAAATTATATAGTACTATGGATAATGAAATGGTAGTAGGAATGAGAAATCTTATAAAAAAAGCTGATATAATAACACCTAATTTTACTGAAGTAATGTATTTATTAGGAAAAGAGTATGATAAAAATATAGATATAGAAAAAGTAAAAGAGTATTTAAAAGAATTATCAAATATGGGACCTAAGATTGTAATAGCAACAAGTGTTCCAGAAATTGAAGAAAATAAGATGGATAAAAAAACAAGTGTGGTAGCATATGATAGAGAGAATGATGTTTTTTGGAGAGTAAGTTGTAGATATATCCCAGCTTCATATCCTGGAACTGGAGATGCATATACAAGTGTAGTAATAGGAAGTTTACTTCAAGGTGATAGTTTACCAATGGCAATAGAGAGAGGAGTTCAATTTATAACACAATGTATAATGGCTAGTTATGGATTCAAATATCCTAAAAAAGAAGGGGTACTTTTGGAAAAAATGTTAGATGTTTTAAAAATGCCGATGATAGCCACAAATTATGAGATGTTAGAATAGGAGGAAATCTATGTTTGATGATAATAGTGTAAGGGCTTTGATTCTATCTTTTATAGCAGGAATGTCAACTTTAATAGGGACATTAGTTGTTTTTATTGTGAAACAGAGAAGTGAAAAATTAGTTAGTGCTTCATTAGGGTTTGCTGGTGGAGTGATGATAAGTGTATCTTTTACTGATTTATTGCCCAACGCTAATGAGCTTTTGCAAAGTTATTCTGGAGAAAAAATAGGGATAATTTTAAGTACAATATTTTTGTTACTTGGAGTAGTTATAGCTGGAGGACTTGATAGATTTGTACCTCATATTGAAGAGCAACAAGGGGAAGATTATAAGCATCAAAATCTATTTAGAGTAGGATTTGTGTCAACTTTAGCTATAGGGTTACATAATTTTCCAGAAGGGATAGCTACATTTATGGCTGGTTATGATAACTTAGCATTGGGACTATCTATTACTTTAGCTATAGCTATGCACAATATACCTGAAGGAATTTCTGTGGCTATACCAATCTATTTTTCTACTGGAAGTATAGGAAAAGCTTTTAAATATACTTTTTTATCTGGAATAGCTGAACCTATAGGAGCTCTTTTAGCTTTTTTAATTTTAAAACCTTATATAAATGATTTTTCACTTGGGGCAATTTTTTCAGTTATTTCAGGAATAATGTTATATATTGCAATAGAAGAGCTTATTCCAAGTTCAAGACAGTATGGATATATTAGGACAGCTCTTATTTCTACTTTTATTGGAATAATTTTAATGCCACTTACTCATATATTATAAAATGATTAAAGGAGAAAGTTATCTTAATTAAAGTATAATTTCTCCTTTATTTTTTATTATTTAGAATATTTATTTACAAAATCTGCAAAGCTTTGGAAAGTATAGATATTATTTTCTGGTTTTTCCAAAGATATTTTTTTGAAAAAGCACGAAGGTATTTCATTAAGCTGTAAACATTTTTTTACACATAGCTCACATCCTCTATCGTGATTAATAGGATTAAGTGGGCATTTGTGGTCAGTACAAGTACAAAATTCTTTTGCTGTCATAAAAAATCACTCCTCGTATAATATTTATATAATAATTTACTAATTACTAATCTATTTTAAATTT
>OGUD01000011.1_pt1 | contig 194336 bp, 179 predicted proteins | sample 1573671 | NCBI WGS metagenome assembly OGUD01 (sample SAMEA2582065, study PRJEB24529) | metagenome | biome: Human gut stool | place: China | collected 2011 | reverse complement strand
CAATAAAGTTACCTTCTATTATGAAGATCTTTCTAATAATAAAGAAAAAGTTGAAGTTACTATGGAAGTAGAAGAATTTCATATTTTAATATATCAAAAGGCTCCATTTGTTGGAAAGAATATTGTTGGTAGCGCTGATTAAAATCAGCTTTTTTGTGTTACAAAAATATTTATTTTTTCTTATTTTATTAAACTTCTAATAGAAATATTAACTAATTCCTTATTTTTCTCTTAAAAAGTCAAATTATAATTTCCTTATATATAAAAAAGATTGACTTCTACCTTCTAAAAGTCAATCTTTTATTAAATAATATTTATATCTTTAAAAAGTTTTATTTCTTCACCCTAATTGCGAGTTTATAAACATTTTCTTTTATATTTATTATCTCTGTTTCAAATAAAATATATACTTTTTCATCTAAAATTAATATTTTATTTTCTTTTATCCAACTTAAAAGTTCTAAAAGAACTTTTCTTCCTTCTTCTCCATCAAAATGCCCAATTGAAGATATTGTAGCATAATCTCCACTATTAATAACAATCTCCTCTTCATTATTTTTTTGATCTAAAACCACATAAATTTTCCCTGTTATCTCTTTATTTCCTAAATCTTTAAAATCTTTTTTTACAATATTTAATCTTATATTTTCCTCATATTCATCTATTTTTCTTAGAAATTCTTCTGGCATAAAACATTCTTCCGAGACTTTAATTTCATCTATTATTTTAGTTCTATAAATATTATCAAAATACTCTATTCTTGGAGTATAAAAAAATTTTTTCTCTTCTTTTAGCTAAACTTATTTTTTTTAATAAAACTATTTGTTTTTCTGAATAATATCTATAGCCATTTTCTTTCCTTATTTCAGGGGAAATTATATCATTTTTATCATAATATCTTAATTTTGAAGTTGAAATATTTAAAATTTTTGCAACTTCACCTATTGAATAAAAATTTTTCATATTACTTTCTCCATTATTTTTTATATTCTTTCTATTTTTTCAGCTATTAATCTTGATTATAATATAAAATTACTAACTTTACAATATCTTTAACAAAATATACACTTACAAAATATTTTTAACAGTTATTTTTTCTTTCATCTCTATAAATTTCAGTTAAAAATGTAGTTTTAACAAAAAAAATGTACTATTTTTTTATAAAAATATACTTGACTTTTTTGGTGTAGAGTAATATAATCAGAATATAAAGATAAGTAGTTTAATCTAGTTTAAAATAAATTAAAATGCAAGATAAGAGGGGGTAGTACAATGCTTTTTAAAACAACTGATATTCATGAGGAGTTACGTAAAAAAGTTAGAGAATTTGCTGAATCTGAAGTTAAACCAATAGCTTTTATGTTAGATCAAAATAATGAATTTCCTACTGATGCTATTAAAAAATTTGGAGAGATGGGTCTTATGGGTATACCTTATCCTAAAGAGTATGGTGGAGCAGGTATGGATACTCTTAGCTATGCTATTGCTGTAGAAGAGTTATCAAGAGTTGATGGTGGAACTGGGGTTATTCTATCAGCACATGTATCTCTTGGAGCTTATCCTATATATGCCTTTGGTACTGAAGAGCAAAAACAAAAATATCTTGTTCCTCTAGCTAAGGGAGAAAAACTTGGAGCCTTTGGACTTACAGAGCCAAATGCTGGTAGTGATGCTGGTGGAACTGAAACAACTGCTGAATTAGTTGGAGATTATTATATATTAAATGGCGGAAAAATATTTATAACTAATGCTGATAAAGCTGATACATATGTAGTATTTGCTGTTACTACTCCTGATATAGGAACTAGAGGAATTAGTGCTTTTATTGTTGAGAAAGGTTGGGAAGGATTTACGTTTGGGGACCACTATGATAAGATGGGAATCCGTTCATCATCAACTGCTGAATTAATTTTTAACAATGTAAAAGTACCTAAAGAAAACCTTCTAGGAAAAGAGGGAGAAGGATTTAAAATAGCAATGTCTACACTTGATGGTGGTAGAATTGGAATAGCTTCTCAAGCTCTTGGAATTGCTCAAGGAGCTTATGAGCATGCTCTTGAATATGCAAAAGAGAGAGTACAATTTGGTAAACCAATAGCTCAACAGCAAATTATATCCTTTAAATTAGCTGATATGGCTACAAAATTAAGAGCAGCAAGATTCTTAGTATATAGTGCTGCTGAACTAAAAGAGAATCACGAACCCTTTGGAATGGAGTCAGCTATGGCAAAACAATATGCTTCTGATATCTGTCTTGAAGTTGTAAATGATGCTCTACAAATCTTTGGAGGTTCTGGATACTTAAAGGGAATGGAGGTAGAGCGTGCTTATAGAGATGCAAAAATCTGTACTATATATGAGGGAACAAATGAAATTCAAAGAGTAGTTATAGCTTCTCATATTATTGGTAAGATGCCTAAGAGTGAAAGTAAAAAGAAAAAAGATAAGGCTAAAGGTGGAGTTACTGGACCACGTAAAAATATGATTTTCAAAGATGGAACTATGGAAGAAAAAGTTAATGCTTTAGTTGAAAATCTAAAAAATGATGGATATGACTTTACTGTTGGAATCCCTGCTGATACTCCTATCCCATTAGCTGAACGTGTAGTAAGTGCTGGTAAAGGAATTGGAGCAAAGGAAAATATGAAACTTATTGAAAATTTAGCTTATCAAGCTGGAGCTGCTATCGGTTCATCAAGACCAGTTGCTGAAACTCTAAGATATGTTCCTCTTAATCGTTATGTTGGAATGTCTGGACAAAAATTTAATGGAAATCTTTATATAGCTTGTGGAATATCTGGAGCTGGACAACATTTAAAAGGAATAAAAGATGCTACTACTATCGTAGCTATCAACAATAATCCTAATGCTCCTATATTTAAAAATGCTGACTATGGAATAGTTGGAGACGTAAAAGAGATTTTACCTCTACTTACTCAAGCTTTAGATAATGGAGAAGAGAAAAAACCTGCTCCTCCTATGAAAAAAATGAAGAGAGTAGTTCCTAAACCTACTAGACCATCATCTTGGAAGAGATATGTTTGTGGAGGTTGTGGATATGAGTATGACCCTGCAATAGGAGATGAGGAAAATGAAATCCCTGAAGGAACACTATTTGAAAAATTACCAGAAGAATGGATTTGTCCAGATTGTGGAGAAGAGAAAACTGCTTTTATTGAGATAGAGGATTAATAGGAGGAAGATAGTATGCATAACGTTAGAAAGATAACTGAAGATTTATATTGGGTAGGAGGAGATGAACATCGTCTACACCTATTTGAAAATGTACACCCTATAGCTAGAGGTGTTTCTTACAACTCATATCTTTTATTAGATAAAAAAACTGTCCTATTTGATACTGTAGATTGGGCAATAGGGCGTCAATTTATAGAGAATATTAAGCATGTATTAAAAGATAGAAAACTTGACTATATGGTAATCAACCATATGGAACCAGACCATGCTGCTATGATTCAAGAGGTAGTTATGCACTATCCAGAAGTTAGAATCATTAGCTCTGAAAAAGCTTTCTATTTTATGAATCAATTTGGTTTCCATATTGATCCAGAAAAATGTGAAACAGTAGTAGAAGGAGATACAAAATCTTTTGGAAAGCATAAGATACTATTTGTAGCTGCTCCTATGGTACACTGGCCAGAAGCTATGGTAAGTTTTGATTTAACAAATGGTGTTTTATTCAGTGCTGATGCCTTTGGAAGCTTTGGAGCATTAGACGGAAAACTATTCAATGATGAAGTAAACTTTGATAGAGATTGGATAAATGATGCTAGAAGATATTATACTAATATAGTTGGTAAGTATGGACCTCATGTACAAGCTCTACTAAAAAAAGCTGGTGGAATAGATATAAAAATGATTTGTCCTCTTCATGGTCCTGTATGGAGAAATGACTTTGAATATCTTTTAGATAAATATAATAGATGGAGTAAATATATTCCAGAGGAAAAAGGAGTTATGATAGTATATGCTTCTATGTATGGAAATACTGAAAATGCTGCCTCTGTACTTGCTAGAAAACTTGTAGAAAAAGGAATGACAAATGTTCATATGTATGATGTATCAAAGGTACATGTTTCTGAACTTATAGCTGAAACTTTTAGATACAGTCATATAGTATTTGCTTCTGTTACTTATAATCTTGGAATCTATCCTCCTATGCACAATTACTTAATGGATATGAAAGCTCTAAATGTTCAAAAGAGAACTGTAGCAGTAGTTGAAAATGGTTCTTGGGCTTGTAAAGTTGGAAGCTTAATGGTTCAAGCTCTTGAAGAGATGAAAGATATGAATATCTTAAATGAAAAAGTTACTCTTACTTCTTCTATGACAGAAGATAACCATATTGAAATGGATTCATTAGTTGATGCTATCTTAGATTCTATGAAAGATAAATAATTATTTAAAAGGAGAGGTTTCCCTCTCCTTTTATCTTTTAAATATCAGGTAGTTTCCTAATGCAAGTGGTGCTATCTCATAGATATTTTCATAAAATTTAGATCTTTTTATCTGATAATTTTGCTCATCTAAAGTTATTTTTCCTATCTCACTGAGCAAAGAATTAAATATATATTCATTTTGAAAAAATTCTCCATATAAAATTATCTTTTCTGGATTGATTACAGAGATTATCATATCAATAGCATAAGCTATATATTGTATAGCTTCTCCAGTAACTGATAGAGATAACATATCTCTTTCATCTACCCCATTTAACACATCTTTTATTTCCAATTTTTTCCCTTCATCTAATATTTTTTTCAAAGAACTATACTGATTATTTATTCTAATTTGGGTCATAATTTTTTTTATAATTGCTCTATTGGATACCTCTGTTTCTAAACAACCTCTTTTTCCACAAGAACACTTTTCCAAACTATTTCTCTTCACTACCATATGTCCTAATTCTCCAGACATGGAACCATATCCATGATAGAGCATATCATTTAGATAGATACTTCCTCCTACACCCTCTTCTACATTGAGAACAACAAAGTTATAGTTTTTCTTGCATTCTCCAAAAACTTTTTCAACTAAAGCCATTGCTCTTACATCATTTTCTATATATACTTTCTTTTTGAATTTTTTCTGAAATCTATCTACTATCGGAATATTTTTAGTATTATAGTGAGGTGAGAAAATAGATATTCCCTTTTCTCCATCTACAAGTCCATTCATAACAACAGATATCACTTTTATTTTTTTATTTTTCTTAAGTTCCTTCTCTATAATTTTCTCTGTTTCCTCTATTATTTCTACACCTAAATCTCCAAGCCTATATCTTCTAGTTGAAAATATCCTCCCATCAATATCTCCACAAGTTATCTGTACAAAAGTTGGAGCAAAATATACTCCTAATACCTGCCCTATCTTCTCCTTATTTATATTCAAAAGAGATGGTCTTCTTCCTCCAGTTGACTCTCCCTCTCTTTCCTCAATAATAATTTTTTTCTCTAAAAATTCATTGATTATTTTTCCCACTGCTGCTGGTGTGATGTCAAACTCTCTTGAGATATCAATTCTTGATATCCCAGCCCTTTCTTTTATCAATTCCAATATTTTTAATTTTATATTCTCCTTCTTCAAAATATTTCCCCCTTTACCTCTTTTATATATTTTACTCCATTTTTTATTAAATTGCCAAACTTATTTTAAAAAGTAAAAAAAGTTTTAAGTTTTTTTATTTTTTTCTCTTGATTATATATAAAAATATTATATACTAATGGTAGATAAATAGAATAAATTAGTCGGAGGTCAAACATGATACAAGATTTAATAAAAGAATTTAAAAAAGTTTTTAACTATGAAGGAAAGGTAGAAGCATTCTTCTCTCCTGGTAGAGTAAATCTTATTGGAGAACATACTGACTACAATGGTGGTTTTGTTTTCCCATGTGCTCTTGATTTTGGTACTTATGGAATTGCAGTAAAAAGAGATGACAATAAATTTAGAATGTATTCATTAAACTTTGTAAAAGAGGGAGTAAAAGAGTTTACTTTAGATGAATTAGTAAATAAAAAAGAGGATAACTGGGCTAACTATCCAAAAGGAGTTATCAAAACTTTCATAGATGCTGGATACAAAATTGATTCTGGATTTGACATCCTAATCAATGGAACTATTCCTAATGGAGCTGGACTTTCTTCATCTGCTTCACTAGAACTTTTAACAGCTGTTGTTTTAAAAGATTTCTTTAAATTAGATGTAGATATGGTAGAGATGGTAAAATTATCTCAAAAAGCTGAAAATCAATTTATCGGAGTAAATTGTGGAATTATGGACCAATTTGCTATTGGTATGGGTAAAAAAGATAATGCTATTCTACTTGATTGTAACTCTTTAAATTATCAATATGCCCCTATATCTTTAAATGGAGCTTCAGTAGTTATAGCTAATACTAACAAAAAAAGAGGACTTGCTGATTCTAAATACAACGAAAGAAGAGCTTCTTGTGAGGCTGCTGTAAAAGTTTTAAATGAAAATGGAATAAACATAAAATATTTAGGAGAACTTTCAGTAGAAAAATTTAACGAAGTAAAACATTTTATAACTGATGAAGAGCAATTAAAGAGAGCTACTCATGCTGTAACTGAAAATGCAAGAACAGTTGAGGCAGTACAAAAATTAAAAGAGGGAGATATCAAAGCTTTTGGAGAACTTATGAATCAATCTCATATCTCTTTAAGAGATGACTATGAAGTTACTGGATTTGAACTTGACTCTTTAGTAGAAGCTGCTTGGGAAGCTGAAGGAGTAATCGGAGCTCGTATGACTGGAGCTGGATTTGGTGGTTGTACAGTAAGTATAGTTAAAGATGAAAATATAGATGCTTTCATTAAATCTGTAGGAGAAAAATATACAGCTAAAACAGGACTTGTAGCTGATTTCTATGTTGCTAAAATTGGAGATGGAAGCAGAAAGTTAGGTGAATTTTAATGAGTATATTTAAAGATATAAAACTTTTACTTGCCTTTGGATTAAAAAATGGACTAATAGGAAAGTATGATAAAATAATTGCTAGAAACGAAATACTACACCTTTTAAGATTAGATGATTGGGAAAATGTGGAATATAAAGAGGAAGAGATTCCTGAATATCCAACAGAAATTTTAAATAGAATATGTGATTATGCAGTAGAAAAAGGTATCATAGAGGATACAATTACTATGAGAGACCTTTTTGATACAGAGATTATGGGAAAATTAACTCCTACTGCTACTCAAATAATAGAAAAATTTGAAAAGATCTCTCAAGAAAAAGGAATAGAAGAAGCTACTAATTTCTATTATGACTTTGCTCAAAAATCTAACTATATAAGAACTGATAGAATAGCAAAAAATATGCATTGGTATTCAGCTACTGAATATGGTGATATGGAAATAACAATAAATCTTTCTAAACCTGAAAAAGATCCTAGAGATATAGCAAAAGAGAGATTAATGCCACAGTCTTCATACCCAAAATGCCTACTTTGTTATGAGAATGTGGGATACTCTGGTAGGGTAAATCATCCTGCACGTCAAAATCACAGAGTTATTCCACTAACTCTAGCAAGTGAGCCTTGGTTTATTCAATATTCTCCATATGTATATTACAATGAGCATGCCATTGTATTTTCTGGAGAGCATAGACCTATGAAAATTACTAAGGAAGCCCTTGATAGACTTACAAGTTTTACTGAACAGCTTCCTCACTACTTCCTAGGTTCAAATGCAGATTTACCAATAGTTGGAGGATCTATATTAAGTCATGACCACTATCAAGGTGGACACCACGAATTTCCTATGGCTAAAGCTATGGTAGAGAAAAATATTACTTTCAAAGGTTATGAAGATATCACAGCTGGAATTGTAAAATGGCCTATGTCTGTAATTAGAATTAATGGAAAAGATAGATTAAAACTTGTAGAGTTGGCTGATAAAATTTTAAAAGCTTGGAGAGAGTATAGTGATGAGTCACTTGGAATATTTGCTTATACTAATGATGCTCCGCATAATACAGTTACTCCAATAGCTAGAAGAAGAGGAGAAAACTTTGAACTAGATTTAGTTCTTAGAAATAATAGAACAAGTGAAGAACATCCACTTGGAATCTTCCATCCTCATGCTGATGTTCATAATATTAAAAAAGAAAATATAGGACTTATTGAGGTAATGGGACTTGCTGTATTACCTGGAAGATTAAAAGAGGAATTAGAAATTTTAAGTAAATATATAGTTGAACCTGACTATGAAGATAAGATTAAAAATGATAATAAAGTAGAAAAACATTTAGAGTGGATAAAAAATATTATGAAAAAACATGAAAATATATCTTCTCAAAATGCTCATGATATATTAAAATCTGAAGTAGGAATTACTTTCTCAAGAGTTCTTGAAGATACTGGAGTATATAAAAGAGATGAGAAAGGACAAGCTGGTTTAATAAAATTTGTTGACCATGTAAATAGTATTTAAAATTTAAGGAGGCTATAAAAATGGCAGTATTAGTATGTGGAGGAGCTGGTTACATAGGAAGCCACGTAACTAGAGCTTTAATAGATAGTGGAGAAGAGGTTGTAGTATTAGATAACCTTATCACAGGACATGTGGACGCTGTTCATGAAAAGGCAAAACTTGTTCTTGGAGATTTAAGAGATGAAGAGTTTTTAGATAAAGTTTTTACAGATAACAAAATAGAAGGAGTTATAGACTTCGCTGCTTTCTCACTTGTTGGAGAGAGTATGACTGAACCATTAAAATATTTTGAAAACAACTTCTATGGAACTCTTTGCTTATTAAAAGCTATGAGAAAACATAATGTAAAAAATATAGTTTTCTCTTCAACAGCAGCAACTTATGGAGAGCCAGAAAATATCCCTATATTAGAAACTGACAGAACTTTCCCAACTAATCCATATGGCGAAAGTAAATTAGCAGTTGAGAAAATGATGAAATGGTGTGATGTAGCTTATGGAATAAAATTCACAGCACTTAGATATTTCAACGTTGCTGGAGCACATCCTACTGGAGAAATTGGAGAAGACCACAATCCAGAAAGCCATCTTATCCCTATAATTTTACAAGTTGCTCTTGGAAAAAGAGAGAGCATAGGAATCTATGGAGATGACTATCCTACTCCAGATGGAACTTGTATCAGAGACTATATCCATGTAATGGACTTAGCTGATGCTCACATCCTTGCTCTAAAAAGACTTTACAATGGAGGAGAAAGTGCAATATTTAACCTAGGAAATGGAGAGGGATTCTCTGTTAAAGAGGTTATTGAAGTTACTAGAAAAGTAACTGGACACCCTATCCCTGCTGTTGTATCTCCTAGAAGAGCTGGAGACCCTGCAAAACTTGTAGCTACTTCTGAAAAAGCTATGAGAGAGTTAAATTGGAAACCTAAATATAACTCGCTTGAAAAAATTATAGAAACTGCTTGGAATTGGCATAAATCTCATCCAAATGGATATGAAGATTAATGAATATAATTAAATAGTAAAAAAGGTATATATCCCTCTTTCACCCTATCTCTTTTTGTGGATATATACCTTTTTTTATTTTGTAATATTTTAATATATATTATTTATAACTTTTCCATTTAAATAATTTTTTAAATTTTCTTCTGCTATCTTCATTATATTTTGACGAGCTTCAATAGCAGCCCAAGCAATGTGAGGAGTAATATTTATTCTATCATTTTTTAATAGTTCAGAATCTTTTTGAGGTGGTTCATTTCTTAATACATCTAATCCTACTCCATATATTTTTCCAGATTTTATTGCTTCTAATAAATCAGTTTCATCTACTAAAGGTCCTCTTGAAGTATTTATTAGAATTACATCTTTTTTCATCTTCTCTATTGTCTCTTTATTTATCAATCTATAAGTTTCTTCTGTCAAAGGAAGATGTAAACTTATAACATCACTTCTTTTTAAAATCTCTTCCAATGTAACTTGATTATCAATATTTAAATTTTTTCTATCATATATTAAGATTTTCATACCAAAAGCAAGTGCTATCTTTTCAACTTCTTTTCCTATATTTCCATATCCTAATATCCCTATTGTTTTTCCTTCTAAACTTATTATTGGCTTTTTCCAATAACAGAAATCTAATTTTTCACTCCATTCTCCATCTTTTACTGATTTACTATGCAATCCTACATTGTTAGTTATTTCTAAAAGATGTGCAAACACCATTTGTGCAACGACCTTTGACCCATAATTTGGAGTATTAGTAACTATAATATTTTTTTCTTTGACAGCTTCTATATCTATAATATTATATCCAGCAGCTGTAATTCCTATATATTTTAATTTAGGTAATCTTTCAACTCTTTCTCTATTAAAAGGAACTTTGTTTGTTATTATTACCTCTGCATCTTTTGACCTCTCATATACTAACTCTTCAGGAGTTCTATCATATATTTCAACCTCTCCATACTTTTTTAACCATTCCCAAGATAAATCTCCTGGATTTTCTGTATAACCATCTAATACTACTATTTTCATAATTTCTCCTTAACTAAAAAAATTCAAGAATAATTTTTTATACTAAGAAAAATAATTTTGATTTATAAAATATTTTTCTTTAATTATTCTTGAATTTTACTATATATATTTTTTATTTACAATATATTTTTTATTCTAATTAGAAATTTTTCTCAACATATTCTATAATTGCTTTAATCTCTTTTTCTTGCTTATCATTAGCTTCTAAAAATGGTTTTATACTATAGTCTACTAAATCTATTCCACGTAATGTCATAGCTCTTTTCATTATTGGAATAAATGGTGTTCCTATTTCATAAAGCTTCATCATTCTATCTACTATTTTTTGAATTCTACTTATTTCAGGCATATCTTTCTCATTAATAGCTTTCACCCATTTTGCAAAAACTTCTGGATAAAGATTTGATAATCCTCCTATACATCCATTTCCATCTGATAACATTACATGAGCTAAATTTTCATCATATCCTGATAGAACAACGAAATCAGGGAATTCATCTCTTACAGTTGCTAATAATCTTCTTGTATGTCCCATTTCACTTACAGTATCTTTAAATCCTACTATATTTTTATTTTTACGTAATAAGTTTAATGTGATTTCAGCAGTTAAATCATATCCATTTCTATCAGGGAAATTATATAGATAAATATCTCCTTTTATTTGTTTAGCTACTTCATCAAAATAGTATTCTATACTTTCTGGTGATAATGAGAAATAGTAAGGTCCAATTATCATAACAGCATCTGCACCTTTTTCTAATGCATAATTTGATAATTCTACTGTTTCCTCTACTGTCATACAGCTAGTTCCTATATATAATTTTACTCTTTTATTTACATAATCAGTTGCTAAATCAATTAATTCTTTTTTAGCTTCCATTGACATAGAGAAAAACTCTCCTGTACTTCCCATTAAAACTATTCCATCTATTCCACCTTTTATTAAATGTTCCCAAACATTTCTATTTGCCTGAGCATCTAGTTTTCCTTCCTTATTAAAAGCTGTTACTACTGGTGTTAAAAACATTGCTTTTTTCATAAACTTCTCCTTTATTCTACTTTATTTATTAATTCTCCTATTTTTTCTATTTTACATTTTACAATATCTTCTTTTTTTAAAAATTTAGGTGGATTATATCCTAATCCCACTCCATCTGGAGTTCCTGTTATAATAATATCTCCTGGCTCTAAAGTTATTCCATTAGATATCTCTGAAATTATTTTTGAAACATTAGACAGCATATACTTAGTATTAGAATTTTGTCTAATTTCATCATTAACTTCACTACAAATCTTTAATTCTAGTGGATGTGGAACTAATGATTTATGTAAAATTACTGGTCCCATAGTAGAATAAGTATCTATACTTTTTCCTCTATACCATTGAATATGTTCTTTTTGTAAACCTCTTGACGAAATATCATTAAATATTGAATATCCAAAAATATATTTTTCTGCCTCTTTTTCAGCTATATTTTTTCCTGCTTTTCCTATAATTACTGCTAATTCTACTTCATAATCTAGCTTCTCATCTAGATCTAACCTACTTTTAATAGATTGGTTCGTTCCTATTATTTCACTAGCTCTTTTTGAAAAATAAACAATTTTTTCAGGAGTTTTAAATGAATTATCAAATTTCTCTTGAGTTTCTATTAAATGTTTTCTATAATTTACTCCAACACAAATAATATCATGAATTGGCTTTCTTATAGGAGAGCAAATTTCTACTTCATCAACTTTATATTTTCCAATTTCATTATCTATTTTACTTTTTATATTTTTTAATACTTTATCATCAATTTCCTCGATGAACTCAATCATTGAATCTCTTTTATTTTTGTTTGTAGTAAAAAGTTCTATAATATTTTTTTCACTTTTGTCTAATACTCCTATTTTTTCTATATTATTTACTATAAATCTTATAAATTTCATGGAAAAACTCCTTTTAAAATTTATATCTAAAAGCAGAGAAATAATATTCCCCTGCTCTTAAGATTAATTATTATACATAGTTACAAAGTCTAGCTATTGCTGTTTCTGTATATCCTAATGTTTCAGCCTTTGTTTGTTTTCCATTTGCTACTTTTAAAACTTCTTCTAATAATTCATTTCCTAATTCCTTTAGTGTTTGTGGTCCATAAATTACTGGACTTGCATCAATATCAATATTATCTTTCATATTTTCAAATGTTATTTTATTTCCTGTTATTTTTATAACTGGTGATATTGGATTTCCTGTAGGTGTTCCTCTTCCTGTTGAGAATACTATTATTTGAGCTCCTCCTGCAACCATTCCTGCTACTGAAGAAGGATCATTTCCTGGAGTGTCCATTATCACTAATCCTTTTTCAGTAACTGGTTTTCCATAATCAAATACTGCATTTACAACTGAATGTCCACCTTTATGAATACATCCTAAAGATTTTTCTTCAAGAGTTGTTATTCCACCAGCTATATTTCCTGGAGATGGATTTCCTTCTCTTACTTCTTCACCGACTAATTGAAGTGCTTTTTCATATCTGTGTACTATATCATAAATTCTTTCTTTTACTTCTTCATTTTTTGCTCTTGAAGCTAATATATGTTCTGCTCCTATAAATTCTGTTGTTTCTGATAAAATCGAAGTTGATCCTAACTCTACTAAACGATCACTTAATTCTCCAATTAATACATTAGATGCGAGACCACTAGTTGGATCTGAACCACCACATTCTGTTCCTATTATTAATTCTGAAATATCACACTCTTCTCTTTGTTGCATAGAAGCTTCTTGAGCCATTTTTCTTCCAGCACGTACTGCTCTTTCTATTGTTGTGATTGTTCCACCATTTTCTTGAATTATAAATGTTTCCATTGGTTTATTTGTTCTTTCTCTAATAGCATCTACAACTAAATCCATTTGACAATTTTCACAACCTAAAGATACTACTATGATTCCATAAACATTTGGATTTGCTGCCATTCCAGCCATTACATCCATAGTTAATTGTTGATCTCCTGCTACTTGTGAACAACCATTTTGGTTATTAAAAGTTACTGCCCCTTCAATTTGTGAAGCAATTATTCTAGTTGTATCTGAAGCACAAACACTTGCTGGTAATATAAATATTTTATTTCTGATTCCTACTTTTCCATCTGGTCTTCTATATCCTAAAAATTTCATTTTAACTTCCTCCTTAAATTTAAAGTTCTTCCCTATGACTTTCTACATTATGTACATGTACATGTTCACCCTTTTGTATATCTCTTCCAGCTATACCAATATGTTCTCCATACTTAACTACTGGCTCACCTTTTTTTATGTCTTTACTTGCTAATTTATGATAAATTTGAACATCTGTTAAAGCTTCTAAAGAAACAGTTTCATTATCTAATTTATAAGCTACCACTTCTCCTTTTTTTACTGTTTCTATTGCTACAGCTACATTATCTTTTTTATCAATTACTACAGCATTTATTTTCATCAAATTGCCTCCTTTATTTTAAAATACTTTTATTTATATTAATAATTTTTTATTTTCTAATTTTTTAATTTGCTTCTTCTTTTAATTTATCAAGTTGTGGACATCCATATTTTTTTGCCCAATAGTTTGTCATTAATGGAGCTAAGATTGCTGTTACTACTACAGCTGCTGCTACTTGAGTTGTAGCTTCTCCTACATATGGAGCCCAAGCAGGGTCTATTATTCCTACTGCTGCAGGAACTGCCACCGCATTTCCAGCTGTTGTTGCTACTGCCCATCCTGCATATCCTGGTCTTCTTCCTATTACTCTATCACAAAATACTATAAAAGCTCCACCTACAAATACAGAAATTAATCCTAGTACTACTCCTGGTACTCCACCTTTTAAAACATTACTTAAATTTATTCCAGCTCCTAAAGTAAATCCAACAAATGGTATTAAAATATCTCCAGCTGGTGCCATAAAATCTCTCATAGACTTATCTAAGTTTCCTATTATCATTCCTACAATTATAGGTATTACAGTTGCTACTAAAGCCATGAATGGAACATTTGCTAATCCTGATGCTCCTAATGCTATTAATGTTAATAGTGGTCCATCATTTAAAGCTAAAAGTGCCATTGCTGCGCAATCTGTAGTATCTCCATAAGTTTTCATCAATGCTAAATACACACTTCCATTACTATTTGTAACAGCACTTATTATTGCTAAAGTTGTTAATCCTAAAACTCCAGCAAAACCGAATATTTTTCCTACAGCTATTCCTATTGCAGCTCCTATTATAAACTTAGAAACTAATAATATTCCACCACGTTTAACAACTTTTGGCATATCAGCTAACTGCAAAGTAGTTCCCAAACAAAATAATTGAATTCCCATTGCTGTTGCTGCTCCTGCACTTGAAAATGTTGCAGTTGTAAAAGATCCTATCTTCAAAGCTTCTGGAAAAAAAGTATTCATAAAAGACCCAATTAAAAGTGGAACAATCATCATTCCTGCTGGAACTTTTCTTAAAAATTTTAATATCATATCTTCCTCCTAAACAATCTTTTCGTAATTACGTACCTGGTACTTTAATTCGTATCACTATAATCTGATAATAATATATTTTTTTTTACTTGTCAATAGTTTTTTAAAAAATATTTTTTGTATTATTTTAAAACAGTTTTATACAATAGTCAAGATTATTATTATTTAATACATTTTTTGATAAATTTCTGATATAATATAATATAGATTTTAAACAGTTATTATAATTTTTAGAGGTGGAAATTGAAAAATAAAGAACATAATCCAACATTAAGAGTTTTAAATATTTTAGAAACTCTTGCATCTAATCCTGAAGGATTAACATTAACTCAAATTGCTGAAATAATTAATTCACCAAAAAGTACGATATTACCAATAATTCATACAATGGCTAATAGAAAATTTATCTTCTTCAATGAAAAAACTTATACTTATACAATTGGAATAAGTTCATTTTGTGTAGGTTCTTCTTATACAAGTAACATGAATGCATTACAATTTATAAAATCAGAAATGGAATATGTAGTCAAAAAAACTGATGAAATATGTCAAATGGGAATATTAGATGGTGGAGAAGTACTTTATGTAGCCAAAGTTGATTCTACTAATCCTATTAGAATTTTGTCTTCAGTTGGAAAAAAACTTCCTGCTTACTGTACTGCTCTTGGAAAAGCTATGTTGTTTAATTATTCAAAAGAAGAGTTGAATAACCTATATCCTGAAGGTTTTAAAGCATATACAAAAAATACAATTACAGATTTTGATATTTTATATAAACAACTTGAAGAAATAAAACAAACAAAAGTTGCTACTGAATATGGTGAAGTAAATGAAGATTCTAGCTGTATTAGTGTGCCTTTGATTAATAATAATAAAATTATTGCGGCTATTAGTGTTAGTACACCATCTTTTAGATTAACACAAGAAAAATCGGAACAAATAATTAGTTATTTATTAAACGCTAAGAAAAAAATTGAAATATTTTTTAAAGAACATGATATTAATGATTCTCAATTAATTTTAAATAGATAATTTTTTACATAACACTTTTAAGTGTTATTTTTTTAATTATTCTTATATACGAATCTGATATGTAAATACAAAAAAAATATTGACTTTAATATATAAGTGTGATATTATTCACTTAAAGAGTATTTTATTTATATTAGGAGGTTATTATGATTTATTATATTCCACCAATTAACTTATTAGGAAAAGGATGTTTAAAAGATTTAGTTCAACCCTTAAAAAATTTAAAATGTAAAAAAGCATTTGTAGTAAGTGATAAATTTCTAACAAATAATGGAACTGTTGAGAAAGTAACAAATATTTTAAAAGAAGCTAATTTAGAATTTACAGTTTATAATGATGTAAAACCAAATCCAACTGTAACTAATGTTGAAAATGGATATAAAATTTTAGTTGAAGAAAAATGTGATATTGTTATTACAATAGGTGGAGGATCCCCTCAAGATTGTGGAAAAGCTATTGCTGTATTAGCTACTAATGGTGGAAGTATAAAAGATTATGAAGGAATTAATAAAACTTCTAATAAATCTCTTCCAATTGTTGCTATAACTACTACTGCTGGAACTTCTGCTGAAGTTACTATTAACTATGTTATTACTGATGAAGAAAGACATGTAAAAATGATTATGGTTGATACTAACTCGCTTGCAGCAATAACTGTAAACGATCCTAAATTAATGTTAGAAAAACCAGCTGCTTTAACTGCTGCTACTGGAATGGATGCTTTAACTCATGCTATTGAAGCAGTTGTAGCAAAAGGAGCTATGGATGTCACTAATTGTACTGCACTTTATGCTATTAAAGAAATTTTTGATTATCTTCCTACTGCAGTTAAAAATGGACATGATGTTAATGCAAGAGAACAAATGTGCTACTCTTGTTTCCTAAATGGAATAGCATTTAGTAATGCTGGACTTGGAAATGTTCATGCTATGGCTCATCAATTAGGTGGACTATATGATTTACCTCATGGTGTTTGTAATGCTATGTTACTTCCAATTGTTGAAGAAGAAAATGCTAAACATGTTCCTGAAAAATTTAGACCAATTGCAAAAGTTATAGGATTAGATACTGAAAATAAAACTGATAAAGAATGTGTTGATTTTGTAATTAATAAAATTAAATTATTATCTGAAGAAGTAGGAATCCCTAAATCACTTAAGGAAGTTGGAGTAGATAATCCTGATTTTGAATTATTAGCAGAAAATTCTATGAAGGATGCTTGTGCAGGAGCAAACCCTGTATTCTTCTCTAAAGAAACATTAATTGAACTTTTCAAAAAAATATCTTAATATTATAAAGAAAAAATAGCTGTTAATATAATAGCTATTTTTTCTCTTTTATAGTATTTCCTGTAATTACCAACATTTGGAGGAAAAATGTATAATATTTTACTTAAAGCTAGTTCTTTTGTTTTTATTATTTTTTTAGGTTATTTTCTCAAAAAGAAAAAATTTTTCTCTCAAGAGGATTCTAAGTTTGTTAATAAAACTGTTATTAATATAATTCTTCCTTCTGCTATTATAAGTAGTTTTGGAAGTTTTCAAAAAGATAATTCTCTTTTTATTTTAGTTTTTTTAGGTTTATTGTGTAACTTAACTTTAATATTTCTTGGTTATATTTTCTCTAGAAAAAAAGACTCGAAAATTAAAGCGCTATATATGCTAAATTTTTCTGGATATAATATTGGAGCATTTACTCTTCCGTTTATACAAAATTTTCTTGGTTCTTTTGGAGTTATAGCTATCTGTATGTTTGACGTGGGAAACTCTATTAGTTGTACAGGTGGCTCATATGCTCTAACAACAATGGCTATAAATAATTCCAATGAAAAAAATTCCTTAAAAAATATTTTTGAAAAACTTTATAAATCAGTTCCTTTTATGACATATATTTTGATGCTAATCTTAGCTATAATAGGAATTAAAATTCCTGCTCCTATAATTTCAATAACCTCTTTAATTGGTGCAGCTAATGGATTTATGGCTATGTTAATGGTTGGACTTATGTTTGAAATAAGTTTTAAATGGGACTATATTTCAAAAGCTTTTTTTATTTTAATTATAAGATATATTTTTGCTGGAATAACTGCCTTTATCTTCTATAATTTTTTACCATTTTCATTAGTTATTCGTCAAGTATTAGTTATTGCTATTTTTGCTCCTATTTCTGCTCTTTCTTCCTACTTTACTGAAAAATGTGATGGAAACTCTGGTTTATCTAGTTTTGCTTCATCACTATCTATTATCTTCAGTATTATTATTATAACATTTTTAATAATCTATCTAGAAATTTAATGAATGAGAGGATTTATAAAAATCCTCTCATTCATTATTAATTTCCTAATATTTTTAAAATTAATCTTATTTATAAATTTTTTCTAAAAACTTACCTTCCGACTCTTCATCAGATATCCCAATTATTTCACAATTAGGTAATAAATTTTGTAGTTTTTTATCTCCATTCCCCATTATTACTCCTTTTCCAACTAATTCTAACATCTCTTTATCATTCAAAGCATCACCAAACGCTATAACTTCTTCTGCACTTATTTTTTCATATTCAAGTAAGTTTTTTAAAGCTTCTCCTTTATTAACACTTTTGTCCATTAATTCTAGACAAGTAGGCTGTGAAGTAGCTATATTTAGTTCTTTATCTAATCCTAGCTCATACAATTGTTTCTCTAATTTTTCAATAACCTCCCTGTCCTTATGAATAAAAAATATTTTTTCCACCTTTTTATCCTTAAAATTCTCTAATGAACATACCTTAGGAGTAAATTTTGATTCTTTATGAAATTCAATATAATCTGGAACCATTAAATTTGTAAACCATTCTCCACCAATATAGATACTTGTTGATGTTCCTTCTTGAACTTTTAACTCTAATAACTTTTTAGTTAATTCTTTTGAAATACTTTTTCTACTAATTACTTCTCCTAATTCATTATGAACAAAAGAACCATTACCAGATATTAGATATTTTCCTGTTTCTATTTGATTAAAAAAATATCTAGCATCCTTATAATGCCTTCCTGTTGCTATAACAAATTTTATTCCCTTTTCAGAAATTTTCTTTATTATATCTATTGTGTATTGTGATAACTTATGATTAGAATTTAAAAGTGTTCCATCCAAATCAGATACTACCATTTTATATTTCATTTATTTCCTCCTAATTTTATAAAAAAGGTAACCTTTTGGTTACCTTTTAATGTTATTAATAACTATTTTTAACTTTTTCTCCTTTAATTATTTTTACTATTCTACTTGTTCCAAGTCTATTAGCTCCAAGCTCCATAAATTTTTCTGCATCCTCTAATGATGAAATACCACCAGCAGCTTTTATTTTTACATTTTCTCCTACAAATTTTTTCATTAAAGCTACATCTTCAAATGTAGCTCCTCCTGTAGAAAATCCAGTAGATGTTTTTATATATTCAGCTCCAGACTCTGTTACTACTTTACACATTTTTATTTTTTCTTCTTCAGTTAAAAGGCATGTCTCTATAATTACTTTTAATACCTTTTTACCACAAGCTTTTTTTATTTTTTTTATCTCTTCCAAAATAGATTGATAATCTCCATTTTTTACATCTCCAATATTAATAACCATATCTATTTCATCAGCACCATTTTTTATAGCATCCTCTGTTTCAAACACTTTTACAGCAGTTGTTGAATATCCATTTGGAAATCCTATTACTGTACAAATAGCTAATTTACTATCTACATATTCTTTTGCTCTTTTAACATAAGAAGCTGGTATACATGCAGATGCAACTTCATATTTAATACTATCATCAAGTATTTGTTTAATCTCTTTCCAAGTAGCTGTCTGAGTTAGAAGTGTATGATCTACAATACTTAAAATTTTATTTTTCATTCTGTTACCTCTACTTATTTACTAATTTTTTCCCAATCTGCTAAAAACTTCTGTATTCCAGCATCTGTTAGTGGGTGTTTTATCATACTTTCAATTACTTTAAATGGTAGAGTTCCTATATGTGCCCCTGCTTTAGCAATTTCTTCTACGTGGAAAGGATTTCTTATACTTGCTCCAATTATTTCTGTTGTTATTCCATGTTTATCAAATGTATCTCTTATATTTTTTATTAATTCTATTCCACTTACACCTGTATCTTCTAGCCTTCCTATAAATGGACTAACATATGTAGCTCCTGCTCTTGCTGCTAGTAATGCTTGATTTAATGTAAAAATTAAAGTTAAATTTGTTTTTATTCCTAATTCTTTAAATCTCTTGCAAGCTTTTAACCCTTCAAAAGTTGTAGGTAATTTTATAACAACATTTTTATGAATTTTTGCTAATTTTTTTCCTTCTTCTATCATCTTTTCTGCTTCCAAAGATAATACTTCAGCACTAATAGGCCCATCCACTATTTTAGTTATCTCTGTTATTATTTTTTCAAAATCTCCATTTTCTTTTGCCACAAGTGATGGATTAGTTGTTACACCTGCTATTACTCCATAACTTTCAGCTTTTCTTATTTCATCTAAATTAGCTGTATCTATAAATATTTTCATAATCTATACCTCTTTATCTTATAATAACTCTTTAGCTTTTTTTAATATTTCTTCTGCTGTTAATTTATACTCTTTTTGAAGATAATCTAAAGTTCCTACTTGCCCAAATCTATCTTCAACTCCAACTCTTCTTAAAGGTACAGGATAATTTTCAACTAAAATCTCTGCTACTGCACTTCCTAATCCTCCAATTATATTATGATTTTCGGCAGTTACAAATCCTTTTGTTTGTTTTGCATATTTTAAAATCAATTCCTTATCTATTGGTTTTATAGTAAACATATCTATCACTGTTACTTCTATTCCCTCTTCTTTAAGAATATCTGCAGCTTTTAAGGCTTCTACAACCATTATCCCACATGCAACTATAGTTAAATCTTTTCCTTCTCTTAATACTTTTCCTTTTCCAATTTTAAATTTCTCACTTTCATCATAAAGTTTATACGAACCTTTTCTTACTGCACTTAAATAATGTATTCCATAACTATCTTTTATTTGTCTTAAAATATTCTTCATCATCGTTGTATCTGAAATCGACATTACTACTGCAGTTGGTATCGTTCTCATAAGAGCTATATCTTCAAAAGAAGTATGAGTTCCACCATTATGTTGAGCATAGATTCCTGGGTCTGATCCCAATATTTTTATATTAGTTTTTGCATAAGCTCCTGATAAAAATACTTGGTCAAAATCTCTTCTAGTTGCAAATGGACTAAATGTATGAATAAAAGGTATATCTCCAACTAATGAAAGTCCACTTGCTACTCCAACCATATTGGATTCCATAATTCCACAATTTATATAGTTCTCTTTATTTGTTTTAGCTATTGAGTTCGTAGAAATTGCTTCTGCTAAATCGGCCTCTAGAACAAAAACTCTTTTGTCTTCATTGATTAATTCATCTAATGTTGAACTATATGCTTTTCTCATTTCTAATTTTTCTAATTCATATTTTGCCATTTCAATTTCCTCCTACTCAATATCTAACTTTGCTATTTCACTCTTTAATATCTCTTTCATTTCATCTGTAAATCTAATATGATGATTAGCTTTTAAATTTTCAAAATATTCTACCCCTTGTCCTTTAATAGTATCTAATACTATGCACTTAGGTCTTCCATCTGTATCCTTACTTACAGCTTTATCTATTTCCTCAACTGAAGCTCCATTTACTTTTATAGTCTCAAAACCAAAACTTTCCATTTTTTTTATAAAATCAAATGGATTACAAATTTCTTCTGTTGTTCCATCTAATTGTTTTTTATTATCGTCAATAAAAAGAGTAAAATTCTTTAATCTATTGTGTGCAGCAAACTGAATAGCTTCCCAACATTGTCCTTCATTTAGTTCCCCATCACCAACTATACAATATACTTTTCTTTCGCTATTTTTTCTTTGTAATCCTATAGCTACTCCTACAGCTGCTGATATTCCTTGACCTAAAGAACCTGTTGTCATATCTATTCCTGGAGTTAAATTTCTATCTGGATGACTTGGAAGTATAGTTCCATTATTATTTAAAGTATTTAATACTTCCAAATCAAAAAATCCTTTTAATGCTAATGTCGAATATAAAGCCGGTCCAGCATGTCCTTTAGATAAAACTAAATAATCTCTATCCTCCATTTTAGGATTTTTAGGATCTACTTTCATATTACTATATAATACTGCTAAGGTTTCTACTATTGACATAGCTCCACCCAGATGACCAAATCCTCTATGTAAAAGCATTTTTAAAGTTTCTCTTCTTATTTCTTTACAAAATTTATTCATTTTTATATATTTTTCCATAGTTTTCTCCCTTTCATTTTAAATATTAAAGGCTATTAAAAAATAGCCTTTAAATAACTTCTATTTTAATTTTCTTTTTTTTGATTTCTTGGGAAAATAAAAGCTAATAAAATAAATACTGCAAATACTACCAAAATTATATATTTATTAAAGTTTCCTGCTAATACTCCTAATAATGCTCCAACAACTCCAAAGTCAGCATCTGAGAATGTTGTATTTGCAAATCCTAACTCTCCTAATATTGGAAGTAAAACCACTGGTACAAATGTTATAAATACTCCATGTATAAATGATCCTACAGCTGCTCCCCTTCTACCTCCAGTTGCATTTGCAAATACTCCTGCTGTCGCACCACAGAAGAAATGAGGAATAACTCCTGGTATAATTAACACCCAATTTAATACTCCCAAAATAAATAATCCTACTATTCCTCCTAAAAAACTACATAAGAATCCAATTAATACTGCATTTGGTGCATATGGAAAAACAACTGGACAATCTATTGCAGGTTTTGCATTAGGCACTAAAGTTTGTGAAATTCCTGTAAATGCTGGAACAATTTCTGCTAAAATCAATCTAACTCCTTGTAATACTACAAATACTCCTGCTGCAAATGTTATTGCTTGAAGTACTGAATAAATTATGAAGTTTTGTCCATTACTTAAATTAGTTTGAACATAATCTGCCCCTGCTGCAAATGAAGTAATTAAATATAATACTAACATTGTTAAAGATATTGATATTGAACTATCTCTTAAGAAAGATAAGTTTTTAGGAAGATTCATCTCTTCAGTTGATTTTGATCCTTTTCCTACTAAAGCTCCTATCTTAGCTGCTAAAACATAACCTACTGTACCAAAATGTCCAAATGCAACATCATCAGTTCCAGTTATTTTTTTCATTGTTGGATGAGCAAGTGCTGGGAAAAATGCCATTGAAAATCCTAAAACTACTGATCCTACAAATACTAACATTGCTCCTTGGAATCCTGCAACTGCCAATATAACTGCTATCATACATGCCATATAAAATGTATGATGTCCTGTTAAAAATATATATTTTAATTTTGTAAATCTAGCAATTAAAATATTTGCTAACATACCAAAAGCCATTATTAAAGCTGTTACAGTTCCATATTTAGCTATTGCTAAAGCAACTATTGCTTCATTATTAGGAACAATACCTTGTACCTTAAACCCTACTTCAAACATTTGACCAAATGGAACCAAACCATTTGTAAGTATTCCTGCTCCTCCAGTAAGAACTATGAAACCTAGTATTGTTTTTATAGTTCCTTTTACTGTATCAGAAAAATTTTTCTTTTGACATAGTAATCCAATTAAAGAAATTAAACCTACCAATATTGCTGGTACACTTAAAATGTCCACTATTAATTTTAACATGTCTTTGCCTCCTCAAATATTTTATATTTTTATTATAAAATTCCTTTTTCTTGAAACGCTTTTACAATAGCTTCTTTGATTTCAGCTAAATTTATAATATTTGATAAAACTATCTTATTTGAAATATGAGCACTTCCTGCTATATCTCTTGACATTATAAAGAAATCTGAATCACTTTCAATAACTGAAGCTAAATCTGTATGAGTTACTTCAGCTGTTACTCCTAACTCCTTTAAAACTTTCTTTACATTCATTTCTAGCATAAAACTACTTCCTAAACCTGTTCCACATACTGCTGTTATTTTCATAATTAATTCCTCCTTGATTTTTCTTTTTTATTTTAATTTTTTATTATAAATTATTTTTTAACTCCCCAATTGTTTTTGAAGTGATTAACTTCTCAATCTTCTCTTCATCTCCTAAAATATCTGCTAACTTTTCAATGATTTCAATATGAGAACTACTATCTTTTGCTGCTAAACAAAATAACAAATACACTTTATCTGTATTTTCTGAAAATTTAACCCCTTCATTTACTTTTAATAAAGAAAGAGAACTTTCTAATACATTTTCATCAGGTCTTGCATGTGGCATAGCTACTCCTGGTATTAAAATTATATAAGGACCTAAATTTTTTATATTTTCTATCATACTTTTAACATACCCAAACTTTATTTTCCCACTATTGATTAATGGTTGTGCTCCAATCTCTATAGCTTTTTCCCATGTTTCAATTTTTTCTACAACTTGAATCTTATCTCCTAAAATATCCTTTATCCCCATATTACCCTCCTGTATTTTTTATATTTTTATTCTATAATTATTTTTTTTGTTTTACAATTATCTTTTTTGTTCAATTTACATTTTACATTTTTTGACAAAAAAAAGAAGGATACTAGCTTTAAAAACTTAGTAGCCTTCTTTATATTATTATTTTTTAAAATTTATATATTTCAAAACTTGTTTAACATTTTTAGCCTTTGAAAGATTTTCAATCAAATTATAATTAGTGATTAACTCCACCAAGTCAGCTAAAGCATTCAGATGTTCTTTATTATCCCAAGATGAAAAAGCTAATATAACTTGTACTTTTCTATTGTCTGGAAAAAGAATAGGTTTTTTCAAAATTACAAGTCCCATTCCTGTTTTTAAAACAGAATCATCTTTTTGAGCATGTGGAATAGCTATATTCTCTCCTATAACCACATATGGTCCAAATTTATTTATATTTTCTATCATTGCATCTATATATTCAACTTTTGTAATATGATTTTTTACTAAAACTTCCCCTGCTAATTTAACTGCTTCTAACCAATTTTCTACCTCTTGATTTACCAAAATATTATCTTCAGTTAGAAAATCTGAAAGTTTGTATTCATTTTCTTCTGTATCATTTATAAGTCTTTGCTCAAAATAAATATTTAATCCTTTAATAAGTTCTTCTTTATTTTCAATTTTACAATTTTGTTCAATTATTTCCATTAATTCTGATAACATATATCTTTTTCTTTGTTTTGATAGAGAATATTTATCTAAATTATTTATATCTTCTTGGGCTAAAATAGATTTAACTTTTACTACTGGTATTGAAAAACTGCTATCTATATCCACAGTACTTATAATTAAATCTACTTCTTCCTTTTGTAAAGTCTTTTCTAGAAGATGTCTTGGTATTGTTTTTACAATATTTATAGTATATATTTCTTTTAATTGCTGAACCAAAAGACTAGAAGTTCCATATCCATATCCACATACAACTAAAACTCTTTTTAAATTTTTTCTTTTATATTTATTTCTATCTATTGCTGATTTAAAATATATCGCCAAAAAAGCAACCTCGTCATTTGAAAACTCTATCCCAAGATACTTCTCAATATCTTTTAAAGAATTTTTGGTATTATAAAATATATTAGGATAACTATTTAATACCTCTACAAAAATAGAGTTTTCTAATTTTATTTTATTTTGTAATCTATAAATAGTTGGTTTAATATGATTTAAAAGTCCTTCTAATAACAATTTATCCTTAGAAATATCAACATCAATTTTTTTATTAAAGTTATCTATGAATTTTTTTACTAATATATCAATTTCTACCCAATTGCTATAATAAGATTTTTCAAAATTATATGTATGGCTTCCTAAAAAATAATCTGTAATTTGTAATATTTCATTCTCTTCTAGAAAAATATCATAAGATGATTCTAAAATTCCTTTTGCTTTTAAAATAGTATCATATTCTGCTGTTTCTTTTAAAAATTGCTTATTTGCTATTTTTTCTAAAACCTTTCCTTGCTTTATTCTAATTATTGTAATTATTAAATAAATTGCTATAATATTATAAGCTTCATCTGATATTATTTTATTTAGTAATTTTTGAATATAGTTAATAAAATTTTTAATTATATTTATATCTACATATTTAATATATTCTTCTACTATCAATTCTTTTCTAGTTTTTAATCCTACATTTGAGTAAAATATAAAATTTGAATACTTTCTTAGAAATTTTAATTGTTGTTTTCTTATGTCTATCTCTTCTCCAGATAGAATCAAACCTTCTTGTTGCGATATTTTTAATTCCAAATTATTATTTAATAACTCTTCTCTTATATCTCTTATATCATTTCTTATTGTTGTCCTACTCACATCAAGTATTTCACTAGCTTTTGTAAGATTTATTTTCTCATCAAATATACAGATAAAAGATAGATATTCTCTTCTTTCATATATATCTAAATTACTATTTTTATCCTCTATTTCATCATTTTCTAAAAAATTTTTATAATCCTCTAAATATATATTTCCTCCAAATTTTCTTTTTAGTGGTTTCAATTTATTTGAAATAAAGTAGTCATCTATTTTATCAAGCTCATATCTTATACTTCTTTCAGATATATTAAGAAGTTTTGCTAATTCTTTTATTGTTCCTTCACCATTATTTTTACATAAACTCTTTATAATATTATTCCCTCTTGAACTTAACAAACTTTTCACCCCTTTCATATATATTTTATAGTATATATTATTATTAGTTTTAAAAAAACTAACATTTTTTGTAATTTTTATTTTACAATTTTTTCTATTATTAAATAAAATTATCAATATCTTTCAAAATTAAAAAGAGGAGCGTATTATATAAAAAGCTCCTCTCTTTTCTCTTACAGTAATCCCTGTCCATATTGATAATATAGATATCCTGTTATTAGTAAAACAAACCCTACTTTTAATAGAAGATTTAAGCTTTTATATAAAATAAAGCATAAAACTATTATTATCAATATAGCTATTATTGTTGTACTTGACAAAATCTATCCCTTCCTTTAAAACTTTACCTTTGGTGCCTCTCTAACTTCACTTTCTACCTTAAACAATGGCTCCTCTTTAAAATTAAACATCCCTGCAAAAATATTTCCAGGTATCATTCTGATAGCCTGATTATAAGCAGTTACAGTGTCATTATAAAATTGACGAGCAAACCCTATTTTATTTTCTATATCTTTTAATTGATTTTGTAAATCTAAAAAATTTGTATTAGCTTTCAACTCTGGATAACTTTCTGATACCATCATAAGTCTACTCAATACACTTCCTAACTCTCCACTTGCTTTTATTTTTTCATCAACTGTTCCAGCAGTAGTATAATGAGTTCTAGCAGCTACTACTCTTTCTAAAGTTTCCTTTTCATGAGTTGCATATCCCTTTACAACCTCTACAAGATTAGGTATCAAATCAAATCTTTTTTGAAGTTGTACATCTATTTGACTCCAAGAATTTTTTACTCTCTCTTGTAATTTTACAAATTTGTTTTGATATCCTATTCCTATTAAAACTAATAAAATAACTAATCCCAAAATTACTAATAATACTATCATTTTTTCCTCCTACCTACAACTTTTTAGAAAGCTCCTCCACCACTACGGCCTCCACCGCCACCAGATGAACCTCCGCTAAATCCTCCTCCTCTTCCTCTTGCTGAAGAACGAGAAGATCTAGCTACACTTTCCATAGCTCTTTGAGCTACAAAGCTTGTATTTCTTTCCATACTTCTAAAAGCATGACTATATAGATACATATTCATAAAAGAATTATTTCTATAACCTCTTCCACCTATAATAGTAGATTCTTCTCCTTTTTTAGACATAATTTTACTATATCCTTTTGCTACTTTTTCAGCTACTCCAAGGGCAACAGCATAGACAAAATAGTGCTCCCATAACTCAATAGAAGCTAACTTTGCCTCTTCTAAGTTACTGTAATCTACTAAAAACTTTTTAAAAGCTTCCCATCTTGAAATAGCTTTCTCTTTTTCTAAACTAGCTCTTTTTCTAGAAAAAGTATATGGCAGTAATATAAATCCTAATAAAATCATTAATATAAAGAGTTCACTTTGAAAATATACTACTAACATTCCTCCACCTATAAAATAAGCTATCCCTGTAAATATTCCTAAAGATGTAGAAAATTTATCTCTCTTATCCATCTTTAGATTTTTCTCTAGCATATCTGAGTAGACAATAGTTCTCCATCTCTCATAGTTTCTATTGAACTCCTTTGCTCCACCTCTTCCTTTTATTGAAGCTTCTACACTTTCTAAAACTATTTTCTCTCCATCTCCTAGTTCTCTAATATACCAATTCAATATAAACTTTTCCTCTTCACTTAAGGGTTTACCACTCTCTTGTAATATCAATGTAGTTGTTTTTTCTCCCTCTTCTAGTTTTAAATGTCCCTTTCTTACTAAGTCCAATAACATAGCAAAAAGCTCTCTACCACTTGGATATAGATTTCTAGATACCAAAGTTCCTGCTATTGACGGAGAATAATCATCTGGTAACTCTCTAAAATACTCTCCATACTCATTTTCCACTTTATATCTCTTGCTATTTTTTAGATAGATAAATACTACTAAGAATAGCCACCAAGCCACAGCTAGAACTAAAACTACTCTCCCTAGATAAAAACCTATAATAGCTCTTTTTCTAGCATCATTAGCCTCTTTAGCCAATTTTCCTTCCATATCCAATATCTCTTTTAAAGCACTTTTATTTTTCATAAGAAGTGGATTAAAACTTGTTAAAATATTTTTAGGAAAAAGTAGATTTACCTCTAAAAACTCCCCTGGACGATAATCATTTAATGTATATCTTACACTTTTTCCATCTAATATCTCTATATTTCCAGTGAGAGGTCCATGCCCAAAGGCATATATATCATCTTTTTTTACATTTTCAGGAAGATTTACAGTTACACTTATATTTCCTATTGAGTTTTGCCAATCTTTTCCTACCATTTTTCTATTGAGTTGAGCAATATCTCTATATACAGTAACTCCTCTTGTCAAATTATATCTAAAAATAAACTCTTTTCTTTCATTTTGACTAGGTGCATAAAGCTTTATCTTATACAAGCCATCATCTACACTTACAGTAAAATTTCCTTCACTTGGAGCTGTATTATTTCTAGCTTGCTTAAATTCTCCATCATCTTCATAAAATATTTGTAAATCAGTGAATTTTCCATATCCCAAAGCATCTATGTTGTATAAAATTCCATTTATTTTCCCTATATCATAGATAACTCTTTCCTCTACTTCTAGGCTTCCATCTCTTTCAATATTAGCCACTATATCTAATCTCTCTATCTCATAAACTGTACGACCAAATATAGTAGTAAAGAGTAGTAATGATAACACTAAAATTTTCTTAACCATATCCCCCACCTCACTAAATATTATATATTTTGCTGTATTTATCTCTTAAATACTCTATATAGTATTTAGGATTTAAATCCTCTCCTGTTACCTCTTTTATTATCTCTGGAGTCTCTTTTAATTTTCCATATTTATGAATTTTTTCTCCTAGCCACTCTCTTATCTTATACATCTCTCCACCCTCTAAAATCTCATCTACATTTAGCTCTTTTTTCATAGTATTATATATTTGAGCTGAGTAAGCACTACCCAAAGCATAAGATGGAAAATATCCTACAAGTCCAGCTGACCAGTGTACATCTTGCATAACTCCTTCACTATCTGTAGATGGTACTACTCCTAAGTACTCCTCCATCTTCTCCTTCCAAACTTTTGGTAAATCCTCTACATCTATACTTCCATCTATTATGCCTTTTTCTATCTCATATCTTACCATAATGTGTAGTGAATAAGTTAACTCATCTGCATCAACTCTAATAAGTGATGGTTCAACTAAATTTATCTCTCTATAAAAATCTTCAAGGGATATATCTTTTAAGAAAGTAAACTCCTCTTTTGTTTTTTCATAAAGTCCCTTCCAAAAATGTAAATCTCTACCTATAATATTCTCATAAAATCTTGATTGAGATTCATGTATTCCCATAGAACCACCACTTCCTAAGATAGTTCCCTGCAAGTTATCTCCTATCTGTTGTTCATATATTCCATGTCCTGTCTCATGTATTGTACTAAATACTGCTGACATAGGATTATCCTCTATATATTTAGTAGTAAGCCTTACATCATTTTTGGTAATATTCATAGTAAATGGATGTTCACTCTCTGCTCCTACTCCTCTATCAAAATCAAATCCCAAATACTTTCCTATAAATCTATTAAATTTTTTCTGTTTCTCTATTTCTACTTTTTGAAGAAGTTTTTTCTCTGGATTTCCTACCTCTTTTATTTTTTTAAGAAGTGGTACTATCTCCCCTTTTAATAATGAGAAAAATTCATCTAATTTTTTACTTGTCATTCCTTTCTCATAATCTTGTAAAATTACGTCATAGATATTTTTTTCACCTTTTCTATGATAATTAGCAAATTTTATAGTATATTCAAAAATCTTAGCTAAATTTCCTTTATATTTATTGTAATTATTTTCTGCCTTTGCCTCTTCCCAAACACCTTGAGTTCTAGCTACTAATTCTGAATACTCTTGGTACTCTTGAGGAGGTATCTTTTTCATCTTCTCAATATCCTCTTTTAACTCCTCTATCTCTTTTCTCTCCACCTCATTTAATTTTTCAATATTATTTCCTAAGTACTCTACACAATCTTCAAACTCCTGTGAAGTTGTTAGATTATACTCTTTCATACTCAAATATCCTACTATCTCAGCTATATAATCCTTTCCTTTTTTGGGAGTAGTAGTCTCTAAATCCCATTGTAATACCTCTAATGCTCCCTCTATCATTTTCTTCTCTTTTATCTTTTCTCTAAATTCCTGTAACTTTTTCTCCATATCTCTACTCCTTAAATCTATCTTCTCTTATTTCTCAATCTAAAATCTCTTGGATTTTCTGGATTTATATCTTTCCAAATTCCTTTTTTCTCTTTTCTAGCTTCCTCATAAGCTCTTCTATACTCTTTTTCCTTTTTAGCATGATACTCATAAAACCATACATTTCCACTTCTTAGCATCTCTAAGTTTATCTCTTTATTCTTATAGTAAACCCTCGCTATCTTTCTTTTATACTTATCTTCATATAATACTTTTAATTCTACTTTTTTCCCAAGAATCAGATTTTCAAGATACTCCTTCGACTCTTTACCATGCTTTTGCTTAAGTTCTGGAGCATCTACACCATACATTCTAACTCTTATTTTTTTCCCATTATATTTTGCTACAAAGCTATCTCCATCAGATACCTTTTCTACATAGACATCTAAAGCATAGGAAAATATTGAAAGAATTAAGCTCAATATTATTGTAAAAATTTTCTTCATTCTTCTCTCCTAATCCTTATTCAAATTAATATCCATCTTAGGATTTTTTATACTAATATCCATTTGTGGAAATGGAATCTCTACATTTACATTATCTAAAGCTTTCTTTATTCCATTCATTGTCTCTTTATATACTGTCCAATAATTCTCATTTGATGTCCAACCTTTTAAAGCTATATTTATTGAACTATCTCCATATGAATCTACATGGGAATATACTGCTGGCTCCTTTAGTACCAAAGGATTTTCTCTTAATAAATCTTCTAATGCTTTTCTAGCTACATCTATATCAGCATCATAAGCTATACCTATTATAAATTTTAATCTTCTAATTGGTGTCTTAGTATAGTTTATTACTTTATTAGAGATTATCATTCCATTAGGTATCATTACCAAATCATTGTTATGAGTCTTTATTGTTGTTGAAAATATATCTATATCATCTATATATCCCATCTCATCACTTATATTTACTTCATCTCCTACTTTATAAGTTTTAAATAATAGAATGATTATCCCTCCTGCAAAGTTAGAAAGGTTATCCTTTAGTGCTAAACCTACACCTATTCCTAAAGTTCCAAAGAAAGCAAGTAAACTACTCTCCTTTACCCCCATTATAAGTAAACATATAGTTATTAAAAGAGCATGTACCCCTACATTTAGTATTGATTTGATAAAACTCTTTAAAGATTTATCTACTACTAAATCATCTTTCTTTTTTATGTTAAATAGTGGTGTCAATTTTTTTAATACCTTTATAGCTACATAATATATAAAGATACAAAATACCAATTTTAAAATAAAAAATATTAATTCTACAGTAAAATTAACTAAGATTTTTTTATCTGCTAATTTTGAAAATACCTCATTTATAAATTTATTCATAACTCTCCTCTCCCTTTTTCTTTATATTATAACACATTTAAAGAAAGAAAAATAAAAAAATGCTGATAAAAGATTTTACTCTCTTATCAACATTTTTCTTCTATTTTAATTCTGGCCAATACTCTTTATTTGCTTCTAATAAATCATCTAGTATAGCTTTAGCTACTGTTGCACTTGGAACAGTTTTAGAAAGCATTAAAGCTTGCCATAATTTATGATATGACTTTTCAATCCATGCTTGTACAACTAATTTTTCAACAGAAACTTGTTGTTCCATCAATCCTTTTTGGAATTGTGGTATCTCTCCTACTAACAATGGTTCTGGTCCATTACTTCCAACAAGGCATGGTATCTCTACCATAGCAGTTGGATCAAAATTTTTAATAGCTCCATTATTTTCTACTATTAATAACATTCTTTCTTTTGTATTAAATGCAATAGCTGTAGCCAAATCTACTATAAATATAGAATGATTGTCAGTTGTTAAAGTTGTTCCTTCAGAACTTCCTTTTTCAGCTATTCTTCTACACTCTGTAAATACATGTTTCTCTCTTCCATCCATAACCTCATTAGCTCTTGTATAATTAGGATCTGAATGTTCTACTACATAATCTTGAAATAAATAATATTTCAAATAAGTATTTGGTAAAGTTGTAGGATCTGTTGCTAAAATATCCTTTGCTTTTTTATGAGTTTCTATCCAGCTAGGATCCATATGTTGATGATCCACTACCTCAGGAGGTAAATATCCATGTTCCCCTACATACGCTTTTAATCTTGGCATTAAATCATTTCCTTCTTTATCTCTAACATCTGTCCACCATCCAAAATGATTTAATCCATAATATTTTACAATCATATCTTTTCTTGATTTTAATCCTAAAATCTTAGCCATACGTGTCTCTGTTCCTATTGGCATATCACATATATTTAAAATCTTTGAATTTGGTCTTAAAATTCTTGTCGCTTCTGCCACAATAGCAGCTGGATTTGAATAATTTAAAAGCCATGCATTTGGAGAATATTTTTCCATATAGTCTATTAGTTCTAAAACTCCACCTATTGATCTCATTCCATAAGCAATTCCACCAGGCCCACAAGTTTCTTGTCCAACTACTCCATGCTTTAAAGGAATTTTTTCATCTAATTCTCTCATTTTATATTTCCCTACTCTTATATGTGCCATTACAAAATCTATATCTGTAAAAGCTTCTTCTGGATCTGTTGTGTATAAAAACTCTATCTCTGGAGCTTTCTCTTTTATTAAAACTTTACAAGCTTCTCCTATTGGTTCTTGTCTTTCACCATCATTATCATAAAACTTTATTTTTCTAAGAGGGAATCTCTCAAGCTGTTCTAATAACATTAAAACTATTCCTGGAGTAAATGTGCTTCCTCCACCTGCTATTAATACTGAAAATTTCTTATTCATTCTATCCTCCATTTTAATTATTTAAATAATCATCTATTTTATTTCTTATACTTCTGACTTTTATTCCATATACAACTTGTAAATTTTCATTATCTATTTTTATTATTTTATTAGGTTCTGTTCTATTTAAAATTTCTTCATTTATATTATTTGTTGATTTTAAAGTTACTCTCAATCTTGTATAACAATTTTCAATTTTAACAATATTTTCTTTTCCTCCTAATCCTTCTACAATTGTAACCGCTATATTTTCTGTTTTTGCTTCTTTTTCTTTCTTTTCTTTATAATCAGCTTTACTATATAATTTTACTTCTTTTTCATCTTCTCTTCCAGGTGTTTTTAAATTTAATTTTGTAATTAAAAATCTAAAAACAAAATAATATACTACAGCTTGCCCTATTCCTATAACAAATACCATAGGCCAACTTGTTCTATCTATTCCTACTGGAATATTCATTAGTAAAAAATCTATAACTCCATTAGGAATAATTGTTCTTATATCTAAAATAGAAAACACTACCATTCCTAAACCAGCAATTACTGCATGTGCTACAAATAATATCGGTGCTGTAAATAAGAAAGAAAATTCTATTGGCTCTGTTACACCAGCTATAATTGATGCTCCCATAGCTGATAATAATATTGCTTTTGTTTTTATTTTATTTTCAGGTTTTGCTGTTTGATACATAGCAAATACTGCTCCCCATAATCCGAATATTTTAGTAATTCCTCTAGCATCCCATACTACACTTTTCGTTAATCTTGTTACACTATCTATATTTGATAATTGAGCATTATATATATTTCTTGCTCCTTCAAATAACACTGAAACTTTTTCTCCATTTTGTATAACCTCAACCATTTCACTACCACCAAAATTAGTATATAAAAACGTTGGATAAATTAAATGATGTAATCCTGTTGGAATTAATATTCTATCTAAAAATCCATATGTAAAAATTCCAAATACTCCTGTACTTTCTATAAAAATTGATAAAGTATTTATTCCGTGTTGAACGATTGGCCATATATGAGTAGAAATTATAGCTAATAAAATCATTGTAAACGATAAAACTATAAATACTAACCTAGAACCTCCATAAATTTGTAATGCTCCTTTTAATTCTACATCAATAAATTTATTATGAACATAAGCTACTATCAATCCTAAAGCAATTCCTAAAAAAATTCCCATATCTATGATCTGAATTCCCATCATTATAGTATGTCCGCTTCCTCTTAATTCACTTAGTGGTAAGATTAAATTCTGTATTCCCATATACACATTCATACTATGAATAAATACAAAATACGATAACATTGCTACTAATGCAGCATAATGTTTTTCTTTTTTAGCCATTCCTATAGCTATTCCCACTGTAAATAAAATTCCTAAGTAAGTTCCTATAATTGGTATTAAAGATTGCCCTAATATTTTTCCAAAATTTATAAATACCCCATTATTTAAAAAAGGTATCAAATTATAAACCCTTGAGTTCGTAAAAATACTTGCAAAAGCAAATAAAATTCCTACTATTGGTAATATTAATACAGGAACAAATATTCCCTTAGCAAATGTTTGTAAATTTTTCAAAACTTTTTCTTTCATCTGTACTAATCCTCTCCCTTTTATTTTTTTTAAAAACTTATTGATTTTTTCTTGTAACTATTGTATCATGTAAAAAACATTCATGTAAATAGATAGTTCTTTTAATTTTATGTAATTTTTTTACAAAGGAGATTGTATAATGAATAAAAAAAGTAAATTATTTTTATTAGATCAACTTTTACCTAGTTTTAGTCCTGCTGAACAAAAAATAGCCCTCTTTATTTTAGAAAATACTTTTGCAGTAATTGATATGACTATTGAAGACATGTCAGAAAAAATAGGAACTTCTGTTGCTTCAATTTCAAGATTTACTAAAAAAATAGGATTTGAAAATTTTTATCTATTAAAATTAGGAATAGCAAAAGAGTTTGTAAATTCTTCAAACAAAACTATTTCTTTAAATGTAAATAAAAACTCTAATGCTACTGATATTTATACAAATGTTGCTAAAACAAACTCTGCTATATTGGAAGAAAGTATTGAATATTTTAATACAGATAAAATGGAAGAAATTTCAGAAATAATATTAAATGCTAATCATATATATCTCTTTGCTATGGGAGCTTCTGGCATCTTAGCTAAAGAATCTTGGTATAAATTTATAAGACTTGGATTAAAATGCTCTATGATTGAAGATTTTCATTCTCAGCTTTTACAAGCATCTATCCTTGATGATACAGATGTAGCACTTATTTTTTCTCATTCTGGTATCAACAAAGATGTTCTTACTCTACTTGAGATTATTAATGAAACTCCAGCTTATTCTATTGGAATTACTAATTATGCTAGAACCCCTTTTTCTCAATCAGTGGACATATGTTTATTTTTTTCTGAAAACTCCACTCCTATGGATAAAGTTGGTTTTTCTTCTAGAATACCACAATTAATAATAATTGAAAGTTTATATAGAATTTTAAGTTTAAAATTAGGAAAAAAGAGTAAAATTTGCCAAGAACGATATAAACAAATTTTCAAAAAAAGAAGTATATAGTTTAAAGAAGAACTAATTTTAAAAATTAGTTCTTCTTTAAACTATTTTATCTCTATATATCCACCTTTCATTGGTGAAACTGCAAATCTTGTATAAATTCCTAGTGGTCCTTTTGTATATTTAGGAACTGGTTTTATCCATCTAGATTTTCTTTCTTTTAATATTTTATCTATTTCTTCTGGAGTTTTTTCCTCTCCTTTTACTCCTATTATTTCTAATTTTCTTTCAGCTACATTAATTCTAATTAAATCTTCATTTTCTATTAATGCAATAGGTCCTCCTTCACTAGCTTCTGGAGAAACATGTCCTATAGCTGGTCCACGAGTAGCACCTGAGAATCTACCATCTGTTATTAAAGCTGTTGATGCAGATATTCTTGAGTCTGAAGCAATTGCTTCTGTTGTATAAAACATCTCTGGCATTCCACTTCCCTTTGGTCCTTCATATCTTATTATAATTGCATCTCCTGGTTGAATTACTCCAGTAAGCACTGCTTTAATAGCTTCCTCTTCACTATCAAATGGTCTTGCTTTCAATACTGCATCTTGCATCTCTTTTGGCACAGCAGAATGTTTTATTACTGCTCCTTCTGGTGCTAGATTTCCTTTTAATATAGCTAGAGCTCCTTGCTTTTGTATTGGATTTGTAGTAGTTTTTATTATATCTTCCTTCTTTACATTACGCTTTTCTAATTCAGTATAACATCTTTCATAATATCCATTTTTCTTTAATTCTTCTAAATTTTCTCCTAATGTTTTTCCCGTTACAGTCATTACATCAAGATGTAAAAATTCTTTTATTTCTTCCATTATTGCTGGTACTCCTCCTGCATAATAGAAGTACTCTCCTGGATAAAATCCACTAGGTCTTATATTTAAAATATATGGAATTTCTCTATGTATCTTATCAAATTTCTCTGCATCTAATTCTATTCCAATCTCATGAGCTATTGCTGGAATATGTAATAAAGAATTTGATGAACCTGCTATTGCAGCATGAACCATTATAGCATTTTCAAATGCTTTTTCTGTAAGTATATCAGATGGACGAATTCCCTCTTTTGCTAATTCTAAAGCTCTTACTCCTACTTCATAAGCTTTTGTCATCAAATCTGGAGAGATAGCTGGTAATAATGCTGTTCCAGGAAGAGCTAATCCCAATGCCTCTGCCATAACTTGCATTGTTGAAGCTGTCCCCATAAAAGAACATGCTCCACATGATGGACATGCATTTTCTTTTGCATAACAAAACTCCTCTTTTGTAATTTCCCCTCTCTCAAATCTAGCACTATAAGTACCTAATTGCTCCAATGTTAACATATTAGGTCCCGCTGCCATTATTCCTCCTGTAAAAACTATTGATGGAATATTTAATCTTGCTGCTGCCATAAGATTAGCTGGCATTCCTTTATCACAGCTTGCTACAAAAACTCCTGCATCAAAAGGTGTAGCACCTGCTTGTATCTCTATCATATCAGCTATAAACTCTCTTGAAGCTAAAGAATAGTTCATTCCATCATGACCTTGAGCTTGTCCATCACAAATATCAGTTGTAAAATATTTTGCTCCCTTTCCTCCATTTTCATTTATTCCTCTTTCTATCTCTTTTACAAAATCTAAAAGATGAGCACTTCCAGGATGACTATCTCCATATGTACTTTCAATCATTATTTGTGGTTTTTCTAAATCTTTTACTTTCCATCCCATTCCTATTCTAAGTGGGTCTACTTCTGGTGCTACTTTTCTTAACTCTTGACTTTTTAACATTTTTCCTCCCTTAAAAATTAAACTTTACTCAAACTTGTCCTACATGTTGTTTTTGTTCATAGATTTATGATAATATAAAAATAAAAAAAAGTCAATAATTTCGTTTTTAAATTATCAACTTTTTTTTAAAAAAAATATTTTTAACTATTTTAGAACACTTTTATCTTTCTAAACCATTTTTAACTTGTAGAACATCTTTAATTGTTCTCATTATATGTTTTCTCATAAACATATATGCCATATCTTCATCTTTTTCAAATATAGCCTCTAAAATCAATGTATGTTCTTTTATTCCACTGTCTGAACCTAAAATTAAATTTAATTTTTTTTGATGTCCTATCATTATATTAGACAATATGTCACTAATCTTTATTATTATAGTATTTTTTGTTCCTTTAGCTATTAAATTATGAAACATAGCATCATAATAAGAAAACTTATCTCTATTATCTTTGTTACTTATCATTTCGTCATAAAGTTTTTTTAATTCAAGATAATCTTTTTCATCTGCATTTCTTATAAATAATTTTATATTTTCTGGCTCAAAAGTTTTTCTAAATTCTAAAATATCTAAATAATCATCCTTATTAATTATTGTATTAATTAACATATTATTAAACTCTAAATCTATAAGCTTAGATTGTACGAAAGTCCCCTTTCCTTTTTTCTTAACAAGTACTTTCATCCCCACAAGTTTTTCAATAGCTTCTCTTACTGCATTTCTTCCCACTTCTAGCTCTTTTGCTAATTGTATCTCTGGAGTAATCTGTTCTCCATCTTTCCATTCTCCAGACATAATCTTTTCTTTTAAATATTCAAAAACTTTTTCACTATTTCTACTACTCATTTTTTCTCTCCAAAACATATTAAAAATATAAAATGAGGCTGTGTATACTACACATTTTTATCATAGTATATCAACAGCCCCCTTATAGATTTTTATTTAATTATTTTTTTATAAACTTCTATATACTTATCAGCTGAGATATCCCAACTATTATCTCTAGCCTTAGCATTTTTTATAATATTATCCCATTGCTTTTTATCTTTATAGATAGATATAGCATAAGAAAGTATCTTCAATAATACCTCTCCATTAGGTTCTTGGAAACCAAATCCATCTCCTTCACCAGTAACCTCATTGTATGGAGTAACAGTATCTTTTAGTCCTCCTGTTTCTCTAACTAGAGGTATTGTTCCATATCTCATAGCTATCATTTGAGAAAGTCCACAAGGCTCAAATAGTGATGGCATTAGGAATATATCAGCACCTTCATATACATCTATTGATAGTGGTTGGTTAAATCCTATATAAGCACAAACTTTTTTAGGATATTGACTCTCTTTCCATCTAAAGAAGTTTTCATAGTGAGCTTCTCCACTTCCAAGTAAAACAAATTGAATTCCTAAATTCATCATTCTATCAAAAGTTTGAGTTAACATATCAATACCTTTTTGTCTATCAAGTCTTGATATTATTGCTACTAATGGTACATCTGGGTCCACTTCTAATCCTAACTCTTTTTGTAGTTTAGCTTTCATCTCTTTTTTAGGTTTGTTACTTAGCTTAAATACATTTCCATCTATTCCATTTACTATTCCAGCTAGTTTGTAATCAAATTTTCTAAATAGTCCATCTATTCCTTCCCCATACTCTGGAGTTTTTATCTCTTGAGCATAAGTTTCACTAACTGTTGTTATATAGTCAGAGTAAACTACTCCACCTTTTAAGAAAGATATCATATCATAATATTTAAGTCCATCTTCTTGGTAATATTTATTTCTATCTATCTCTAGTGTTTCCTCAATCTCTTGATTAGGGAAAAATCCTTGGAATCTTAAGTTATGGATAGTGAAGACTGTTTTTATATTAGTAAGTCCTCTTTCTAATAGATATATTGGAGTAAGAGCTGTATGCCAATCATTACAATGGATAATATCTGGAGTAAATCCTGTAATATCAAAAGTCTCTACTACTGCTTTAGTGAAAAAAGTAAATCTTTCACAATCATCTAGCTCTCCATATATTTTAGCTCTTGTAAAGTATTGCATATTATCTACAAAATAATAAGTAACTCCTTCAAGTTCATAACTCTCTATTCCTACATAAGCATCATAGTGTGATGCCCATATTTTTTTATGTCCTAGATGCTTCATATTATATCTATACTTTTCAGGAATTTGCCCATACTTTGGAAGTATAACTCTAGCATCTATTCCTTTTTCTTTTAGAGCCTTTGGTAGTGAGTATGCTACATCCCCTAGACCACCTGTTTTTATAAATGGCCAAGCTTCTCCAGTAGCAAAAAGTACTTTCATATTTTTCCTCCTTATTCTTTATTAGCTCCTTCTAAATAAGCTAATAGATTTTTATAGTGCTTATCATCCCATTTAATACTTTTTTCAATTACTAATGGATAGTTTCTAGAAGCACTTAGTTTCTCATTAGATTTTATCACATTATTTTTATCTACAATTATATTTTTAAGTACAGCCCCAGATTTTACAACTGAATCTTGTAATAGGATACAATCCTCTACTATTGCTCCAGCTTCTACTACTGCTCCTCTAGCTAGTATAGAGTTTCTTACTGTACCACTTAAGATACATCCATTTGCTACAAGGCTGTTATTTACCTCTGCTCCCTCTCTAAATAATGATGGTGGAGTATCTTTTGTTTTAGTATAGATACTTCTTTCAGGATTGAAAAGGTCTTCTCTAACCTCTTTTTTCAATAGATCCATATTGAAATCAAAGTATTCTTTAGTAGAGTTTATACAAGCTAAATATCCTTTAAACTCATATCCATTTATACTAACTCTCCCCATATTTCTAGTTACTAAATCTCTAACTGTATAATAAACTCCCTCTTGGATTCCATCACAAATCATTTTAATTAAAAGCTCTTTACTCATTACAAAAGCTTCTAGAGAAATATTCTCATCTTTTTTAAAGAAAAGGTTTTGTCCACTTCCTAAAATCTCTCCATTTTCTCCTACTTTTACACTGTCACAATTGTCAAATCTCTCATTAGCATTGTGAACATTTTTATATACTAAAGTTATATCTTTTCCACTAGCTTCATGTTTTTTCACAACATCTTTTACATCTAAGTTGCATACCATATGAGAACTTAATACTACTACGTTCTCTTGCTTACTACGGAAAAAATATTCCATATTTTTCTTAACTCTTTTTATGTTAGTAGTATAAGCAGAGTCTGCCATTTGTTTGAACATAAATATTCCATCTTTTTTTCTATCTAAATCCCACTCTGCTCCTCTTCCGATGTGGTCAGTTAATGAGTTTAAATCTTCATTTCCTGCAAAAATTCCTACGTTTCTTATTCCAGCATTTACTAAATTTGAAAGTGAAAAGTCAATTATTCTATATGTTCCACCAGCTGGTACAGAAGCAAGTGGTCTCATCTTAGTAAGTGCTCTGATATTATCTAATGTTTCATCTAAAAATATTATAGCCATATAATTGTTAAGCATATTTCCTCCCCTTGTAAAACCCTATTTTACAGCATTACTCTTTACTATTTCGCCTTTTCCTATTACAACAATCTCTTTATTATCTCCAATTACTGTATTTTTCTCTACAAATACATTTTCAGCTAGAATAGCCTTATTTACAATTACATTTTCTTCAATTGTTGTATCAGACATTATTACTGAATTAAAAACTTTACTATTTTTTCCAATTTTTACACCAGGGAAAATAACTGAGTTTTTAACTTCTCCCTCTATTTCACAACCTTTTTCTACAAGAGAGTTTATTACTTTAGCATCATCACTTACATATAGTGGTGGATATACCCCTTGACGTGTGTTAATTTTCCAATTTTTATCAAATAAATTTAATTCGTTATCCTCTTTTAATAAGTCCATATGAGCTTCCCAGAAACTTTCAATTGTTCCAACGTCTTTCCAATATCCTTCAAATGGATAAGCAAATAACTTCATATTATCTTTTAATAGATTTGGAATAATATTTTTACCAAAGTCATTACTTGAGTTAGGATCTTTTTCATCTTCTATTAGATATTTTTTTAATACACTCCATTTAAATATATATATTCCCATAGAAGCTAAAGTACTTTTTGGCTCTTTTGGTTTTTCTTCAAATTCATAGATTGAAAAATCCTCGTTAGTATTCATTATACCAAAACTTGGTGCATCTTTTAAAGGAACGTTAAATACTCCTATAGTAGCATCTGCATTTTTTTCTACATGGAATTTTAACATCTTGTCATAGTCCATTTTATAGATATGGTCTCCTGATAAGATAAGTACATGTTCTGGTTCATATTTATCAACAAAAGCTATATTTTGATAGATAGCATTAGCTGTTCCTTTATACCATCCACCTTCATCATTTTTCTTAGTATGAGGTTGTAATACTGTAACTCCACCATTCATTCTATCTAGGTCCCAAGGTGAACCATTTCCAATATGCTCATTTAATACATGTGGCTCATATTGAGTAAGTACTCCTACAGTATCTATACCAGAGTTTGAACAGTTACTCAATGTAAAATCTATTATTCTGTATTTTCCACCAAATGAAACAGCTGGTTTTGCTATTTTTTCTGTAAGTTTTTTAAGACGGCTTCCTTGTCCCCCAGCTAGTAACATAGCTATTATATATTTTTTCTTCATACCTATCCTCCCAATGTTTATTTTATACCTCTTCTTTTTTAGTTTTAATTACTCTTTTTTTAGTTATTTTTTCTTTTTTCTCTTCTTTAACTTCCTCCTCCGTCTTTATTTTTTTCTCTTCAGCTTTTAGAAAAATAACAGAGTTTCCACAAATATCTACTTCAATATGTTGAGGTCTGCCATTCCATTCCTCAGCTATTGCCTTATATCTCTTTCTCTTACTAAAGTTTGTCCCCCCATATTTTTCATCATCACTGTTTAGAACTACTCTATATATTTTATCCTCTGGCACACCTATTTTATATCCTATTTTGCTCTCCCCAGAGAAATTAAATATCCCTATAATTTTTTCACTATTATCTTTAGTTTTTCTTAAAAATGTGATTGTATTCCCATTATGATTTTCATGTTCTATCCATTCAAAAGTATCCCAACTATCTTCCCAAAGAGCTTTTTCTTTTAAATACATTTTATTTAAAGCTCTACAGTAATCTTGCACCTTTTTATTTTCTTCTCTATCTAAAAGTTGCCACTCTAACTGCTCATAAAATCTCCATTCCAATCCTTGAGCAAAATCATTTCCCATGAAGTTCAATTTTTTTCCTGGATGTAGCATTTGATATGAGTATAGAGCTCTTACATTAGCTAGTTGTGCTCCAAAAAATCCTGGCATCTTATTTACAATAGATTTTTTCCCATGTACTACCTCATCATGTGATAATGGCAAAACATAGTTTTCTGAAAAAGCATACATAAATGAGAATGTAAGTTTTCCATGATGATCTTTTCTATATAACGGATCCTCTTCAAAATATTTTAAGGTATCATTCATCCAACCCATATTCCATTTGTTATCAAATCCAAGCCCTCCATCAACTGCATGTTTTGTTACATTTGGCCAAGCTGTTGAATCTTCAGCCATAACTACACAATTAGGAAAATCATCATGTATAGCACTGTTAAATTTTTTGAAAAAATCTACAGCTCCTAAGTTTTCTTTTCCACCATAACGATTTGTAAGTTCATCTACATTAGGAAGGTATAACATATTTGCTACAGCATCTATTCTTACGCCATCTATATGAAACTCTTTAAACCAAAAATTTACATTAGATATTAAAAAGCTTTGAACTTCATATCTAGTTAAATCAAAATTACAAGTTCCCCATTCTCTATTTTCACCAATTCTCTCATCTGCATATTCATAAGTAGCTGTTCCATCAAATCTATACAATCCATGAGCATCTTTACAAAAATGTCCTGGCACCCAATCTAAGATTACCCCTATATTATGTCTATGCATATAGTTAACAAAGTACATAAAATCTTCAGGTAAACCATATCTACTAGTTACAGAATAATATCCTGTACCTTGATATCCCCAAGAAGCATCTAATGGGTACTCATTTATTGGCATTACTTCTATATGAGTATAGTTCATATCCTTTACATATTCACATAACTCTTCTGCTATCTCTCTATAATTTAAAAAATCTCCGTTTTCTTTCTTCTTCCATGAACCTAAATGCACTTCATAAATATTCATAGGCTTATTAAGCCCTGTTATTCTTTTATTCATCCATCTAGTATCAGTCCATTTAAACTTTGGTATATCGTAAAGTACTGATGCTGTATTTGGTCTTAATTCAGAATAAAAAGCATAAGGATCAGCTTTAAAAACTACATTGCCATCTGCTTGTTCCACTCTAAATTTATATAAATCCATCTTTTTTAATCCAGGTATTTTTAATTCCCAAATTCCCTCTGGGTTTATCTTATTCATAAAATGATTATCTCCATTCCAGCCATTGAAATCTCCAACTACTGAAATAGCTCTAGCATTAGGAGCCCACACTCTGAAGATGACACCGTCATCTTCAAAATGTGCTCCCATATATCTATATGCTTCTCTATGTTCTCCTTTATGAAAAAGGTATCTATCTAATTCTTTTTCCAATCTTACCCCCTCCTATGTTTTATTATAATTTTACTGGAGTAATATTCCAAATCTCCTCAGCATACTCTTTTATAGTTCTATCAGATGAGAATTTTCCAGCATTAGCTATATTTTTCAACTGTTTTCTAGCCCAGTCCATTCTGAAAGTATACTCTTTATTGATTAATTGTTGAGTTCTTCTATACGCTTCATAATCCTCTAATACAAAGTATTGGTCAGCTTGATGCCAAGGAGCATTTTCCATTAATGATCTGTGAATAGTTCCATATACTCCATTTCCTAAGTCACTGAATGTTCCATCTACTAAAGAATCAACTATTTTCTTAAGCCCTTCTACACAATTATATGGAACATGTGGGTCATATCCATTTGCTCTCATCTCTTCTACTTCTTTTACTGTAAGTCCAAAGATATAGTTATTTTCTTTTCCAGCTTCTTCTACTATCTCAACATTTGCCCCATCCATAGTTCCTAAAGTTAAGGCTCCATTTAACATAAATTTCATATTTCCTGTACCTGAAGCTTCTTTTCCAGCTGTTGAAATTTGTTCAGATATATCTGCTGCTGGGAATAGTTTTTGTGCCACTGATACTCTATAGTTTTCTACAAATACTACTTTTAATTTAGAGTTTACATCTGGATCTTTATTTATCATTTGTGCTACTTCGTTTATTAATCTGATTATTCCTTTAGCTACAAAATATCCAGGTGCTGCTTTAGCTCCAAATATATATGTTACTGGAGTAAAGTTCATGCTAGGATTTAATTTTAATTTATTATATAGCCCTATGATTTGGAATATATTTAATAGTTGTCTTTTGTATTCGTGTAATCTTTTTATTTGTACATCAAAGATAGAATCTGGATTTATCTCTATTCCTTGAGTTCTCTTTAAAAACTCTGCAAGTTCTACTTTTTTCTCATGTTTTATATCTAAAATTCTTTTTAAAATTTTTTCATCATCTAAATAAGCTTCCAATTTTTTTAATTCACTTAAATCAGTTATCCAAGCATCTCCAATTAATTCAGTGATTAAACTAGCTAATTGTGGGTTAGATTGTAATAACCATCTTCTTTGTGTTATTCCATTTGTTTTATTTAAGAATTTTTCTGGATATAATTCATACCAATCTTTTAATTCTTTATTTTTTAAGATTTCAGTATGTAAAGCAGCAACCCCATTTACTTTATGGCTTCCATAGATAGCAAGCCAAGCCATATGAATCATATTTCCATTGATTATTCTCATTCTATCTTGTCTAGCTTTATCTCCAGGGAATTTTTGCTCTAATAACTCTCTTAATTGGTTATCTATTCCTTGAGTTATTTGATAAACTCTTGGTACAACTTGCTCATATAATCCTACCCACCATTTTTCAAGAGCTTCTGCTAATATTGTGTGGTTAGTATAAGCAAAAGTTTTCCCTACTATGCTCCAAGCTTTTTCCCAAGATATTCCTTCAATATCTATAAATATTCTCATCAATTCTGGAATAGCTATAACTGGGTGTGTATCATTTAATTGGATAGCTGTAAATTCTGCAAATTTATCAAAATCATTTCCATGAACTTTTTTATATCTTTTTACTATATCTTGTAATGATGCTGATACAAAGAAGTATTGTTGTTTTAATCTTAACTTTTTACCTTCATCAGTTGAATCATTTGGATATAGTACTCTTGAAATATCTTCAGCTAAAGTCTTTTGTTGAGTTGCATGTAGATAGTCTTGCTGATTGAATTTTCCTAAGTCTAAGTCTACTAATGAGTGTGCTTCCCAAAGTCTTAAAGTATTTATATTATTAGTTCCATATCCAATTATTGGCATATCATAAGGAACAGCTCTTACACTTCCATCTCCAAATGTAACTATTACTTCGTCATCAGGTCTCATTACTGACCATACATCTCCATATTTTAACCAAGTTTCTGGTTTTTCTATTTGATATCCATCTCTAAACTCTTGATTAAATATTCCGTTTCTATATCTTATTCCATATCCTTTTCCTGGTAGGTTAAGAGTAGCTAATGAATCCAAGAAACATGCTGCTAGTCTTCCTAATCCTCCATTTCCTAAAGCTGAGTCCTCTTCAGCATCCTCTACTTTATTGTAGTCTATTCCTAATTCGTCGAATAGCTCTTGTACCTCTTTTAACATTCCAAGGTTGATTAGGTTGTTTCCTAACGCTCTTCCCATTAAAAACTCTGCTGATAGATAGAAAGCTTGTTTTTGCTTTTCATAAAGCTTCCCTGTGTCATACCAGTTATCAGCAATGTTTTCCATTACGGCTTGCCCTAATGCTCTATAAATTTCAAAATCTTTAGCTTCCCCAAGCTCTTTTCCAAAACTTACTTTTAAGTTTCTTTCAATTTGTTTTCTTAATACCTCTTTTTCTACTCTCATTCCTCTTACCTCATTAATATTTTATTTTATCTATTAAATAATTTTGTTATCTCTTTTAATCTCTCTTTTATATCTTCAGTTAAATCTTTTTCCTGAAGTCTCCATTTCCAATTTATTCCAACTGTAGACGGAGTATTCATTCTTGCAAAACTTCCTAATCCAAGTAAATCTTGCATCTGAATTATTACCATTTGGGCATCTGAGCTCCAAAGAGTTTCTATTCCTCTCCACTCTATTGGATTCCAATAATTTCTGTCTCTTTCCAAGAGCCATTTTTTAAGATACTCATCACATCTATTTTTAGTTTCTGGACTTAAATTTTCATACCAACCGACAACAGTATCATTGTCATGTGTTCCCATATATGCTACACAATTTTTTTCATACTTATGCGGTAAGTAATCATTATCCTCATTATCAAAAGCAAACTCTAATATTTTCATACCAGGGTACCCTGTTCTTTTTAGAAGCTTTTTAACTTGTGGAGTCAAAAGCCCTAAATCTTCAGCTATTATTGGAAGTTTTCCCAATCTTTTTTCAATAGTTCTAAATATCTCTATTCCAGGTCCTTTCTCCCAATGCCCTCTGATAGCAGTTTTCTCTCCATATTTGATACTCCAATATGATTCAAAACCTCTAAAGTGGTCTATTCTTACAATATCATATATTTCAAAACAAAATCTTATTCTATCTATCCACCACTTATAATTATCTTTTTTTAATTTTTTCCAATCATAGAGAACATTTCCCCATAATTGCCCTGTTTTACTAAAATAATCTGGTGGACAACCAGCTACTCTTTTAGGAACTCCTGATTCTGTAAATTGAAATATCTCAGGGTTACTCCAAGTATCTGCACTATCTGTTGCAACAAAGATAGGAATATCTCCAACTATTTTTACACCTTTACTATTAGCATATTCTTTTAATCTCTTCCATTGCTTATAAAAAGTATATTGCAAAAATCTATAATATTCAAGCATTTTTTCTTCAATTATATCTTTTTCAAATTTTTTTCTAATTTTATTCTTATAGATTTTACTCCACTGTTGCCAAGGTAATCCGTTAAATTTATCTTTTAATACCATATATAGAGTATAATCCTCTAACCAATAACTATTTTTATTAATAAACTTTTTATAATCCTCTTTTGAGTCCTCTCTTTTCATAAACTCTTCAAATACTACTTTTAAAAGTTTTTCCTTCTCATATTTTACTTGCTCATAGTCTAAATTATCATCATAATTTATTTTTTTTAAAGGAATAAGATTTTCATCTGTTATATATCCCTCTCTTACAAATTCTTCCATATCTATGAAAAGAAAATTTCCTGCAAAGGCTGAATAAGATTGATAAGGAGAATCTCCATAACCTGTTGGCCCTAGTGGAAGTATCTGCCATAGTTTTTGTCCTGTTTCATTTAGAAAGTCTACAAATTCATAGGCTTTTTTTCCAAAGTCTCCTATTCCATATTCACTAGGTAATGACGATATATGCATCAATACTCCACTACTTCTTTCAAACATCTTTCCTCCTTATACTATAAAATTCCTTTTTTCTTGAAGAGTATCTATCTTTATTTTTTCATTAAAAGTCTCCTCATAAATTTGGGCTAATTTTGCCATATATATATCACTATGTATATGCTCCGATATTATATTTATAAATACTTGATTATCCGTATAAAATCCACTGATTTTATCTCCAACTTTTGTCACTACTAAGCTTTTATTAAGGTCAGCAACTAACATTATTCTACTAGGATTTTTGAAACTTTCTTTCTCTTTACTCTTATGATATATCTCTATTCTCAATCCCATATTATCTAATTTATTAAAGCAGAAAGCTATTACTCTTACTCCTCTATCTATTGCGTTTTTTAAATCCTCTCTTATCTCCTGTAAATCAAAATCTGTATTAAGATATATTTCTTTTTTAGAGTTTTTTATTATATTCTTCAATGTTGCTTTTATTTTCTCATTATCCTCTAATTTATAGAAATAATTTTCTTTTATTGGATTCTCTATTTTTTTTAAATCCCTTTTTAGGTTTAAGGAGTTTTCAAAAAAATGTCTCTCTATCTCTTCAAATAGTAATTCTGGGTTTTTAGCTTCATACTCTTTACTACTATTTGGTATCAATAAAATATATCCATTTCTATACATTGTTTCAAGAGATTGGTAAATAGTAGATTTTGATAGCTCTAACTCCTTCGCTAGCCTATATCCATTAGCTTTCCCAATCCTTAATAAAGTTATGTATATCATTGCTTCTGTTTTAGAAAAGCCTACCTTTATTAATCTATTTACTATTTTTTCCAATTTAATCCCCCACATTAGTAGTTTTTTATCGAACTACTATTTTCATTTATCATTATACTCCTTATTTTGTTTATTTTCAAGAAAAAATATATTTTTATAGGAATTTTTGTTTTTTTATAGTTGTGAAAATAAAAAAAACTATGAAGATATTATATTTTTAATATAATAACTCCATAGTTTATATTTTTTTAGCTTAATTTTTGAAGTAATAACTCAGCTATCTTATAAAGAATAAAAACTCCTATTCCACAATATGAAACTAAAAGTAATAATGCTCCTAATCTATTGTCATACACATAATTATCTTCAAGCTCTTTATTATCACTTTTACTAAAATCTTTATTCATTTTTTCTAACTCATCTAATTCTAATCTCTCTTTTACTGTTAACATATTTATCCTCCATTTTAATTCTATAATATTTATTTTTTTAAAATGGAAGTTTTTAATTACGTAATACTCTTTTTTTATCCCAGAGTATTATTCCTGCTAATCCTCGCTCTTTTCGATATCTAAAAAACTTTTCTTTAACTACATAGATAGTTAAAACTGTCAATACCATCTCTATAAGCAATGGTATCATATCTTTGTAGTAATCTACTATAAAGTTGTGATTATCTCCTAATGATAAATCTAATGGTATTATCTCTTGAGGATTAGAATTATTTTCTGCTAAAATTACAATATTTTGTGTAGCTCTGTTTTCTAATAGAGGTGGTTTATTATGAGAGTTAAATAGATTTGTCATCATCAATGAAAATATAAAAATAAACAACATCAATATCTTTTTTAATCTCATCTTTAACACCTCCTCTACTACATTCTACAATTATTTTTCAGTTTTTTAAAATTCTTATTTTATACCGTTGTCATTTAAAAATTTTATCATTTCACTATTTTTATTTTCTTTAGCTATTGAGATAGCATTATCTCCATAAGAAGCATAGTTAGGATTTACACCTAGTTCTAACACTCTTCTTATAACATCAGTAAAGCCATTAGCTACTGCTCTTAAATAAACTTCTCCTAATATATTCTCTTTATTGAGATTTCTCTTTTTTAAATCATAACCTTTTATATTTAAAAGCTCCATTAGATTCTTCTCGTCATAGACGTAGTATATAGGATAGTTACCTCTCTCATCAACCTCTAAAAAGTTTGCCCCTCTTTCATTCATCTTTCTAATGAGCTCAGGATTCCCAACTATTCCACTCCAAAACATAGCACTCCAACCATTTTTATCCTTCAATTGAAAATCTATATTTTGAGTGATAATATATTCAGAATAAGATATAGGCTTATTTTTTAAGAAGTAGATAAATAGTGGCTCCCCTTGATTATTTAAGACATTTAACTCAGCTTTATCTTCACAAAGTTTTTTTAAAGCATCAAAGCTTCTTACATAAAAAATTGGAGTTTTTCCAAAGTTATCCCTTTTATTTTTATCAATATCCTTATTTAATAAAATATCTATTGAATTTAGACTATTATTTTCTAATGCTATTACAAGTAGATTTTTTCCATCACTATTTTCATAATTTAATGGAAAACCATCTATTAAATATTTATTTAATCTATAAGCATCATCTAATAATATACTACTATATACTTGCTCTATTGTTGGGATAGTACTCTTTTTTTGAAAAAGAGTACAACCACTTAATATCACTATTAGAGTAAGAAAAATTATACCTTTAAAAATACTACTCTTCATTTCTCTTTTCATATTTTCTTCTCTCTCCCTCTTTCAGATATTTCTTTCTTAATCTGATGTTCTCAGGAGTTACTTCTACAAGCTCATCATCAGCTATATAATCCAATGCTTGCTCTAAAGTAAATTTTCTAGGTGGAGCTAATTTTACAGCATCGTCACTTCCTGCAGCTCTCATATTTGTAAGTTTTTTAGTTTTACATACGTTTACTACAAGGTCATTCTCTCTGCTGTGCTCTCCAACTATCATTCCCTCATATACAGGAATTCCTGGGTCTAAGAATAGAGTTCCTCTATCTTGAATATTGTTTAATGCATAAGCTACAGTTACTCCTGGCTCAGTTGCAATAAGTACTCCTCTACTTCTTGTAGGAATCTCTCCCTTATGTGGCTCATAATCGTAGAAAGAGTGGTTTAATATTCCTGTTCCCTTTGTATCTGTTAAGAATTCATTTCTAAATCCAATAAGTCCTCTTGCTGGTACTTTGAACTCTAAACGAGTATATCCATCAGTTCCAGGTATCATAGATACCATTTCCCCTTTTCTTATACCCATTTTCTCAATAACTACTCCTGTGTAACTATCATCTACGTCAATAAGTGCCATCTCAATCGGCTCAAGTCTCTTTCCATCTTGCTCTTTCATAAGAACTCTTGGTTTAGATACTTGAATTTCAAATCCTTCTCTTCTCATATTCTCTAGTAATATAGAAAGTTGAAGTTCTCCTCTTCCTTTTACAACAAATGCATCTGGAGTATCAGTTGCTTCTACTTTCATACTTACGTTAGTTTGTAACTCTTTTTGAAGTCTTTCCCAAATATGTCTTGAAGTTACAAATTTTCCCTCTTTTCCAGCAAATGGAGAATCATTTACCATAAATGTCATAGCTAAAGTTGGCTCATCTATATCTATTAATGGTAGAGCTATTGGCTCATTTACATCAGCTAATGTCTCTCCAATATCTATATTATCTATACCAGCTATACAAACTATATCTCCAGCATGTGCCTCTTGAATCTCTACTCTTTTTAATCCTTCATATCCATAAAGTACAGAGATTTTTCCTTTTATCATCTTTCCATCTCTTTTTATAAGCATAACATCTTGGTTTCTTCTTACGATACCATTGTGGATTCTTCCTACTGCTAACTTTCCAACATAGTTATCATAAGCTATGTTTGTTATTAAGAATTGCATAGGTTTATTGTCGTCTCCCTCTGGATCCTCTACATGCTCAAGGATAGTTTCAAATAGTGGAGTCATATCAGAACTTTCATCTTCTAAGTTTCTCTTAGCAAATCCACCTTTTCCTGAAGCATATACAACTGGGAATTCAAGTTGTAAATCATTAGCATTTAATTCAATAAATAGCTCATAAACCATATATAATACATCTTCTGGTCTTGCATTTGGTTTATCCACTTTATTTACTACAACTATTGGTCTATGTCCTTGCTCTAAAGCTTTTTTAAGAACATATTTAGTTTGAGGCATTGGTCCCTCAAAAGCATCTACTAGAAGTACAACAGAGTCAACCATTTTCATAATTCTTTGTACCTCTCCTCCAAAGTCAGCATGTCCTGGAGTGTCTACAATGTTGATTTTGTAATCTTTGTATCTAACAGAGGCATTTTTAGAGAAGATAGTTATTCCTCTCTCTCTTTCAATGTCGTTAGAGTCCATTACTCTCTCTTCTACTTTTTCTAATTCGTGAGAACCAAAAGCTCCCCCTTGTCTTAAAAGACAGTCCACTAGTGTTGTTTTACCGTGGTCAACATGGGCAATAATTGCTATGTTTTTTATTTTCATTATTCTTCCTTCCTTTAGGGTTAAAAATATTTATACCCTTTTAATAAATTGTTATTTACATTTGCTAAACCTAAGAATTTATTTTGACAATAAACTCTATATCTACCATTTGGACTTTGATGTCTGATAGTATTTCCGTTTAAAAATAGAGTAAGATTTTTCCCCTCTTCAATCTCTAGTTGAGGGTAGGTAAAAAACTCTTCTACACTTTGAAGAAAGCTACTATTTCCTTCATTGTGTAATCTCTCTATATCCTCAAGAGTAAATGCTTTATCTATACTAGAATCTCCTACCTTCTCTCTAACTAATGAGCTCATAGTAGCTAGAGTCCCTAGCTCTCTTCCCATATCATCTATTAGAGAACGTATATATGTTCCTTTCGAAACACCACATCTAATTTTTCCCTTTACTCCATCAAACTCTAAAACTTCAATAAAATCAATATGTATATCTCTAGCTTTTCTCTCTACCTCTATACCTTTTCTTGCTAAGTCATAGAGCTTTTGTCCATCTACTTTAAGAGCTGAATACATAGGTGGTATCTGTTTTATATCCCCTATAAATTTTTTTAAAACTCTATCTAGCTCATCTCTAGTGGCAGACTTTTTCTCTGATTCTTCTATAGTTTTACCCTCTATATCATAGGTATCTGTCCTATACCCTAGCTCAAAGCCTGCAGTGTATATTTTAGAATATCCCTCTATATCTTGAACTAATCTAGTAACTCTTCCTAAACACACCACTAAGACTCCTTCAGCTAACGGATCTAGAGTTCCTGTATGTCCTATTCTTTTCTCTTTTAATACTCTTCTCAATACTCTTATCACATCAAAAGATGTAATTCCACTAGGTTTATTTATATTGATTATTCCTTCCAAACTTTCAACTCCTATATTAGAACTATTTCATATTGTACCATATATTACTGATTTTTAAAATAGTTTTTTATTCCATCTAACTATTTTTCTACAATTCCATATCTATTACTTGGGCTCCATAATAAGTATTGATTTATTCCTAAATCCTCTAAAGCTTTTACCTGAGCTTCTATCTCTTTTTTACCATAAGGAATATATCCTTTTACCCACTTAGCAGTAAAAGCTTGTAACCAAGGTCTAATTTGAGATGGATAAGTTAAGTTATAATTTCTATTTATTCCATCTAATGTTGTATGATAGATAGTCTTATATGGCTCTGCATCAGGTACAGGTATTCCATACACTCCTCTTCCATAATGGCTAGGATATGCCATAGGAGAGATTACGTCTACCTCATTACTTATTACTTCCCAGTGCTGTCCAAGCCCCATATCATCATCTGAACTTGGTACTTGTCCATAGATATCTGCTGATATATATACCTCTAATGGTTCTAACTCTTTTCTAGCATATTTTAGATATTTTTGAATAGTTTCTGGTTTTGATTCCCCAGTACTATTTCTATAATCTAATTCCTTATCAAGTTTCCCTCCATTTGAAGCTGGAAATCTCACATAGTCAAACTGTATCTCATTAAATCCAACCTTAGCAGCTTCCTTTGCCACAGCTATATTGTATTCCCATAGATATCTGTCATGAGGAGATACCCATATTACTCCATCACTATTAGTGAAAGGTTTTCCAGTAGCTCTCTTTATAATAGCTTTGTCTGGATGCTTTGCTGCATAAGTAGGATCTTTAAAAGATACTATTCTAGCTATTGCGTATATATTGTTGTCTTTTAATTTTTTTATAAAAGCTTGTATATCATTTATAGGATATCTCTTATCATTTTTACCTATATACTTTAATTCTGCCTCTGTTTTAAATAACATCTTTCCAAAATCCTCTTTGACATCTATTACAAAGGCATTTATCCCTGTTCTCTTAGCTAGCTCTATCAACTCATCCATTCTTTTTGTTGATGAAGCTGTATTTACTGTTAAATATATCCCTTTAACATCAATTCTAGGATTATTTACATACTCTTTTTTAGGGACAGGAGTAAAATCTATATTTTTTAAGTTAGATGGTATTACCTTATGTATATCCTCAGTCAAGCTTCCTGTTCTTATCCATCCTTCTCTTATCTCATTATTTTTTCCATAAGTTATTCTTCTCCAATAACTTTTTTCAATATTAGTTTTTGTCTCATAAGTCCCATCTTCTTTTTTTATTTTTATTTCCTTTGGAGTTTCTACTATTTTTTCTTCTAAAACTTCCACCTTTACTGCTTTTTTCAAACTATCCTTTTGTATTTTTCCATCAGGTTCAGCATAGATAGGAGTTTTAATATTTATCGTATAAGCAAAAATCTTTTTAGGTGCTTTTTCTGGTATTTTTATCTCCTTTAAAGGCAGTACCTGTTCCTCTTGTTTTTCAACTACATTTACATCTGTTGCTTGTTTATTTATATCTTGCTCTACCATAATATTTGTATTATTTTTACCAATGTCTCTAGTTATTCCAGCTGTAGTAGTAATAGTTACTATATATAGTGCTATGACTCCAAGTATGCTAATCATAAATTTCTTATTTTCTCTCATATTATCTCCCTTTTTGTTATACTATACTCTGATATTTTATACTATTTTTCAAAAAATATCTAGTTTGAATTTTCTATAATATAAAAAGAGAAAACTCTACTTTTACCCATTACTATTTAGCACTGAGTACTGCAGTAAAATTTTCTCTTTCTACTTCATTTTTTTATTAACTTCTATTATTTATTTACTTTTCTTTTTTCCTTTGGCTGCTTTTTTCTCTACAACTGGATTCATTTTTTCTAATAAGTTTTTACCAGGTTTGAATTTTGCAACTTTTCTTGCAGCAATTTTCATAGGCTTTTTAGTTTGTGGATTGATGCAAGTTCTTTCTGCTCTCTTTGCTGCTTCAAATTTTCCAAATCCTATAAAAGCTACGCTATCTCCTTTTACTAATACCTCTTCAAGTGTTTCTAAGAAAGCCTTTGTTAATTTCTCAGCTTCTACTTTTGTTTTTAACTCTGCTTTTGCTCCAAATAATTCTACAAATTCCTTTTTTGTCATTTGAAATCACTCCCAATCATTTATTTGTTGCCCTTACTATTAAAATAGCACGTTTTTTCAATAAACACAATACTTTTCTTAATTTTTTTATTTTTTTCTCTTAATAAATAGCTGTACCCAATAATTTTTACCATTTTTATCTTGAGCAAGCCCTATTCCTGTTTCATCATAAGCTGGATTTAATATATTTCCTCTATGACCTTTAGACTCTATCCATCTATCAGCTACAAACTCGGGAGTATCATGCCATCTTGCAATATTTTCTGCAGCAGCACTATATCTTATCCCTTTCTCTTTAATAAGATTAAAAGTCATTCCAAATTTTTCACTGTTATGTGATAGCTTTTCTTCCTTTGCCATATCCTTTGCTTTAACTATTGCTATTTTATTTAATTCCTTATTCAATTTTAATGGCTTCAGCCCACTCTCTACTCTGAAATTATTAACTTTTCTCAAAATTATATCTTGATAATCTTCAGCATTTATATAGAGAATATTCAAAAAAAATAATAAGATTACAATAAAAACTTTTTTCATTTTTACACCTCTCTTTTTATTTTCTATTATACCATCTTTTTTTAAGCTTTTGCACTCTTTCTTTGTTTGACTTTTAATTTTCTACATTATATAATTTATTTATAGAAGTATTTATAAAAAAAGGAGAGATTATGTATAGTGTTGATTTTGGTTTTCCTGTACTTGGAGCTACTGTTCTTGATACAGGAATTAACTTTGGTATCTATTGTAAAAATAAAAAAAACGTTATTCTAAATATATATGATTTTGCCCACAATACAGAGCCAACACTCTCTTTGAAGTTAGATGAAAAGATTAATAAAACTGGGGATATTTGGCATATTTTTCTAAGGAGAGCTAAAGAAGGAGTAATATACTCTTGGAAAATAGATGATTCTCCTGAACTTTTAGACCCCTACGCTTTTTCATATACCAATCACAAAGAGTGCAAAAATAAAAAATCTATCGCTGTAAAAAAAGAACTTTTTAAAGAGAGACATCTTGATACTCCAATGAGTGAGAGTATAATATATGAAGTCCATATCAAACTATTTACTCAAAATTCTAACTCTCTTGTAAAGTTTCCTGGAAAATATAAGGGATTTATGGAAAAAATTCCTTATTTAAAAGAACTAGGAATTACAGCAGTGGAGTTTCTCCCTGTATATGAATGGGATGAATATACTGGTAGATATGATTCACATAATAAGGTTTTAGAAAATGTATGGGGATATAATCCTATTAGCTTCTTTGCTCCTACAAAAAAATTCTCTAGTAAAAAAAATCTAGATAGTTTTGATGAAGTTGTAGAGTTAAAAGAACTTATTAAAGAGTTACATAAAAATGGAATAGAAGTCATTTTAGATGTAGTGTATAACCATACTGCTGAAGGTGGAAATGGTGGTCATCTATATAACTTTAAAGCTATGAACAAAAGTGGATTCTATATATTAGAAAAAGATGGAGAAAATTATACTAACTACTCTGGCTGTGGTAATACATTTAATTGTAACACTGTAATGAGTAAGGACATTATTCTAAACTCATTAAAATATTGGTATCTTGATATGGGAGTTGATGGATTTAGATTTGACTTAGCACCTATCCTAGGAAGAGATGAACATGGACAATGGGGAGGTCAATCTGTACTTAATGAGATAGCTCAAGATCCTATTCTATCCCATTGTAAACTTATCTCTGAAAGCTGGGATTTAGGTGGTTACTATGTAGGAGACATGCCTGCTGGATGGAGTGAATGGAATGGAAAATACAGAGATGTAGTTAGAAAGTTTATCAAAGGAGATTTTGGGCAGATTTCAGATTTAGTTAAGAGAATTTCAGGAAGCCCTGATATTTTTAAAAGAGGAAACCGTTCTCCATACAACAGTATTAATTTTATCAGTTGCCATGATGGATTTACTCTCTATGATCTAGTTAGTTACAATACAAAACATAATTTAAATAACGGAGAAAATAATAGAGATGGAGAAAATCATAACAATTCATACAACTGGGGAGAAGAGGGAGAAACTAAAAATATAGAAATCTTAAATCTAAGAAAAAAATTGATTAAGAACTTCTTCCTTATTCTTATGATTTCTCAAGGAACTCCTATGTTTTTAATGGGAGATGAATGTGGTAGAACACAACATGGTAATAACAATGCCTATTGTCAAGACAATAAATCAACTTGGCTTGATTGGGAGAGAGCAGAAGAGTTTAAAGATATCTACAATTTTGTTAAAAATATGATTAAACTTAGAAAAAGTTATTCTATCTTTAAAAAGGATAGTTATTGGGAATGTGATGATTGTAAGGCAAGTGATGTTATCCTTCATGGAACTAAGCTTCATTCTCCAGATTTTTCATATCATTCCTTAAGCATAGCTTTTGAATTAAAGGATATAAACAGTGATACAAAATTCTATATTGCACTAAACTCTTACTATGGAGATTTACAATTTGAATTACCCCCTCTTGAAAAAGGTAAAAAATGGTATGCACTTGTAGATACTTCTAAAGAAGATAAATATAACTTCTCTAATACACCTGCTTTAGTAGATAAAAAATCTTACCTTGTTAAATCAAGAAGTTCAATTATTCTAATAAGTAAATAGAAATTTAAAAGGGAAGTTGCAAATTTTTAAATTGCAACTTCCTCTTTTTTCTATTTCATATTTTCTTCCAATCTTTCTTTTTTATTATTTTATCATAATTATTCTAATTTAACTTCTAGGATAATAAATTAAAGATTTTATTAATTTCCTTTTTTCCTAACTCTTCTCTTTTTAAATAATTTCTAGGTTCCTCTCAGATATTCATATGATAGTAATCTAAACTCATTATACTTTTTTCAAAATCTTTTTTACAATTTGAAAAATTTTTCTTCTCTTATATATATAATTATTCTTTTATATTATTCTACTTGTATTATTGTCCTTCGTATTTTTACTAAGGGGGGCTTCATATTTTAATTGATAACCCCTCACATTTTTTGTGAGGGTCCCTCAATATTTTCTGTGACCATCACAGATTTTTGTGATACTCCCTCACAAAAATCTATGCTCTCTATCTCTTTTTAGCATAAAAAAAGATGCTAGCAAATTTACTAACACCTTTTCATCTTCATTAAGCTTCTTTTAAAACTTTCTTTATCTCTTTTAAAGATTTATTGATTTCTCTTCTTTCTTTTCCTAACTCTGCATTTTTAATGATATAGTCATCTACTCTATCCTCATAGTCAGATTGCATATTTTCTAATATATCTAAGAAATCTTCGTATGTCATATGAGGTTTTACATACTCTTTTAAGTTTAATAGAAGTTCAACTCTTTTTCTATTGTCTCTGATTTTTTTATCATTATCTTCTATTTCCCTTTTTATTTTATTTTTTCTTCTCTCTTTTCTTACTAACTCTAAAACGTTATCTACCATTTTTAGTCCTCCTAAAATTATTATTTTGCTAAAAGAAGAGCTAATTCATAGTCTGGTCTGAAGTCATAGTTTCTTTCTCCATCCCATGCATAAGAGATAGGGTGAGTTATGATTTTGTTATTTTCTATTCCAACCATTAATCCTCCCTCTCCTGCTTCTAATAATTCAATAGCTTTAGCTCCCATTCTAGTAGCTAGAACTCTATCAAATCCAGATGGAGTTCCTCCTCTTTGAACGTGTCCTAATACTACACTTCTTACTTCAGTAGTTATTTTTTCTTTAAGAGCAGCTTCAATATCTTGAACTCTTCCTACTCCCTCAGCTACTAAAACGATATCATGTAATTTACCTTGTTTTCTTCTTTCTTTAATTTGGAAAGCTAATAATTCAATTGGATTATCCATTTCTGGAATTAATAATCCATCTCCTCCACCAGCAATACAAGCTTGTAATGCAAGGTCTCCTGCATGTCTTCCCATTACTTCTACTAGGATTGTTCTCTCATGAGAAGTAGCAGTATCTCTTATTTTAGAAATAGCATCTAATATTGTATTTAAACAAGTATCAAAACCTAATGTAAAGTCTGTTCCTTTGATGTCATTATCTATTGTTCCTGGAATACCAATTACTTTTATTCCATGCTCTTTAGATAATAAGTCAGCTCCACGATAAGAACCGTCTCCACCTATTACTACTAGTCCTTCTATTCCTCTTTTTTTCAAGTTTTGAGCTGCTATTGCTCTAAATTTAGGGTCTTTGAACTCTAAACATCTAGCAGTTAATAGACGAGTTCCTCCTCTATCAATTATTCCAGAAACATATCCACTATCCATAGGGAATATTTCATCATTTAGCATTCCTAAATATCCTCTTTGAACACCATATACTTTCATTCCTTTTGCCATTGCTGCTTTAGCTGCCGCTCTTATAGCAGCGTTCATTCCTGGAGCATCTCCTCCACTTGTTAATATTGCTATTTTCTTTTCCATCACCAATAACTCTCCTTTATTACTCATTTACGATAAAAGAACCTATTTTCCTAAATTTATTATACCTATTTTCAATAAGTTCTTCTACTGATATTTTATCCAATTCAGAAAATGATGATAAAATGATATTTTTTAGGTTAAGAGCTATACATTTATGATCTCTATGAGCTCCACCTACTGGCTCCTCTATTATACCATCAATTATTCCTAATTCATATAGACTTTGTGCAGAAATTTTTAAATTTTCTGCTGCTTGAGGTGCTTTAGAAGCATCTTTATATAGGATAGCTGCACAACCTTCTGGAGAAATTACTGAATATACAGAGTTCTCAAGCATAAAAATCTTATCAGCTACACTTAGAGCTAATGCTCCTCCACTTCCTCCTTCACCTATAACTATTGAAATAATAGGCACTTTTAATCCTGCCATCTCCATAAGGTTTCTAGCTATTGCTTCCCCTTGTCCACGCTCCTCAGCTTCCATTCCTGGATAAGCCCCTGGAGTATCTATTAAACAAACAATAGGAATATTAAATCTCTCAGCCATTTTATATAGTCTAAGAGCTTTTCTATACCCTTCTGGATTTGGCATACCAAAATTTCTATATAGTTTTTCATCTACAGTTCTACCTTTTTGATGACCTATTATCATCACTTTTTTCCCATCTATTTTACAAAGTCCACCTACTATTGCTGGGTCATCTCCAAATAATCTATCACCATGTAACTCTATAAAATCTGTTGTCATATGCTCTATATAATCTAAAGTATATGGTCTCTCTGGATGTCTTGATACAAAAACTTTATCCCATGAGCTTAGATTTTTATATTTCTCTCTCAATTTTTCCTCATAGGCTTTTTCTAATTTTTCAATCTGCTCTTTTAAATCTATCCCTTGCTCTTCTGAAAACTTTTTTAAATCAGCTATTTTTTTCTCTAATTCTAAAACTTCTTTTTCAAATTCCATTTTTTCCTCCCAAAATTATCCAACTAAATTACTTAAAATATTGTGTAATGTAGCCTTCATATCCTCTCTTTTTGTTATTACATCTACCATTCCACATTTTAATAAGAATTCACTTGTTTGAAACTCCTCTGGAAGTTTTTGTTTTATAGTTTGCTCTATAACTCTTCTACCAGCAAATCCTATCATAGCTTTAGGCTCACTTACAATAATATCACCTAACATAGCAAAAGAAGCTGTAACTCCTCCTGTTGTTGGATTTACTGGAACAGCTATATATGGTACTCCTGCTGCTCTTAATTTTTCAGCAGCAGCTGAAGTCTTAGCCATCTGCATTAAAGAAAATAATCCCTCATGCATTCTAGCTCCACCAGACATAGATACTACTATCACTGGTATTCTCTCTTTTAATCCTCTCTCCATAGCTCTAGTAATCTTTTCTCCAACTACTGAACCCATGCTTCCACCCATGAATTTAAAATCCATAGCTGCTATACTAACTCTTATTCCATTTATATTTCCTGTTCCAGAGATTACTCCCTCATTCATATTACAATCTTGTTGTGCTTTTTTATTTTTCTCTTCGTATTGTGGAAAATTTAATGGGTTTTGTGAAAAAAGATTAGCATCTTCCTCTACAAATGTTCCCTCATCAATAAGTAAAGCTATTCTCTCTCTTGCTGTCATCTCAAAATAGTGGTCACACTTTGGACATTTTTTTAAATTACTTTCAATATCCTCTTTGTATAAAATTTCTTGACAACTTGGACATTTAGTCCAAAGTCCTGTTGGATTATTATCTATATGTTTATTCTCATCTTGTTTTACATTTTCTTTATTCTCTATTGTTAATGTTACATATTTCTTTCTGTTATTTAAAGAAAAGTTTTTTTTGCTTAAAGAAAAAAATCCCATTTTTGCCTCCTCATTTTTCTTCCTCTAATAATTAATTTTATAGGATTTTTTGAATTATTTCAATAAATATTTGATTTTACCTCATTAATATTATAGAATAATATTAATTAATACTCTTTAAAGTATTATAAAATGGGGATTTAAAGAATACACTTGTATTTTTAAAATTTTAAAAAAATTTTTTATGGAGGGAATTTTTTTATGAAAAAATTTATATTTCTTATTTGTATATTTACACTTTTTCTTTCTGGCTGTTCATCAATAAGTACTTTTATTGATGAAAATCTACCTAAAAAAAATACAACTATTCCAGTAGCTCTTCAAGAGCAAATTGCTACTAAAATAAACCCAGAAAACGAGCTATTTGCTGTAGGAAATTCCAATATAGATAAGAGTGGGGCTATCATTGCTCAAGCTAAAGCCAATAAACACGCTAAAGATTTACTAAAAGAGCAGATAAAAAAAGAGATTAAAATTAATTTTAATACTTTTATGTTAAATACTGATAACTACTCTAAAGGTATAATCTCTCCTGTGCTTAGTGATTTAACTGATTATGCTGTAGATGTAGCTCTTAAAAATGCTTCACAAAAGGGAGCTTGGGAAAATGATACATCTGTTTACTCTCTTTTTGCTGTAGATAGAGATAAGATAACTGAAGTTTCTAAACAAGTTTTTACGGGATATCTTGGTGATGTATCTGGTAAACTAAATAGTATTAAAAATAAGATAGGAGATATGGAAATAAATGTTCCTGCTAACTCTTTAGATAGTAACTCTAATAACAATGAAGTTATAGACTAAGGGGGAGAAAAATTTGACTATCGATAAACTAAATCTTAATAACCCTAATGAGATAGAAGAAATTAAAAATTTTTTAGCTGACTTTCAATTAAAATATGATAGTTCAGTAGATTATACTGTGGTTGCTAGAGAAAATCAAAAAATAGTTGCCACTGCTTCAAAGGATAAAAATATTGTAAAATGCTTTGCTATTGATAATAACTATCAAGGAGAAGGGCTCTCTACTCAACTTCTTACTTCTCTTATAAATAAGATGTTTGATGAAGGGTATTATCACTCTATGGTTTTTACAAAGCTTATCAACAAAGATTTATTTAAGGGTATGGGATACAAAGAGGTAGCTCATACAGATAAGGTTATTCTTATGGAGATGGGAAATAAAAATATCAACAAAACCTTAGAAAAAATTATAAAAAAATATAATATAGATACAACTAAAAAAAGAGCTATGCTCGTTATGAATTGTAACCCTTTTACTTTAGGACACCAATATTTAATTGAAAAAGTTGCTAGTGAAAATGAAGAGGTACTAGTGTTTGTAGTTGAAGAGGATAAATCATCTTTCCCTTTTAAAATTAGATATGAACTTGTTCAAAAGGGAGTATCTCATCTTTCCAATGTAAAGGTAATAGAGGGAACAGAATATATCATCTCCTCAGCTACCTTCCCTAACTATTTTTTAAGAAAGGAAGATGATGCTCTAATAGAGTATACAAAATTAGATGCTTCTGTTTGTGGAGAAAAATTTGGAAAAATTTTAAATATCAATAAAAGATATGTAGGAGAGGAGCCATATTGTAAGGTAACTAATACTTATAATAACACTCTAAAGGAAATTTTACCTAAATATAATATAGAGGTAGTAGTTGTTCCAAGAAAAGAGGTAGAGGGAAAAGCTATCAGTGCCTCATATGTAAGAGAACTATTAAAAGAGGAGAACTTTCAAGATATAAAAAAATTAGTTCCTGAAACTACTTATGAATTTTTAATCTCTCCTCAAGGAAAGGAGATAGGAGAAAAACTTAAATCAAGTAATGCTCCTCACTAGTTATGTTTGATATAAATAAGTTTTTAGATGATAGAGAAAAAAGAGTAGAGTTACAAAACTCTTTGCTTGAAAAATTTAAAGCCCCACTTTTTACAGTGAGAGCTAACTATCCAGGAGAAAACAAATGGGAATCTATCCCAATAGAGATAACTGATATAGTTGCTAAAGAGATGGTACTATTATTTGAAGATAAAATTATCCATAGTGAAGTTTTAGAAAATCTTGAGGGAAAAATATATCTATTCTTTATTGATATTCCTGCCTTTGAGATTAAAAAAAATACTATATATTTTGAAGAGAATCATATTCTTGGAAGATGTGTAGATTTAGATGTATATGATGTAGATGGAAGAGGACTCTCTAGAAGTGATTTTAATCTTCCTAAGAGAAAATGCCTTATCTGTGATGACTTAGCCTTTATCTGTGGAAGAAGTATGAAACACTCTCATCAAGAGATAAAAGATAAGATAGCTAGTAAATATATAGCATACCAAAAATACTTAAAAGAGAGAGAAAGGGTTACAGCTATACTTTCTGATTTGACACTTGAAGGTATGATTTATGAAGTATCTAGTTTTCCAGGATTTGGTCTAGTTACTCCTCTTACCCAAGGCTCTCACAAAGATATGGATTTTTTTACTTTCTTACACAGTTCCTTTGTTTTAAAAAAAGGATTTAAAAAAATGGTTGAAACTATGTTTTCCTCTCTTCCTTTAGATATTGCCTTTAAAAAGATAAGAGAGATAGGAAAAATTACTGAAGAAGAGATGTTTAAAGCTACTTCTGGAGTAAACACTCATAAAGGTATGATTTTTTTGATGGGAATAGCTGTAGGAGCTACTGCTAGAGTTCTTTATGATAAGAGAGAGTTTAAAGATATTCAAAATATTATCTGTGAGATGACTAGGGATATTCTTAAAGATTTTGAAAATATTGATATATCTAAAAAACTTACCCATGGGGAAAAACTCTATCTTGAAAATGGGTTTACAGGTATTAGAGGCGAGATAAAAAATGGACTTAATATAATTTTTAATGGTTCATTAGAGGTTTTTTCCTCAACTTTTGAAAAAACTAAAAATATTAATCTTTCAGCTTTCCATACTCTTATTTATCTTATGGGTAGAGTGATGGATAGTACCATTGTATATAGACATGATTTTTCAACTTTAGAGCAAGTTAAAAAAGAGATGTCAGATATTTTCTACAATGGTGGTGCCTTTAATAAAGATAGAGAATATTTTGAAAAACTTGAAAAAGAGTATATCTCTAAAAATATTAGCCCTGGTGGTAGTGCTGATTTATTAGCTGTTACTATCTATTTTTATAAGGTTTTTATATATTTTTTTATTGGAGATAACTATGAAAAAGAAAGATTTTATAGCTGAAGATATTATTGGAAAAATATACCAAAATAAATATAAGAAAGAAGAAAAGTTACCAACTGAAAGAGAATTGGCTATACAGTATGGCACTTCTAGAGATACTGTAAGAAATGCTTTAAAAAAATTAGTTGACCTCAATTTTTTAGATATTATTCAAGGAAAGGGAATTTTTGTTAAAGATATTATTGGTGGAAGTTCAATAATATACAATTCCCTTTTAAATAAAAATTACAAACAAATATCTTCTAAAATTTTATATTTAAAAGAAGTATTCCCTAACATTGAGATGCAAAAGATTTTTGACATCTCTGAAGATGAAGCTCTTTGGGAGTATAAAAGAATTCGGATTGTTGATTTAAAGAAAATACAAATTGAATTAACAAGAATCCCTAAAAAACTATTTCCTAATCTTGCTTTGAAAAATATTGAGGGTTCATTTCATGAATATGTTACTTTACAAAATTATAATATTTCTCACTTCATAACTACATATACATCTATCAATTTAAAGAAAGAAGATGCTGAATTACTTAACTCTAAAAAAGGAAAAGCTGTAATGCTAATAAAAAATAGGGGAATTTTAAGTGATTCAACTATGTTTGAATACAGTGAACTGATTTGTGAAGATTATAGTTGTTCATACATTAGTAATTTCAATCCAAGACTTCAAACCTTAAGAAAAAACAGTTAATTTTATAGTTCATTAACTAAGATTTAGTTGATGAACTTTTTTTATTGGTATACTTTTTTTTATAAAAAAATCTATTTTTCAGTCCAAATTGACTTTTAATATTAATAAATGATACACTCAGTTTGTAAATAAATACAAGGAGGTATTTTATGAAACCAACTATTATAACTGACATAGAGTGTTTTATTTTGAATCCAAGTCGACACAACTTAGTTGTTGTAAAAGTTGAAACTGATGCTTCAATCACTGGATATGGTTGTGCTACTTTTCAACAAAGACCACTAGCTGTTAAGACAATGGTTGATGAATATATGAAACCTCTATTAATAGGAAAAGATGCAAATAATATTGAAGGAATCTGGCAAATGCTAATGGTAAATTCATATTGGAGAAATGGACCTATTATTAATAATGCTATTGCTGGAATTGATATGGCTCTTTGGGATATAAAAGGAAAAATTGCAAAGATGCCTTTATACCAACTTTTTGGTGGCAAATCAAAAGATGCAATAGCTGTATATAATCATGCTGATGGGCTTACTTTTGAAGAACTTTCACAATCTGTAGATAAATTAATTGCTCAAGGATATAGGCATATACGTTGTCAATTGGGGTTATATGGGGGAAAAAATCAAAATTATCACAAAACTAAATCTCCTACTTTTGGAGAATATTTTGATCAAGATTTATATATAAATTCTGTCATTGATATGTTTAAAAAATTAAGAGAAAAATATGGTTACTCTATACACTTTTTACATGATGTACATGAAAGAGTATTTCCTAATCAAGCTATATTTTTAGCTAAGGAACTAGAAAAATATAGACCATATTTTTTAGAAGATATACTTCCTCCAAATCAAACTGAATGGTTAGATAATTTAAGAAGTCAAAGTAGTATTTCTTTAGCTTTAGGGGAACTATTTAATAATCCTATGGAATGGAAAGAATTAATAGTCAATAGAAGAGTAGATTTTATAAGATGTCATGTTTCTCAAATAGGAGGAATAACACCAGCTTTGAAATTAGCAGCACTTTGTCAAAATTTTGGAATTCAAATAGCTTGGCATGGACCATCTGATATGACACCTATTGGTATAGCTGTCAATACTCATCTAAATATTTTTTTACAAAATGCTGCTATTCAAGAATATAATGAACCTACTGATATTCTTAAAAAAATTTTTGATAGTGAGATAAAAGTTGAAGATGGATATATCTATCCACCAATTAGAGATGGAATTGGAGTAAGTTTTGATGAAGAATTAGCAAAAAAATATCCTGTACAATATAGAGTACATGAATGGACTCAAGCTAGATTACCAAATGGAGTTATACATACACCATAATAAAAATTAAAAAGGAGTTGGAAAATGGATAAAAAAATATTATTGGAATTAGTTAAATATTTAGGTGGAAAAGAAAATATTACTAAATTTTGGAACTGTATGACAAGATTACGTTTCAAGTTAAATGATTATTCTCTAATCAATGAAGAGGAGATAATAAAATTAAAAGGGGTACTGGGGATACAAAAACAAAATGACCAATATCAAGTCATAGTAGGACCTAGTGCTAACAAGTATTTTTCAATTTTAGAGAAAGAACTATCTTTTTCTTCAACAGATGTTGAAGAAAAAAATAGTAAAAATCTTATATCTAAATTATTAGATGTAGTATCTGGAGTTTTTGGACCTATTATACCTGCAATAGCTGGTGCTGGAATGTTAAAAGGTATACTTTCTGGGCTTCTAGCTTTAAAAATTTTAGATGGAAGTAGTGAAACTGTAAAAATATTTGATTTAATAGCTAGTGGAGTTTTCTACTTTTTGCCATTCTATCTAGCTGTTTCAGCTGCTCGTATATTTAAAACAAGTGAATATTTAGCTTTAGCTATGGCTAGTGCTTTGATGTATCCAACACTTATAGATGCTGCTAATACTGGAAATATGGATTTCTTTCACTTTTTTGGATTACCTATACCTGTTATAAAGTATAGTTCTACTGTTATTCCAATTATCATGTCAGTATGGGCTATGAAGTATATTCATAGATGGGTAGATAAATATATGCCAGAAGTATTACGAACTATATTTACTCCAACTATTACATTGATTATTTCTATTCCTTTAACATTGATAGTAATAGGACCTCTAGGAACATACTTTGGACAAATTATAGCTTGGCTTATTAATTTTATGTTCTCTCTTTCTAATGTAGTAGCTGGATTTGTTGTAGCTGGAATTCGTCCTGCTCTTACAGTTGGAGGTATGCACCATGTTATGACTCCTATGTTCTTTAATAACTTTGAAACTAAAGGATATGACTTCCTAATGCCTCTTTGTTTTATGGCAAATATGGCTATGGGTGGAGCAGCTTTTGGAGTATTTTTCAGAACAAAGGACAAGAATAAAAAGTCAATTATAATATCTTCTACAATTTCTGCTATATTAGGAATTACAGAACCAGCTCTATTTGGAGTACTTATAAAATATAAAATGGCTTTTGTGGCAGCTAGCTTAGGAGCAGCAATAGCTGGAGGTTTTATCTCTTTCTTTGGAGTAAGAATATATGGTTATATTCTTTCTAGTATTGTAAGTTTACCAGCATATATCGGACCATACTTTATATATGCTATTTTAGGAGTAGTTATAGCTATCTCCACTTCTGCAATATTAAGTTATCTTTTAGTTAAGAATGTAGATGAAAGCAATTAATTTTCTAAAAAGGGACTATTTTAATATATAGTCCCTTTTTAGATTTATTTTCTTATTTTTATCTCAGCTTCTGTTGGCATAATTGAATCTTCATTTATAATCTCTCCAATTTCATCAGCAATAACAAAACCTGATTTGACATTTTTTACTGATTTTATATATCCTTTTATATCAGCTTCAACACTTGAATATTCAAATGATAAATCAGTTTCTTCCATAACACAATTTATCAATTTTAAATTTTCACAATAACATAGAGGTTGGGTACCAATTATTTTACAGTTAATTAAAGTTAGATTTTTAGAAAACCACCCTAAATACTCTCCTTTTATAACGGAATCTCTCACTGTAATATTCTCACTATGCCAAAAAGCATCCTTTGTATCTAAATTACAATTAATAATATCTAAATTTTTAATATATTGGAAAGAGTATTTTCCTTTAAAATTAACATTTTCTAATTTAACATCAATTGAATCCAACATAAAATATTCAGACTCAATATTTGTATCTTTTAAAAATATATTCTTACACTTCCAACCAAACTCCTGTGAAACTATATCTGAATTTTCAACCTTTATATTTTTACACTCTCTTAAACATTTTATACTATTTATTTTACTATTTTTAATTTCACCATCTATTGAATACCAAATAGGAGCTCTTGATAACTCATCTAAATTAGAATTTTCTAAAATAAATTTTCTATTGTGCCACATAGGATAACGAAGAGAAAAATTACAATTCTTTACAACTACATTTCTTGCTTCTTTTAGAACAGACTCCCCATCTTCTATTCCAGCAAAATTACAATTTATTACCTCTGTATCTTTTAAATTATATAGAGCTCTCTCCTTATCGAAATTTTGATTTTCAATTTTATTCATAAATTTCATCTCCTAATTTCTCTATTCTTACACTTAAAGCTTTATCAATATCTTCTAAATTTTCAAATCCACTTTCAATCTTTCCTAAAGGTATTAATCCATTAGAGTGCCTAAAATCTTTTGTAAAAAAAGCAAGATTTCCCCAGGGAGAATAGTATGTTAAATCATAAGTTTTTGAAGTACAACTTTTAGGAGTATTACTAATATCTAACTCTTTAGGAAGATAACTAATTTTTTCTATCCCTCCATAATTTTCAAATTTTAATTCTAATGGAAGTTGACCCAATAAACTTTTGGTAGCACTATTTTTTTCTAGAGTTACTACTATCTCTCTATTATCAAATATAAATCTCATCTTATTTAGCATTTTTTCCTCTCCATAAATCAGTGTTGATAAAACAATTCCTAAACCTACTATTAAAAATTTTTTCATAATCCTCCTTTAAAACCTATATCTCTATAAAAATTGTTTTATATTATTAGCTTTTTCAAATCCTAATTTATCCTTTAATACTTCAATAGTTCCGTTTAATTCATCATCTGTTACACCAACATTTTTACTGATTCCAATATGGGCTTGAAGTTGAGGATTTGCACCATCCATTGAAGCAAGAGCTGCTACTGTTACAAGTTCTCTTATTCTATAATCTAAAATATCTTGCCCAAAAATATCTCCAAATAGAAGAGCTTTTAAATATCTATCTGCCATTGGAGCAAAATCATATATTCCTCCTTTTACTTCCATTCCAACTATCTTTGTTTGAACTTGAGTCCCATAAACTAATGAATTTCTGTCACTAGGGATAGGAGTAGATTCTCTTCCCACTTCTGTTACCTTACCACTAGCTTTTCTTTCATCCACTGTATTAGAAAGTACTCCTAAAGCGTTTAAACTACGTGGAAATCCACAGTAAGCATAAAGTTGAACCATAATCTCTTTTATCTCATTTACAGTAAGTTCATTATCTAATCCAAGATTCACACTTTTTTCAAGTTCTTTTAAATTTCCAATTGCTGTAAAAATTGAAATCTCCACAATACTTTTATCTTTATTTGTCATTTTTATTCCTCCCATATAAATTTTATAATTATAAATTAAATAGTAAAATTTCTTTGATAAATTATTTATACTATTTTTCTTTTTCTTAATAAAAGCATACTACTTTGAGTCCACTCTAAGTCAAACTATTATTTTTTTATTTTTTCTCTTGACTTAGAGTTAACTCTAAAGAGTATAATTCCAAATATAAAAGAAAAATTAGTAAAAAATAGTTATATTAACTTTATAAGAGAGAAATATAATGACAGAAGAAAAACTTAATCATAAAATTTTAAAAAAGGATGAGTTTGAAAAAATGAATATCTTTGGAATGGGAAATCCTAATGATGCCTATGCCAAATATTTTGTAGGAAACTCTTTTTTAAATCCACTTACTGAGATAGGAAGTTCTAGCGTCTTTTTAGCAAATGTTACTTTTGAACCTGGTTGTCGTAATAACTGGCACATTCACCATGCTACTAAAGTTGGAGGACAAATTTTAATATGTACAGCTGGAGAAGGTTGGTATCAAGAGGAAGGAAAAGAAGCTATCCCTCTAAAACCTGGTATGATAATTACTATTCCAACTAATGTTAAGCATTGGCATGGAGCTAAAAAAGATTCTTGGTTTAGTCATATAGCTGTAGAAGTACCTGGAGAAAACTGTTCAAATGAGTGGTGTGAACCTGTAACTGATGAAGAGTATAATAAATTATCATAAAATATAATGGAGGTCTTAAAATGAAATTTGATTTTAATTACTATAACCCAACTAAAATTTATTTTGGAAAAACTGCTCTTAATAATTTAAAAGACGAGTTAAAAAATTATGGAGAAACTGTTCTTTTAGTATATGGAAAAAACTCTATAAAAAAGAGTGGACTTTATGATAAAGTTATTGAAATTTTAAAGGAATCTAATAAAAAAGTGGTAGAATTAGCTGGAATAAAATCAAATCCAACATATAATCAAATGATGGAAGGAGCAAGACTTGTTAGAGAAAACAATGTTGATTTAATTTTAGGAGTAGGTGGAGGTTCAGTTATAGATTGTTCTAAAGCTATATCTGTATCTGCATACTGTGATGGAGATGCTTGGGAAAAATATTGGATAAACTTTGAAGAGGTAAATAATAAAATTGTTCCAGTAGGAAGTATTTTAACAATGGCTGGTACTGGTTCTGAAATGAATGGTGGTTCTGTAATAACTCATGAAGAAAAAATGCTAAAAAACGGAAGAGTTTTTTCTCCTGAAGTTTATCCTAAATTTTCTATATTAAACCCTGAATATACTTATACAGTTCCTAAATATCAAATGATAAGTGGAATTTTCGATACCCTTTCTCACCTTATGGAGCAATATTTTTCTGGAGATGACAATAACACTACTGACTATATTCTAGAAGGTGTTATGGAAGCCCTTATTGATAATGCTAGAGTAGCTTTAAAAAATCCTGAAGATTACGAAGCAAGAAGTAATATTATGTGGTGTACAACTATTGGTCTTAATACAATTACAGGAGTATCTAAAGCACAGGACTGGGAAGTTCATATGATAGAGCACCAACTTGGAGCATATACTGACTGTGCTCATGGAATTGGACTAGCTATCATCTCTATCCCTTACTATAAATATATTTACAAATATGGTTTAGATAAATTTGTAAGATTTGCTGAAAAAATATGGAAAGTTGAAAGTAAAAACCTAACTAAAGATGAGATTGCTCTTGCTGGAATTGAAAAACTTTCTGAATTTATAAAAGAGTTAGGTATCCCTACTACATTGAGGGAAGTAGGAACTACTGAAGATATGTTACCTAAAATAGCTAACTCTTCTGTAATTCTTGATGGAGGATACAAAAAATTAACTCCTGATGAAATTTTAACTATTTTAAAAGAAGCTTATTAATTATAAAATAATTTATTAAATAAAAAAGCTCAAGAGTGTTTTTAAAACTTTCAACATTCTTGAGTTTTTTATATTTACTATATCTTTTATTTTTTACTCTCTACATATGAAAATAATCTCTCTTCTAACCAATAGTGTTCTCCAAAAAATCTAGCATATCCCACATGTCCACCATATTTTGTAATCTGCAAAGTTATATACTTATTTCTTCTAGCTTCCTTTATGGGATAACAGCTCTCTGACATAATCGGGTCATCTTCAGCCATCAATATGAGGGTAGGTATCTTAATAAATGGTATAGACTTTTTAGGGCTTACTCTCTCATAGTAATCTAAAGCATCTCTATATCCATATTGTGGAGCTGTAAAAACATTATCAAACTCCTCTATTGTTTGGCATTTTAAAACAGTATCTACATTGATCTTATCTGGATAAATTGTAGATTTTTCTACTATCTTTTTCTTCAGCTTATCCATAAAATATTTAGTATAGATTTTATTTTCTTTCTTTAAAAAAGTTCTAGCACTTCCTAAAGGGTCGCAAGGGGCAGAAACAGCCATAGCACAATAAAGATTTTTAGGTAGTTCTTTTCTACTTCCTAAGTAATTTAATACAAGTCCTCCACCTAGACTAAATCCTGCTATTACAACTTTTTTATAATCAGAAGTTTTTTTCAATACCTCTTCTAAATCCTCTATCTGTCCCATATTATAAAATTTTATCTTCTTATTTGCCTCTCCACTACACCCTCGATAATTCATAGCTAAGATATCCCACCCTCTTTCAGAAAAATACTTAGCCATTCCCTGTATATATTTACTTCTAGAGCTTCCCTCCAGCCCATGACACAATACTATTACATTATTACTTCCTCTTTTTATCCAATCTATGTCTAAAAAATCTAAATCTGGTGTATTTATTCTCTCTCTTCTATATTTTACCTCTATATTTCTAAAAATAGTTGGAAAACAAGTATTTATATGTCCATTTTTAAATAAAAAACTTGGTTTATAATCCAATTCAATCCCTCCAATTTATTACCATACTATTATATGGCAAAAAATAGATTTTTTCTAGAGTTTTCTCTTCCTTACTTGACTTTTTTTTATATTTCCTGTATCTTTTTATTATACAAATCATACAAGGTGAAATTATGAGCAGGAGAAAACTTTTTTTTATACTATTTCCTCTTTTTATAGGAGTTGGAATATATTTTCTATATAGAAGCAGAAACCTCTTCTACTTTAAAATTTTTACAACACATCCTCTTATCTATAGCTATGTTATAAAAATTAGAGATATAGCTTGGCTATATCGTAAACATCTTCCTCTTTGGAGTGTATATTCACTTCCAGATGGACTTTGGTTATTTTCTTTTGGGGCTATTCTCTTAATTGAGAGATTTTTTTATTCTTTTCACTTTATAGTTTTTACAGTAATTTATATTTTTATGGTAACTTTAGAATTTTTACAAAAATATTTTGGTGGACATGGAAGTCTACTTGGAACTTTTGATAAATTAGATATACTCTTTTTTACTCTAGGCTATACTTTCATTGTGTTAATTTCATATTACCTTCACAAAAAAGATAAAAAAATTATAAAAGATATCAGTTTTATTAGTAAAAGGAAAGAATTTTCAGAAGATATTAAGTTTATAATCATCTTTACAATTTTAGGTATATTACCTAGTCTATTTTAAGACTAGGTTTTTTATTTGTTTTGTGCTAAAATATTTTTATCAAATATACAAGGGGGATAATTATGGATTTAAATTTTTTATTAGATGATGTTATAAAAAATAGAAGAGCTCTTCATCAAATACCAGAAACAGCTCTTACTGAATTTAAAACACAAAAATATTTAAAAGATTATCTTATCTCAATAGGACTAAATCCTCAAGAGATTTGTGAAACAGGGCTATATGTATATATTGAGGGAAAAGATAAAGAAAATTGTATCGCCTTTCGTTCTGATATAGATGCTCTTGATATTTTAGAGGAAAACAATATTGAATTTGCCTCTAAACATAAAGGAAAAATGCACGCTTGTGGACATGATGGGCATATGGCTACTCTTTTAGGGTTTGCTAAGTACCTAACTACTATTCAACCACTAGAAAAAAGTGTACTTTTAATATTCCAACCAGCTGAAGAAGCTCCTGGTAGAGCTAAAGAGATATGTCAATCTGGACTTTTACAAAAATATTCTGTAAAAGAAGTCTATGGATTACATCTATTCCCAGAATTACCAGAGGGAACAATAGGAACTAGAGCTGGAGCTTTCTTCGCTCAACCTACTGTTATCCATGGAAAAATCACTGGAAAAAGTGGACATGGAGCTATGCCACATAAAGGAGTAGATGCTCTTCAAGCTTTTACTAAAGTTGTAGATGCATACCAAACTATAATCTCTAGAAATTTCTCTCCTTTTGAAACAACAGCTCTAACTATTGGTAAATTCCAAGGAGGAAGTGCTTTTAATATTCTACCTGAAACAGTGGAGTTCTGGGGAACACTTAGAACATTTTCACAAGCAAACACAGATTTTGCTATAAAAAGAATTAAAGAGATACATAGAGGAATAGAGATAGCTTACAATGTAAAAATTGAAGAGAATCTTGAGGTTATGTATCCACCTGTTACAAATGATGAAAAGCTATATAATAAATTTTTAAAAACTATAGAGGGAATTCCTTGTGTAGAATATGAACCTCTTGCTATTGCTGAAGATTTTGCTTACTATCAACAAGAAGTACCTGGATTATTTGTTCTATTAGGTACTAGAAATGAAGAGAAAGGATTTACACAAGCTCTTCATAATTGTAGATTTAACTTTGATGAGAAAGCTTTACTTACAGGAATAGAAATGTTTGCTAAAATTTACCACAATTTTAAATAATAGTAAATTTTTGTAAAAATTTGTGATATAATTCTAGTAGATATAAATTAAAAGGTGGTTAAAAATGTTAAACAAAGGTATTGTTAAAAAAATTGATGGAAATAAAATTATTGTAAAACTTTATAAAGATACTGCATGCTCTCATTGTAGTGGTTGTAGTGGAGATAGTAAATATGGAAAAGATTTTGAATTTACAACTAATATGAAAGCTGAAATAGGAGATACTGTTACCTTTGAAATATCTGCTGGAAAAGTTATAAAAGCTGCTTCTATTGCCTATGTTTTTCCTGCTGTGGCTATGATAGTTGGATATTTTTTAGGAGAGAAGCTTCTTGAACTTAGCGAAAATCAAAGTATTATCACAAGTTTTATAGCTCTAGTTCTATCTTTTGGAGTGCTATATTTTTACGATAAACTTGTAGTTAAAAAGAGAACTAACTCTGAGATAGAGATAATCTCTATTGAAAAAGAGGATACTTCTAATATGATAGATAGTTGTAAAAATAAAAACGCTTGGTAATCAAGCGTTTTTACTTTTCTCTTCTCTCTCCAATTTAGAAAATATACACCCACAGTAATCCTGTCTATATAAATCATACTCTTTTGATATATTTACAGAACGTAAATATCTACTCTTCTTTTTAAAATCTCCATTTAAAAACTTAACTCCATATTTTTCTCCAAAGCTCTCTCCTAACTCATTTATCCATTGAGAGTTTTTCATAGGGCTGATACTCAAAGCTGAAGTAAAGTAGTCAAAGCCTAGCTCCTTAGCTTTAATAGCAGTTTCTTCTAAACGAAGCCCATAGCACTTATAGCATCTCTCTCCTCCTTCTTTAGCTTTTTCTAATCCTTTTACCTTTTCAAAAAATTCCTCTTTAGGATTGTATCTTCCCTCTATTACCTCTATATCATATCCTCTTCTTCTATGGTAATCTCTTTGCTCCTCTAATCTCTTTCTATACTCATCTTCAAAAGTTATATTCGGATTATAGAAAAATACTGTCAGTTGAAAGTATTGTAATAGATACTCTATCACAGCACAACTACAGGGAGCACAGCAAGAGTGAAGTAAAAGTTTAGGTTTTCTTCTCTCTTCTACTATTTTTTTTATCTCCTTTTCCATTAACAAATCATAATTTTGTTTCAACTTTCTCCTCCTTTGGCATACAGTACCATTTAAATTCACACTCTCCACACTTTTCCCCATACTCTCTTGGATTAAAATCTCCACTGATAAGTCTTTCAGCTACATAATCAAATCTTTTTATAGTTCTATCTATACTTTTTTCCTCTAGCTCTATCTCTACTAGAGAGTTTTCCTCCTCAATATAGTAAAGATACGCTTTTATCTCATCAAGGGTATATCTTTCCTTTAGAAGATATGTATATATCTCTAACTGTCTTTTATAGATTTCTACTCTATCTTTATCATAAGCCCCTGTTTTAAAGTCTATAAGCTCTACTCCATTAGAGATTTTTCTCAATAAATCTAGTGTTCCCTCTATTATATAATCTTTTTCTACACTGTAGTTTTTTACCTCAGTAGATATTATACTCTCTAGATTATTTCTATCTAGGTATCTCTCTACCTCTAATTTTACTTTTTCTCTTATCTCCTCACTGAAATCAGTTCTCAAATTTTTCTCTAAAGAGCTACCTATATTTTCTATTAACTCTTTTAAACTCTCCCTTTGAAAAATTCCAGATAAAAACTCTTTATGTATTCTCTCTATTACCTTATGCACAAAAATTCCATAGTAAGTTTTAGGATTACTTAGAGCTTTAAATTTAAAATCCTTAATAAATCTATATTTTAAAGGACAAAATTCATATAGAAGTATATGCCCAGTATATGATAATAACTCTTTATTTTCTGTAACTTTTAATGGCTCTACCTCTAAATTTTTTAACTGAAATCTCTCATCATCTACATATGGAATAGATTCATACATTGGTCTAAAAGTTCTAGATGGTAACTCATTTCTTCCTGAACGATTTTCTATACTTGTAAGTACTAAAAGATTTTGAGCACGAGAAAAAGCTGTGTAATAGATTCTCCAAAAATCAAAAATATTTTTCCTATCCCTTGGCTCATAATCATCCCCAAGCCTTAATAACTCCTCAAGGATATCCTCCTCTGTCTTTCCTCTCTCCACAGGAGAAGAGTCCAATGAACCTACTACTACAATTGGAAACTCCAATCCTTTAGCTTGATGGAAAGTAAGAAATGGGATAGCTCCCAGTGGAAACTCCTCTTTATTTTCATATTCATCTACTCTTTTTTGATATAGATTTTTCATATACACCATAAAGAAATATCTTACAACTTTTTCTATCTCCTCTTTAGCTATATCCTCTACCTTAGACAATCTCTCAAATTTTTCCAATATCTCAGTAAAAACTCCTAGATTATATGTTTCTCTTCCCTCGTTTACCCCTTCACTCTCTAGTTTTATAAACTTTTTAAATGTCTCAAACTGTAATAGAGAGTAGAAAATCTTCCTTAAACTTGGAATAGTTATTACCTCTTCACTGGCATTGGCTTTTCTTCTTTCAACTAACCATTTATATAGCTCTTCATCATCTTGTATCACTTTTTTTAATTGAGTTAAACAATCTTTATAGTAATAAAATACTGACTGTCCTCTATTTTGTACCTCATCTAATACTAGATATTTACATTGAGGAAAATATACAAGAAGAGCTCCTATTGTAAGCTTTATCTCAATTCTATCAAAAAAATCTTTAGAACGTGGAGAGTATATTGGGATTCCACACTCTTCTAAATAGTTTTTTAACTCTTTTACATTAGGATTTTGCACACTTCTAAAAAGAAAAGCTACTTGGCTATAATCAGATATTTTTTTAGTTGTATAGAGTTTTTTTATAAATTTATATATATTATTCTTCCAATGTTTCTCAGAATCTCCACCTATTCTTATAACTCCACTAGTTTTTGAAAACTCTTTATCCTCTGGAGCTACTATCTCTTTTTCATACCTAAACTCTCTCCAATTGATAAGCTTTATCCATCTATTGCAAAATCTTATAATATCTTCATGGGAACGATAGTTTATATCTAAGTTTATCTTTTTACATCTTCCCTTTTCAAATCTCTCTGGAAATCTTAAGATATTTCTAACTGTTGCCCCTCTAAATCTGTATATTCCTTGGTCATCATCTCCCACTACACAGATATTCTCTTTTTTTGCTCCCAACATAAAAATTATCCTTTCTTGAATAGTATTAGTATCCTGATACTCATCTATCATTATATACTCTATCCTGTTTTGTAATTTTTCTAATACCTCTTCTCTATGAAGTATTCTATATAGCTCTCTTTGAATAGTAGTAAAATCCATCAGATTTTCCTCTACTAGCATCTCATGATATACCCTATGAGCCTCTTTTAAAAATAGGATTTTTCTATTTTCAGTTCTTATATTATCTAATCTTTTTCCCTCTTCATTTATCTTATTGAGCCACCATAGAATTTTTTTACTTCTCTCCCAACTATTTATCCCTGGAATATCTTTAAAAAAATCTCTATATCCCTCTATCTCACTAAATCTTTTTATTCTACTATATATAAAAAATTGTTGATCAATATCATCTAATACTCTATATCCATCTCTAAAAAAAGAGTACTCAATATTCTCATCTATCATTCTTAAAAATATAGAGTGAAGAGTTCCAATATACATCTCATTTACATTTATTTTCTCATTTCTCTCTTTTATTCTATCAGATATTCTTACTAATAACTCCCTAGCTGATTTTTCTGTAAAAGTTGAAAGAAAAATATTTTCTGGCTTCACTTTTTTCTCTACTAAAAGATATATAGCCCTTTCTACTAATGTTCTAGTTTTACCAGAACCTGGTCCAGAAATCAAAAGTAATGGTCCCTCTGTGCTCCTTACTGCCTCATACTGTTTCTCATTTAATTCCATCTCTTCCCTCCTTTTCTTTTCAAATAAATTATATCATATCTAATTATTTTTCCCACTGAAATTTTTTCCAAATATTTGTTAAATTATACTTGAATTTTTTTGAAAAAAAGGTTATTATCAAATTAAGTGGATAAAATTATTTGGGGTGAGTAGATGAAAGTTTTACATAGACTTTTATTACATTGGATTTATATGTTATGTTTTTTTGGGGGATTTATTAATACAGTTAGTATTGTTAAATACTCCTATACTGTTTCACACTTTACTGGACACGTATCTAAGGTGGCTATTAATATCGGGCAAGGAAATCTTTCAGAGGTTTTTAAAATTCTCTCTATTATTATAGCTTTTGCTCTTGGTTCTACTATCTCTGGTTTTCTTGTTGATGGTAGAGAGTTTAACCTAAAAAGAAGATATGGATATTCTATGCTTATTTTAGGTGTTGGACTTCTTATTTTATACACTACTGTAAAAGATACTTGGCTATTTTTTTACTACCTACCTTTTATGATAGGAGTACAAAATGGACTTTTTATCTCTTATAAGGGAGTTGTTGTAAGAACTAGCCATATCAGTGGAAATATTACAGATGCTGGAGTATATCTTGGACACTGTCTAAAAGGAAAAATACAAGATAAATGGAAAGTTTATTTCTGTTTATTTAGTGTTCTAGCTTTTTTAGTTGGTGGTTTCTGTGGAGTAGAGCTTTATTTCCTTTTTAAAGATGGTGTTTTTATAATAGCAGGTATTGGTTATTTAACTATCGCTTTTATATATTTCTCTTTAAGACATAGATATAGACACGTTCTTCATCTTACTGATGAACATTATCATTTTCAATAAGGAAAAATGGACTGTTGCAAAAAAATTGCCTCAGTCCACTTTTTTATTTCATCATATTATAGATTTCATCAATATCTAAATTCTCTCTTAAAAGTTTAGCTAATCTATCGTACTCTCTCTCCTTAAACTCTGTAAAAGAAAAGCTCTCTTCTAAAAGTTCTAATCCCTTTTTTACTCTCACATTATTTAAAAATTTTCTTGTAAATTTCTCATTATCAAAAATTCCGTGGATATATGTAGCAAAGAGATTCTCCTTAGCAGTAAAGATAAACTCATCTCCTTCCACAAGATTTTTTTCATCTCCTAATGTAACTCCTTGATGAATCTCATAACCTTTTACTTTTATATCTTCACAACCTTCAATTATTGTTCCAGAAAGATTAGATAAAATACTCTTTTCACTCTGCTTAGTACATTTAATTTTTTCCATAGTTGTTATCATATCTAAAAATCCAAATCCCTCAGTAGATTTTTTATCCCCCTCTATATGATGAGGATCTAATACCTCTCTTCCTAGCATTTGAAATCCACCACATATTCCCACTACAATAGTTCCTTTTTTATATAGCTCTTTTATCTTTTCATAGATTCCATTACTTTTTAACTTCTCTAAATCTGATATGGTACTTTTACTTCCAGGTAGAATAATTATATCCTCATCTCCCAATTCCTCTTTAGAAAAAACATAGTTTATAGCTACATCAGAATAATGGTTTAGAGCATCAAAATCTGTATAGTTAGACATTTTCTCTGTTCTGATTATACTTATTTTTATCTCTCCATCTTTTTTAGTATGCTCATTTATCTTTTTAGCTAGGGTATCTTCCTCTTCTATCTCTAATTTTTCATAAGGTACAACTCCTAAAAACTTTATATCTAATCCCTCTGTTTTTAATCTCTCCATAAGCATATCTATTCCAGGTTTTAATATTTCAATATCTCCTCTAAACTTATTGATAATCAATCCCTTTATCCTATCTCTATCTTTTTTATCTAAAAGAGCAATAGTTCCATATAAAGAGGCAAATACCCCTCCAATCTCTATATTTCCTACCAATATCACTGGAGCATCTACCAATTCTGCCATTCCCATATTTACACAGTCGTACTCTCTAAGATTTATCTCTGCAGGGCTTCCTCCTCCCTCTAATACTCCTATATCAAAATTTTCCTCTATCTTTTTATAGTTTCTTAAAGCTACCTCTTTCCATAGTTTTGAGTTAGCAAAATAATCCTTAGCTCCCGTATTACTTATAGGTTTTCCCTCTATTATCACTTGCGAATTATTATCAGAGTTAGGTTTTAAAAGTATGGGATTCATAAAAGCTCTAGGTATCTCTTTACTAGCCTCTGCCTGTACTACCTGTGCTCTTCCCATCTCAAGCCCCTCTATGTCCACAAAAGAATTAAGTGCCATATTTTGAGATTTAAAAGGGGAAACTCTATACCCATCTTGAGCAAATACTCTACACAATCCAGCTGTAATTATACTTTTTCCTACTGATGAACCTGTTCCCTGTATCATAATCTTTTTATGCATATGACCTCCACTAATCTTCAAAACCTCTTACCACTCTATTTAAATGTAAAAGCTCCTCTTTTATATTTCTGTGATGTAATTTCTTTATATCTACCCCTCCAAATTTAAACATCCATTGCAACCATATCCCCATTACAAGAGCTGTTACAATAGTTCCTATCCCTAATTTTCCTCCAAGCAACCACCCTATTACAAAGGCTATTATTTCTATCCCATTCTTTATTACACTTACTGGCTTATTAAATCTTTTAGTTAGTACCTGCATAAATCCATCTCTTGGACCACAACCCATACCCTGTGTCATATAGAGATATGTTCCATAACTATAAAAGAAAATTCCCACTAATAACTCTATTATTCTAGCAAATAAATTTTGAAATATAGGTATGAAATCTAAAAATATTATTAAGTCCATAAAAAGCCCTATGAATATGAAGTTTAGGACTGTTCCTACCCCTATTGGCTGTCCTAAAAATATATCCATCAAAACAATTATTACTCCTAAACTAATACTAGCTTGCCCTATAGTTATCCCTGTTACTTTAGATACTCCTTGATGTAATACATCCCAAGGTGCTAATCCCAAATTAGATTTTAGAATTGTAACACAACCTAAGGAACATATAAAAAGTCCTACAAATAATTTTAAAAATCTGATACTCTCTTTTTTCAAAAAACTCTCCTCCTGATACTTTTACTTTTATAAAAATATCTTACTATAAACTCCTTTTTTTTTCTAGCTTTTTCTATTTTAAAAAAATTTTTATAAAAAAACACTTGCAATTTTTTCAATTTAGTATTATACTTCTTTACAAGAAACAAGATTTAAAAAAAGGAGGTTCAAAGATATGATGATGTCACTTAGCATAATACTTTTTGTCATATGTATAATACTGCTCATAATAATATCTATGAGTTCAATTTCATATACAAAAAATTATGTTAGGGGAAAGTTTATTCAATTCTTTGAATCAAATTCTTATATATCTAGCTCTAAGGTTTTATAGCTTTTTTAAGCTAACTTTAATTTAGAGTGTAAATATATTTATTAATTTGTTATAAACAGCCTAACAGGGCTGTTTTTTTTATACCAATAAAAATTAGGAGGAAATCATTATGAAAAATTTTAAAAACTATTCACTACTCTGTTTATCACAAAAAGGATTTAAAGGAGATAATAAAAATATTGTGATAAAAACAAGGGAGTGTTGGAGATGGAAAATAAAAGAGTGAAACAAATTATAGCTGGAGCTGTTATTATTGGAGCAGTATTATTTATGGGAATGAAATCTTCTAAAGAGGAGAAAAAAATAGAAAATCGTGGGGAGACGATTTTAGAAAATAAAGATAGAGTAACTATTGCTGTAAAAGCTGATGCAAAAACATTAGATCCACAAAGAACAATAGATACTTCATCAAATAAACCAATACAGATGATGTTCAATGGACTTTTAGCATTTGATAAAGATTTAAATATTCAACCTTGCTTAGCTGAATCTTGGGAGAATGTTGATGATTGCAATGTTATCTTCCATTTGAGAAAGGGAGTAAAATTCCATAATGGAGATGAGATGACTGCAGAAGATGTGAAATTTACTTTAGATAGAGCTAGAAAATCTAATCAAACTGGATATCTATTTGCACCTATAACAGAGGTATCAGTGGTTGACAAATATACAGTAAAAGTTACTACTGATAAACCTTTTGGACCTCTTATGACAAACTTAGCTCAAACTCAAGCTTCTATTGTTTGTAAAAGAGCCGTAGAAAAGGTGGGAGAAGAAAACTTTTTCAAATCTCCTGTGGGAACTGGACAATATAAATTTAAAGATTGGATACCTGGAGATAGAATCGTTATGGAAGCTTTTGATAACTCATTCCAAGGAAAACCTCAAGTGAGAGAGATTACTTTAAGAATAATCACAGAAGTTAGCAATAGAATGATTGCTTTGGAAACTGGTGAAGCTGATATAGCATTTGATATTGGAATTATGGATAAAGAAGCTGTTAAGAACAATGATGAGATGGAATTTTTAGAAATCTCTTCACCTTCATCATTATACTTAGGATTTGACCAAACTAATCCAATATTTACAGACAAGAGAGTAAGAGAGGCTATAGCATATGCTGTTGACAAGGATATCTTAGTTAATACAGTATTTCAAGGTTCTGCTGTAGTAGCTGATTCACCTATGCCTAGTTCATGTGTAGACCACATCACTCCTGCTAAGCAATATTCTCAAAACATAGAGAAAGCTAAACAATTATTAGCTGAAGCTGGATACCCAAATGGATTTGATATAGAGTTATGGGTTAATGATGATGGAGCTAGAGTTGATATGTGTGTTATTATGCAAGAACAATTGAGAAATATTGGAATCAATGCTGAGATAAAAATTTGGGAATGGGGAGCTTATGTAACTAGAACTGCTCAACCTAAAAAACAATTATACTTATTATCTTGGAACTCTACAAGTGATGGAGATGCTGCTTTATATGCTTTATTCCACTCTTCACAAAAAGGTTTATCAGGAAATAGAAGCTACTTTGAAAATACAGATGTAGATAAAGCTTTAGACACTGGTAGATATTCTGTTGATAAAACTGTAAGAAGTGAAGCTTATGCTCAAGCTCAAAATATTTTACAAGAGGAGTTACCTCACTACACTTTAGTTTACCCAATGTTAAATGTAGCAGTCAGAAAAAATGTTAAAAATGTAGTTTTTCGTAATGATGGATATATTGATATAAGAAATATGTATGCAGTAAAAGAGAATTAATTGGAGGTTATAGTTTATGAAAACAATGGAGTTAGCTAAAAAATATCACGATTATGTAATATCTATGAGAAGAGAGTTTCATCAAAATCCAGAAGCAAGTATGGAAGAATACAACACTTCTAAAAGAATAAAAGAGGAACTAGAAAAAATGGGAGTAGAGTATAGAGGAATAGCTGGAACAGGAGTAATAGCTACAATAAAAGGTGCTCATCCTGGAAAATGTATAGCTCTAAGGGGAGATATAGATGCTCTTGCTGTTGTAGAGGAAACTGGAAAAGATTATGCTTCTAAAAATCCTGGACTAATGCATGCTTGTGGACATGATACTCATGCTGCTATGCTACTTGGAGCTGTAAAAGTTCTTAATGAAATGAAAGATGAGATATATGGAACTGTGAAATTCTTCTTCCAACCTGGAGAAGAGGTGGGAAAGGGAGCTAGAAAAATGGTAGAAGAGGGAGCACTTGAAGGTGTAGTTTCAGCTATGGGAATCCATATAGCTTCTATGCTACCTGTTGGAACTATCAATGCTGAAGCTGGTCCTAGAATGGCAGCAGCTGATAAGTTTAAAATAACTATAACTGGAAAAGGTGGACATGGTTCTGCTCCTCACCAATGTGTAGATGCTGTTGTAGTAGGAGGGGCTACTATTATGAATCTTCAAAGTATAGTAAGCAGAGAACTTACACCTCTTCAACCAGCTGTTGTTACAATAGGTTCTATACACTCAGGAACTAGATTTAATGTTATAGCTCCTACTGCTGTATTAGAAGGAACAGTTAGATATTATGACCCTGAATATTTTAAAACTATATCTGCTGCTATTGAAAGAATAGCAAAATGTACAGCTGAAGCATATAGAGCTGAAGCTGTGGTAGAATATGAAAATGCTGTAAAACCTACTATTAATGATGAAGAGTGTGCTAAGCTTGCTCAAGAAACAGCAGCTAAAATAGTAGGAGCTGAAAAAGTTGTAATGGTAGGACCTGAAACTGGTGGAGAGGATTTCTCAGAATTTTCTTCAATAGTTCCTGGAGTAATGACAAAACTTGGAGCTGGAAATCCAGAAAAAGGTGCATGTTATCCTCATCACCATGGAAAATTTGAAGTTGATGAAGATGCTTTTGTATATGGGGTAGCATATTATTCTCAATATGCTCTAGATTATCTGAATAAAAATAAGACTCTATAAGAGTATTGATTAAAGGAGATGTGATTGATTATGAATAAAAAATTATTTTTACTACTCTTTGTAGTTGTTATGGGAGTTGCTGGTTATCTTAAATTTTCTGCTGATGATGTAAAAGCTCAAGAGCTAAAGAAAAATAAAATATCTATAGCTATGAAAGCTGACCCAAAAACTTTAGACCCTCAAAAAAGTATAGACACTATGTCTAACAAATCAATCACATTAATATATGATACTCTTTTAGATTTGGATGAAAACTTAAATCTTAAGCCAAATTTGGCTGAGTCTTGGGAAAGATTAGATGATTGTAATGTTGTTTTTCATTTGAAAAAAGGTGTAAAATTCCATAATGGAGAGGAGCTAAAAGCTGAAGATGTAAAATTTACATTAGAAAGAGCTGCCTCTTCTCCACAAACTCTTTATCTATTTAAACCTATCACTAAAGTTACAGTTATTGATGATTATACAGTTCAAGTTACCACTGACAAACCTTTTGGTGCTTTACTTAATAATCTAGCTGCTGTTCAAGGTGGTATTGTTTCTAAAAAAGCTGTACTTAAGTATGGAGATGATTATGTAAATCATCCTGTTGGAACTGGACAATATAAATTAAAAGAATGGTTACCTGGAAATAGAATTGTTTTTGAAGGATTTAAAGATGCATATCAAGGTGCTCCTAATTTTGAAGAATTAACTTATCTTACAATTCCAGAAGTGAGTAATAGAATGATTGCTCTTGAAACTGGAGAGGTAGATGTAGCTTTTGATATTGGAATTATGGACAAAGAAACTATCGAAAATAGTAACAACCTAGAACTTGTTGAGGTTGAATCTCCCGCTTTACTATACTTAGGCTTTGACCAAACTAATCCCATCTACCAAAATAAAAAATTAAGAGAGGCTATTGCTTATGCTATTGATAATCAAACTTTTGTAGATGTTGTTTTTAGAGGTTCTGCTGTAGCTGGAGATTCTCCTCTACCTAAAGCAAGTCCTACTTATAATAGAAATGTAAAAAAATATAATCAAGATATAGAAAAAGCTAAAAAACTTTTAGCTGAAGCTGGATATCCTAATGGATTAGATATTGAATTATGGTGTATGGATGATGGACCTAGAGTAGATATGTGTGTTATCATTCAAGACCAGCTTAAAAAAATTGGTATTAATGTAGAGATTAAAATCTTTGAATTTGGTGCTTATGTTTCTAAAACAGCTCTACCTAATAAAGAGTTATACTTCCTATCTTGGAATTCTTCTGGTGATGGAGATGTTGCCCTATATCCACTATTTCACTCATCTCAACATGGAGCTCCTGGAAATAGAAGTTTTTACTCTAATAAAAAAGTAGATGAATTATTAGATAAAGCTAGAGTTTCTGTTAACGAAGAAGAAAGAACTACTCTATATAAAGAAGTTCAAAATATTTTACAAGAGGATTTAGCTATTTATCCATTAGCCTATCCAAAAATTAATTTAGCTAAAAACAAAAATTTAACTGGACTTGTATTTAAGAAAAATGGAGACATTGATCTTACAAATTTAGATTTCAATCAAAAATAATGAAAGAGACTATTGTAACTTTAAATAATTTCAAACTTTAAAATTGACTAAGGAGCTTTTTTATCTCCTTAGCTTTTTTTATAAAAACTATCAAGTATTTAAAATTTTTTCAAATTTTCAATATAATACATCTATAACAAATTAATTGAATAAAAGCTAAGAATTTGAACTGTGTTTTAACCCATATTCTACAAATTTAGATATTAAATTTTGAACCTTATTCCATTCTTCGTTTTTTTCCCATTTTAATGATTTGTTAATTGAAAAACTTCCATAAAAGATAAAAAGAAATAACTTTTCAGCCTCATATTCTGTTAAATTATAATTTTTCATAAATTTTTTTATACTGTCTTTTTTTGCATAGTTATATAATCTACTAGCAATATAATTAGATAGATAAAAATCATTAAAGAGTACTTGATATTTTGAAGTTATTGATTTTTGACATAGTGGTTCTTTGTCCGATTCATTTAAATTTTTATTATTAATATTATCTGTTAGTTCTAAAGCGTCATCTAAAACTTCTATTAAAACTTGATTAAGATTATTATAGTGTAAATAAAATGTTGCTCTTGCTATTTTAGCTTTTTTACAAATTATTGAAATATTCAATTTTTCATAAGATATATTTTCTAATAATTCTAAAAACGTATCTTTAATTAATCTACAAGTATACTTAGCTCTTATATCATCTTTTCTTTTTTTCATTTTTACCTCAAAAATATTTACATATTTTAAAATATGTAAATAAAAATACATTTTTTTAATAATTGTAATTGTAGAAATTTTATATTTAAGATTATAATATATTTATAGACAACATGTCAATTAATTTAAAAATTAAAAAAGGAGAAAATTTGATGAAGTTAAAAAAAATAGGAACACAAATACAGCAAATTCGTAATGCAACTATAAAATTAAGCTATGGAGGCTACATCTTTCTTATTGATCCATGGCTTGCTCCTAAAGGTGCAACAGGAAGTTTATTAGAATTAAATAAAGGAGAGTTTAAGGTAAAAGAATTAGTAAAAGAAAGTATAAGAATGCCAATATGTGATTTACCTTTTTCCACTACTGAAATTTTAGAAGATGTAGATTTTTATATTGTAACACATTTACATCCAGATCACTTTGATATGGATAATTATAATGAAGTATTAGATAGAAATATTCCTATTTTTATTCAAAATAATGCAGAAGCTGATTTTATGAAAAATTTAGGATTTAAAGATATTAAGATATTACAAGAAAATGGAAGTTCTTTAGGAAAAATAAAACTCACTAGAGTAGAAGCTTTACATGGTTCCCTAACTCCGTGTGGTCCAGCTAGCGGTCTTATTTTTGAAGCTGAAAGAGAACCCACAATATATTTTGCTGGGGATACAATTATGTATGATGGAGTAAAATCTGTAATAGAGAAATTTAAACCAGATATAATAATTTTAAATGTTGCTGATGCTTTTTTTATTAAATATGGCCATTTAATAATGGATGAAGAAGCAATTGATATCATTCATAAATTAGCTCCAAATGCAAAAATAATTGCTTCTCATTTAGATAACGTTGCTCATGCTTATCTTACAAGAAATATATTATTATATAAATTAATCCAAAAAGGAATTGAGCAAGAAATTCTTATTCCAAATGATGGACAGATTTATGATTTTTAACTAAAATCTCTTTATAAGGAACTGCTGTAATTTTAATACCACTTCAGGATTTAATTTCATTTTTTCTTATTTTTAAAATTTTGTTATTATCTTAAAATTTGAATTATCTAATTCAAAGAAAGAAAAGTAAAAAAAGCTCTATTTCATTTATCAAAGATCTTTTTAAAAGATAAGAATATCTAATAATAAAAAGATTCATATTTTTTATAAAAAGAAAAAGATGGAGTATAAATCAATAATTTTTAGTCATCATTTTATACTCCATCTATATCATTACTTATCAGTATATCCTTCAATTATATTTGTTAAGTGATCTCCTACTCTTCTATAGAAGTTTATTATATCCATAAAATTAGTAGTAGACATTGTAGTAGCTGCTTCCTTTATTCCATAATCCATATAGTTTTTCTTAGCATCTTTATATAAAGCTGTAACTTCTTTAGCATCTACAACACACTCTTTTATTAAGATAGGATTTTTCTCTTGATATCCTCTATCTATATTTCTAAAAAATTCATTAGTTTTTTCATGAAGAGCTAATACTACTTTCATCTCTTGCTCTGTTAAAGATATTACATTATCCTGTAATTTCTTTAAACTGTTAGTAATTCTCATTAAATAGTCACTTACTGTTTCATATTCATCAGATACAATTAAGTTATTTCTAATATCTCTTCTTAAACTATCATTGATATCCTTATTATTTAAGATTACAAAGTTTGCATCTGTTATCTCTTTTTGATATAGGTCTAAGTCATCCTCTATTTTTCTAAGTTCTTTTACTTTCTCATCAGTTAAAAATTGTGGACTTCTATACACATTTTTTACTTCATCAAACATTATTTGAATCATTTTACCCATATTTCCAACTTCTATTTTCGTTTGTTCTACAACAACACCAGAAGTTTTTAACATTAATTCATCAATTTGTGTAATTTTTTCATTTACTTTTCCATCATCTTTTACAACTTTACATAGGAAATCTGCAAGATATCCAATAAATGGAGTAAATATAATAACATTTGATACGTTGAATACTGTATGAGCTGTAGCTATTGCAACTGTTATATTTTCATCATGATTTCCAAATAATCCTAAAAATTTTAAATAAAATGGAAATATTGATGTTACCCAAATAACTCCAAATGTATTTATAATTGTATGTGCATAAGCTGCTCTTTTAGCATTTACATTTGCCTTTAGTGTAGCAAGTATTGCTGTTATAGTAGTTCCAACATTTTCTCCTAAAACCAATGCTACTGCTGTTTCATAAGTAATTAACCCTTGTACAGCTAAGGTAATTGTTATACCTAATGTAGCAGAAGATGATTGTACAACTGCTGTAACTAATGCTCCTACTGCTGCTGCCTTTAATACTCCAAAATATGTATCAGCTGAAAACATATGGAATAATTTCACAAATTCTGGCATACTTCTTACTGGCTTTAATCCACCACTCATAAGTTCTAGTCCAAAGAAAATCATTCCTAATCCCATTATTGTTAAAGCTCTTGTCTTAGCTTTATCTCCCTTTAAGAACATATGAGCTATAGCTGCTGCTCCTACTATAGGAAGTCCATACTTTCCTATATTCAGTGCTAGAATCCATCCTGTTATAGTAGTTCCAATATTAGCTCCAAAAATTACTCCTAATGCTTGCTTTAAAGTAAGTAATGAAGCATTAACAAATCCTATTGTCATTACTGTACTAACAGATGATGATTGTACTAGCATTGTAACAAACATACCCATTAATATGGCTACTACTCTATTAGTAGTTAAAACAGCCAAAAATCTTTTTAACCTCTTCCCTGCTAATTTTTGCATTCCAGAAGACATATTATCCATTCCATATAGGAAAATTCCAAGTCCTCCAAGAACCTTAAAAATTATTTCCAGATACATTTTACCTCCTAAAATAAATAAGAATTATAAAACTTTTCTCTAAAAGTATCAAATTTTAAAATCTTTTGAGAAAAAAGACGTGACATTTTATTATATTATCTTATTTAGGAAAATTCAAGTTTTTAAAAATAAAAAAGATTTTTTTTATTTTTTTTTAATTTTTTTGTATATTTTTTTCTAATTTAGAACACTTACGTAAGATTATATTACTTTTTTAATTCTTTTAAAGTTTTTTCTAAAGCTCTTAATGTATAATCTATTCTAAAATAACGAGCATTTTCCCCCATATGTCCTATTCTTAAAACTTTATCAGCTAAATATCCATATGATTTTCCTAACATTACCTCATGATTTTCTAACATATGAGTATATACCTCTTCTAAATCATATCCCTCTGGTAGACAAAAAGTTGTAATAGTAGGAGAGTATCCTCCTTTTAGATATAATTCTAATCCTAAATCCATAAGTCTTGTTCTAGTATATTCTGCTGCTGCATAATGTCTTTCAATTACTTTATCTAATCCCTCTTCAAACATATTATCTATTGCTACACCTAAAGCAACTATTGCTGTCATTGGCATAGTATATGGAAAGAATTTTTTCTCCACACAATTTCTCCAAAGTGAAAGATTACAATAAAAAGATGGAATAGGTGTTTCTCTATTTTCTATAACTTTCCAAGCATCCTCACTTATTGTCATTATTGTAAGACCAGTAGCTGCTGAAAAAACTTTTTGTGAAGCTCCTAGTGCAATATCAATTCCCCATTCATCAACTTTTAATTCTGTTCCTCCAACAGATGAAACAGCATCTACCACTGTCATTATCCCCATAGATTTTAAAGTTTTACATATATCTTTTACATTGTTTAAAACACCAGATGGAGTATCACAATGTACAACAGTAGCATATTTAAATCCCATATCTTTATTTTGCTCTAAAAATACTCTTAACTTATCAGTATTTATTTTATTGTCCACTTCACTTTCAAAAAGTGTAACCTCTCCACCATAAGTTTCTACTAACTCTTTAAATCCAGCTCCATATATTCCATTAGAAATTACTAAAACTTTATCTCCCTTTTCTGTAAGTGATGCACAAGCACTGTCAAGTCCTAGCATTCCTTCCCCTGCCATTATTATAGTTTGAGCTTTCTTTGCTCCAAAAATCTTTCCTATTTTTTTACAAAGTTGTCCATAAAACTCAAAAAATTTAGGGTCAAAGTCTGAATTTCCGTAGTAATTCCCTCTTGCATGTAGTACATTTTCCCTAACCATAGTTGGTCCAGGTGTCATCATAAGATAATTAGCTCTTTTCAAAAAGCCCACCTCCAAATTTTTACTTTAAAAAGAGTATGAAATACTACATACTCTTCTTATTTTAATATTATATATTATATCACATTTTGAACGATTTTCAATTTTTTACTTCAAATATAATTCAAACCAATTTGTCATCTCTTCTAATCTTTTTACTCTATGTCTTGGTTTTCCACTTCTTGATAGCTCATGGTTTTCTCCTCTAAACATACATAATCTAGCTGGGACTCCATGATATTTTAGTGAAGTAAACATTTGTATTCCCTCTGTCAACCAACATCTATAATCTTCTTCTGAATGAATAAACAAAGTTGGAGTTTTTACCTTATCTGCATATTTCATAGGAGAGTGCCACCATAATTTTTCTGGATTCTTCCATGGACTAGAAGCATTTTGATCTACATTAAAATAATATCCTATATCAGTAGTTCCAAATTTAGAGAACCAGTTTGCTATGCTTCTTTGAGATGCTGCACAAGCAAATCTGTCAGTATGCCCTATTATCCAGTTAGTCATAAATCCACCATACGAACCACCTGTTACTCCTACTCTTGATCTATCTATTGGATAAGCTTTTAAGACTTCATCTGTAAACTTCATTAAATCATCATAGTCTATAGTTCCATATTTTCCTCTAATATCTGCAAACTCATTTCCTCTTCCATCTCCACCACGTGGATTACAGAAAAATACAAAATATCCCATGTTTGCCCAAACTTGCATCTCATGATAGAATACATCTCCATACACTGTTTTTGGCCCTCCATGGATATCTAAAATTGCTGGATATTCTTTTCCCTCTTCATAATCTGTAGGTTTTAATACCCATCCCTCTATTTCTATTCTATCATTTACAATATTGAATTTTTCTGGAATAGATAATTTTTTACTCTCTATTATATTCTCATTAAATTTAGTAAGTTGTATTTCTTCTTCATCTTTTAATAAATATAGCTCTTGAAGTCTTAAACCTCTAAGTCCAATAAAATAGATATCATCTCCAGCTATTGCATATGTATCTACTGAACCATTAGCCTTAGTTAAAACTCTTTCCTCTCCATTTATATCTAGTGTATTTAAGAAAGCATCATGCATAACAGTTGTTAAGAAATAAAGCTTATTCCCTTTTACTCTAAAGCTTTTTCCTCCACCGTATCTACAATCAGAACCTACTGTATTTATCATCCAAGTATCATGCTCTTTAAATAATTCAACTTTTCCATCTCTTATTATATAAAAGTTAGGATTTTGATTTAATCCATATTTTAAAGTATCATTTAATCCACAAAGTATTCCATCTCCAAAAAACTCTGCAAAACTAACTCTATAATCTTCACTTGGGAGTACTAACTTCTCCTCTTTAGTAGCTATATCGTATGTATATATTGCCTCTCTTTGCTCCTGCTTATCTTTAAATCTATTTACTACATATAATACTACTCCATCTTTATATGAATAATAAGTTACATTTGAAATACTATCTGATACTGGTGTTATCTCTTCAGTTGCTCTATTATAGATATATAATCTATTTCTCTTTTTATTAGTAAATCCTCCACCATTGCTCCAGAAAGGAATCTCATCTAAAATCTCATAATCCTTATCCTCTTTTATTTTTTTTGTAGCTTCTGCTCTAGCCTCTCCTGTTAATTCATTTAGATTTACTCCATAATTATCATATTTAGCTGTAAGTATGAAGTTATCTCCATCTATTTTTTTTATAGATGTTACAATAAGAGGTACTCTCATATACTCTTGAGCCTCTCCTCCATTTATATCAATAGAGTAGTAACAAGTCCATTTTTCTCCCTCTTCAACTTTTACTTTTAATTTTTTATCTCTCATACTTGGGAAAAGAATCTTTGTTTCATCTAACCATAAAAAACTTCTTTCCTCATTCATTCCTGTAAGTCTGAAATATTTTTTTGTTTCATTATTCATTACCCAGATATTAGATTTATAGTCATTGTCATCATAATCTCCTCGATGAACTATAAATGCAGTATTTTTTTTATCTGGTGAAACCTCTATACTTGATAAATAATTGTAATCTAAAAAATCTCTTAACTTTAAGTTTTCCATGCTGCTCCTCCCTTTGATATTTTATTACCATATGTATATTTTACAAAATTTATAAAAAAAAATCTATTTTTTTCAAAAAAAGATATTAAAAAAATAATTTTATATGTATAATATATATTATAAATATTTTTAAGGTGAGTAATAATGAATAAAGAGATTAGAGAACAGATTAAAAATTCAAAAAGAATTGTAATAAAAGTAGGAACTTCTACTCTTACATACCCCAATGGAAACTTAAATTTTAACTTGATGAATAGACTAGCTTGGATATTAGCTGATTTAAGAAACCAAGGAAGAGATGTTATTCTTGTAACTTCTGGAGCTATTGGAGTGGGGTCAAAAAGCTTAAACTTTGAAAAAAGACCTACTCTTACTAGAGAGAAACAAGCAGCTGCTGCAGTAGGACAAGCTGAACTTATGCATATCTATAAAAACTTTATGGGAGAATATAATCAAAGAGTTGCTCAAATCCTTCTTACTAAAGATGATTTCAAAGAGGGAGAGAGAAAAACTAATACTAATAATACTTTAGAAACTCTACTTGATTTTGGAGTTATTCCTATTATCAACGCCAACGATACTATATCTACTTTTGAAATAGAGTTCAGTGACAACGATAGATTATCAGCAAGTGTTGCTTCTCTTTTAAAAGCTGACTTATTAGTAATCCTTACAGATATAGATGCTCTATATGATGCTAATCCTAAGACACACCCTGAAGCAAAAAGAATCCCTTATGTAGAAAAGGTAACTGATGAGATACTTGCTATGGGTGGAGAAAAAGGAAGTGAGTTTAGTGTAGGTGGAATGGAAACTAAACTTCTAGCTGCTAGAGAGTGTTATGCTGGTGGAGTAATGATGGCTATATTAGATGGTTCTAACCCTTCATTTATTGAGGAACTTATCAATGGAGAAGATATTGGAACTATCTTTGGAAATGGAAAATAGGAGGAAATTATGGAATATATTGAAAAACTTGGTACTGCTGCTAAGGAAGCAGAGATACAGATAGCTCAACTATCTACAAAGGTAAAAAATGAAATACTTTTAAAATCTGCTCAAGCACTTTTAGATAACTGTAATAATATTTTAGAAATCAATAAAAAAGATGTAGAGAATGCTATCAATTCTGGTGTAAAGAAAGCTTTTATTGATAGACTTACTCTTACAGAGAAAAGAATAGAGGATATGGCAGATGGGCTTAGACAAATTGCCTCATTAAATGACCCAGTTGGAGAGTTTACATATGGTAAAACTCTACCTAATGGACTAATCATTCAACAAAAAAGAGTTCCATTAGGAGTGGTAGCTATCATATTTGAATCTCGTCCTAATGTTACAGCTGATGCTTTTGGACTTTGCTTAAAAAGTGGAAACGCTGTTATCTTAAGAGGTGGAAAAGAGGCTATAAACACTAACATAGCTATTGTAAAAGTTTTTAAAGAGGTTTTAAAAGAGTGTGGTATCAATGAAAATGCTGTACAAATTTTAGAGGATACTAGCCACGATACTGCTAATAAATTAATGAAAGCTCATCAATATATAGATGTATTAATTCCTAGAGGAAGTGCTAGACTTATCAATACAGTTATAGAAAATTCTACTATCCCTTGTATTCAGACAGGAATAGGAAACTGTCATATATTTGTAGATGAGAGTGGAGATATACCTAAGGCCATCAATATTATCATCAACGCTAAAACTCAAAGACCTGGAGTTTGTAACGCAGTAGAAACTCTTCTTATCCATAAAAATTGTGCTAAAGATATTCTACCTCAACTTGGAGAGGAGCTTATCAAGAGAAATGTAGAGATAAGAGGAGACGAAATCACTAGAAAATATATACCAAATTCTGTTCCTGCTACTGAAGAGGACTGGGCTACTGAATATGAAGATTATATTGTAGCTATTAAAGTTGTAGAGAGTTTAGATGAGGTTATAAAGCACATTGCTAAATATGGTACTAAACATTCTGAATGTATAGTTACTGAAAACTACTCTAATGCCCAAAGATTTTTAAATGAAGTAGATGCTGCTGCTGTTTATGTAAACGCTTCTACTAGATTTACAGATGGTGGACAATTTGGTTTTGGTGCTGAGATAGGTATCAGTACACAAAAACTTCACGCTAGAGGACCTATGGGATTAAAAGAGCTTACTACTACTAAGTATGTAATAACTGGTAATGGACAAGTAAGAGAGTAAAATAAAAGAAAGGATTGAGCTATTGTAAAGTTTTAAATTACAATAACTTAATCCTCTTTTTCTATATCATCTCATTTATTCTCTTACAAATTTCATCTTCAGTATTAGCTTTTTTCTTAAATATAACATTAAAAATAGTGTAAGCTGCCAAAGTTGAACCAAGAGGAGAAGCATGTTTATCATCTTTAAAATAAAGTATGTCCTCAGGATATTTATCAAAATATCTCCACCATACCTCTCCTACAGGAGCTACTTCTATTCCTAGTTTCTCTCCCACCTCTTTATATCCTTCTGTTAATTCCAATTGTTTATCTCTCTCATCTTTTAAAGTCCATGTCATATAGAGTATTGGCTTAGCTCCAGAAATATTTATCCACTCTTTTAACTTTTTAGTAGAATTATGTAATACCTCTTTATCAAAACCACTTTGTAAATGTTGTAACACTACAATATCATAATTTCCATACAAAATATTAAATCTCGTCTGTGGCTCTTTACAATGATAATCAAGTCCCTTATACCCTCTAGCTAACATTGTAACTTCCATATCAATGTTATTTTCTTGACATACCTGCTTGAAAATATGTGGCATATCATTAAAATAAGTGTGACTATTCCCTATAAATAATACTCTCATACTCTCTCCTTTATTTTCTATTTAAAAACTCACTTAAAAAACTTGATCCAAGTATCAAAACTCCACCAATTATCTGTAAAAATCCCAATTGTTCCTTTAAAATAACTGCTGATATAATAATAGCAAATACAGGGTCTATATAACTAAGTACTGCTATTGTTTGTCCTTTCAATCCTTGAAGCGATGAAAAATAAAGTAGGTATGCTATTCCAGTATGAACAATTCCTAAAATTAAAATATATGGTATAGAAACTGAAGAAACACTTAAAATTCCAAAACCTTCTACATATAAAACATATGGTAACAATGTAATTGTAGCAGAAATAAGTTGAATTACTGTTATCTCTATACTATCTATCCCTTTTAAAAATTTATTCATCAGGATTACACTAGCATAAAATCCTGCTGCTAATAATCCATAGACTATTCCTATTAAATCACTTCCACCATTTATTCCATCTACTCCTACTATACAAAACATTCCTACCAAAGCCATTAAAACACATAAAAATTTTGATAATGTTAATTTTTCCTTTAGTATAAATGGAGCTAATATTGTTACAAATACTGGTGCAAAATAATAGCTCAAAGTAGCATTTGAAATAGATGTGTATTTATACCCTTGGAATAAAAATATCCAGTTAAGTCCCACAGCTAATCCTGAAAAAATTAGTAGATATAAATTATTTTTTATTGCCTCAAAGGATATCTTTTTCTTTAAAAAAATTGTAGCTAAAATCAGTGTAACTCCACCTATAAATCCTCTTGTTAAAGCAATTTCACTTGAAGACAACTCTATATTTTTTACAAATAATCCTATTGTTCCAAAGATTAACATAGCAGTAATATTTCTCAATTTAGCATTCATAAAATTCCCCCTGATGTTTTAAAATCTCAAGAATAACGAAGATTGAGAAGAATAAATAGAGCAAGTCAGCGAAAGCGAACGCTAAAAAACATAACTGTTTGAGTGAAACGAGTTTTATGTTTTTAGTAAGCTAAGCCATACTTGCTCTTTATTCTTTGAACGAAAGTTATTCTTGAATTATTTTAAATTCAATCTCCATTATTCTTGATTTGTTATTCTTACCATTATAACTCTAAGTCATTCTTTAAATAATTTAATAACTCATCTCTTGTCTCTTCATTTCTAAGTCCAAACTCTATATTTGCTTTAAGTAATCCAAACTTATTTCCGATATCATATCTCTTACCATCAAATTCGTAAGCTATTACTTTTTCTCCATCTTTTAACATATCTAATATAGCATCAGTAAGTTGAATCTCTCCACCTTTTCCTGGCTTTTCCTTTTCAAGATATTCAAAGATTTTTGGAGTAAGTAGATATCTTCCAAGACAAGCAAGTCTTGATGGTGCTTCTTCCATAGCTGGTTTTTCTATAAAGTCATCCATCTCTACAGTTTTGTCATCAAGATTTTTAGTTGGTTTTACTATACCATACTTAGATACATCTTCAGCTTTTACCTCTTGACAACCTACTATACTACTTCCATATTTTTCATATTTCTCTATAAGTTGTTTAGCTACTGGTGCCTCAGGATTATATACTATATCATCTCCTAAAGCTATTACAAATGGCTCATCTCCTACAAATGGTTTAGCTTTAAGTATAGCATGTCCTAATCCTTTTGGATGATTTTGTCTTACATAGCAAATATTTGCCATTGAAGATATTTTTTCAACCTTTTCTAATAACTCTTTTTTTCCATCTTTTGTTAAAGTATTTTCTAACTCATAAGAGTAATCAAAATGGTCTTCGATAGAGTTTTTATTTCTTCCAGTAACTATTATAATATCCTTTATTCCAGACTCTACTAGCTCCTCTACTATATATTGAAGAGATGGTTTATCAACAATAACAAGCATCTCTTTAGGTTGTGCCTTAGTTGCTGGTAATACTCTAGTCCCTAGTCCTGCAGCAGGTATTACTGCCTTTGTTACTTTTCTCATACTATCTCTCCTTATAAACTATTTTGCTTTAGAACCATTTTCTACTTCTGTATTTACCTCTACAAGTCTTAGTCCATTTTTATCTTCTGTACTTAAAAGCATTCCTTGAGAGATTTCTCCTCTCATCTTTCTAGGTTTTAAGTTAGTGATAGCTAAAACTTTTTTACCAACTAATTTTTCTGGCTCTGGATAGTATTTAGCTATTCCAGAAAGAATTTGTCTTACATGATCTCCAACACTTACTTTAAATTTTAAAAGCTTATCTGCTCCCTTTACTTTTCCAGCTTCTAAAATCTCTACAACTTGAATATTTACCTTATCAAAATCTGTTATATCAATAGGATTTTCTACTTCTAAATCTTCATTCACTTGCATAGGATCTTTTTTAGGAACTTCTAATGTTTCTAAATCTAATCTTGGGAATATTGGCTCAGCATTTCCTAATACATGTCCCTCTCTTAATAGGTTCCATCCCATTACCTCTTCAACTTTTGCTGTATGGATATCCCTAGTTTCTCCCAATTGATTCCAAATTTTTTGAGCTGATGTTGGCATATATGGATAAACCATAACAGCTGCTTTATATAGTCCATCTACTAAATGATTCATTACAACAGCAAGTCTATCTCTATTAGCTTCATCTTTAGCTAATGTCCATGGAGCTGTTTCATCTATATACTTATTTAATCTTGAGATAAATTTCCAAATAGCTTCAAGAGCTTTAGAGTACTGAACTATATTCATTTGCTCCTCTACTTCTTTTACTACCTCTGTCCATAAAGTTTCTATCTCATCATCATACTTATCCCTAGTAGCTCCATTTACAACTACTCCACCAAAGTATTTTTTATACATTCCTAATGTTCTATTTAATAGGTTTCCTAAATCATTAGCAAGATCAGAATTAATTCTTGTAACTACTGATTTTGTAGAGTAGTCTCCATCATTTCCAAATTGAACCTCTCTCATTAGACAATATCTAAAAGCATCTACTCCATATTTTTCTATCTCAGATATAGGGTCTACAACATTTCCTTTAGATTTTGACATCTTTTCTCCCTCAGATGTCCACCAACCATGAGCTACTACTTTATCTGGAAGTTTTTCTCCTGCTGATAATAACATACAAGGCCAAATTATAGCATGGAATCTAACTATATCTTTTCCTAATAAATGCATTACCTCAGCATTATTCCAATACTTATCAAACATTTCTGGGTTATTTTCATATCCTACTGCTGTTAAATAGTTAGTAAGAGCATCAAACCATACATAAGTTATATGTCCAGGTGCAAACTCTATAGGTATTCCCCATTCAAAAGTATTTCTTGAAATTGATAAATCTTGTAATCCTTGCTTTATAAATGAAACTACTTCATTTCTTCTAGAACGAGGTAATATAAAGTCTGGGTGTTTATCTATATGCTCTAATAGAGCATCTTGATATTTTGACATCTTAAAAAAGTAAGATTCCTCTTTTACAACTCTTAACTCTTTTCCACAGTCTGGACAATGATTTCCATTTACTATTTGATTCTCTGGTACAAATGTTTCACATGAAACACAGTATTTTCCAGAATATTCTCCCTTGTAAATATCTCCATTCTCATATACTTTCTTTAATATTTTTTTAACTGCTTCTTTATGTCTTGATTCAGTTGTTCTTATAAAATCTGAATACTCTATTCCTAATTTAGCCCACATTTCTTTAAATCTTGGAGCCATTATATCTGTCCATTGTTGTGGAGTATATCCCTTTTGTTTTGCCGTCTCCTCTACCTTTTGTCCATGTTCATCTGTTCCAGTTAAAAAATAAGCATCATATCCCATTGTTCTTTTATATCTAGCCATTACATCTGCAGCTATTGTAGTGTAAGCACTTCCTACATGTGGGTCTCCATTTACATAATATATTGGTGTTGTTACATAAAAATTTTTGTTCACGATATCTCTCCTCTCTATATCCATTAAATATATTTTTCTGCTTCTTTATCAAGTCTATTTAACTCATTTTTTATTTTTTCACAATATTTATTTATATCTGCATCTGCTGGTACTTCAACAGGTTCCCCCATTATATATACCATAGTTGTAAAGGGTTTTGGAAATTGAAACTTATCCCAAGCTTTTTTAAATTCCCATTTACTCTTATAGGCAGTTCCAGTTGGGATTATATATTTTTTCCCTTTTTGTGCAAGATATATCATACCTGGTTTTACCTCATATATAGGTCCTTTTGGTCCATCTACTGGTGTCCCTATACAATATCCCTTTTTCATATATTTTATCAAAGAGATTAAACTTGAAGTAGAATTTTTATCTGATGAACCTCTTATCATCTGATATCCCAATTTTTCTAAAGGAACTGAGATTAACTCTCCATCTTTAGAAGGACTTGCTAATACTGCTCTTTTTTCTATATAGTCTAAACATAGTGTTGAAGCTACTAATTTATTATGCCAAAATGCAAATATATAACTCTCATTTTTTTCATCTATACTTTCGTTCTTTATGACTTTTACTTTAAGAGTTTTTCTTACTATTTGAAGAAGATAATAAAGTATTGTTCCATATCTCCTATATTTTTCTGTTTCCTTATTTATTTCCATTTTACTCCCCCTATATTTCAGAGTATCTTCAATAATTATATCACAAAGATTCTTTTTTAAAAAGAGAGATTAAATATTTTTTCATTGTAATTATTTCAAATTTATTTTTTTTATAATTTATCTTGACTTTTTTTTATTTTTATTTTATAATCAAAATATAGTTAATACTTAATATTTTAAATATAAAATTATGGAGGTAAATATATGTCATTAATAGGTAAAAAAATAAATGAATTTAAAGCAACAGCTTATCAAAATGGAGAGTTTATAAATGTTACAAGTGATAATCTAAGAGGAAAATGGTCTGTAGTAGTATTTTATCCTGCTGATTTTACTTTTGTATGTCCTACCGAATTAGAGGATTTAGCTGAACATTATGAAAAATTTAAAGCTGAAGGATGCGAGGTTTACTCAGTTTCAACTGATACTCACTTTGTACATAAAGCTTGGCATGATACATCAGAGAGAATTAAAAAAATTCAATTCCCTATGGTAGCAGACCCTACTGGAAAAATCTCTAGAGAGTTTGAAGTTTTAGTTGAAGAGGAAGGATTAGCCTTAAGAGGAAGCTTTGTAATCAATCCAGAAGGAGTAATAGTAGCTTACGAAGTACATGATATGGGAATAGGAAGAGAAGCTAGTGAACTTCTTAGAAAATTACAAGCAGCTAAATTCGTAGCTGAACATGGAGAGGTTTGTCCAGCTAAATGGCAACCTGGAAAAGAAACTTTAAAACCTTCTATTGATTTAGTAGGTAAACTATAATAGATTTGGAAGTGAAAACCTATGAATAAATTATATGATATGATAGTAATAGGTGGTGGACCTGCTGGTTTAACAGCAGGTCTATATGGTGGTAGAGCCAAACTAGATACACTTATTATTGAAAAAAGTGTCCCTGGTGGTCAGATTACTGTAACTAATGAAGTAGTTAACTATCCAGGTATACTAGAAACAACAGGAGCTAAATATGGAGAAACACTTAGACAGCAGGCATTAAATTTTGGTGTAGAGTTTCTTTCAGATGAAGTTATTGATATGGACTTTTCTAAAGATATAAAAATTATAAAAACTAAATCTGGAGAGTATCAAGCTCTATCAGTAGTTATTGCTACTGGAGCTTCTCCTAGAAAATTAGGATTCCCTGGAGAAAAGGAGTATGAGGGAAGAGGTGTAGCTTATTGTGCAACTTGTGATGGAGAGTTCTTTACAGATATGGATGTATTTGTAATTGGAGCTGGATTTGCAGCTGCAGAGGAAGCAATATTTTTAACAAGATTTGCTAGAAAAGTTACTGTAATAGCTAGAGAACCTGAATTTACTTGTGCAAAATCTATTGCTGATAAAGTTTTAGCTCATCCAAAAATAGAAGTTAAATTTAATACTGAAATTCTAGAAGCAACTGGAGATATACAGTTAAGACAAGCTAAATTTATAAATAATGTTACTAAAGAGATAACAGAGTTTAAAGCAGCTGAAGGAGAGAGCTTTGGTATATTTATCTTTGTTGGATATGCTCCTCAAAGTAAACTATTCCAAAATCACATAGAGATTGATAAGTTTGGATTTATCCCAACAAACGAAGATATGATGACTAATATTCCAGGTATATTTGCTGCTGGAGATATTAGGCCTAAGAAATTAAGACAGGTAGTTACTGCTGTGTCTGACGGAGCTGAAGCTGCTTTTAATATTGAGAAATATGCAGCTGAATTGAGAGAAAAGTTAAATCTTGTAAAAGAAGAAAATCATATTGAAAAAACTTCTAAAGTTGAAGAAAAAGAATCAGAATTTTTAGATTCTCATCTTAAAGAGCAATTATCTGAAATTGTAAAAAAATTCGATAATCCTATTGAACTAGTAGTTATAAAAAATGGTGATAAAAAATCTTTAGAGATGGAGGGTATTGTTAAAGAGATTGCCTCTGTTTCTGATAAGCTTAAGTTCTCATCTTACAATCTAGGGGATAATCCTCAATTAGAAGAAAAAATCAAACTTAATAGAGCCCCAGTTATAGCTCTTTTAGATAAAGAGGGTAATTATTCTGGAATTAAGTATGCTACTATCCCTGGTGGGCATGAACTAAATTCTTTTATCTTGGCTATGTACAATGTAGCTGGACCTGGACAAAAAATAAGTGAAGATACTTTAAGTAAAATCTTCAATATCAAAAATCCAATTGATATTAAAATTGGTATCTCTCTGAGCTGTACTAAGTGCCCAGACACTGTTCAAGCAGCTCAAAGAATAGCTGTAGAAAATAGTAATATTCAAATTGAAGTTATTGATGTTTTCTCTTTTAAAGAGTTCAAAGATAAATATGATATTATGAGTGTTCCTGCTATGGTTATCAATGATGAAAAAGTTTATTTTGGAAGTAAATCTATTGAAGAAATTTTAAATCTTTTATAAAATAATTTAATATATAAAAAGGAGAAAATTGTAATATAGTATAACTAAATCTTCTCCTTTTTATTTTATTTCTTTTTTATTTAATTCTTTTTCCTATTCTCAATTTTCTATTAAACTTCTCAGTGTTTCTAAAGCCTTCATAGCAATTTTGGTATCCTCATTACCGTGTGCCCCTCCTACTCCTATTCCACCAACAATAGTTTCATTGATTTTAATAGGAATTCCACCTTCCATAACACTAAAGTTTTCATCTAAATATCTTATATCTTCAGGTATTTTTCCTTCTTTTATTCCTGTGAAAATTTCAAGAGTTGTTCTTTTTTGTGAAGCTGCAGTATAAGCCTTCTTATAACTAGCAGAAAGAGTATGAACTCCTGCATCTTCACTTCTAATTACTCCTAATTTTTGTCCAGATTTATCTACAATAGTTATGGTCACATTAAAATTTTTAGATTTAGCTTCATCAAAAGCACTTGTTAACATAGCAAGAACTTGTTCTCCAGTAAGAACCTCTTGAATTTTTATTCCTTTTTTATTTTCGGGTTCTTTTTTCACAATTCCTCCCATTTTAGAAGTTTTTACTATTTAGGCTATAACCTCATTAATTGGAATTAACACCTTTAGTTTTATCTAAAATAGTTTTTATTACTTTACAAGGGTTTCCTACTGCTATTGAATTAGCTGGAATACTTTTATTTACTACACTTCCAGCTCCAATTGTTACATTATCTCCAATAGTAACTCCTGGAAGAATATTAACTCCAGCTCCTATCCATACATTATTACCTATTTTTATAGGATAAGCATACTCTAACCCTCTATTTCTTTCATCTATATTTATAGGATGACCTGCTGTTGTTATACAACAATTTGGTGCTATAAAAACATTATCACCTATCTCTACTTTTGCTCCATCTAGAATTACTAGATTATGGTTTGAATAAAAATTTTCTCCTATCTCTATATTATATCCATAATCACAATAAAAAGGTGCTGTTACACAAAAATTTTCTTTTGTTTTTCCAAAAAGTTTTCCTATAATCTCTTTTTGTTCTAATTCTTTTAAAGGCGAAAGTTGATTAAATTGGAAACATAACTCTTTACATCTTCTTCTTTCAGCTAAAAGTTCTTCATCATAGTTAGCATCATATAGAAGCCCTTGTCTTGCTTTTTCTTTTTCTGTCATATTTTACCTCTTATATTCTATTTTTTAAATATTCAAATATTATTTTACTCACTAAAATAATATCATCTTTCTCAATTTCTTCAGCTATATTATGACTAATTCCTTCTTTACAAGGAATAAATACCATTCCTGTTGGAGCTATATCATAAAATTTCATAGCATCATGCCCTGCTCCACTATTCATTACCATATAGTCAATTCCTAATTTTTGCGTTACACTTTCAAGCTCTGATTTTAAATTTTCATCTAAGATTACAGGTCTTCCTTTTGCAACCAAATCTAAATTATATTTTAACTCTCTTATTTTACATAGTTTTTCTATATATTCAACAATTTCGTTGTCTATTCTTTGAATACTCTCCCAATCAACTCCTCTTATATCTATTCCCATTCTAACTTTACCAGGAACAACATTAAAAGCATTTGGATAGTTTTGTAAAAATCCAACAGTTCCAACACTCTTATATTTAGACTCTCTTCTTGCAAGTCTTTCTAACTGAAGTACAATCTCTGCACCAGCACATAAAGCATCCTTTCTCATTCCCATTGGAGCTGCTCCAGAGTGATCTTGACGTCCCTCTATTGTAAGCCAGTATCTTGTTGCATTAGCAATAGCATCTACTATTCCTATTTTTAGATTATTATCCTCTAATCTTCTTCCTTGCTCAATGTGAATTTCAAAATATTTCTTTACTCCTTTTATCTTACTGCATTCTGGTTTATACCCTTTAAATTTTAATGTTTCGTACAAAGATTTTCCCTCTGTATTATATACTTCTTTTAATTTATTGATATCCAGCTTATGAGTGATAAGACCACTACCTACAGTTGCTATTCCAAAAGCACTTGATTCTTCACATCTAAATGCTACAACTTTTAGAGGAATATTTAATTTGTTATCTTTTATCCATTTTAAAATAAGTAATCCTGCTACAACTCCTACTACTCCATCATATCTTCCACCGTTAATTACTGAGTCTAAGTGAGAACCTATTAGGTAGTACTCTTTCCAATCTTCCTCATAGATATATGTATTTCCTACTTCATCACTAGAATATTTTAATCCTAAATCTCTAGCTATATTTCTTATAGCTCCATGCATTACATCTTCATTTTTTGTATAACCTAATCTTGTTACTCCACCACTTTCATCTGCTCCTATTGAATAAAATGTTTTAAACCATTTTTCAACTATCTCTATATCTTTCATGTAATCCACCTTCTTATTAATCTAAATCCTCTTCTATTAAAAGATTTATTTCATGCCAATCATAATATTCTTTCATCTTAAAAGGAATCGTATTATTTTTATATGCCAAAGCTATCATCTCATCTGGCTCTAGCTTATATACTATTTGATGCTCTTCAAAATCATCTAAAATCATATCATGATACTCTTCATATTTCCCATTTTCTTTCATTTCTAGTAGTATATTTTCTAATTCTTCTCTATTTAATATATTCATTATATCACTTCCTTTTCTAATATACTACTATTATATTATTCTTTATTTAAATAGTCAACTTTAATAAATTTTACTCTTTAACAAAAAAGAGATTGTTGCAAATTCTCAAATTACAACAACCTCTCTTCATACTATCTATTATTTTTCATTTCTTAATAACTTTTCATATTTTTTTAATTCAGCAATAGCCTCTCCTGCTATTGGTAAAATACATATAATATTTATCACTGTCATTATTCCTAATCCAAAGTCAGCTAATGACCAAACAAAGAAATTTTGCTCTATCCCTCCTATATATACCATTATTACTACTATTATATGATACAGATATCTTAACTCTTTAGCTTCAGTTATAAAGTTAATAGCATTTTTTCCATAGAAAGTTACAGCAAGTATTGTACTTAGTGAGAAAAAGAAAAGTACTACTATTGTAAATGGTATTCCAACCCAACCAATATGATTTTTTATAGCTTCTTGGAACATAGTCATTCCACTTGTACCTGCTAATACATTTTGATCAGCAAGCAATATTATAAATGCGGTTGCACTACATACTACTAAAGTATCTACGAATACTCCAAGAGCCTGTACCATTCCCTGTTTAGCTGGCTCATCTATATCTACCACTGCTGCTGCATAGTTAGAATCTCCACTTCCAGCCTCATTTGAAAAAAGCCCTCTTCTAACTCCTTGCATTATAACTATTCCTACTCCTCCACCTATCATCTCACTAGGTCTAAAAGCTTGATGTACAATATTCATTAACATTCCAGGAATAGATGTAAAATTAGTTATTATAACAAATAAAACAACCATTAGATATAATATAGCCATCACTGGAACTATTTTATTTAAAGCTACTATTATTGTATCTTTCTTTCCTCTTCCAAAAATTATTGCTCCTACAATTACTGTAAGTCCTATTGCTATGTGCTTTATACTTAATCCATAAGCACTATTTACTGATTCAGTTATAGAGTTAGACATTACTTGGATAACACCTATATAACATATAATCGAAGCTATTGCATATATTACTCCAAGCCATCTTTTATTTAATCTTTTCTCTATTATCCAAGGAGTTCCACCTCTATACTCTTTTCTTCCAACCTTTTCTCTATACATAACAGCTAGACAAGATTCTACGAAAGATGTTGCTGCTCCAAGTAATGCCACAAGCCACATCCAAAATATAGAACCAGGACCTCCTACAGATATAGCTGCTACTACTCCAGTTATATTTCCAGCACCTACTCTACACGCAGTTCCTAAAAAAAATGCCTCTAGAGAACTTATTCCCTCTTTATTTTTATCATCTTTTCCTAATATTTTAACTATATCTCCAAATAATCTAAATTGCATAAATCTCGTTCTTAAACTTAAAAGAACAGCTGCTCCTATCAGCATAACTACTAAAACATTTTTTCCCCATAATAAATCATTTACAAAATTTATTATCTCTCTTATTCCATCCATTTATAATTTTCTCCTCTCTTTTTCTTTACCAATATATTTTATCATTCATACTAAAAAAATAATACCATCAATTTTTTTTATTTTTTGTTCGTATTTTTGCATATAAAATCTTAATTTAAAAGAGATTTATCATAAGATAAACCTCTTTTTATGTTCGTATTTATTTTAAATTTTCTACCCATTCTTGATTATCTAAATACCATCTAATTGTTTTTTCTATCCCCTTATCAAATGGTGTCTCTGGATACCAACCTAATTCTGTTGCTATCTTTGTTGGGTCTATTGCATATCTTGCATCATGCCCAAGTCTATCCTGTACATAAGTTATTAAACTATAGTTGATATTCTCTATATTTGTTTTAAGTACCTTTCTATACTCTGGTTCCTCTTTCATTATTTTTGCTATTGTATCTATTGTAAGTTTTACTATATTGATATTTTTCTCCTCATTAAATCCACCAATATTGTAAACTTCTCCCAGTCTTCCACTATTGATTACCATATCAACTGCTTTGTTATGGTCTCTTACATATAGCCAATCTCTTACATTGCTTCCATCTCCATACACTGGTAGAGATTTTCCTTCCAATATATTTTTTATTATTAATGGTATTAGTTTTTCTGGGAATTGATATGGTCCATAGTTATTAGAGCATCTTGTGATATTGATAGGTAGCTTATATGTTTCTGCATAGGCTCTTACTATCATATCTCCAGATGCCTTTGATGATGAGTATGGAGATCTTGGGTCTAGTGGAGTTTCCTCTGTAAAGAATCTTTCTCCATAAGTTTTTAAGTTTTCTCTTCCCTCTACTACCTTTTTTACATTTTCATCTAAGTGCAACTCTTTAGCTTCAGCGTAATCTCTACTTAATGAACCATATACCTCATCAGTTGAGATTTGAATATATTTTTTCCCCTCTTTATAGATAGGGTAACCATTTTCATCTTTTCCTATTATCCAACTATCCTTTGATACTTCTAATAAGTTTTGTGTTCCTAGGATATTTGTCTCTAAAAATACTCTTGGTCCTAAGATGCTTCTATCTACATGAGATTCAGCAGCAAAGTTTACTACATAATCTATATCATATCTTGAGAAGATATTTTCTACTAACTCTTTATTTCCAATATCTCCCTTTACAAACTCTATTTTTCCTTCTGCTATCTCATCTTTTAAACTATCCTTATTTCCAGCATAAGTAAGTTTATCCAAAACTATTATCTGTATATCCTTTCCATACTTCTCAAGCATATACTTTACAAAGTTTACTCCTATAAATCCTGCTGCTCCTGTTACTAAATATATTTTCATCTTTTCTCCTTTTATTCTTATATATTTTTATACTCTTCTAAAAATCTATCTATTCCCTCTTTCCAATAAGGTATCTTCTTATTTAATAACTTCTCTATTTTACTACTATCTAATTTTGAATATTTAGCTCTTTTAGCTTTCAATGGAAAATCATCTGTCTTAGCTCTCTCTAATTTTCCATTCCAATCTATCTTTTTAAGAATATATTCTGCTTGCTCATACTTAGATGCCTCTCCACTATTTGAGAAGTGATACAATCCAAATTTATCTGTTTGTATCAAGTCCCAGGAAAACTCTGCTAAATCTTTTGAGTAGGTTGGACTTGAAACTTGGTCATCTACTATCTTCAAAGTATCCCTACTCTTTGACCAATTTATTACCTGCTTACAGAAGTTGTTATTTCCCATTCCAAATACCCAAGAAGTTCTTATTATAAAACTTTTCTCATGCTTTAAAGAGTATTTTTCCCCTTCTAATTTAGATTTTGAATAAACCGATAATGGATTAGGTATATCTTCCTCTGTATATGGTATCTCCTTTTCTCCATCAAATATAAAATCCGTTGAGTAAGTTACAAATATTTTATTTTTCTCCTTACATATCTCTGCTAAATTTTTAGGAGCATAGGCATTAAGAGCATAACATTTTTCTACTTCTTCCTCTGCCTTATCTACATTATTATATGCAGCACAGTTAATAATTATTGTAAAATTATTATTCTCTATATACTTTCTTACTTTCTTTTTATTAGTAATATCTAATTCTTGATAATCAGTAGCTATATATTTTACTCCTAATTTATCAAATAACTTTTGAAAACCCTGTCCTAGTTGCCCATTAGCTCCAGTAAGTAATACATAATCTCCTTGATATCTTTCTGTATATTCTTTAAACGATTGATGCTTTTTATCTTTTTCTGATAAAGTCAGCTCTGTTATTCTATACTCTTCTAATTTCCAATCAACATTTAAATCTTTATCATCATACATTATGCCACTTTCATATTGTGGGTAATAAAAATCATTACACTTATACTCTATCTCTGTATCATCTTCTAAAGTCAAAAATCCGTGAGCAAATCCCTTTGGAATGTATAACATCTTTTTATCATAAGAGTTTAACTCCACTCCAAACCATTTACCAAAGGTTGAGCTTCCTTTTCTAATATCTACTATGATATCATAAATAGCTCCCTTTATCACTCTTACCAATTTTCCTTGAGGGTGTTTAGTCTGAAAATGTAATCCTCTCAACACTCCTCTCTTAGACTTCGAATGATTATCTTGGACAAATCTTTCATCTATCCCTAACTTTTTAAACTCCTCATAGTTAAAAAACTCTAGAAAGAAGCCTCTTTCATCTTGAAATATTTTAGGCTTTATCAATTTTATCTCATCAAAAATTATCTTCTCTATCTCAAATTTACTCATCAATACTTCCTTAATTACTCTTTTATTTTCTTTTAATTATAGCATATATTTAAAAAAAGAAAAAATACTAATGCAACAAAAAACCACTAGACTAGCTAGTGGCTCCTTGTTGTTTGTTATCTAATATATAAAATATTTTGGGGAAAGATTTATTATGTATTAATAGTAACATATAATTATGACAAATTCGTTACAGATTAATTATAATTTTTTCTTACTCCTCTCCATTTTTCTTTTCAAAACTAATTAAGATTGGAGAACCATCAAATCCAAATGCCTCTCTAAATTTATTCTCAATATATCTAGCATATGAGAAGTGAATTAGCTCTGGATAGTTACAGAATAGAGCAAATCTTGGTGGTGCAACAGATACTTGTGTAGCATAGTTGATTTTTACAACTCTACCTTTTCTTGTAGGTGGGTTGTTCATAAGTACAGCTTCCTTAAGCACTGTATTTAAGATACCAGTAGATATTCTCTTGTTGTACTCTTCAAATATTGTATCTGCTATCTCTAAAAGTTTTGTTGTTCTTTGTCCTGTTAAAGCTGATACAAACTCTATTGGAGTATAAGATAGGAATGGTAACTCTGCATAAAGTTTCTCTCTCATCTTCTCCATAGTATTAGATTTTTTATCTACTAAGTCCCACTTGTTAACTACTACAATTATAGGTTTTAACTCTTCAGCCGCTATTCCAGCTATTCTCTTATCTTGCTCACTTAGTCCCTCTTTACCATCTAACATAAGTAAACATACATCTGCTCTTTTAATAGTCTTGATAGCTCTAAGTACAGAATAATACTCTAGACTCTCCTCTACCTTTGATTTTCTTCTGATACCAGCAGTATCTATTATCATATATTTTTTCTCATCAAATTCTACAATAGTGTCAATAGCATCTCTAGTAGTTCCAGCTATATCACTTACTATTGTTCTCTCCTCTCCAGCTAGTCTATTTACAAGAGAAGATTTTCCAGCATTTGGCTTACCTATAATAGCAAGTTTTAATACATCCTCTTCCTCTTCAGGAATATCTATTTTCTTAATCATATCTGTAACCATATCTAGCATATCTCCAAGATTTACCTTGTGTCCTCCAGATATTGGTATAAGGTGTTCAAAACCTAATGCCCAGAAATCATATACATCATCTTGTTGCTCTAAGAAGTTATCTATCTTATTTACACATAAGATGATTGGTTTATTTTTCTTTCTTAAGATATAAGCTATCTCTTCATCCAACGGATTTACTCCACACTTTCCATCAACAACAAATAGGATTACATCTGCTTCATTCATAGCAACCTCTGCTTGTTGTTTTATTTTAGTCATCATAAAGTCATTGTTTCTTGGTTCTAGTCCTCCAGTATCTACTACTACAAACTCAGTTCCATTCCACTCAGTCTCTCTATAAAGTCTATCTCTTGTAACTCCTGGCATATCATCAACGATAGCCACTCTATCTCCTACTAGGTTATTAAATAGTGTTGATTTACCTACATTTGGTCTTCCAACTATTGCAACAATAGGCTTCATTTTTTACCTCCCTATCTTCTTTTCTCTTTATTATTAAAATTTTTCTTTACTTGTTTAAAATTTGATTGTTTTTCATTTCCTATATTTTTATTTCCAACTTTACTTTTTATACTTTTCTCCTGTGGAATAACAATATCTTTTTGTCTTTGCTTTCTTCCGTTATCTTTTTCTACAAACATCTTCTTTCTAGTGAAAGGATTTATCTCTGTATAATACATAAGTGTCGAGTATGTAGATGGTGTTGGTGTAAATATTTGTACCTGTTCTGGATTGACTTTTAACTCTGCTGAAGCAAATCTTTTCAAATCTAGCATATCTTTTTCATCACATCCAGGATGAGCAGCTATAAGATAATATGTTAAAAACTGTTTTAATCCATATTTTTCATTCATCTTGTAGAATCTATCTTTAAACTCCTTTAGTGGTGCTTTTCCTTGTTTACCCATAAGAGCTAAAACTTTATCTTCAGTATGCTCTGGTGCTATTTTCATCTGTCCAGATACATGGTCTTTTACTATCTCTTCTAAATAAAGTTGTCCACACTTACTATCATCTAAAATCATATCATATCTTATTCCAGATGCAATAAATATTTTTTTAATTTTATCTATTTTTTTCAATCTTTTTAAAAGTTCTATCTGTTTATTGTGATTTATCTTCAAAGCTGGACATTTTTGAGGATATAGACATCTTCTATCTTGACAAGCTCCTAATTTTAATTTTTTTGTACACTCCACTTGATACATATTAGCAGTAGGACCACCTACATCTGATATATATCCTTTAAATTTGGGAGCTGATGCTATCTCTTCTATCTCTTCTACTATTGAATCTTCACTTCTAGATATTACTGTACGTCCTTGATGTATAGCTATTGCACAGAAATTACACTCTCCATAACAACCTCTATGTGTAGTTACAGAGTTTCTAATTGTATCAAGTGCTCTTACCTCTCCCATCTTTTTATAATATGGGTGTACCTCTCTTTCAAAATCCATAGAGTATATCTCATCTAATTCCTCAGTTGTAAAATTTTCACTAGGTGGATTTTGTATCAAATATCTATCTCCACATTTTTGGCATAGACCTTTAGCAGTAATTGGGTCGCAATTTATATAAAAACTATTAAAAGCATCTATAAATTTAAATTTATCAGCTACACACTCTTCATAGGAAGGAAGCTCTACATAGTTTTCATTTTTATCCTTAGAAATATAACAAAGTCCTCTTATACCTCTCCACTCTCTTCCACCTTTTAAAGCTCTAGCTAGTGCTAACATAGATTTCTCACCCATACCATATGATAAAATATCCGCCTTAGCATCAAAAATTATAGGTCTTCTAAGAGAGTTACTCCAATAATCATAGTGAGTAATTCTTCTAAGACTTGATTCTATTCCACTGATTACTATTGGTATATTATAGTTTTTAAAATATCTCTTTATAAGGTTAGTATAAGCTATTATAGCTCTATCTGGTCTTTTTGTATTCTCCCCGCCTGGAGTAAAATCATCTTGCTTTCTCTTCTTTTTTGTAGCTGTATAGTTAGCTACCATAGAATCTACACATCCTCCAGATATTGCCCAGTAAAGTCTAGGTACTCCCAGTCTTTTTATATCAACATCACTATTTATATCTGGCTGAGCTATTATTCCTACTCTAAATCCATGCTTTAATAACCATTTTCCTATGACAGCACTACCGTTATATGAACTATCTATATATGTGTCTCCAGATACCAAAATTATATCTAAATCATCCCAACCTAATTTTCTTACCTCTTCCATTGTAGTAGGTAAAAACATAACATCACCTAATCCTTTATAATTTACCCTTTATTGTATCATATTTTATGAAATTTTACGAATTATTTTTTATAAAAAAAGAGAGTGTAAACTACACTCTCAGATTTAAATATAGATTTTTATTTAAATATTATTTTTTCTTAGCATATTTAATAGAGTCAAATGCAACTGCTACTATTATGATAAGTCCTTTGATAATATATTGCCAGTAAGGATTTACTCCAATATATGTAAGTCCATAGTTAATAACTGTAAGTAAAATAACTCCTGTTACAACTCCAGAAATTTTTCCAACTCCTCCATAGAATGAAACTCCTCCAATTACACATGCTGCAATTGCATCCATCTCATACATATTTCCTAAGTTGTTAGTAGCTGAACCAATACGTCCTGCCTCTAAGAAACCTCCAAAAGCATAGAAGATACCAGATAGTGCATAAAGTTTTATTAATGTCCAGTGAACGTTTACCCCTGATACTTTAGCTGCTTCTATATTTCCTCCAACAGCAAATACATTTTTACCAAATTTTGTTTTATTCCATAATATCCACATAATTACTGTAGCTATTAAAGCATAGAAGATTAAATAAGAGATTGTAAATCCACCAATATTAATATACCCTTGAGCAAAAGAAGTATATTTTTCAGCAAAACCAGCTATTGGAGATCCACCAGCAAAGTCATAATAAAGTGAGTTAATACCATAAACTATTGTCATACTACCCATTGTAACAATGAATGGGTGTAAATTTAGTTTTGCTACTGCAAGTCCATTTAGAGCACCAATTATCATACCAACTAACATTACAATAGCTATTGCACCAAAAAGTGGGAAGTCTTGCATATCTGGATATACTTTATGAGCAGTTGTTGCTGCTTGTAAAAGTGTAGCTGAAATTACTGCTGAAAATCCAACTTGTCTTCCTACTGAAAGGTCAGTACCTGTTGTAACAATAAGCCCTGCAACCCCTAAAGCTATAATAAGTCTTACTGATGATTGTGTTAAGATATTTTTAAAGTTTCTTATACTTAAGAATGAAGGCTCTTTTATAATAATAAGAACTAACATTATTAATAATACAAGATAAAGTCCACTTTGAATTAAAAGTTTTTTATAGTCAATATTTCCATCTTTTGTACGTATACTCATTTTCTTCTCCTCTTTCTCTTTAAATATTTCAAATTATAGATATTTAGCTGATAATGTCATTATTTCTTCTTGAGTTGTCTCAGAAGTTTTTACTATTCCAGCTACTCTTCCATTACTCATTACCAATATTCTATCTGTTACTCCTAGTAACTCTGGCATCTCTGAAGATATCATTATAATTCCCTTATCTTTTTTAGCAAGTTCTATCATAAGTTGATAAATCTCATATTTTGCTAATACATCTATACCTCTTGTAGGCTCATCAAGCATTAATACATCTGGCTCAGTTAATAGCCATCTTCCTAATATAACTTTTTGCTGATTTCCTCCAGATAAAGAACCTATTGAAGTATTTTGCGAAGGTGTTTTTACATGCATACTATCTATTACCCATTGAGTATCTTCCTTCATACCCTTATCATTTAATAATGCTAATAATGGATGTTTTCCTTTATATCTATCTAAATTTGAAATAGTAGAGTTAAAGTTTATATCTAACATTCCATATATTCCTGTTGCTCTACGTTCCTCTGTTACAAGAGCAAATCCATTAGCTATTGCTTCATTTGGATTATGATTTTTTACTTCTTTCCCTTTAATAGTTATTTTCCCACTTGCTTTTTCTCTCATTCCAAATATTGTTTCAACAATTTCTGTTCTTTTTGAACCAACTAGTCCGGCTATTCCAAGTATCTCTCCTTTATGTAACTCAAATGTTACATCTTGAATTGAAGGTTGGTGCAGTGCTGTTAGTCCCTCTACTTTTAATATTTCTTCTTTTACTATATTATCTTTTGGTGGGAAACGATTTGTTAGGTCTCTTCCTACCATCATATTGATAATTTGTTCAGTAGTCAAATCTTTTACTGACTCAGTTGCAATCCATTTTCCATCTCTCATTATTGTAATATCATCTGATATTGCCTTTATCTCTTCCATCTTATGTGAAATATATACTATTCCACAACCTCTTTCTCTCAATTTATTAATAATTTTAAATAGATGTTCTACTTCTTTTTCAGTTAATGATGATGTAGGCTCATCCATTACTATTATTTTTGAATTATATGAAACAGCTTTTGCTATTTCTACCATCTGTCTTTCAGATACTGCTAAATCTCCCATTTTAGCACGAGGATCTACACTGATATCTAAATCTTCAAATATCTTCTTAGTATCTTCATACATTTTTTTCTCATCAATAAAAAATCCTTTTTTAGGATATCTTCCTAACCAAATATTGTCTAAAATATTTCTTTGTAAAACTTGGTTTAACTCTTGGTGTACCATTGAAACTCCATTATCTAGAGCTTCTTTTGCAGATTTAAAATTTATCTCTTTTCCTTCAAATATGATACTCCCTGAATCTTTTTCATAAATTCCAAATAAGCATTTCATCAAAGTTGATTTTCCAGCCCCATTTTCTCCCATTAGAGCATGTACTGAATGAGGTCTTACTTTCAAGTTAGCACCATCTAGTGCTTTTACCCCAGGAAACTCTTTAGTTATATTGCTCATTTCCAATAAGTATTTAGTGTTTTCCATAATGTTCTCCTTCTCTTATAAAAAAGGGGAAATTGTAATACAATTCCCCTTGTTAACATTAACCTTACTAATTAATCCTATTTGAATTGTGCTGCATTTTCTTTATCTATTCCAATACTTGGAATTAATAATTCTTTTTCTACTAATTGATATGAAGTTCCTTCTGTTGCTGCTTTACCTTGAGCTAAGTTTACAACCATATCCCAAGTTCCCTTTCCTTGTCCTTGAGCATCATTAAGAACTGTTCCTGCCATTTCTCCAGCTTCAATCTTAACTATTGCTTCTGGTAATGCGTCTACACCATATACTGGTAACATTTTTCCAGTTGCTTTTAATGATTCGATAGCTCCTAAAGCCATTCCATCATTATTACAAATTACAACTTCAATTTTATCTCCATTAGGTCCTGATAACCATGCATCCATTTTATCTTTTGCCATTGCAGTATCCCACATAGCTGTGTCTAAGTGTAACTCTTCTGTTTGAATTCCCATATCATTTAGAGTTTTAATAGAGTAAGTAGTTCTTGCCTCAGCATCTGGGTGTCCAGGTTCTCCTTTTATCATAACATATTGGATAACTCCATCTCCATTAAGATCTAATGCTGGATTAGCTTTCCAAGCTTTTGCTATTAATTCTCCTTGTGCAACTCCTTGTGCATTTGGGTCAATTCCTACATAATAAGCTTTATCATATGCATCTATAACTGATTTAGCTGGTTTTTTATTATAGAATACTACTGGTACATTTTCAGCTTTAATTTTTTCCATTACTGTTTGTCCAGCTGCTGGGTCAACTAAATTGATTGCTAGTGCATCTACACCTTTTGATAACATAACATCTATTTGGTCATTTTGTGTTTGTTGGCTATTTTGAGAGTCATTCATTGTTAACTCAACCTTATCTTGTACTTTTTCAGCTTCTGCTAATACAACTTTTCTATATAATGCTATAAAGTTGTCATCATATTTATAAGCAGTAAATCCAATTCTTAACTTTTCAGGTGCTTTTGCTGCCTCTTCTTTTTTCTCTCCACCACATCCTGTTAGTCCTGCTGCTAGTAATAATGCTCCTAAAATTATTCCTGTTTTCTTCATATCCCAATTCCCTCCTACAGTGTACACTGTTTGATTTATGTACCATTCAACTTTTTTCAGTCTTATAAGAATGGTTTTCATTCTATAAGTCAATGATAATCTTTTATTCATATTTTGTCAAGTGTCTAATTTAAAATTTCATAAACTTTTTTTATTTTTTGAAATAAGTTTTCGATTTTTAGTTAAAAAGTCCAACAGCTCCCTTTATTCCAGCTTCATTTCCAAGCATTCCTTGTACTATCTCTATTCCTTTTAATGTAACAGGTAATGCATATTTTTTTAATTTTTCTTTCATTGGATTCATAAGTATATCTCCAGCCATTGCTACTCCCCCACCTAGTACAACTTTTTCTGGATTGATTATATTTAGTATATTTCCTATTCCCATTGCTAAATATTCAGCTTCATAATCTACTAAATCCAATGAAAATTTATCTCCCTCTTTTGCTGCATCAAATATATCTTTTGCTTCTAAAGTATCTAACTTTCCTTCTATCATTGTATATAGTAAGTTTTGTTTATTAACTATCAATCTTGATGTAGCCTCTCTTATAAGCCCAGTAGCTGATGCATATGCTTCAAAACATCCCTTTTGTCCACATCCACAAAGCTTTCCATCTTTTACAAGCTTCATATGTCCTATCTCTCCACCTGCACCCATAAATCCAGATATAAGTTTACCATCTACATAGATTCCTCCACCTACACCTGTTCCTAATGCTACTGTTACACTTGTTTTACTTCCCTTAGCTGCACCATATTTAGCTTCTCCTAGAGCAATAATATTAACATCATTATCAAGTTTTGTTTCTACGCCGGAAATTTTTTCCATCATAGCTTTTATATCTACATTTTCTCCCCAAGGAAAATTAGCAAAGAAAGCAACAATACTTTGATTGATAACAGGACCAGGAATACCTATACCTATACCTTTTATAGAGCTTTCCTTTATTTTTAAATCTTCAGCTAATCCTTTAGCAGCTTCCCAAATTCTAGTTAAAGTTCTCTCAGCTCCCTCAGAAGAAAGAGTTTTAATGACAGTACTTTTAAAAATCTCACCCTCAATATTTAAAATTCCAATTTTAGTGTTAGTTCCACCTAAATCAATACCTACATAATAATTCATTCCTAATACCTCCATACTTATTGATAATTTTATTATACTATATGTTTTTTTATTTTACACATTATTTTTTTAAAATTACACTTGATTTTTTTTAAAAAAGTGTTATAATTAAGAAAATTAAAACTAGGAGGAAAACTATTATGTATAGTGCTAACATTTGTTGGACAACTGTATATGGACTCTCACTCAGCCTTAACAATCTGAGTCAATTTTCATATACTTTGTTAAAATGTTAGGATTTATATATTATTTAGTTTTTGAGCATCTATTATTTTTAGATTTAAAATAATTTTACTTATTTTTTATTTAACTAAATAATTTTATTTTGTTGACAACAGCCTAACAGGCTGTTTTTTTTATATTAAAATATCTAAGGAGGAAAATTTTATGAAAAAAATTATTGCAATGTTAGCTGGAGCTGCTATGATGGTAAGCTGTGGTGGAAATCAAACACAAGAGGAGAGTTCTACTATTAAAGTAGGAGGAATGGGACCTTTAACTGGTTCTGCTGCTATGTATGGAACTACTATTGAGAAAGGAGCTAAATTAGCCTTTGAAGAGATTAATAACAATGGAGGAGTTTTAGGTAAAAAATTAGAATACATATCTCTAGATGAAAAGGCTGACCCTATCGAAGCTGTAAATGCTTACAATAAATTAGTTGATGAAGGAGTTGTTGCTATCCTTGGAAGTGTTACTTCTAAACCAACTTTAGCAGTAGCTGAATTAGCTGCTAAAGATGGAATGCCTATGATTACTCCTACTGGAACACAAATAAATATAACTGATGCAGGACCAAATGTTTTCCGTGTATGTTTTACTGATCCATACCAAGGAAGTACATTAGCAAAATTTGCTAAAGATAAATTAAATGCAAAAACTGCTGCTGTTATGGTAAATACATCTAGTGACTACTCTGATGGTATTGCTAATGCATTTATAGAGCAAGCTAAAAAAGAGGGAATAGAGATAGTTGCTAAAGAGGGATACTCTGATGGAGATAAAGATTTCAAAGCTCAACTTACTAAAATAAATGGAGAAAACCCTGATATTTTAATGGTTCCTGAATATTATGAGCTTTCTGCACTTATTGCTACACAAGCTAGAGAGATTGGAATGAAATCTACCTTTGTAGGACCAGATGGTTGGGATGGAATTATTGGTGCACTTGATCCATCAGCTTACTCAGTTGTTGATAACTCTTACTTCACTAACCATTATTCAGCAGAAGATAGCAGTGAAAAAGTTCAATCTTTCTTAAAAAAATATAGAGAGAAATATAATGAAGAACCTACTGCTTTCTCAGCTTTAGCTTACGATAATGTATATATATTAAAAAATGCAATTGAAAAAGCTGGTACAACTGATAAAGAAGATTTAGTAAAAGCTATAAAAGCTAGTGATATGGATGGTATTACTGGACATTTAACTTTTGATGAAAAAAATAACCCTATCAAAGCTGTTACAATAATTAAAGTAAAAGATGGAAAATACATTTTTGATTCTGTTGTAGAAACAAAATAAGTATTGTGGTATAATATTATGGAATTTATAATATTATTTTAGGAGGAACATAATGAAAAGAAGTTTATCTGGTATTCAACCTAGTGGAATACTTCACCTTGGAAACTATTTTGGTGCTATGAAACAATTTATAGATGCTCAAAATAGTGGAGAGTATGATGGTTTTTATTTTATAGCTGACTATCACTCTCTTACATCACTTACTGATCCTAAATCTTTAAAGGATAATACTTATAATATAGTGTTAGATTATCTTGCACTTGGACTTGACCCTAATAAATCAACTATATTTTTACAATCAGATGTCCCTGAACATGTAGAGCTTTCTTGGTTACTATCAAATGTAACTCCTGTTGGATTATTAGAAAGAGGACATTCATATAAGGATAAAATAGCTAAAGGAATTTTCCCTAACACAGGGCTACTTACTTATCCAGTTCTTATGGCTGCTGATATACTTATGTATGATGCTGACGTAGTTCCTGTAGGAAAAGACCAAAAGCAACATTTAGAGATGACTAGAGATATTGCTATGAAATTTAACCAACAATATGGAGTTGAACTATTTAAACTTCCTGAACCTCTTACTTTAGATGACTCAGCTGTAGTTCCTGGAGTAGATGGACAAAAAATGAGTAAGTCTTATGGAAATACTATTAATATGTTTGCTAGTAAAAAAGATTTAAAGAAACAAATTATGAGTATTGTAACTGATTCTACTCCTTTAGAAGAACCAAAAAATCCTGATAACAATATAGCAAAACTTTATGCACTATTTGCTTCAATAGAAAAGCAAAATGAGATGAAGGAAAAATTTTTAGCTGGTAACTATGGTTATGGACATGCTAAAACAGAACTTTTAAATGCTGTATTAGAATACTTTGGAGAAGCTAGAGAAAGAAGAGAAAAATTAGCTCAAGATATGAATTATATCCACGATGTACTATTTGAAGGTGGAAAAAAGGCTAGAGCTATTGCTCAAAAAAAAGTTATGAAAGCTAAAGAAGCTGTTGGTATTATTGGTAATATGTATAAATACTACTAATATAAAAGGGAGTTACTATATAAAATAGTAACTCCTTTTTTCTAATACTTACTTAATTATTTTTCAAACTTACTTTTATAATCCCAAATAGTTCTCAATATCTCTTCCATATCGTTAACCATTGGCATTCTTGGATTAGCTGGTGTACATTGGTCTTCATAAGCGTTCATTGCCATTCTATGAATTGCCTCATCCCAAGCCTCTTTAGAGATTCCTTGAGATTTTATATTACTTACTACTCCCACTTTTTGACAAAGCTCTTCACAAGCATCAGCAAACATTTGTACCCCTTCAGCTGGAGTTTTTGGATTTAATCCTATTAATTGAGCTAATTCCATATATTTTACATCTGCCTTATAGTTTTCTATCTTAGGCCAAATATTTAATTTTGTAGGAATTGTTCCATTGTATCTAATTACGTGTGGTAATAAAATTCCATTTGTACGTCCGTGAGGGATATGGAACTCTCCACCTATTTTATGTGCTAAAGAGTGATTCATTCCTAAGAATGCATTAGCAAATGCCATTCCAGCTATTGTAGATGCATTATGCATTTTTTCTCTTGCACAAGGGTGTTTAGCTCCCTCTTTTACTGATAACTCTAAGTAATCAAATACTAATTTTACAGCTTGTTTAGCCCATCCATCTGTAAAGTCAGATGCAAGTATTGAAACATAAGCTTCTACAGCGTGAGTTAATACGTCTATTCCTGTATCTGCTGCTATACTAGCTGGTAAACTCATTACTAACTCTGGGTCAACTATTGCTACAGTTGGAGTTAAAGAGTAGTCAGTTAATGGATATTTTTTATTTTCTTTTTTATCAGTAATAACTGCGAATGGAGTTACCTCTGAACCTGTTCCTGAAGTTGTAGGAATACATACTAATTTAGCTTTTTTACCTAACTCTGGGAATCTGAAAGCACGCTTTCTAATATCCATAAATTTTTGTTTTATATCATCAAAGTTTACTTCTGGGTTTTCATATAGAAGCCACATTACTTTAGCAGCGTCCATTGGAGAACCTCCACCTAGAGCTATTATTGTATCTGGCTTGAAGTTATTCATTAACTCTAATCCTTTTTCTACTGTATCGAAGCTTGGGTCTGATTCTACATCAAAGAATAACTCCATATCTACTTTATCTCTTCTTCCAGCTAAAACATCTTCTATTTTCTTAACATATCCTAAGTTATACATACCTCTATCAGTAATTATCATAACTTTTTCTATCTCTTTCATATCTTGAAGATATTTGATTGAATTTTTTTCAAAGTAAATTTTTGGTGGAAGTTTAACCCATTGCATATTATTATTACGTCTCCCTATTCTTTTGATATTTAGTAAGTTAACTGCACTTACGTTATTTGAAACTGAGTTACGTCCATAAGAACCACATCCAAGTGTTAATGATGGGATAAATGCATTGTATACAGAACCAATTCCTCCAAATGTAGATGGAGCATTTTCTATTATTCTTATAGCTTTACAAGCAAATCCAAATCTCTTAGAAATCTCTGGGTCTTGAGTGTGTATTGCTGCTGAGTGTCCTAGCCCATTAAACTCTACCATTGCTGCTGACTTAGCTATTCCATCCGTTGTACTTTCAGCTTTTAATATAGCTAATACTGGAGATAATTTCTCTCTTGTTAATGGTTCATTTACTCCAACCTCTTTACACTCTGCACATATAATTTGCGTATCAGCAGGAACTTTAAATCCAGATTGTTCTGCTATCCAAGTAGCTGGTTTTCCTACTACTGCTGCATTTAATTTAGCATCTTTTGCCTCTTCTGAGTAAGCAGCAGCTCCAAACATAAATTTCTCTAATTTTGCTTTCTCTTCAGCATTTACAAAGTAAACTTTGAAACGCTTCATCTCTTTTATAAATTCATTATATATTTCATGGTCAACAATAGCAGCTTGCTCTGATGCACAAATCATACCATTGTCAAAAGATTTTGAAAGTATAATATCATTTACAGTTCTTGGTAATACACATGATTTTTCAACATATGCTGGAACGTTTCCTGCTCCAACTCCTAATGCTGGTTTCCCACAAGAGTATGCAGCTTTAACCATTGCATTTCCTCCTGTAGCTAATATTGTTGCTACTCCATCATGCTTCATTAATGCCTCAGTTGCATACATTGATTTCATCTCTAACCATTGGATACAATTTTCTGGTGCTCCAGCTTTTACAGCTGCATCTCTGATTATCTTTGCTGCCATTGCAGAACACTCATGTGCTGATGGATGAAATGAAAATATAATAGGATTTCTTGTTTTTAGTGCAATTAGTGATTTAAAAATTACTGTCGATGTTGGATTTGTAGTTGGTACTATTCCACATACTACTCCAACCGGTTCAGCTATTTCAGTAATTCCTGTTAATTTATCCTCATTTATTACTCCAACTGTTTTTAAATGACGTAAATTACTAGTTACATACTCACAAGCAAAAAGATTTTTTACTGCTTTGTCTTCAAAAACTCCTCTTCCTGTTTCTTTTACTGCTGCTTCCGCTAATATCCCATGAGCATCAAGCCCAGCTACTGAACATTTTGCTACTATGTGGTCTACTTGCTCCTGAGTAAAATTTTCAAATTCTTTTAATGCTTTTAATGCTTTTGTTACAAGTTCTTCTACATGAACATCTATTTGCTCATTTGTTAATTCAACTTGTGCTTCAACAACTTTTTTTTCTGCCATTTATATCCTCCATGCCTCTTCTTCTTGCTGTTTTTTACTTTATCATATTTTAATAACAAAATACAAGTTACTTTTTTCATTTTTTAAAAAAAGATAATTTTTTAATCATTTTAATGATGAAAAAATTATTTTGTATATTTTATAAGTATTTTATTCATACCAATATTAATATTTTTATTTTATAATTTATGTATTTTTATTTTTTAACAAATAAGTCAATTTTTATAATTTTTATACTATATTTTTACAAGCATTTTTTGAATTTAAATATTACAAATATCAAACAATTACATAAAAATATATTGATCTACTCTAAGTTAAATAAATTCTTTAATTTTTTATTTAATTTTCTTTTTTTTATGATAAAATAATAGAGATAAATATTCAAGGAGGTAGTCATGGCAAAATTTGATAAAATATACAAAGATATAGTAGAAACTATAGATAAATATGGAATTTGGAGTGAAGGAAATGTAAGAACTAAATATGCTGATGGTACTCCTGCCCATTATAAAAGTTATATAGGTTACCAGTTCAGATTAGATAACTCCACTGATGAAGCTCATCTCATAACTACTAGATTTGCTCCTAATAAAGCTCCTATTAGAGAGTTATATTGGATATGGATAATGCAATCTAATAATGTAGAGGAATTAAATAAATTAAAATGTAAATTTTGGGATGAATGGAAAATGGAAGATGGAACTATTGGTAAAGCCTATGGATATCAGATAGCTAAACAAACTTTTGGATATAAAAGTCAACTTGATTACATTATTAATGAAATTAAGAAAAATCCAAACAGTAGAAGAATTATGACAGAGATTTGGGTACCTGAAGATTTAGACAAAATGGCTCTTACTCCCTGTGTACATCTCACTCAATGGAGTGTAATAGGGAATAAGCTTTATCTTGAAGTAAGACAAAGAAGTTGTGATGTTGCATTAGGACTTGTTGCTAATGTTTTCCAATACTCTGTCCTCCATAAACTAGTAGCTATGGAATGTGGACTTGAGCCTGCTGATATTATTTGGAGCATCCACAATGTGCATATCTATGATAGACATATGCCTGTACTTTTAGAGCAAATTAAAAGAGAAGAGTTTGAGGGTGCTATTTTAAAAATTGAAAACTTTACTTCTATTTATGATTTTAAACCTGATGATGTAGTAGTTGAAAATTACAAATATGGGGATAAAATATCTTATGAGGTGGCTATATAATGAGTAGACCTGAGATAAATATGATAGTTTGTGTGGCTGAAAATAATCTTATTGGAGATAAAAATCCAACTGGAAATGGTTTACTTTGGCATTCAAAAGAGGAGTTAGCTTACTATAAAGAAAGAACTATTGGGAATGTTGTTATCTTTGGAAAAAATACTGCTAAATATGTTCCTCTTGAACTTATGAAAAAAAATAGAGATGTTATTGTAATCTCTTCTAAAGATAGTTTTTATGAGATTGTAGAAAGATATAAAGATACAGATAAAAAAATCTTTATATGTGGAGGTGCCACTGTATATAAAGCTTATCTTGAAAAATATCTATTAGATAATATTTATATCTCTAAATTAAAATCCCACATAGAAGTAACCATTCCAAATAATCCTCTTTACTTTCCAAATGTAGAAGAGTTTGGATATTCTGTAGTTGAAGTAAAAGAGTATCAAGATTTTACAGCTTATACCTATAAGAAAAAAAGATAGCGTTTTGCTATCTTTTTCTTTCATATTTGAGATTTCCATTCTCATCATATCTTCTAACTTCTATCTCTTTTCCATAATTATACACATACTCTTCACTTACTTTCCCATTGGTATAGTAGTATCTCTGTACCCCATCTCTTCTACCATTTCTATAATTTTCTTCATAAATAATTTTTCCTTCTACATATTTTATCCACTGACCATCTTTCTCATTATTTCTATGAAAACCTTTTTCTGTAATTCTATCTTTTGTATCATATACAATATAACTTCCCTCTAAAATTCCATCTCTATATTCAGTTTCTTTTCTAAAATAACTTTTTTGGCTAAAATCTGTTGGAATATAATAGATTATTTTCCCATCTAGTCTTCCATTTTGATTATAAGTATATATTCCTATATTTTTACCATTTTCACTATAATCTTTCCATTCTCCAGAACGAACTCCATTAGTATGGTAACCTATTGTATGTATTTTCCCATTTCTATAATAACTTTTGTACTCTCCATCTAAAATATCATTTTTATAATTTTCCTCTTCATATAATTTACCATCTATTGGATAATAACTTTCAGATTTTCCCTCTTTTTGTCCTTTTATATAATTTATTTTTCTTATCATTTCTCCTTTATTATTATATATAGTAACTATCCCTTCTAAATATCCATCTATATAATTTCCACTCTCTTTTATATCTCCATTATCATAATATGTAGTATATTTTCCATTTAATACTCCCAATTGATAAGTTTCTTCTGATATTATTTTTCTATCTCTATTATACTTTACCCATACTCCATCTTTTTTATCGTTTACAAAGTTTCCCTCTACTTCCAATCCACCATTGTAGTTATTAGTAAAGAAATATCCCTCTCTCATATCATTTTGATAGTTTACTTGCGAAAGAATCTGTCCCCCTATATACTCAGTTGCCTTCCCCTCTTTTTTCCCAAGCACATAATTTAACTCTATATCTTTTTGTCCATTACTATTATATCTAATAAATACTCCATCTAATTTACCTGAAAGATAATTTCCAGAAATCTTAATATTTCCATTCTCGAAATTTTCTAAATAGCGTCCCTCTTTTATTCCATTATTATAATTAATCTCTTTAGATATAGCTCCATTAGAGTAATAATATCTCTCACTACCATTTTTAAAACCATTTATATAGTCAACTTCATATTTTATCTTACCATTAGAATAATATTCTACTTCCTTTCCATTTTTTATTCCATCTACATAATTTTGCTCTCTTTTTATTGTTCCATCTACATAATAATCATATATAGTTCCATTTTTTAAATTTTTCTTAGAGATATTTATTTTAGGTTTCTCTAATTTTTTTTCTGAAGAATTTTTTACAATAACCTTTGTTACCTCTTCTAATTTTTTCTTTTTTTCTGGTGGTATTACCTCTCCCTGATTTATCTTATCTAATTTTTCTTTTAACTCAGCTAATACACCTGATACCTCTTCCTTAGCTTTAACTATCTCTCCCTTATCTACATTTTTTTCAAAAGATTTAGTTGCTAAATAAATGATTCCAGAAATTAATCCTGTAATTAATAATATCACAACTAAAGCTATTAAAAAATTTTTCCCTTTGCTATTTTCTCTCATATATCTCTCCCTTCTTTATATCTCATATTATTATTATATAATATTTTCTATTTCTTTCAAAGAAAAAAGGGACTTACCTCATACTTAGAAGCAAATCCCTTTTCAATATTCAAACTACTATTTTGTTTCAGCTATTTCACAAGCTTCACAAGTAGCTCCATTTAATTCTCTTTCAGCTAAGATATCCTCAATATGCTCTTTTGTTTCTGTTAAAGCCTCTACTGACATATCTTCATAGTTTACAGAATCACAAGATTTTATATTGATACCTTGATTTCTTAAAAAAGCATCAACCTTTGTCTTATTTTTTTTGTATAGGTAATATCCTGCTACTGTTACTCCTATTCCCACTGCAGCTCCTACTACATGGGCTTTTGTTATTTTTCCATTTCCTCCGAATCCAAATCCGAACATGGTAATACCTCCTATTATTTATTTATTGTTACATACTTTTCTGTATTTCTAGACATATTTTTATTTTTTCTAAAGAACACATGGTATATTAAATCTCCAATATTATCTATACTGTTATCTTCAGAAACATTAGCTATATAATAATCTTTATTTTCTTGTTTATTTTTTATTCTAAAAAACTTTACTTCCTTAGCATCATTATTTGTAGAAATAAGGTGTCTACCAAATGTTGTCAGCCAAATCATTGCAACTATTGAAAGTTTTGGAGTATTTAGAAATGATTTTATCAAGTATACTGCTGGTAAAATTTCTAAATCAAATACCCCTTTTCTATTAGTTTCTATGCAAGCATGCTCTAATATAGCAGCTGTTGTCATAGATATAGAAAACCAATTCATTATATTTTGTAATTGATTATCGTTTCTATTAATTAACATATTTATCCCTGACATCATTATAGAAGCTCCTGAATATATAGCAAAACTCTCTATAGCTTTTTGCTCTACCCCTTCTAATAACTTCACTGGCATCATTCCATTTTCAATGGAAAAGGCTGTAAGTATTTTATATATTGCCTCCTGTAGATTAACTTTTTCAGGATTAAATGTAGCTACTACACTTTTAGTTACAGGACTATATTTTAACTCAATACTTTCACTATCCTTTGTAACATTTTCCCTAAAAGTTTCAAAAGATTTTATAGGCTCAGATAACTTTAGCCTAACTCTATTTGGTAACTTATGCATAATTATTACACTAAGTTTTTTCATTCCCCTCTCCTTAATTTTTTAATTTATATTTTAGAAGTTTTAAAGAGTTTCCTACAACTAAGATTGTACTCATATTATGTATAACTGAACTATATATTGCAGGTAATATTCCAGTTGCTCCTAGTACTAAAGCAAAAGAGTTTATTCCTATTGCCATAGCAAAATTTTCTTTTATTGTCTTAACAGTTTTCTTTGAAAGCCCTATTACTTCTGGAACTAATAGTGGGTCATCTTTTGTAATAGTTATATCTGCTGCCTCCATAGCCACATCAGTTCTAGTACTTCCCAACGCTACACCTATATTTGCATATGATAGAGCAGGAGCATCATTTATTCCATCTCCTATCATTATTACATTACTTCCTCTAGATTGTAGGGCTAATATATTTCTTGCCTTATCTTCTGGAAGTAACTCTGACTCATAACTATCTATGGACATTCTAGAAGCTATAGTTTGAGCTTGTTGTTCTAAATCTCCTGTAAGTAATACTATCTCATCTATCCCCTGTCCTCTCAATCTATTTATAGTTCTTTTTATATTTTCTCTAGGTGGGTCTGTAACTCCAATAAGTCCTATTAACTTATCATCTTTAGCAACATAGATAAGTATCTCTCCTCTACCAAGAATAACCTTCACTTCATCATGAGAATTATCTGTAGAGATTCCATTTTCCTCCATAAACTTTTTACTTCCCACTCTAATTATGCTATCCCCTACCTCTGTTTCAATTCCTCTTGCTACTATAACTTTATTTTCTGTATGATTAGGTATCTCTAATCCTCTCTCTTTTACCTCATTTAAAATCGCTACTGCTAGTGGATGAGTAGAAGTTTCTTCTGCTGCAGCTGCATAGGCAAGCATTTTATTTTCTCCAATATTTTTATCTAAAAGTTTTATTGTTTGTACACTAGGTTTTCCCTCTGTGATTGTTCCTGTCTTATCAAAGATAATTGTATCAGCTTTAGAAATTTCCTCTATATAGTTACTTCCTTTGATTAGGATTCCATTTTTAGCTGCTGTATTTATAGCTGCAGAAAAAGCTGCTGCTGTTGAAAGTCTTATTCCACAAGAGTAATCTATTACTAACATACTCATAGCTTTTTGAATATTTCTTGTAGTTCCATATACTATACCAGCTAATAAAAAGTTTAATGGTATGAGCTGTGCTGAGAAATTATCAGCATAGTTTTGAATTTGAGCTTTATTAAAATTAGCATCTTCTACTAATTTTATGATTCTTGAAACTGTTCTCTCATCTCCAACTTTTTCAGCCTCTATTGTAATATTTCCATTTTTTATAATTGTTCCTGCAAAGACATTTTCTCCTACTTTTTTAGTTACAGGCATATACTCTCCTGTAATAGAAGATTGGTCAATATAAGCTTCTCCTTTTGTAATCACTCCATCGACACTTATTTTTTCTCCAGTTTGAACAACTATTTTATCCCCTTTGCTAATCTCTTCAATAGCTACCTTTTGGATACTACCATTCTCCATTACTTTCCAGACATAGTTCTCTCCAACACTTAACATATCTTTTATAGCCCCTCTAGTTTTTTTCATTGTATAAACTGTAAGAAGCTCAGCAAACTCTTCCATTATCATAATAGTTAAGGCTGTCTTTTCTTTTCCTAAAAGTAAACTACTTATAATAGCACTAGAACTCAATGTATCAGCATTAGGTCTTTTATTTTTCACTAGACACCCCAAACCATTTGATATAACTGGAGCTGCTAATGAAAGTACTGCTAAAGTATTAGGATTAAATAATCTCTTTATTCCTACAACTGGTGCTGCTGGTGCTTTTTTAAATATATTATATATTAAAAGTATTCCAGCTGCTGTCATTTTTTTTATTATCTCCTCTGGAGATTCCTCTTGTAACTTCCTCTCTATTACTATGTTTTTACTATTTTCTGCTCTTTCATTTTTATAGATTTCTACTAGATATACATTTAATGTATTTTGAATAAGAGCTATTAAATTGTCATCAGTTACATTTATATCATCAAAATATATAACTACTGTTCCTGTAACACTACTTATCTTAGCACTTTCTATATACCTTACTTGTTCTAATTGTTTTTCAACCTCATTTTTTAATTTCCCCAAATATTTTAGAGCTTTAGATTTTATACGAACTCTACCTCTTATCTTATGAACTACTTCACAATATAAAAGATGACCATTAGTTCTTCCTTTCATCTTATCTTCCTCTTTTCAACTCTTTACATAAAATTTCATAAAATTTATCTAAATTTTTCTCTATCTCTTCTACTGACATCTTATTATAGACATCTTCATTTTCTACAATTTTTTTCCATACAAAGTTTAACCAATCTACAATTTTTTTCTCATTTGTAAGTTGTGGATTATATTTTACAAGTACCTTACTTGTTATATATGAGTAACTAATATCTTCTATTCCTTGCTCCATCTTAATTATACTTGTTGTATAGTGCTCATATTTTTTCATATCTTCAGGAATTTTATCTAGCCCAGGAATCTGCAGTCTTAATCTTCCTGGAATACTATGTACTACTTTTATTTTGTTAAAATATAAAAAAGCTGATTTTAATAAACTATTCACTAATTTCCTCCTTTAGATATGATATTAAATCCCCACCATAGTAAATTTACTCCATTTGGCATAATAGGATTTTGTCTAATTTTTCTTATTCCATTAATTATAAATAAAAGAGCTATTGTACTTTTCAAATCCAATATTCCCTTTGTTTTATTGTAGATAGCAAAGTCTATACTCTCTATTACTTCTCTCATTCCAGAAAAAAGTTTTCCATTTTTTTTTTCAAAAACCTCTTCCTCTAATCCAAGAATACTCAGTACAGCACCTATTAAAGTTATAGGGTCAACTACTTCTTCTGAAAACTTGATAAGAACACTTCCTATTAGAGTATTTACAGAGATATCTTCTATTCCATTTAAGCTAGCTAATTTTCCTACTAACTCTTTAGCTTTTTCATCATCTTGTATAAGAGAGTTTACTTTTAATCTTATTCTCCCCTTTATATAATGTTGGACTTCTAATATTCCATAAAAATCTGGAAGCATTTTTTTATTCATCTAATCACCTTCTATCTACAATTTATACTCTTTTAGCTTATCTTTTTAGTATACACTTTTTTTTGAAATAATTCAATATTTTTTATATAAATCATTTTGAATAATATTTGATTTTTTAGTGTATAATATGTTAACTTATTATGTCTAAATATAAAAAGCAGTCCTTTATTATCAGGCTGCTTTTTATATCTAACTAACTTTTTTTCTATTTATATATCTTTTACATTGTTGTTGTACATTATACCCAAGTAATACTCCCAAAATAAAATCCTCTTCTGGTGAAAAATCTCTCAAAGAGTTTTTCTTAAATTTCTTTAATACCTCTATACATTCTTTTGTCCCAAAGAATATATTTACATATCCAGATTTAAGATTTTCTAAAATATATTCATAGCTACATCTATCTAATCTTTCTTTAATTATTTCAAAATTTTCAGTAGTAGTTGTTAAAAGAGCCAAACTTCTAAGACCTTTATTCAATTCATACATCATATGAAAAAATACACCAAGTTCATTTCTCTTTTGTTCACTCATATTATTTTACCTTTTCCACCCAAGCATTTATTCTTTCATCTGTAAGTTCACTTTGATTATTTTCATCTATTACTAATCCTACAAACTCATCATCTACTACTGCTTTTGACCCACTGAATGAATATCCATCAGTTGAAGTTTTTCCTACTAAATTTATTCCCATATCTTTTATCTCTTCATATATAGTTCCTATTCCATCTACAAAGGTATCTCCAAATCCAAATTGGTCTCCTATTCCTATAAGTCCAACTTTTTTCCCTGATAGATTTTTAGTTTTTAATTTATCTAATGCTTCATACCAATCGTCTTGTAAATCTCCCATTCCCCAAGTAGAAGTAGCAAATATTACAAAATCATACTCTTCAACTCTATCAATCTCAGTAGCTGATAATACCTCTGCACCTAATAACTCTCCTACTTTTCCTGCTACCATCTCAGTTGTTCCTGTTGTACTTCCATAAAAAATTGCTGTTTTCATAGTTAACCTCCTTCAAACTTCTAATCTGTTATAATTATACTACCTTTTATTTTGTTTGTCAAATTATTTATATAAAAAATAAAAAGAGAGATATAGTAATTTAAACTATACTCTCTATTATCTCTTAAAAAATATCTTTAATTTTTTTAGCAGGAACTCCTCCAACTATCGTATTTTTTTCAACATCTTTTGTTACAACAGAACCTGCTCCTATAATAGCATTATCTCCTATTGTAACACCTGCAACTACTGTAACATTTGCTCCTACCCAAACATTTTTTCCTATAATTATTGGCTTTGGATAAATAGAAGCTCTATCTTCTGGTAATTTACTATGATTTAAAGTAGCTAAAGTAACATTATGTCCTAATAAAGCTCCATCTCCTATTATTATTCCTCCTTGGTCTTGAAAATGACAGTTTGAATTGATAAAAACATTTTTTCCTATCTCAATATTTTTACCACAATCAGTATAAAATGGTGGAAACATACAAAAACTTTCATCTATATTTTTTCTTGTCAATTTTCTCATCAATTCCCTTATCTCTTCTTGTGTATAAAATTTACTATTTAAATCCATTGTTATTTTTCTAGCTTCATCACTTAACTCTAACATATATCTATGGATTTCACTTCCTGCTTCAACTTTCTTTTGACTTTTCATATAATTTAAAAATTTTTCTAAATCCATCTCTCTCCTCTTATCTATTTTGTAAAAATTATTTCTAAATTGTGGTCAGCTTCACTAATATTTTTTTGTAATCTATCTTTTTCAACTACCCTTCCTAGTTTTGTATAACTATATGGAGTATAAAACCTTTTATAAAATAGCACTATACAATCATCTCCATATAACATTAAATCTCCAACTTCTATATTTCCACTATAACTTCTATCACTGGGAATTTTTTTAGAGATTATTCCATATTTTTCATTTCCATTTAATTCCTTTACTTTAATTTTTAAAGGTAATCTTTCTAAAAATATATCAGCACTTTTATTGTCTTCTAACTCCACTTTGTAATGTTCATTTTTTATAATAACTTCTATAATTCTCATATTACTTTCCTCTATATCAACAGCTTTACATATAAAATGAAAACTTGAAAATAAAATTATATAAATTTTTCTAAACATTTTTTCCAAGTTCATAAGCCTCTCTTAACTTTTCTTCATATCTCTTTATAGAACCTACTACATCAGCTCCAACACCTCTTACTACTCCTTTTAACCTACTATTTTCAAAACATTCAATCCAACCTTCCAATCCCATTATTGCTCTATCAATAGCTCTTTCATCTGTATCTGCTGCAGTTGCTAAAAGATAGATATCTTTAAATTGGTACTCACTTGGAAATAGAGGATTTGTTCTATCTAATAGAGTCTTCATCTGTCCTGCCATCTCATAAAAATATATTGGAGTAGAAAAAACTACTACATCAGAATTTTTTATTTTTTCTATAATCTCATTAGCATCATCTTTTATTATACATTTTCCTGTATTTTGACAACTTAAACAACCTTTACAAAACTCTATTTTTTTATTTACTAAAGATACTTTCTCTACAATATTTTGACTTTCCTCTGCTCCCTTTAAAAAATAGTCAGCTAAAATATCTGAATTTCCTTCCTTTCTAAGAGTAGTTGATATTACTAAAACTTTTTTATTCATATTTATCCTTCCTTTCTCAAAATATTTATAATAACATACTCTGAATTTCCTGCTGTTCTAATAGGATAACCCCAACCACTCAATCCAGATGTTACTATTACATTAAAATTCTCAAACTCCTTTTGTCCATAAATTAACTCTGCTAAATTAAAAAATTTTATTAATAGATTAAAAGGGAAAATCTGTCCATTGTGAGTATGTCCAGATATTTGAAGATTATATCCTAATTTGCTATTTTTTTCTAAATCTGTAGGTTGATGACTTACTACTATTATATATTTATTTTTATCCACTTCTTTTATAAGCTCTTCACTATCTTTTTTATTTTTAAATATTCTATCCTTTCTTCCTACAAGATTAATATCTTCATTAATATCAATACCTTTATCTTCTAATATATAAATATTTTCCTTTCCTATTGCTTCTTTTAATTCTTTTAAAATATAATTAGGTTTTTTAGTATATCTAGACATATCGTGATTTCCATATATAAAATACAGTCCATATCTATTTTTTATCTTCCCTAAAATTTTAAATACCTCTTTTACTCCTTGTAGTGTAGTTCCTTCATCTACTATATCTCCACCTAATATTAAAAAATCTAAATTCTCTTTATTTAATTTCTCTACAACTTTTTCTAATTTTTCCATATTTAAAGAGTTCCCATAGTGTATATCACTTATAAATCCTATTTTATATCCTTTTTCTGAAATATTTTTTTCTGTAAATATATTATACTCCACTCTCTTTATATTATTGATATTATAATATCCATAACAAAATAATAAGAAAGTTAATAAAATTGGTAAAGAAAAACTATTATAGAGAAAGCTCCAACCTTTTAAATCTATTTTTTTTAATATTAAATTTAAAATCTCTATTACTATTCCTATTTCAAAAAGATGAAGTAGTATCAGAAACCAGATTCCAAAAATATTTATTCCTGGAATCATTATTAACAATAAAATTATAATTACTACTAGTTTACTAAAATTAAATTCTCCCCAACTATTTATTCTCAATAACACTGTATAAAAATACATTGTCATTATTCCTAATAATATAATAGGGATTATTCTAAACAATCTTTTTCCTCCTTTATACTTTTTTCTATATCTATTGTATAAACTCTCTCTATTTTTTTATTTAAATATTCTAAAGTCTCTTTTAACTCCTCTATTTTACTTATCAACTCTTCTCTTTGCTCAATAAGTAAATTTTTTCTTGCCTCTTTAGTAGAATCTCCTAATTGATATAAAGTTACATATTCTATTAAAACCTCTATTGGAAGTCCAGCTTTCCTCATACATTTTATAAAATTTATCCATCCAATAGAGTTTTCATCATAATCTCTTATTCCGCTTTTATTTCTTGGTACTGGTGGAATAAGTCCTATTCTCTCATAATATCTTAAAGTATCTGCACTTAACTCAAGTTTTTTACTTACCTCTGCTATTGTCATATTAACATCTCCTTTTATTCTCTTTCTTCTACAATAACATTTAGAGTATACTCCAAGTCAAGTGTTTTTTATAAAAAAAATGCTGGTATATTCTACCAACATTTCTTTAAAGGTTTTATATAGCTTCTTTTAGTTGTTCCCCCTCTGTTTTAGCAATAACTAGAGTACAAACTGCATCTCCAGTAATATTTATCATTGTTCTAAACATATCAACAAATCTATCTATTCCCATTACTAGTCCTATTCCTTCAAGTGGAAGTCCTATTTGAACCAATACCATTCCTAACATTATAACTCCAACTCCTGGAACACCTGCAGTTCCTATTGAAGCTAAAGTTGCTGTAAGTATTATTGTAATATAATTTCCCATTGTTAAATCTATTCCATATATCTGTGCTATAAATATTGTTGCAACTCCTTGCATTACTGCTGTTCCATCCATATTTATTGTATTTCCTAATGGAATAGTAAATGATGAAATTGCTTTTGATACTCCAAATGTTTCTTGCATAGATTTTAAAGATGATGGAAGGCAAGCACTACTTGAAGCAGTAGAGAAACCAACCATCATAGTAGGAGCAAAACTTTTAAAGAATTTTATAGGATTATATTTTCCAAATAATACTAGAATTCCTTGATATGTAACTAGGCAATGAATAAACAATATAATTACAACACCTATAAAATATTTGAATAGAGGTAATAGTGCTACATATCCTAATGTTGTAAATGTCTTAGATATCAATCCATAAACTCCAAATGGTGCAAATATCATTATTATTTCTACTAATTTTAAACTTAAAGCATTTCCTTCTTCAAATACTTTCTTTATATTACTAGCTTTATCTCCTAAAAGAGAAAGAGCAATTCCAACTAAGATAGCAAAAACTATAATTTGTAACATATTTCCAGTTGCCATAGCTTCTGCTGGATTTATAGGTATCATATCAAGTAATATATCTACAAAAGGCTTAGTTTCAGAAACTGTCACTTGAGATACTGCTATATCTCCTATATTTACTCCTCTACCAGGATTTATTATATTTCCCCCAACCAATGCCAATATTACTGCAAAGGCTGTAGTTGACAGATAAAATCCCAATGTCTTTACACCTATTCTTCCTAACTTAGTAACATCTTCTATCCCTGCTGCACCTATTACTAAAGAACATAGAACCAAGGGTACTACAATCATTCTTATAGCTCTTATAAAACCATTACCTAAAATATTAAAAACAAAATTTAGTAGATATTTATCTACAAATATATTATCTTTTACCGGATGTAAAAGTAATCCAGTAATAACCCCAAGTATTAAAGCAATAAAAATCTTAGTTGTCAAATTCAGCTTCTTCTTCATTTTTTATCTCTCCTGTAAAAATATTTTCTTTTTTATGCTTTTTAAAAAATAATTACAGGATTATTTTAACATAAGTTTTGAAAAAATAAAAGTTTTTTTTATAAAAATAAAAAGTTTTTTTCTTTTCAAACCTTTTTAGACTATACTAAATAAAATTTTATCTCCAACCCTTAATACAACATCTCCAGAAGGGATAATATCCTTATCTCCTCTTCTTATTGAGATGATGTGCATACTTCTTGGTAAAGATAGATCTCTTATTGCTTTATCCACATATTCAGAATCTTTCTCTATAAATAATCTCTTTATAGATAACTCCTCTAATTCTTCCAAATCAATCTCTGTTGCATCATTATTTTTTTCTTTTTCAAACAAATTGAAGAACTTAGCTAGAGGTTTTAATGTCATTCCTTGAATAATAACTGAAAATACAACGATATAAAATACCATATTAAACATAGCTTGAGATTTTTTTATCCCTTCTGTTATTGCCATTGTTGAGAATATAATAGGTACTGCCCCCTTCAATCCTGCCCAAGAAATAAAAAGTTTTTCTTTTAAATTATAATTAAATTTTTCTAAGAGCAAAAATACAACTGCTGTCCTTGAAACAATTGTAATCAAAATAGCCAAAATACTTCCACTTATCATCACTTTTGCCAATTGACTTGGAAATACCAGAAGTCCTAGTAAAACGAACATCATTATCTGCATTAGCCAAGATAGTACCCTCATATTTCTAAAACTATTCATCTTAAAATCAAATCTCTCATTTCCAACTAATATTCCCATAAGATAGATAGCTAAAAATCCATTCCCTCCCAATATTGAACTCAAAGAGAAACAGATAAAAAGAAAAGCAATTAAATGAATTGTCAAAAACTCTTCTCTCTCTATCTTTAAAAACTTTCCAATAGGTAGTGTTATTCTTCCAAAAATAACCCCTAATATCCCCCCTATTATTATCTGCTTTATTAAAAAGAAAATTCCTCCCAATACTGAAGGTCCTTCAGCTTTAAACATAGAGATTATAAACAGTATTAAAGCATATGCCATAGGATCGTTACTTCCTGACTCTATCTCTATCACTGTCTTAACTTTTTTCTTTAAGTTAGAATCTCCCAATACTGAAACAACTGCAGCAGCATCTGTTGAAGAAACTATTGCTCCAAAAAGTAAAGCTTCTTTTGGAGTAAAATCTGTAAGAAAAAATGCAAAAAGGGCTGCAAATAAAGTTGTTAAAAGCACTCCCAATGTAGCTAGTATCCCACTGGGATAGAGAGCTGAAAGGGCATCACTTTTCTTTGTCTCCAGAGCACTTGAAAACAAAATAAATAAAAGAGCAAAATTTCCCAAATGCTGTGTTAATTCAGCATCATCAAAATATATTCCACCAATTCCTTCAGAACCAGCTAATATCCCTATAAATAAAAACATAATAAGCAATGGAACTTGAACTTTTTTAGATAATCTAATTGAAAATAAACTTATAAAAAGTAAAACACCCATTGTTAAAATTTTATACTCCATTATCTTTTCCTCCATATATTTAAAAATTTTAATAAACCAAACCTATTTTCTATATACTATACCTTTTTTTCATAAATTCATACCATTTTTTATATTCTTCTTCATGAATACTATTCTTCAAGAATACAAAATTAAACTCTCTCTCCTCATAAAAATTTTCTAAATTAATTACAGCTAACTTTCTCATTAGAATCTCTTTTTCTACAGCTCTTTCATATATGAAAGATATTCCTTTATTTTCTTTTACCAACTCCTTTATTATATTTATATTTTCTATTTCATATTTCTTATTGAAATCATTTAATGACAAATTATTATCATATAGTATTTTTTCAAATATATCCCTTGTTCCTGAACCATTCTCTCTTAAAATAATTCTCTCTTTTACAATATCATCAAATTTAGTAATTTCAGTAGCAATAGGATTATTTGCTGCACATATTCCTACAAATCTTTCCTTAGAAAAAAGATAATTTTCATACTCAGTTTTTTCAAAAAATCCCTCTATAAATGCAAAATCTATATTTCCTTTTTTTAATTCCTCTAAGAGTTCACTAGTATCTCTTATAATAAAAGAAATATTGATCTCAGGGTATTTGCTAGAAATCTCTGATATAATTTTAGGGATAATAAATTCACCAATAGTAAAAGTAGCTCCAAAATGAAGATTTTTTTTACTAATATCTATATTTTTTATCTCCTCTCTTATCTTATTAGCATCTGAACTCATTGTTAAAAGATATTTATATAGCGCTTCCCCCTGCTCTGTTATAGTTAAAACTTTTTTATTGTAATTAAAAAACTTACATCCATAAAATTCTTCTAAATATTTTATGTGCTGACTCACTGCAGGCTGTGTCATATGTAAATTCTCTGCAGTTTTAGTATAATTTCTAGTTCTACATAATTCTATAAAGGTATCTACTCTAAAATCTAACATTTTTTCTCCTTAATTATAATTTTTTATTATATTTTAATAAAAATATATAATTTTATTTTATACTTTTTTTATGATAAAATCAAGACATAAATAAGAAATAAAATAAATATTTTTAGGAGGCTATTATGAATTTCAAATTTTCTAATGAACAAGAAGTATTTTTATCAAAAGTGAGAGATATAACTATGAAAGAGGTTGCTCCTATAGCAGCTAAAATAGATAAAGAAGCATCATTCCCTGTTAATACTATTAAATTATTAGGAGAAAATGGTATTATGGGAATACCTTTTGAGAAAAAATATGGTGGACTTGAAATGGATAACTTAACTTATGTAGCAGCTGTTGAAGAGTTATCAAAAGCTTGTGCCTCTACTGGTGTTATTATGTCAGCACACACTTCTTTATGCTCTTGGCCAATAGCTACTTATGGTACTGAGGAACAAAAAATTAAATATCTAACTCCATTAGCTAGCGGTAAAAAATTAGGAGCTTTTGGTTGGACAGAAGCTGAAGCTGGAACTAAAACAACTGCAATAAAAAATGAAAATAAATATGTATTAAATGGTAAAAAAGTTTTAATTACTAACTCACATGAAGCTGATATCTTTGTTGTATTTGCTAAAACAGATTTAGAAAATGGAACTCTTTCAGCTTTTATTGTAGAGAGAGGAACAAAAGGATTTTCTGTAGGTGAAGCAGAGGATAAAATGGGAGTAAGAGGTTCTTCTACTGCTGAGCTTTTCTTTGATAACTGTACTATTCCAGAAGAAAATTTACTTGGAAACTTAGGTGAAGGATTAAAAATAGCTATGTCTACACTTAATGGTGGAAGAATAGGTGTAGCAGCTCAAGCTGTAGGACTTGCACAAGGAGCTTTAGATGCTGCAATAGATTATGTAAAAAATAGAATGCAACTTGGCAAACCTATATCACACCACCAAAATACTCAATTTGTCATAGCTGATTTACAAACAAAAATAGATGCTGCTAGACTTATGACTTATAGAGCTGCTAATATGAAAGATTTAGGAGAGGATTACGGATATATGGCATCTATGGCAAAATTATTTGCTTCAGAAATAGCTATGGAAGTTACAACTAAGGCAGTTCAATTATTTGGGGGAAATGGATATTCTAAAAAATTCCCAGTAGAAAGAATGATGAGAGATGCTAAAGTTACTGAAATCTATGAAGGAACTTCAGAAGTTCAAAAAGTAGTTATTGCTGCTCATATGGGAATTAAATAGAATAAAATAATTTAAGAATAACTCTCGTTCAAAAAATAAAGAGCAAGTATGGCTCAGCTCACTAAAAACACAAAACTCGCTTCACTCAAACAATTGTGTTTTTTAGCGTTCGCTTTTGCTGACTTGCTCTATTTATTCTTCTCAATCTTCTTTATTCTTGAATTTTATAATTTTTATAAAACTAAAATCTAAATATAAAATATTAGAAATTTACATAATAACCATGCTCTTTAAATAAACTAATTACTTCACTTACATTTTCACTTTTAATCAATAAGTGGAAATCTTCCCCTTTTAACATAAGAGGTTTAAATCTTTCATCTTTAGTAATAGTTTTTATAAGTTCTTTATCATTTTTTAGTTTTAAAACTACAAATTGACTTTCAGCTTTTATAACACTACTTTTTTCTAAAATATCTTCAAAAAACTCTCTCCAAAGTTGGTTAGGTTCAGAAGTTATTTTTGTATAAAATTCATTTATTCTTTCCTCTATCTCCTTAGAGCTACTGATTCCTCTTAAGAAATTTTCTCTAGTAAACTTATATTTATTTGTAGCTATTCTTTGAGATACTCTCTCTAAAAACATTGTCTTAACTGGAGCATCTCCCATAAGAGTAGCTATAAGTCTATCTTCATCTAGGATTACCTCTCCATCTTCTTTTGCATTTTTAAAGTCATACTCATCTATTCTATCGAAACAATATCTTCCTAATTCTGTAAATTTAATATATTTAATTCCATCATATTTACTTAGATATCCATTTTTTAGATATAGAGAGTTATTAATTGATGGGTAATCATAATAGATTTCAAATACTCCTAATACTCCTAATAGGAATAGCACAGATTTTATAAATGGTATCACAACATACATCTGATACTTTTCATAGTTTAAAATCTTTGTTCTCTCATAGTTAGCCTCATTTATATAAATATAATCGTAGGCATCTTTTACATCTATTATTTCAATAAACTCATCTCTATATAGTATTGCCTTTATAATATTATCTACACTTACAGGCTTATCATCTGGTAGCTCATCTATTATCTTTTTAATAGTTGCAAATCCTCTTTTTATCTCCTCTTTAGATTTCCAAATATTCTTTACTCCCTTTAAGTAGTTTAAGTAAAGAGAAGTATAGTGATAATTTTCCTCTTTGATAAGCTCTCCACTTATGAAATCTCCAACTATATTTTTTATATTTGATACTTTAAAATAATTTTCATCAATATATTTATCTTTTACTAAGAAAAAGAAAAGTGCTATTGTTTCAGTTTTTAGATAATCTAAATCTTTAGAATCTTCATAATACTCAGTTATATTACAATATTTTTTCATATTAAGCTTTGATTCTTTCAATATCTTAGCACTACTTGATAATTTTACTCCCCCTTGAGAATAAAACTCAAAATACATCTTAAAGTTTTCTATTAACTCTTTCTCATTACTGTTTACAAGGTTCGCTTTTATTTTTTTCTGTGGAATAATATTATATTCCTCTGGCTTTTTCATATATTTTCTTATTACTCTAAGAATATCATAATCTAAATAGAGATACTCTCCCTTTTTTATATCCTTATCAGCTTTAAAAAATAAAAACTCCTCTTTTAAATCCTTATTGATATCATAATTATTTTCTAATTTTAAAAATCTTTCTCTATTAGTAATAAAAAATTTCCCATTCCAAGCAACCTCTTCAAAAACTTCTCTTACATCTTTATCCAGTTTTTCAAAGATTGTACAGAATATCTCTTCCTTAGAATAAAATTGCTCTAACAAATCTAAAAAAGTCTGTTTATTACTATTTTCACTAATTAAAGAGATTTCAAAAAGTCCTAGGTTACTCCCTATATACCCTTCAGCTATCCAGTCTAAAAAATATTTAGTATAAAGTTTAAATAAAACTTCCTTAGAGTAAAACTCATTTACTGCCTCTCTAAATCTATCTTTACTTATTGCCATCTCTTCTCCTAAACTTTTTTATTCTCCTAAAATAAATTCAATATCCTTTTCAGTAAGTGTTTTTAAACTAGAACTATCTTCAGATATTAAACTATCTAGAAGTTTTATTTTTGATTCTTGTAATTGAAGTATCTTCTCTTCAATAGTATCTTTTAGTATCAGTTTATATGAAAATACTGTTCTATCTTGTCCCAATCTATAAGCTCTATCTATTGCTTGATTTTCAACTGTCTTATTCCACCAAGGGTCATAGATAAATATTGTATCAGCAGCAGTAAGGTTTAATCCTACTCCTCCTGTTTTAAGAGTCATTACAAAAACTTTATATTTATTATCTTTTTGGAATTTATCTACTAATAGTTGTCTGTTCTTAGTGGCTCCACTCATAGAAAGATATTTTATTCCATATTTTTCTAAGTCATCACAGATATTTTTTATAGAGTTAATATAGTTTGTAAATACTAACACTTTGTGTCCATTTTCCACTGCATCTAATATGTTATTGATAAGTACCTCTCTCTTACTAGAAGTTACTCCAACACTTTTTGATTCTGGACAACTTGTTATCTGTCTTAACTCATTTAAAGCTTGTAATATAAAAAACTGTGTCTTTCCTAATCCATTCTCTTTTATTTGAGAGTGTACCATATTGTAATAGTAGTTTCTTCTCTCTTCATAAAGTTTTTTCTGTTCTGGATTCATCTCAATATACATAGTTTTTTCTATCTTATCAGGTAAATCTTTCAAAACCTCTTTTTTTATTCTTCTTAAGATAAATGGATATACCTTTTTCTTAAGTTCCTCTATTGCCTCTTGGTCATTTTCCCTTTGAATTGGAATAGCATAATAGTTATTGAACTCTTCCATTGTTCCAAACATTGATGGATTTAAAAATCTAAATAATGAATATAACTCACTTAAATTATTTTCTATAGGTGTTCCACTTAGAGCTATTCTATGTTTAGCATTAAGTAACATAATAGCCTTTGTTGTTTGTGCATTTACATTTTTTATATTTTGAGATTCATCTAATATTACAGCATCAAAGTCATAATCCCTTATAATCTCAATATCATTTCTAATAGTTCCATAGGTTGTAAGTATTACACTATTTTTCTTTATAATATCTCTATTTCTAAAGTTTCCATAGTATATTCCAACCTTTAATTTAGGACTGAATCTTTTTATCTCACCATCCCAGTTGTAGATAAGAGATTTTGGCATAACTACTAAGCTTTTTCTCCCTTTTACTTGGTGTAATCTTGTCAATACAGAGATAGCTTGTAGAGTTTTTCCAAGTCCCATATCATCTGCTAGGCAACCTCCTAAATTATTATCCATTAGGTATGACAACCACTTATATCCATACTCTTGATACTCTCTAAGTTGGGCTTTTACCTTTGGAGGTTCTATATCATAATTTTTTATATTATTTATTCCCTTAAAGAAATCTCTTGTTCTATTCATCTCTTCAGAGAAAATCTTATCCTCTATCAATTCCTCTACAAGAGGTAAATCAAAGAAAGAAAGTTTTACTTTTTTCTTATCACTATCTTTGAAAAGTCTCTCTAATTTCTCAATATATTTCTTATTGATTAGAGCACTTGTTCCATCACTTAACATTATATAAGAATCTTTTTTATATGATGAAAGAACATCTAGTATAGAAAACTTTTCTCCCTCTATCTCTAACTCTATCTCTCCTTCTAAGAAATCTATAGAGTGGCTAAATTTTCCTATAACCTTTGGTTTTACTGCTTTTATATTATACTTTCTAAGTTTATCAGTTCCTACAACTCTATACTTAGAAGCTAACTGTAGTAAGTCCTGCATAATAAACTCTTTAGCTAATTTTTCCTGCATAATAATTAGATTACTTTCATCTAAATAATAACTTGCTCTTACCTTTAAATTTTTCTGATTTTTTGCTAAAATCTTTACAATATCCTCTACTGCCTCAGATATCCTACTTATATCCACTTCACAAATAGATATTTTTTTCTCCATATTATTAACAATAGCTACTTTTTCTATCTCATGTCCCTTTAAAAAATCATAATGCATACCTGATACCATTAAAGTAACTTGAAGATACAAACTATTATCATAGGATATTTTCTCTATTACTAATTGTGGATTAGGAGTGCACTTTTCTCCTATTACAACCTTATAATCCTTATACTCTATCTCAATATTTTTAAAATATTTTATAGTAAGAGTTAAAAAATTTTCTAATCCTGATTCATCAATAGTTCCAACTAATTCTTTTAAGGTATGGAAATCATTACTCTCCATATCTATAATATAAAAAGTATTATCAGCTAAAATTAAATCCTCATTTATAATTATAAAATCATTTATAGAACCATTTAATAAAAGCTCTGTATTTAAAGATGTAGCACTATTTTCCTTTTCTTTAATTATAAGAGCTAGTGTGTTCTCTCTTTTTACCCACTTAAGTGGCTCCATTTTTTCATTTACAAGTTTAGGATTATCTATCAGATATTCTATCAAATCTGGGTGTTCATTTAGATATGCTTCTTCATATTCATTTTCCCAATCTATAAAAAAACTATCCTCTTTTATTCCCTTTATATATGTTAAAATCTGACTAGTAGTATCTTCTGCCTCTTCATCTACCTCAATATTTTCCAACATCTCTCCATTAGAATCTACTGGAGTAACATAGGCTCCTCTCTCATCTATTTTTAACATAAAGTATATTTTTTCTAGTATATCATCTCTCTTTTCTAAGCTCATAATCTTCTCTACCCTTACTATCCTTAATTTTTATTCAGAGTATATTATATCAAAAAATACGAATTTTATCAATATTTTATTTATTCTTTAGCTCTAAATACATATCATTCCACTTTGCTCCTCCATGTGAAGATGCTGATATTCCTAGATGTTTAAACCCAAATTTAGAATAATAATGTACTAAATGGTCTTTACAAGTAAGAACTACTCCTTTCTTACCCCTTTCTATACTCAATCCTATTAATTTTTTCAACAATTCTTCAGCTATTCCCTGTTTTCTATATTCAGGTACTACATCTAGTCCAAAAACTGTCTGATAATCTCCATTAGGTTTATGTAGTTTTGTATTATGATACAGCTCGTCTGGAAGTTCTGGAGTATTAGTTGTACAACCATTTATAAATCCTACTACTTTTCCATCTTTTTCTGCTACTAAGAAATTTTCACTGAAAGCTTCAAATCTTATTTTTAATGTCTCTCTATCAGCTGCTTCTGCTACTGGAAAACATTCTAATTCTATATCAGCTATTCTCTCTACATCCTCTTTTTTTGCAAATCTTATTGTTAACATAAAAATTCTCCCCCTATATCTCAAATATTTTCTCACAATTTTTTACAATTCTTATAACATTTATATTAACTCTTTTTTCCAACTCTTCAGCTATTTTATACTTATCCCACATATGCATTGGAATTATATTTTTTACTTCAACTCTTTTTATAAAATCTTCCACACCTAAGAAGCTATTTTCCTCTAATCTTGGGTCAACTGGATAAAATAGATAATCTACTTTTTCTATATTCTCTACTATTTTTTTCATTTTACTCATATAAAGATCTCTCATATCCTCTTCTTCTTTTGGTGTATCATCTGGCCAAGCCCACCAATTTAAATCTCCTGAGTGAAAGAATCTCTTTCCATCACATTTTACAAAATAGGATACCCCTAAATCACTTGATCCAAAAACTTTTATCTCTAATCCATCTATGCTTAGAGTATCTCCCTCTTTTACAAAATATTTTTTTACTTCTGCTTTAATATCATCACTTAAAACATATTCTACCTTTGAATTTTTTTCTTTCCACTTTAATATCTCACTATTAAAGTGATCCCCATGTCCATGAGATGAAAATACTAATAATTTTTTATCATTTTTTATAAAATCATCTATTCTAAAATTTCCACTATTTCTTTTAGGTTCCATATAATAATCAAACACTAACTTATAATTTTCTGTTTCTACTGCAAATCCACTGTGATAAATATAAAAAATCTTCATCTCTACCTCCTAAATACAACTATTCTCTATATTATAGCTGTTAATATTATTTTTGACAACTTTTATTCTGCTTTGATATAATTTATCTATCAACTTTTTAAGGAGGATTAATATGTTTAAATTTAACCATTTCAACTTTAATGTATTAGATTTAGAAAAAAGCTTAAAATTTTATGAGGAAGCTTTAGGATTAAAAGAAGTAAGAAGAAAGGAAGCTGAAGATGGGAGCTATAAATTAATTTATCTTGGGGATGGAGAGGGACATTTTTCTCTTGAACTTACTTGGCTTAGAGATAGAGAGGAAAAATATGATCTAGGAGATGAAGAGTTCCACTTAGCCCTTACTACTGAAAATTATGAAGAAGCTTACAAAAAACATAAAGAGATGGGAGTTATTATATACGAAAATCCAGCTATGGGAATCTATTTTATAGGAGACCCAGATGGATATTGGATAGAGATAGTTCCTGCTAAAAAATAATTTTGATAAAAAGAGGAGTTTGCACCGAATATACAAACTCCTCTTTTTTCTTGGGGAAAGAATTTTATGAATTAATTACTATGTTTTTTTGACGTAGTTTTTCTTTAAAAAGTTTAAATAATTTTATTTTTTTGATATAATTATCTTATAAATATGAAGAGGTGAAAAAATGAAATTAAATGAAGTATTAGATGAATTAGTTATAAAAAATAGACCTATTAGTCAATATGGGAATGTTGCTAACTATATTCCAGAACTAGATAAAGCCCAAAAAGATGCTCTAGGAATTTTTATAACTGATATCACTGGAAATAAATTTCATGCTGGAGATTGGAATACAAAATTCACTATACAAAGTATATCTAAAATAGTAACTCTTATGCTAGCAATTCTAGACAATGGCGAGGAATATGTATTCTCTAAAGTAGGTATGGAACCTACTGGCGATCCATTTAACTCAATAGTAAAACTTGAAACTTCTCGTGGAAGAAAGCCCTATAATCCTATGATTAATGCTGGAGCGATTGCTGTTTCCTCTATGATAAAAGGAAAAGATGCTAGAGAGAAATTCGAACGTCTTTTGGACTTTTTTAAATTAATCTCTGAAGACAGTACTCTTGATGTAAATTATAAAATCTATTGTGGAGAAGCAGAAACAGGAAATAGAAATAGAGCTATGGGGTATTTTTTGAAAAGTGAGGGCATAATTGATGGAAATGTAGAAGATGCTCTTACAGTTTATTTCAAACAATGTTCTATTGAGGTGACTGCTGAAACTCTTTCAAAAATAGCACTGTTTCTAGTTAATAATGGAAAAATTTCTACTGGAGAAACAATTATCCCACCAAGAGTAGCCACTATTATAAAAACATTAATGGTTACTTGTGGAATGTATGATAGTTCTGGAGAGTTTGCTATAAGAGTTGGTATCCCATCTAAAAGTGGTGTAGGTGGTGGAATACTATCTGTTGTCCCTGGTAAGATGGCTATTGGTGTCTATGGTCCATCTCTAGATGAAAAAGGAAATCCTATTGCTGGTGTTGCTCTTTTAGAAGATTTATCTAAGAAATTAAATCTTACTATATTTTAATTTCTCCTTGACTATTTTAAATTTATACCTTACTCTATTGTAATGAGATTTTAATTTTTTATTTGGAGGAATAATGTTTAAGGCTATTGATTTAAAAAGAGACTCTGTTTCAAAACTATTTTTTAATTTTTCAATACCTGCCGTTACTGGTATGATGGTTAATGCTCTCTACGCTATTGTAGATGGAATTTTTATTGGACAAGGGGTAGGAGCTGACGGACTTGCTGCTGTAAATATTGCTTATCCTGTTATCAATCTTGGTATTGCCATAAGTTTATTGATTGGAACTGGTGGAGCTACTTTAATGTCCTTACGCCCTAAAAATATTAAGTTTAAAAATACTTGTTTTTCACATATAGTTACTTTGAATATTATTTCTTATATTATTATTTTGGGATTAGTTTTAATTAGTGGAGATAGTTTAATCTTTTTATTAGGTTCAAGTGAGCAGTTAGCTTTACAAGTTAAAACATACCTATATACTTGTGTTATTGCTATGATATTTTTGATGCTATCTAATAGTTTAAATGCAGTAGTTAGAAATGATAAATCTCCTGTATACGCTTTTATATCTATGGTTATTGGAGCTATTACTAATGTATTTCTAGATTGGTTATTTATCATAGTATTTAAATGGGGAGTTTTTGGTGGTGCTTTTGCCACAGCTATTGGACAATTATTTTCTTTTTTATTTTTAGTAAAATATTTTTATAGAATAGATTGTAAAATAAAATATAAATTCCAAAAGTTAAAATTAACTTTTCTTAAAAATATTATCTCTATTGGATTTCCATCATTTACAATCGAGTTTACAGCTGCACTTACCAATGCTCTTTTTAATATCTCCTTTATGAAATTTTTAGGAGAAATTGGAGTATCAGCTTACTGTATTGTCGCATATATCTGTTATATATTTAGATGCTTATTTACTGGATTATCTCAAGGAATTCAACCTGTTATAAGCTATAACTATGGAATAAAAGAGTATGAGAGAGTTAAAAAAACATATAGATTAGGGCATATAGTTACTTTCTTGATATCTTCATCTATACTATTAACTGTAATATTCTTTGGAAAACATCTAGTAAAATTATTTAATAATGATAAAGCTCTTGTTGATTTAGCAGCACATGGATTGATTTTATTTGCTAGTGCTATTATCTTTCAAGGAGCAAACTTCATCAATATATCATATTTACAATCTAAGGGAATGACAAAACTATCTAATATAATCTCTTCATTGAGAAGCATTGTATTTTTTATATTTTTTATAGTTGTACTACCTTTATTCTTGAAAGAAACTGGAGTTTGGTTATCTCTTCCAGCTTCTGATTTTATGTGCTTTATAGTAAGTTGTATAATTCTTAGAAGAGAATTACCATTCTCTTTCAAGTTGCCTAAGAAAAAAGAGAAGAAAAAATTTATAAATTTGTAAAAAAACTATTGACATTTTTATAAAAAAATTATATTATAGCTCTAACAAAGAAATTAACCATCAAGAGAAACTGAGGGACTGGCCCTAGGACGTTTCAGCAACCTGCTTAAAAAGTGTGGTGCTAATTCCAGAAAGATGGATAGAACTAAAAAAGCTCTATTAAATCTCTATTACTTGATGGTAATAGAGATTTTTTTTACTATAAAATATTTACAGGAGGAAAAAATGATAGAGATACAAAAGATAAATAAGATATATTCTAATGGTTATCATGCTGTAAAAGATATATCTTTAGAGATAAAAACAGGAGATATCTTTGGAGTAATAGGACTAAGTGGTGCTGGAAAATCTTCATTAATAAGACTTCTAAATAGATTAGAAGAACCAACAAGTGGAAAAATTATAATAGATGGAGTGGATATTACCTCTCTTTCTAAAAAAGATTTATTAGAAAGAAGAAAAAAAATAGGAATGATTTTCCAACACTTTAACTTACTCTCTTCAAGAACAGTGGGAGAAAATATCGCTTTTTCTTTAGAGATAGCTGGTTGGAATAAAGCTGATATAGATAAAAGAGTTAAAGAATTATTAGAAGTAGTAGAATTATCAGATAAAGAAAACTACTATCCATCACAACTATCTGGAGGACAAAAGCAAAGAGTAGCTATTGCTAGAGCACTAGCAAATAATCCAGATATATTGCTTTCAGATGAAGCTACTTCAGCTCTTGATCCTAAAACTACAAAATCGATACTAGAATTAATAAAAAATATACAAAAACAATTTGGACTTACAGTAGTAATGATAACTCACCAAATGGAAGTAATTAGAGATATTTGCAATAGAGTAGCAGTTATGGCTGATGGAAAAATTGTAGAATCTGGAAGTGTACACCATATATTTTCTAATCCACAATCTGAAGTAACTAAAGAGTTAATCTCTTATCTACCAGGAGTGGAAGAAAAAGGAATAGAGATAATGAAAACAAAAGGTAAATCAATAGTTAGACTTGATTTCTTAGGTACAATAGCTGAAGACCCTATTATCTCTCAAGCTGTAAGAACTTTCAATATAGATTTTAGTATAATTGGTGGTTCTATTGATAATCTTTCTACTATGAAAGTAGGACATCTATTTATAGAGCTATCTGGAGATATGGAGCAACAAAAAGAAGCTATATCTTGGTTTAAAAATGAAGCAGGAGTACTTACAGAGGTGATATACAATGGTATTTAGTATGATATGGACATCTACATTAGAAACATTATACATGGTTTTTTTCTCAACACTTTTTTCATTATTAATTGGTTTCCCAATAGGAATACTTCTTACTGTTACTAAAGAAGGAAATATTTTAGAAAGGCCAAAATTAAATAAAGTATTAGACTTTATAATCAATACTTTAAGGTCATTTCCTTTTATCATACTTATGATACTTCTTTTCCCGCTTTCAAGAATAATAGTAGGGACAACAATAGGAAGTACAGCAGCAATAGTTCCTCTTTCTATCTCAGCAGCTCCATTTGTAGCTAGAATGATAGAAGGAGCTTTAAACGAAGTAGATAAAGGACTTATTGAAGCTAGTTCTAGTATGGGAGCAAATAACTGGACAATAATATTTAAAGTTATGATCCCTGAAACTATGCCCCATATAATTCATGGAATAACAGTTACAGTGGTTAGCCTTATAGGTTTCTCTGCTATGGCTGGTACAATAGGAGCTGGTGGACTAGGAGACTTAGCTATCAGATTTGGATATCAAAGATTTAAAACAGATATTATGGTTTATGCTGTAATAGTTATTATAATAGTAGTTCAAATTTTACAATCACTAGGAAATTATTTAGTTTACAGAGCCAAAAAAAATAGATAACATATAATAACATAAGGGAGAGGATAATATGAAACTATCACTAAGAACACTTTTATTAGCAGGACTTTTAACATTAGGAGTAAACTCTCTAGCTGGAGAATTAAAAGTTGGAGCAACACCTGTTCCACATGCTGAACTTTTAAACTTAGTAAAAGATGATTTAAAAGCTCAAGGAGTAGATTTAAAAGTTATAGAATTTACTGACTATGTAACACCAAACCTTTCATTAGCTGATGGAGAGATAGATGCTAACTACTTCCAACACTATCCATATTTAGAAAAATTTGCAAGTGAAAGAAATTTAAAACTTGTTTCAGCTGCAAAAATCCACGTAGAACCATTAGGAGTATTCTCTAAAAAATATACAAAACTTGAAGATATACCAGCAAAAGCTACAATAGCTATTCCTAATGATCCATCTAATGGAGGAAGAGCACTTATATTACTACACAACAAAGGGCTTATCAAATTAGCTGATCCTAACAATCTATATGCAACAGAGTTTGATATTGTTGAAAATCCTAAAAAATTAAAATTTAAACCTATTGAAGCTCCACAACTTCCTAGAGTTTTACCTGACGTAGCTGCTGCTGTAATCAATGGTAACTATGCTTTAGAAGCTGGATTCTCTCCAGTAAAAGATGCTCTAACTCTAGAAGGAGAAGAATCTCCATATGCTAATATCTTAGCAGTAAGAGAGGGAGATGAAAATAAAGAGGATATCGTTAAACTTATAAAAGCTTTACAAAGTGAAAAAGTAAAACAATATATTTTAGCTAACTACAATGGTGGAGTAGTTGCTACATTCTAAAATATTTAAAACATCTGGAGGAAATTTATGAAAAAATTGATAATACTACTTCTATTAGTTATATCTGGACTTACATTTGGAAAAACTTTAAAATTAGGAACTAGCTCTTACCCAGGAGTAGAAATGTTTAATATAATAAAAGATGATTTAGCTGCTCAAGGGATAGAGTTAGAATTAATAGAGATGAATGACTATGTAACTCCAAACTTAGCATTGGCCGATGGAGCTATTGATATAAATTCATTCCAACATATTCAATATCTAAATCAATTTTGTAAAGATAAGGGATTGGATTTGGTTTCTGCAGGAGAAACTTATGTAGTAGCTCTTGGACTATACTCAGAAAAATATAAATCTGTAGATGAAATCCCAGCAAAATCTATTATTGCTATTCCTAATGACCCTACTAATGCTGGAAGAGCACTTATTATGTTACACAATGCTGGAATTATAAGGTTAGAAGATTCTAGTAACCTACTAGCAACAGAATTTGATATCGTTGAAAATCCTAAAAAATTAAAGTTTAAATTAATAGAAGCTCCACAACTTCCTAGAGTTATAAAAGATGTTGCTGCTTGTGTTATCAATGGTGGATATGCAGTAGAAGCCGGGTATATTCCTACTGAAGATGCTATTTTAGTTGAGGACGTAACTAAATCTCCATATGTTAATATTTTCGCTGTAAGAAAAGGTGATGAAAATAGAGAGGATATCAAAGCCTTTGTAAAAGCTTACCAAAGCGATAAGATGAAAAAATATGTATTAGAAAAATTTAAAGGTGGATATATTCCTACTTGGTAATAAATTATCTTCTTAATATAAAACTCAAGAATAATTTTCGTTCTTGAGTTTTTTTATTATTTATCTTGCATTAACTACCTATTCTATCATAAAATATAAAAAAAGATGAGGTGAATAGATGCTAACAAAAGTATTTGATATAAAAAAAGGGGATATTATTACTATTACAGGAGCTGGTGGAAAGACTTCTCTTATGTTTTCACTTGCTAGAGAGCTTTCTACTTTAGGAAGAGTATTAGTTACAACTACTACTAAAATATTTACTCCTAAAATAGATGAATATGAAGAATTAATATTACCCAACCATAAAACTAAAGGATTAGCTAAAAATATATTTATTTATGGAGAGAAAATAGAAAATAATAAGTTACACTCTCTTTCCTATGATAAGATTTTTGATTTAAAAAAAGATTTTGATTATATATTAATAGAAGGAGATGGGGCTAAAGAAAAAAAAATAAAAGCTTGGAATAATACAGAGCCTTGTATTCCAAGTTTTTCTACAAAAGTTATTGGGATAATTAATTTAGATATTTTAGATTTAAAATTAGAAGAAAATAATATTCATAGGTTTGAACTTTTTAAAGAAAAATTTAATTGTTATATAAATAAAACTGTTGATGAAAATTTTTTAATAGATTATATCAAATTAGGTGATTTTTTTAAAAATTCTCCTTCTAGTAAAAAATATATTTTCTTGAATGGTATTGATGAAGAAAATTATCTTGAAAAATTTTCATTGACTTTAGAAGTTTGCAATCAATTAAAAAAAGATAATTCTTCTTATAATTTTGTATTAGGTTCTATACACAACAATTATATCTTTAAATATATCCCCACGGATGCTATAGTAATGGCTTCTGGTTATTCTAAAAGAATGGGAAAAAATAAGTTACAACTGCCATATAGAGATACAAACTTATTAGGTTACACCTTAGAAAAACTCTCTTTTCTCCCTTTCTACAATATATACGTATGTGGTAGGGAAGATTGGGTAGAATCTTTAGCTAAAAAATTTAATTATATCTATCTTGAAAATAAAAATGCCCATCTTGGACAAAGTGAAAGTGTAAAATTAGGAGTTAGTAACTCTAGTGGAGATGGAATAGTTTTTTTCACTGGAGACCAACCACTTCTAACTAAAAATAGTATCTTAAAAATCTATTTTGAATTTTTAAAATATAATTATATCACTATTCCTAGAGCAGAGGGAGAAAGATTTTCCCCAGTATTTTTTCCAAAAGATAAAAGAAAGGAACTTTTAAATCTAGAAGGTGATACTGGTGGTAGAGAGGTTATCAAAAACTCGTCCCTCATCTCCTTTGTAGATTTCCCTAATAAGATAGAATTTTTAGATATAGATACTCCTGAAGAGTATCAAAATATTATCTCTCTTTAAAAAATTGCAAAAAATAAAAACAGCAGAGAACTTTAAAAACTCTGCTATTTTTATTAATCTATATTAAAATATCTTGGGGAAAGATTTATTATGTTTTAAGTATACACTTTTCATGTGTCATTTTTGTTACAAATAAATGTTTTTTTATTTTGTTTTCAAAAAAACTTAATATATATTTTTAGAAAAATTACTTTGAAATTTTATTATATAATATTTTTATTTTTTTACTTATTGTTTCACAGATTATGGTATAAAATATTAATAGTAATATTATTAATTTTTTCATATATTGTTGTATATAAAATATTTATATACATTCTCCTTTCATTTATTCTAATTTTATGATTAAATATTTCAATATTTATATAGTAAAAAATAACTTTTATTTTTATAAATTACTTTAAATTTCTTAAGATTTAAATCTTTGATGTATTTATTACGTACAACAATTAATTTTATATTTTTTTCTTGTTCTATTTCTTCTTTATTTTCAATTAATAATATTTCTTTTTTAATCTCATTCTTTAAGTTAATCATATCTGAAAATTTATATGCGATAATTGTTTTATCACTATATTTTGAGATATTTTTAACTACATATTTTAAAGAAAATTCTTTATTATATATTTCAACTCCTGAAATTAAAAAAATAAATATTACAAAAATTGAAAAAGGTATTAAAATAACTCTTTTATAAAAATTTTTCCTTTTATTGAAAAGATAATTAAAAGGAATAGCTAATAATGAAAATATTTCTGTAATTTTTAATATTACTTTTCCAAATTTTATATTTTTTGTTCTCATAAAAAAATTTATTAAAATAATTATATTTCCTGGGAAAATAGGTAAAAGATAGATAGCTAATTTTCCACTTGCACATGAAAAAAGTAAAAGAGGAATAATACTCCAAAGACATCCTATTTTTTCTATTGGAAGCCATTTCTTATAACCTCTTATATTTTTTAGATAAAAAATTAATGATATTAAAATTGCTACTCCATATGGATACATTATAAGAGGGATATTTTCAATATAATAGAAAAAACTTCTTACATGAGTTTTTGAATTTACTATTCTACCAACCGTTTCTTGCCCTAATAGAAGTTTTAAGTATTCTTTTCCTTGAGGCTGTAGAAAAATTAAAATTCCCCATATTCCAATTAAGAAAATAATAAAAATAATTCCTTGAATAAATTTTATATTTTTAAGAAATTTTAAATTTCTTTCAAAAATAAGAAAAGTTAAAATTATAGCAATTGGAATTGCAAAACCTGCTATTCCTTTTGTAAATAGTGCAAGGAAAATAAAAATATAAATTTTAAAAATATTTTTTTCATTTAATTTTTTATAGTAAATTTGAAAGAAAAAATAGAGAGAAAAAAATATAAAAGTTGTCATTAACATATCCATTCTCATAAAAATTGAAAGCCCTATGTAAAAAGGAAGTGATAATAAAAACAATGTATTTATAAATGCTACTCTTCTATTTTTAAAACTCTTCATAAATTTATAAAAAAATGTTGTAATAAGAAATGAAGGAATAAGTGTTCCAAATACTATAGCTCCCTGAATAAAATATTTACCAAAATATTTTTTAATAATATAAAGAATAAAAAAATACAAAGGTGGCTTATCTGGATATAATTCATTTTTGTATTTCAATATAAAAAAATTTTTACTTTCTATAATAGTATCAGTTATAAGAAAATATTTTATTTCATTCCTAATATCAGGAAAACGTAAAATAATAATAGGAACAAATATTAAGATATAAATAAAAGTAAAGATAATATAATTTTTATCAATTTTTGACTTTTTATACATAGTATTTTCCTCTTTATTCTTGACCGATTGGATAATATTTAAAAATTTTTCTTACATTGCTATCTTTAACATAGACATTTCTTAAATCAAAATAAAAATTGTCCTTCATTCTTTCTCTTACATTTTTAAGATTCATTCCTCTAAATTGATTCCATTCAGTAATTAATACAATTCCATCTGCATCATTAGCTATAGAATATTCATCAGCACAATATATTATATTTTTTTCTATATCTGCGAGTCTCCATCTAGCTTCTTTTATTCCTTCAGGACAATATGCATGAATTTTAGCTCCAGATTTTACAAGTCCTCTTATAATATCTATACTTGGAGCTTCTCTCATATCATCAGTATCTGGTTTGAAAGAGAGTCCTAAGATTCCTATAATTTTTCCAGATACTCCATTCATTTTTGAAATTATTTTTTCTATAACTCTTTTTTTCTGTTTTTGATTAGCTTCAATAGCAGCTTTTATTACTAACATCTCCTCACCATATTTTTTCCCTACATCTACTATTGCTCTCGTATCTTTAGGAAAACATGAACCACCATATCCTGGTCCACAATGTAAAAATTTTGGAGAAATTCTTCCATCCATTCCCATTGCTCTTGCAATTTCTTGAGTATTTGCTCCTACTTTTTCAGCTAAAAGAGCAATCTCATTTATAAAAGAGATTTTTACAGCTAACATAGCATTAGAAGAGTATTTTATCATTTCAGCAGTTTCTATATTAGTAAAAATAAAAGGTGTCTCATTTATAAATAATACATCATAAACTTTTTTCATTATCTCTTTTGCTTTTTCACTTTCATATCCTATTACTACTCTATCTGGACGTTGACAATCTGTAATAGCCTTACCTTCTCTTAAAAATTCAGGATTAGAAACAATATCAAAACTTATTTTTTGTTTTCTTTGATTAAGTTTTTTCTCAATGGTTTCTCTAACAAGTTTTCCTGTTCCTACTGGAACAGTAGATTTATCTACAATTACTTTATAACCATTTATATATGTACCAATATTTTCAGCGACTTCTAAAATATAATGAAGATCAGCTGAGCCATCTTCATTAGCTGGAGTTCCCACAGCTATAAATAATACTTCTGATTCTTCAACCACTTTTTTTATATCAGTTGTGAAACTTATTCTTTTCTCTTTTATATTTTTTAATAAAAGCTCCTTTAATCCTGGTTCAAATATTGGACTTTCTCCAACTTGTAATTTTTTTATTCTGTCCTCATTTATATCCATACAGATTACATTAGAACCAAAATCCGCCATGATAACACCTTGAACAAGTCCTACATATCCAGTTCCTATAACACCTATTTTCATTTTTTACTCCTTTTCATTGTACCATTTTATAAATCTTTCTATACCTTTTTCAAAAGTTGTTTCTGGAGAGTATCCAATCATATTTTTTGCTTTTGTTATATCTGCAAAGGTTCTATCTACATCACCTAATTGCTTAGGAAGTTTTTTAATTTTTGCTTCTAATTCAAGTTTTTTTTCCAAAACTGAAATCATCTTTTTTAAAGCTATTGTATTACCATTACCTAAATTTAAAATCTCATAAACATTAGTATTAGAATTAATATAGTTTATAGATTTTTTTATTCCCTGTATAATATCAGCAACATATGTATAATCTCTATAGGTATCTCCCTCTCCATACATAGTAATTTCTTTTCCTTCTATTATATTTTTTACAAATTTAGAAATAGCTAAATCAGGTCTTTGCCTTTCACCATACACAGTAAAAAATCTAAGATGTATCATATCTATATTATAAAGAGAGTGAAAAACATGCCCCATTACTTCACAACTCTTTTTTGTAGCAGCATATGGAGAGATAGCAAAGTCAATTACGTCATTCTCTTTAAAAGGAACAATTTTATTATTTCCATATACAGAAGAGGAAGAAGCTTGAATAAATTTATTTATTCCACATCTTTTACAATTTTCTAAAAGATTTATAAATCCCTGTACATTTACAGATTCATACTCTAATGGATTTAAGAGAGAGGGTCTAACTCCTGCAAGTCCAGCTAAATTTATTACAATATCTGGTTTTTCTTCTCTAAAAATTTTCTCGATTTCTTTATCTCTTATATCCATAAAATAAAGCTTATAGTTATCATTTTTTATAAATTCTTTTATTGAATTAATAATTTCATTTTTAGATAGATTTTTAGATAATATTTCTTTTTCAAAAATTTTAAATTGTTTTTTATTTCCTGTGCTTTCAAAAAGATTTCTTATTTTTATATTTAATTGATAAAATTCATCAAAATTATCTATACAGATAACTTTATGCCCCTCTTTTAAAAGAGTTTCACATAGATGAGAGCCAATAAAACCAACTCCTCCAGTAACTACAATATTCATTTTATCCCTCCATTTTTTTCAAGTAATAAAATTTTGCTAAATCTCCATTTTCTTTTACATAAATTTCTTGCTTTTGAATATAAAATTTTGATTTCATCTTTTCTGAAACCTCTCCTAAGAAAATAAATTTATCTGGTAGATCATTATTGATATTAAAAGGTTTAATACTTTTTCCTACTCTCCATACATCTTCAATTTCAAAGTTATTTGAATATATATTAAGACTTGGTGGATTTGCTCTCATAACTTTTATTTTTGTATAATTTTCTATATTTTCTTTTTTATTTTTATTAATAAAATTTGTATCAAAAAACCAATTTGAAGTAAGATTTACAATAAGCATCAAAATTCCACTTCCAATTACTATAAATCTTGTGTTTATATCTTTTTTATATAAAATATATCTAATTCCATAGATAATAAATGGAATAAAACTAATTATAGTAATGATGAAGTATGTTAATCCTACTTGATTTAAAAGATAACCTTTAAAAAATATAATAATTGGAATAGTAATAGAAATAAAGGAGATAAATCCTAATTGAAAATAGAGAAGAATTTTATCAGATTTCTTTAATTTATCCCAACACTTATTATAATAATAGTAACAAATTGTTCCTACACCTATTATAGAAATCATATATATTGGAATTCCATATCTTTTTTTCTTCATTTTTATTATAGAGAGAGCAAGAATAATTAATATATTCCAAAGAAAAATAAACTTTGAAAAATTCTTGTTTTCACTTCTTTTTTTAATCCAATTAAAATAGAGTGTTAATACAGAGAAAAACATCCAAATACCCATATAAATAAAATAGTCCATATAATAAACAAAACTTTTTACATGACTATTACTCCAAGTATTTTTTTCTTTATTTAGAATACTTAAAAAATAATCTGGATATTTTAAATATATTATAAGTGGCCATATACTAGAAAATATTATAGTTATAATAAGAGTAACGAATATTTTTACTATATTTTTCTTATAATTTGAAAATCCATAAATATAGATGTGAGCAATTAGAAATGGAAGTATTAGTCCATATATACCAATAGGACCTTTACTCATTATAGAAGCAGATAGAAAAATTCCAGTTATAAAAAAATCTATTAATTTTTCTTTTTTTAAACCTCTTATAAAAAATAATATTGCTCCAAAAGCAAAAACATAGGTATATAAATCCCAAGTATTTTTATTCCCTATTTTTATAATCATAAAAGTTGTACTTCCAATAAAAGCTGTTATAAAACTTTGTAACTTATTTTCTGTTGTAATTTTTACAAAATAATATAAAAGATAGATGAATAGTATTCCACAAAGTGCAACTGGGATACGTAAAATATACTCATCTTTAACATTTTCAGTAATATTCATTACAAGAGCCGTAACCCATGTTGGAAGAGGTGGTTTTTCAAATCTTAAAAAATCATTGAGAGTAGGAATAATATAATTATCATTTTGTATCATCTCCCTTGCCGTTATAAAGTTTCTTGCTTCCATTAAATCAGCTGGTCTTACCCATAAATTTGAAAAGAAAGCAACCATAGAAATAAAAGCTAAAATTATTAAGTATTTTCTTTCTTGTTTATCCATACTAATTATTTCACTCCCTTTTCTTTTTATTCTTTTTAATTAGCCAGATATTTCTTGAATATATAAAAAGATTTGGAGCTTGTCCTAAAATAAATACTGGATCTTTTTTATATACTGCATATAAAAAGAGAAGAAGACTTCCCCCCAAGCTAAATATCCAGAATGAAAAGGGTATAATACTTTGTCCTGCTTTTTCACTAGCAATCCATTGTAAAATAAATCTCATAGAAAACATAATTTGTCCTAAAAATCCTATTATTACAAATATATTCCAATCAAAACTTTTTATCATATTTCTTCTTCTCCAATGTCAAATTGATAATGTAATTTTCTTTGTTTCATCCATCTTACAGCAAAAGCATCTTTAAGCCCTTTAAAAAGTCTATTAGAAATTCCATATTTAGATTTTCCAAACTCTCTATCATAATGCCTAACTGGAACTTCAATAACTTTAAATCCATTCATTTTAGCAAGAGTGGGTAAAAATCTATGCATTCCTTCATATAGATAAAAACTTTTTACTACTTCTTTTTTAAAAAGTTTTAAAGGACATCCCGTATCTTTTATATCATCATTTGTTATGAAATTTCTTACGCTATTTCCTATAAAAGAGGAAAGTTTCTTTTTAAATCCATCTTCTCTTGTTTCACGTTTTCCATTTACCATATCGTATTCTTCAATATATGGTAAAAGTGTATATATATCTTCTGGATTAGTTTGTAAGTCTGAATCCATAGTTACTATTAGATCTCCAGAACAAACTTTAAACCCAGCTGCAATAGCAGCAGTTTGACCATTATTTTGGGTAAAATGATAGACTTTTACATGCCCATTTTTCTCTGCTTCCTTGTCAAGTAATTCACGGCTTCCATCATTACTTCCATCATCAATTAAGATTATTTCATAAGAATCAAACTTTTTTTTCAATGAAGTTTCCACTTGGTTTATAAATAAAGATATATTTTCTTTTTCATTATAAACAGGTGCAATTACTGATATACGATTCATCTTCATCTCTCCTTTATATTTTTAATATAGTTATATATTAAAAGAACAAGGTAAAAAAAAGGTAAAAAAATAGATAATTTTTTACTTTTTTTTAATCTTTTTATGTTATTATTAATTAAAAGATGAAATAACTTATAAAGGTGAGAAAATTGAAAAAAGTACTAATAATAGAAGATGACAAGAATATAAGAAGATTTCTTCAATTAGAATTAGAGCATGAAGGATATAAAGTTATTATTGGAGAAAATGGAGAAATTGGTATTAATAAATTTAAAAATGAAACTCCTGATATTATTCTTCTTGATTTAATGATGCCAATTTTAAGTGGAGAAGAAGTTTGTAAAATTATAAGAAAAACTTCAGAAATTCCTATTATAATTTTAACTGCTAAAGATCAGACACTAAATAAGATAGAACTACTTGATATGGGAGCTGATGATTATATTACAAAACCTTTTGAAATAGAGGAACTTTTTGCTAGAATGAGGGTTGCTCTTAGAAATAAAAAAGAATTTAAAACACATAATACTATCACATATGAGAATTTAAAATTAGAGATAGATTCAAAAATACTATTTAAAGGAGAAGAAAAAATATTCCTCACTAAAAAAGAATATAATATTATGTATCTTTTTTTACTAAATAAAGAAATTGTTATATCACGTGAAAAAATAATTGAAGAAATTTGGGGGTATGATTTTGAGGGAAAAGATAAAATTGTAGATGTATATATTAATCTTCTTAGAAAAAAAATAGAAAATAAAAATGAAAAATATATTCATACAGTTAGAGGCTTTGGCTATATATTAAAAAAAATTATTAAAAATGAAGGAGAGTCCCTATGAAAAAATTATCCTATGAGCTGATGAAGAGTTATAGAAATTTAATAATTTTATTTTCAATATCTTATATGATAACAATGCTTTTCTTTTCTTCTTATATAAAAAATGCAGCCTATTTAGATATAGAGGTAATCAACGGATTTATAAATTATGAAATGAATGGAATAGAAGAAAAACTTAAAAAAGGAGAAAATTTTGAAGAAATATTTTTAGAAGCTTTAGAAGAGTGTCCTAAAATTCAAGGAATAACAGTTATTTTTAAAAATACGGGTAAATACTATTCATATGATTTAAAAGAAGAATTTATTAATCTTTTAAATGAAACAAATATATATGAAGAAATCCAGAGTTTAGGCTTCTATAAATATGAATTTTTAAATAAAAAAATAGAAATAGATGGGAAAAATACAATTGAGATTTTAATTATAAAAGATATGAAAGAAGATAGAAAAATAATTCTTAGTATACTTGAAGCTTCTTTTGTTTTAATATTTATAACTATTATTACAAGTATAGTTATAGCAAAAAGATTTTATAATAAAATTATACCACCTTTAGAAAATTTAAGAGATATTACAAATAAAGTGAATCTTGAAAATATGAATTATAAATTAGAAAGTAAAAATAACTTTGTTGAATTTAATTCAATAATAAATTCATATAATAATATGCTTAAAAGATTACAATCACAAACAGAAGCACAAATTAATTTTGTAAATAGTGCTTCCCACGAAATGAAAACACCTATTTTTATTATAAGTGGTTATATTAATCTTATAAAAAGATGGGGAATTGAAAATAAAGATATTGTAATAGAAGCTCTTAATTCAATAGAAGAAGAAACCAAAAATATGTCTTCTCTTATTTCAAAACTTTTATTTCTAGCAAAAGATGACTATGATGAGAAAGAAAACAAGAATTTTAATATTTCAAAAGCTATAACAGAAATTATAAATGATTTAAAAATTATTTATCCAAATCAAAAAATAAATTTTTCTTCTAAAAAAAGTTTCATTAATTCTGATTATCATCTTATAAGACAACTTTTTTTAAATCTTATTGAAAATGCTATTAAATATGGGAGAGATAAAGAGATTTATATAAATATAAGAGAAAATAAAAATATAATAGTAGATATTATTGATAATGGGGAAGGTATTAGTCAAGAAAATTTAAAACATATTTTTGATAGATTTTTTAGAGTAGATAAGGCAAGAAGTAGAGAAATGAAAAGTCATGGACTTGGTCTTTCAATAGTAAAAAAAATAGTAGAAACTTTAAATATCGACTTAGATATAAGAAGTGAATTAAATAAAGGAACTATTGTTACTCTTACTCTTCCGTTAAAATAAATTTATATAAAATAAAAAGGAGTTGTAATCTAATGAGTAGAATCATAAGTTAACAACTCCTTATTTGTCAATTAAAATTTATTAATTACTCTTCAGTAGAAGAAGTTCCATATTTAGATAATAGCTCTTGATTTTCTCTTCTCTCTTCTTCTAATTCTATTTTCTTAATAGATAATTTTATTCTTTGTTTCTCTTTATCTATTTCAACAATTTGAGCTTTTACAACATCTCCAACTTTAAATTTATCTTTTAAATTTTTAACAAAGTCTTTAGATGCCATTTGAGCAGGTACAAATCCATCTACACCTTTACTTAGATTTAAGAATAATCCAAAATCCATAATATTTTTAATCTCTTTCTCTACTGTTTGTCCTACTTTATAAGTTTCTAAAGCTACTTCCCATGGACTCTTAGTTAAAGCTTTTATACTTCCTTTTATTTTATTATCTTCCATATTTAACTCTATAACTTTAAAGTCTACAGTATCTCCTACAGAGAATTTTTTATTAGGTTCTCCTTGCCAATTATAATCAGATTGGTGGATGAATACATCTACTCCAGGCTCAACTTCTGCAAATAGTCCAAATGGTTTTACTTCTAAAACTTTTGCTGATAACTCTTTTCCAACAGCAAATCTCTCCTCAGCAGTATCCCAAGGATTTTCACAAAGTTGTTTTATTCCTAATTTTAATTTTCTTTCAGCTGGTACAAACTCAAGAACTCTAACTTTTACAGTATCTCCCACTTGTACAAACTCTCCAAGATTAACTCTTTTCTTATTCCAAGTGAAGTCAGACATATGGATAAGTCCCTCTACTCCATCAGCTATTTCTACAAATACTCCATAAGGAAGTAATTTAGTAACTTTTCCTTCTACAACTGAACCTACTCCTACAGTTTCAGCTACAACATCCCAAGGATTTCTTGTTAAAGCTTTTATAGAAAGTTTTATATTTTTCTTTTCAGCTTCTAAAGAGATTATCTCTCCTTTTATTATATCTCCCTTTTTATACTCATCAGTTAATTTTTCTAATTTTTTCCAAGAGATTTCAGAGATATGTACAAATCCTCTTAAGTGTCCTATTTTTACTGATAATCCAAAGTCTAAAACATCAGTTACTTCAGCTTCAACTACATCTCCTACTTTTAATTGAGAAAACTCTTGTTCCTCTTTTTGTAGAGTGATATCTTTTCTTGAGAAAGTTATTTTTTTAGTTTTCTTATCTTTTTCTGTTTGGATATCTTTTATCATAAGTTGAACTTCTTTACCTATGAAGTTATCTCCATCTTTCATATTAATTTCTGATAGAGAGTTAGGTAAGAATCCTTGATGGAACATAGCTTCTACCATATATCCACCTTTTATTCTCTTTACAATTTTTCCTGTAATTATCTCTTTTTTTTCAAAAGCTTCTTCTAATTTTTTTAGATTATCTTCCATATCAATTCTTCTTCTTGAACCGATTATGAATTCTCCATCTTCAGTTTCTCCAACTAAAAGTATCTCTACTTCATCACCTATGTTATAAGCTAAAAGCTCTTCGTTTCTAACTCTAACACTTGTTGGTTGTCCTTGTACATCAAGATAAGCAAAGTTTCTATCTCTTTGTGCTATTATTCCTGTTACTCTTACCCTTGTTTTTTCCTCTGCTGGTAAGTACTCATTTAGCAGAGCTTCAAATTCATCATAATTTTCGTTGTTATACATTAATGAATCCCCCTTATTTGATTTTCTATTTTAATTACTATTTCTTCTGGTGTTGAGGCTCCTGCTGTTATACCTATTTTATTCTTCCCTTCAAACCACTCTTTTTTTAAGTCATTCTCATCTTGAATTAAATATGTATTAGGATTATAACTAATTGAAATATCATATAACTTCTTAGTATTTGAACTAGTTTTTCCTCCTACAACTATGAGCATATCTACTTGTTGAGCTAATTCTTCTACAGCTTCTTGTCTCACTTGAGTAGCACCACATACCTTATCTAATATTTTAACATTTTGATAGCTATTTTCCAAATAACTTTTTATTTTTTCCAACTTTTTTTTATTTAAAGTTGTTTGCGTCAATAGACAGTACTCTTTTTTAGGATCTATCTCTATACTTTGTAGCTCTTCTAAGTCATTACAAACAGTTACCCTTTTTCCAAAAGAGATTATCCCCTTTACTTCAGGATGGTTTTTATCTCCTATAAATAATATATCATACCCTTTTTTTTCCATTTCTACAAGAGTTTTTCTTATTTGAGTTACAAATACACAAGTAGCATCATATATCTCTACCTCTTTTTCTTTTAGAATATTAAAAATTCTTTCTGAGGTACCATGAGCTCTAATTATTACAATATCTCCCTTTTGTAACTCATCTTTTCCTTGTAAAATATCCATCTCCTCTACAATTTTAAATCCTTGTTTTGAAAGTTGGTTTACTACATGCTCATTGTGGACTAACATTCCCAGTATATATATTCTTTTATCTCTATTTTTCTCATCGCTAGAAACTTTATGACACATACTAATAGCTCCAGCAACTCCAAAACAAAATCCCATATGCTTTGCTCTTATTATCTCCATAACTATTCCTCATTAAATTTTTTTACTTCTATTAAATCTACTAATGCATCTAACATCTCATCTTCATCAGGACCATCAGCTATAAGCTCCAATTTTCTTCCTTGTTCAGCTGCTAATAGCATAAGACCCATTATACTCTTACCATTTATCTCTTCATCATCACATTTTACAGTTATATCTGAATCAAATCCTGTAACAAGTTGAACAAACAGTGATGATGGTCTAGCATGAAGCCCCGCTTTATTTTTTATCTCTACTATTCTACTTTTCATTTTTTAAAATCTCCTAATTTAATAATTTATATACTCTTTTAAAATATTTTTTACTTGCTCTTCTGTTTCACAACTTAAGATATTCTCTCTTATATTTTCTAAAGTTTTATACTCTAAACCTCTTACTAAAGATTTAGCAGATAGAATTGATGATTCTACCATACTTAAATCCTTTATCCCTAAGCTCAATAATGCAACTATCCCTTTTAAATCCCCTGCCATTTCTCCACATACAGAGATTTTTTTATTATATTTATCTGCTGCTTTTTTCACATGATATATAGCTCTTAACACTGCTGGATTAAATGAACTATATAATTCTCCAACTGTTTCAGATAATCTATCTGTAGCTAGTATATATTGAGTTAAATCATTGCTTCCAACGCTAAAAAAATCTATCTCTCTAGCAAAAGCCTCTGCCATCATTATTACTGATGGTACCTCTACCATTATACCTACTTCTATATTTTCATCAAAAGGAATATTTTCTTTTCTTAAATCTCCTTTTACTTTTTCTAATACTTTATTTGCTTCTCTTACTTCTAATAAAGTAGTTATCATAGGATACATTATTTTTATGTTTCTCTCATTTGAAATTCTAAGTATAGCTCTTAACTGCGTTTCAAAGATATCTTGATATTTTAAGGAAAATCTTATTCCTCTCAATCCTAAAAATGGATTTGCTTCATTTGGCATTTTAAAGTATGAAAGCTGTTTATCTGCTCCAATATCTAATGTTCTTATTATAATGGGTTGCTCCTTTGAAAGACTATTCAAGATTTGTCTATATTTTTCTAACTGCTGTTCTTCAGTTGGAAAGGTTTGACTCTTCATATATATTAATTCTGTTCTAAGAAGTCCGACTCCTTTTACTAATTCTCTATCAATTTCATTGATTTTATCATGTTCACTATCTCCCAAATTCAAATACAGATTTATGTTTACTCCATCTTGAGTTACACTTGGAAGATGAGCTCCCTGTTTTATCAAATTGAGTTTCCTTAAGAATTTTTTTCGTTTCTTTTCATACTCTTTTATCTCTTCATCTGTCGGGTCTGCTATTACACATGTACTTTCTTCAGTTGTATCCAGTATAATTTTTTCTTTCCATTTATGATTAAAGACATCATTTACTCCCATTAGTGTAGGAATCTTCAAAGCTTTTGCTAATATAGCTAAATGAGAGGTTGTCCCTCCATATTCCATTATAATCCCTTTCAATTCGACTCCCTCTTTGTGGAGCTTTAAAAGTTCTGTTGGATAAATTTCTTTTGTTATTAATATTTTATTATTAAACTCTTTATAATCTTCATTTTCACTCTTTAGAGCTTCAATAAGTCTATTACTTACATCTTTAATATCCAACATTCTCTGTCTATATACAGGGCTATCTATATTTTCAAATAATCTTACAAACTTTTCAGTTGTTTCTTTTACTGCATACTCAGCTTTTTTTTGTTCCTTTTCTATTAACTTTTTTATATCAGAAATATACATTGGGTCTTTCAATAATAAAATATGTGCCTCTATTATTTCTAATTCTTTTTCATTTACTTTTCCCTTCAAATCAATTTTTAAATTTTTTAAATCAGAAATTGATTTTTTTATTCCTGCTTCCAGTCTTAAATTCTCTTTTCCTATCTCTTCAAAGGGGATATTTTCCTTTTCATTTTGTAAATTTGTGTCTATATCTAAATAAATCTCTCCTATTACAATTCCTTCATATACACAATTTCCTGACAATCGTTCCATAAAAAAATTCCACCCCTTTCTATCAGCTCCTATACTACATAAAATTATATCTTATTTTGGAATTTTTTTCAATTTTTTAATTGTATAAAAAAGTTTTTTAAAAAATTATTGATTATATTACGAACATGTGTTAAAATCTCTAATAAATAATTAATTTCATAAATAAATTTTGTATTAAAACTAAAAAATATATATAATGTTTGTTTAGAAATTTTATTATTTAGTCTATATTTATAAGGAGGATTTATTAAATGAACACAATGTTAGATGTCTTTGGAGTAAATTATTTTTCAGAGCTTGAATTAAAAAGCAGGGTTCCTAGTTCTGTTTTTAAAAAATTTAAAGCAGTTCAAGCCGGTGAGGCCGAAATGTCTTTTGAAGTAGCCGATGTTATAGCTAACGCTGTAAAAAGCTGGGCAACTGAAAAAGGTGCCACTCACTTTACACACTGGTTCCAACCTCTTACTGAACTTACTGCTGAAAAGCACGAATCTTTCATTTCTGTTACTTCTGAAGGGACTATTATGTCTCAATTCTCTGGAAAAGATTTAATAAAAGGTGAAGCTGATACTTCTTCTTTCCCAAATGGTGGATTAAGGTCTACTTTTGAAGCTCGTGGATATACAGCTTGGGATACTAGTTCTCCTATGTTTATAAAAGGAGAAGGAATGACTAAATCTCTTTATATTCCTACTGCTTTTGTTGGATATAATGGAGAAGCATTAGATAAAAAAGTTCCACTTTTAAGATCTATAAAATCAGTTGAAGCACAAGCACTAAGAATTCAAAGACTTCTAGGTGATTTTGACACAAAACATATCAATGTAACTCTTGGAGTAGAGCAAGAGTATTTCCTAGTAGAAAAAGAGTTCTGGGATAGAAGACAAGACTTAGCTCTTGCTGGAAGAACTCTATTTGGAAATCTTCCTCCTAAAGGACAGGAGATGAATGATCACTACTATGGTACTATTAAAGAAAGAGTAGAGATTTTCATGTCAGAGTTAGATGCTGAGCTTTGGAAACTTGGAGTTATGGCAAAAACAAAGCATAACGAAGTTGCTCCTAACCAATTTGAAATAGCTTTAATGTTTACTTCAGCTAACGTTTCAGTTGACCAAAATCATCTAGCTATGGATACTATTAAAAAGGTAGCAAATAGACATGGTTTAGCTGCACTTTTACATGAAAAACCTTTTGCTGGGGTAAATGGTTCTGGAAAACACTGTAACTGGTCATTAGCTACTGATATTGGAGTTAATCTTTACGATCCTGATAATTTAAAACCTGATAATTTACAATTCCTACTTTATACTATGGCAGTTATTGAAGGAATTGATAGATATGCTGATGTTTTAAGAGCTTGTACAGCTACTCCTGGAAATGACCATAGACTTGGAGGACATGAAGCTCCACCAGCTGTAATATCTATATTCTTAGGAGAGCAATTACAAGAGTTATTTGAAAATATTGGAAATGCTTCTTTCTTAGAGACTGCTGATATCAATGAAACTATTGATATTGGAGTACGTATCCCTAAAATTGCAAAGGATTTATCTGATAGAAATAGAACTTCTCCATTTGCTTTTACAGGAAATAAATTTGAATTTAGAATGCCAGGTTCAAGTGCTTCAGCTTCTACACCTGTATTCATGATAAATACTATTGTTGCAGATATTTTGAAAGAATATGCTGATATTTTAGAAAAAACTGATCCTACTAAAAATATTAATAAATATATAATTAAACTTATAAAAGAAAGATACAATCTTCATAAGAGGATAATCTTCAATGGAAATGGATATGAAAGCTCTTGGATAGACAGAGCAAAAGAGCTTGGACTTTCAAATCTAAAAAATACAATAGAGGGTATTCCTGTATATATTAGAGAGGAGACTATTGAATTATTTGAGAGAAATGGAGTCCTTACAAGAAATGAACTTTACTCAAGATTTAAAGTATATAGTGATAGATATAATAAACAAACTAATATTGAAATCTCAACCGCTATAAGAATGGCTAGAAATGAGATTTATCCTTGTGTTATTAAATATGTAACTAATATTTCTCAAATGATAAATAGTGTAAGAGAAGCTTTAAAAGAGGAAGAGTTTATCCAATTTGATAAAGAGCATCTAATAAAAGTTATTAATTTTAAAAATCAACTAAAAAATTGTATAACAGATTTAAATGAAGGATTAAAAGTGGCTACTGCAATAGCTGACGAATATGAAAGAGCTTGTTACTATAATAATGAGCTAGTTCCTATGCTTAACCAAATGAGATATGTAGTTGACTCATTAGAGTTATTAGTTGATAAGACAGTATGGCCTATCCCTACTTATTACGATTTATTATTTAGATTATAATCTGCAACAAAAGAGACTGTTGCAAATTCTTAAATTGAAATCAAAAAATAAAAACATTTAACAATATAAAAGGAAAAAAGTTTACTTCAAATTGCTAGTGCTTACGCACTGCTCATTATAGTAAATTTTTTTCCTTTTTTATAAATATTATTTTTAACTTGCATTTATTATGACTAATTTAGTATAATTAAGATAAGAAAAAATATATTTCTAGGAGGAAATCTATGTCAGTATTATTTATTAATTATCCTAAATGTAGTACATGTGTTAACGCAAGAAAATGGTTAGAAGAGAATAAAATAGAGTTTGAAAGTAGACATATTGTTGAAAATAACCCTACAAAAGAAGAGTTAAAAAAGTTTATAGCTCTAAGCGGATTACCTGCAAAAAAATTCTTTAATACAAGTGGTATTTTATACAGAGAGATGAACCTAAAAGAAAAACTTGCTACAGCTACTGAAGAGGAGATGGTAGAAATTTTATCTTCTAATGGTATGCTAGTTAAAAGACCTCTAGTAGTTACAAATAAAGGAGTTTTAATTGGATTTAAAAAAGATAAGTGGGAAGAGTTTTTCAAATAATAGGAGGTATTTATGAATAAGCTTTATGAAATTGATAGAGAAATTTTTGAAGCAATTGAGGCAGAAAAGAAAAGGCAAAATGAAGGGATTGAATTAATAGCATCTGAAAACTTTGTATCTGAAGCTGTACTTGAAGCAGCTGGAAGTATAATGACAAACAAATATGCTGAAGGTTATCCTGATAAAAGATACTATGGTGGTTGCCATATTGTAGATATAGCTGAAAAGTTAGCTATTGAAAGAGCTAAAAAACTTTTTAATGTAAATTACGTAAATGTTCAACCTCACTCTGGTTCACAAGCAAATATGGGAGTCTATAAGGCACTTCTTAATATTGGAGATACAGTTTTAGGAATGAAATTAGATCATGGGGGACATCTTACTCATGGAAAAAATGTAAATTTCTCTGGAAAAGATTATAATATTGTTTCGTATAGTGTTTCTAAAGAAGACGAAAGAATAGATTATAATGAAGTAGAAAGAATAGCTCTTGAAACTAAACCAAAAATGATAATAGCTGGAGCTAGTGCATATTCAAGAATAATAGATTTTAAAAGATTTAGAGAGATTGCTGATAAAGTTGGAGCTTATTTAATGGTAGATATGGCACACATAGCTGGACTTATTGCTACCGGGGTGCATCCTTCACCTGTTCCATATGCTCATGTAGTAACTACTACTACTCATAAAACACTAAGAGGTCCTCGTGGTGGAGTAATTATGACTAATGATGAAGAGATAGCTAAAAAAATTGATAAAACTATATTCCCTGGAATACAAGGTGGACCACTTATGCATATAATAGCTGCTAAAGCTGTGGCTTTTAAAGAGGCTTTAACTCCAGAATTTATAGAGTATCAAAAGCAAATTGTAAAAAATGCTCAAACTTTAGCAAAAGTATTAGAAAATGGTGGACTTAGAATAGTAAGTGGTGGAACTGATAATCATATGATGCTTATAGATGTAAAATCTAAAGGGCTTACTGGAGCTCAAGTTGAAAAAGCATTAGATATGGCTGGTATAACTGTAAATAAAAATGGTATTCCTTATGATACTGAAAAACCTATGGTTACAAGTGGAATAAGAGTAGGAACTCCTGCTATGACAACTAGAGGAATGAAAGAAAAAGAGATGGAAGAGATTGGAAGCTTTATTCTTAGAGTTATGGAAAATATTGATAATGAAACTGAACTTTTAAAAATAAAAGAAAAAGTTAGAGCTCTTTGTTTAAAATTTCCACTATATCAATAATATAAAAAGAGAGTTTCATATGAAACTCTCTTACTTTTATATTCTCTCTAAAATTATAGAGCTGCTTTTGCAGTTTCTGCTAATTTTGTGAACTCAGCTGCATTATTTAAAGCGATATCAGCTAAAACTTTTCTATCTAATACGATTCCAGCTTTCTTAAGTCCGTTCATTAAAGTTGAATATGTTAATCCATTTAATCTAGCAGCTGTATTTATTCTGATGATCCATAATTGTCTCATTCTTCTCTTAGTTACTTTTCTATCTCTTGTAGAGTAAGCTGCTGCTCTCATTGTAGCTTGTTTAGCTTGTTTTATAACGTCACCAGAAGCACCTCTAAATCCTTTAGCTGCTCTTAAAACTTTTTTATGTTTTCTTCTTCTAACTATACCAGTTTTAACTCTCATTACATTTCCTCCTGACTATTTCACACAAAAATTTGATTATGATAAATTAATTATCTTCCTACTCCATATGGTAATAAAGCTTGCATATGTCTTGTTAAAGTCTCAGTTACTACGAAGTCTTTCTTTAAGTTATTTTTTCTCTTTCTATCTTTTTTAGTTAAGATATGGCTTTTTCCTGAGTGTTTAATTACAAATTTACCTGTTCCTGTAACTTTAATTCTTTTTCTAGCTCCTCTATGAGTCTTCATTTTTGGCATAATAATGTCCTCCTCTCAAATATCTAAATCTGTTTTATTATTAATTATTTTTTTGGTGATAAGATTATATGTTTTTGCTTATCATTGTATTTTTTATCAGCTTCAGCTATCTCAGCAAATTTTTCAGCTATCTCATCAAGTGTATCTACACCTAATGTAGCATGCATCTTTTCTCTTCCAAATAACACTAATGTTACTTTTACTTTATTTTCTTTTTCTAAGAATTTCTTAATTTGAGACATCTTAGTTTCTAAATCATGGCTATCTATTCTAGCTGTTACTTTTACTTCTTTTACAACTGTTTGTTTTTGATTTTTCTTAGCTTCTTTAGCTTTTCTAGTTTGCTCATATCTGTATTTTCCAAAATCCATGATTTTACATACAGGTGGCTTTGCAGTAGCCGCTATTTCCACTAAATCTAATCCCTCTTGTCTAGCTAATTCAAGTGCTGCATTTGCACTCATTACTCCTAATTGTTCCCCAGAAGATGAGATTATTCTAAACTCTTTTCCTTTAATTTTTTCATTAATTCTAATTTTATCAGTAATAGTAAGCACCTCCATTTTTAATTATAAATAAAAAACAGGACAAACTATGCCCCGTATCTCAACTTTTATAATAAACAAATGTTAATTCTCATTTTTAAAAGTTTTTACCTTGTGTAAGCTCTTAGTAGCCCATAAGGTGAGAAACAGGTAGTTTCTTCTTTAATCTCTATTTAATTACCTATATAATTATATTCGATTTACTACAAAAAGTCAAGTATTTTCTTTATTTTTTCTAACTAGCTATTTATCTTAGCTCTAAGTAAATTTACTCCTAAAACTATAAAAATTGTTCCAGAAACTCTATTAATTATTTTTCCAAAACTTTCATTTTTCTTTAAAAACATTGCTATAAATGATGCAAAAATAGAAAGAGATACACACCATACTCCTGAAATAGCAAATGAAGTTAATCCTAAAATTGCAAAGGGAATTGCTCCATAGTTATTTGCTGTATCTACAAATTGTGGTAAGAAAGCTAAGAAAAACAGTGCAACCTTTGGATTTAAAATATTAGTTATCATTCCTTGAAAAAATGATTTTTTTAGATTTTCTTTAGGGCCCTCTCCTTCTGCTACTAATAAACTATCTTTAGCTTTGATACTTTTTATTCCCATATAAACAAGATACATCGCACCTAAAAATTTTACTATATTAAATGCTGTAATCGAATTTCTTAAAATAAGAGATAATCCAAAAGCAGCTAAAAAAGTATGCACTAATATTCCTGAACATATTCCTAATGCTGAATAAACTCCAGACTTTCTACTATTGATTATAGATTGTCCCAATATAAACATAGTGTCACTTCCAGGTATCAAAGCTAAAATTATACATGATGTTATATACATTTCATAGTTTATAATCCCTAACATACTTTCTCCTTTTTCATTACTTTTTTATAGTATAGATTATATTTTTACTATTTTTATTATTTACATAAAAAAAGAGAGCATAAACTCTCTATATCTTATTAAAATTTAAAGTGGCGCGCCCGAGAGGAATCGAACCCCTAACCTTCTGATCCGTAGTCAGACGCTCTATCCAATTGAGCTACGAACGCAGTTTTATAAAAAAAGGGTAGTTTTACTACCCGTTTAATTTCAAATGGCGGTGAAGGAGAGATTTGAACTCTCGGTACCGTTTATAGGTACTCTCCCTTAGCAGGGGAGTGCATTAGGCCACTCTGCCACTTCACCGTTTATGGCGGAAGATCAGAGATTCGAACTCTGAAGCCTTGCGGCGCCGGTTTTCAAGACCGGTTCCTTACCAATTAGGATAACCTTCCAAGCACATAAGATAATATCATATATTTTTATTTTTGTCAAATATTTTTTTTAATTATTATTACTTTTTAAACTCATCTCTTTAGATTTTTTGATAGTTTCAGTTACAGCCTTAATAACAGCTCCTCTAAATCCTGCCTCTTCTAAATATCTTACTCCTACTATTGTAGTTCCTCCAGGTGAACAAACATTATCTTTTAATTCTCCTGGATGTTTTCCACTTTCTAAGAATAACTTTCCACATCCTACTAAAGTTTGCCCTACTAATTTATAAGCATCACTTCTTGGTAATCCCTCATATACAGCTGCATCAGCAAGAGCCTCTATAAACATAAACATAAAAGCAGGAGATGAACCAGAAGCTCCAATTACAGCATCAAATAACTCCTCTTTTGTTTCAATAGCTACTCCAATTTTTTCAAAAAGCTCTTTAAAAAACTTTTTCTCTTCTTCTTCTATATTTTCATTAAAAGCATATGCTATACATCCCTCTTGAACCATAAGTGGAAGATTTGGCATAGTTCTTACTATCTTACTATTTCTATTATCTATTTCATCTAAAATATTTTCCATAGTTATTCCAGGTGCCATAGCTACAATTATCTTACTACTATTAACATTATCTTTTATCTTATCTATTACATCAAAATATACATTAGGTTTTATTGCTAAAAATATAATATTACACTCATCAACTACTGCTACTTCATTCTCTAAAATATTAATATTATATTTTTCTGATATTTCTTTACCTTTTATTTTATCATATACATATATATTATTTAATTCTACCATTTCTGAGTTTATAATACCTTTTAAAAAGGCTTCTCCCATATTTCCACAACCTATAAATCCTAACTTCATAACATTCTCCTTATTTATCAAGATAGATATTAAATCTATCTGTAATCTCTTTTAATTTATCTAATTTTTCAACTGTATTTTCTTTATCTACCATTCCTAATTTTACTAATAATGCATTTATTATTACAGTTCCTGGAACAAATGTATAAGCTTTCTCTCCATTTTTAGTAGTTAAAACTAAATCTGAAATATTTCCTAAAGTTGAATCTTTTTTATCTGTAATAGTTATTACTTTATTTCCATGCTCTTTAAAGAATTCTGTAACTTGATAAGTAAAATTAGTATAAGGGTGGAATGATATTGTAAGTAGTAAGTCATCTGGTTGAGTATATAGAAGTTTATCTGTAAAGTCTGATGCTCCAGATATCATCAGTTCAACACCTTCTCTAAACTCTTTTAGCATAAAGTATAGATAGTAAGCTAAGGCATAGGATCCTCTTGCTCCTAGAATATATAATTTTCTACTACTATTTATCCAATCGACTGCTTGGTCTAAACTTTTTTCAATTTCAAAGACATCCATCTCTTGTAATAACTCTATATTAGTATTAATCATTTCTTGTAATACAGAGCTGCTGTCATCTCTTTCAGTAATACTATTTTTTAACCCTTTCATATATGAAGTTTGTTGTTCTACTTCTTTTTGGAAGATTTTTTGAAAATCTGGATAACCTTTAAATCCTAAATTTTTAGAAAATCTTGTTATTGTAGCTGGACTTGTTTCTGTCTCCTTAGCTAACTCATTTATTGAAATAAAAGATATTATACTTTGGTTATACTTTATGTATTCAGCTATTTTTTTGAAGCTTTTACTAAAAGAATTATAGTTATCATCTAAATACCTCAATATTTTCTTCTTCATAAATTTCCCTCTTTCTTATTAAAATTATAATTATATATAATTTATTATATTCCATTATAAAGAGAAATGCAAAATAATTTTTACTTTTTTGATAATTATATTACCATTTTATTTTCAATAGGTAGCTCCTCTACTATGCTATTATTAAAAATATTTTCAAGATATCTAAAGGTATTATCTAAATTACTTGTTCTTATAGTCACATCGTTTCCTTTATATGAAAATTTTATGTTAAATATTTTATTTCTACCAGTTACTTCACAAATTAATTTCGCTCTTTCAAAAGAAGTTTCCCATTTTTTATTTTTTATTAATATTTTCATATGAACCCTCCAAATTTATATTTAGAAATAGATAACTATATTTATAGATATATATTATAACTTTTTTAAAAGAATGTCAATATTTTTTTAATAATCCTTTATTTTATAAAGTTTTTATTGCTATTTTCCAAAAAATATATTATAATTATTTATATATATAAATAGGAGGTAATGTTATGGATTTTAAAACTTATTTAAAAGTTAGAAGAGAAGCTCTTGGAATTAGCCAAAATAAATTTGCAAAAATGGCTGGTATTACTCAATCATATTATAATGGAATTGAAAGAGGAGAGGTTAAAAATCCACCAAGTGAAGAGATTTTAGATAAGTTTGTTAGTCTATTACTTCTTACTCCTTCTGAGGGTGAAAAATTAAAATATCTTGCAGCTATTGAAAGAACTCCTGCAATTATTTTAAATGAAATAAAAAGATTATCTGATGAAAAAGAACTTTCTAAAAGACAAGTGATAAAAGATATTTCCAATAATAATACTCTTGTTCCTCTATTTTCTAGAATTAGTGCTGGTATAGGTGTTATTACTGATGAAGAACCTATTGATTATATCTCTCTTCCAGGAATAAAAAATACTGAAAATGTCTTTGCTATAAATGTAAAAGGGGATTCTATGGAACCTACTATAAAAAATCAATCTATTATCATTTGTAGACAGGGTTCTGAATTAAGAGATGGAGAGGTTGGAGCTTTCTTAGTAAATGGAGAATCTTTTGTTAAAAGAATAAAAGTTACTAAAAACTTCTTTGCTCTTTTAAGTGATAATCCTAACTATCAACCAATATATGTTTACCCACAAGATGAGTTTAAGGTAATAGGAAAAGTTTTAAAAGTTATCAATGATGTTAGATAAATATTAGAATTTAAGAGATTAGAATAACTCAAGAATGACTTTTGTTCAAAAAATAAAAAAAGGAAAAAATTTACTGTAATGACTATTGTATAATCGCTAGCGATTGGAAGTAAATTTTTTCCTTTTGTATTATTAATAACTATTCAGCTAATAAATTAATTTTAGAAAACTCAAAGAATTGTGTAGTTTATGAAGAGAAGTTAGATTAACTCAGCGAAATTGAACGCTAAAAAATGCAATAAGTTGAAGACTCACCCCTTGCATTTTTAGTGAGGTAAGCTCATAGTTAATCAACTTCTTGGAATATGGAACACTTCTTAGTTTTCTTTTGAAGTCATAAATAACTAAGCTAGTTACCTATTTATCTCTATTTCCTATATAATCAGCTAAATCTAAAAGAGTTTTACTTCTCTCTTCTCCAAATCTAGCTCTTATAATACTCTTAGCTTCTTCTATTGTTTCAGATAATAATTTCTTACTTTCTGCCATTCCTATAATAGATGGATAAGTAGATTTATCATGCTCTAAGTCACTTCCTACTGGTTTACCAATAGTTTCAAAATCTCCCTCAATATCTAATATATCATCTTTTATTTGAAAAGCAAGTCCAATTAATTCAGAATATTTTATAAGTACTTCTCTATCCTCAATAGAAGCATCAGCTATTACGCAAGCTACTTCCACAGGTAATTTTATAAGCTTTCCTGTCTTATGTGCATGCATATATCTCAAAGTTTCTAAATCTATTTTTTTACCTTCACTAGCAATATCTACCATCTGTCCACCAATCATTCCATTGATACCAGCATAACTAGATGTAAGTTTTACTATTTCAACTATCTTCTCAGCTGAAAGATGAGAGTTTTTCTCAGTAAGTACATAGAAAGCATGTGTTAAAAGAGCATCTCCTATAAGTATCCCCTCTGCCTCTCCAAACTTTTTATGAGTAGTAAGTTTTCCTCTTCTATAATCATCATTATCTAAAGCTGGTAAGTCATCGTGTACTAAAGAGTAAGAGTGTATCATCTCAATAGCTGAAGCTGTAGCTAGCCCTTTTTCTCTTTCACACCCTAAAATATCCAAAGTCATAAATAGAAGTATAGGTCTTAATCTTTTTCCACCATTTAATACAGCATATTTCATTCCTTCTGCTATAACCTCTGGATAAGTTAGCTCTCCTAGATACTTATCAATTCCATCTTCTACTAATTTTTTTCCCATTCCAAGATACTCTTTAAATAACATCTTATACCTCCTCAAGTAGTATTTCATCATCTTTCTCTACTACTTTTAAAACTTTTCCTTCTGCTTTATTTAATAAGTCAGAAGATTTTTTTAATAATTTCATAGCTGTTTCATACTCTTTTATAGAATCAGCAAGGGATAAATCTCCACTTTCTAATCTCTCTATTATCTCATCTATCTCTGCAAGATTTTCTTCAAACTTCATATTTTCTCCTATCTAGTATAGAAAGTTATACATTTTTTTCCATATTTTCTTTCATCAGCTTTTTTGTACTCTCCTACAGTATCAGCCATCTCTTCAAAAACATGGTGTTCACATATTATTAGTCCATCCTCAGCTAAGATTTTATGTTTTTCAATAGCTTTCATAACCCTTGTACACACCTCATCTTTATATGGTGGGTCCATAAAGATTATATTAAATTTTTCTCCTTTTCTTCCTAAGATTTCAATAGCTCTTAATACATCATTTTTATAAGCTCTACATCTATCTTCATAACCTAAGTTATTTACATTTTCTATTATATATTTTAGAGCTTCAGCATCTTTCTCTATCATCACAGCTCTCTTGGCTCCTCTACTTAAAGCCTCTAAAGATATGCTTCCACTTCCACTAAATAGATCTAAAAATACAGAGTCTGGTACATATGGAGCTATTATAGAAAATAATGACTCCTTCATACTTCCTAATGTAGGTCTTGTATCTGTTCCCTTTCTACTCTTTATTCTCTTATTCTTTGCATCTCCTGCAATTATTCTCATCACATCAACTCCATTAATAGATAAACATTGCATCTCCAAAACTGAAGAAATGATACTTTTCTTTTACAGCAGTTTCATATACACTCAACATAAACTCTCTGCTTGAAAAAGCTGATACTAACATAAGTAAAGTAGATTTTGGTAGGTGAAAATTTGTAATAAGAGCATCTATAACTTTAAACTCATATCCTGGATAGATAAATATATCTGTACTTGCCTTTTGAGCAATTACTTTTCCATTCTCATCTACTGATGATTCCAATGCTCTTGTACTTGTAGTTCCTACTGAGATTATTCTTCTTCCTTCAGCCTTTCCTTTGTTAATTATATCTGCTGCTTCTTGAGGTATCTCAAATATTTCCTCATGCATCTTATGGTCTAGCACATCTTCAGTCTGTACTGGTCTAAATGTTCCTAGTCCTACCTCAAGAAATATATCTACAATCTTTATTCCCTTTTTTTCTATCTTTTCTAAAAGCTCTTTAGTGAAATGTAGTCCAGCCGTTGGTGCTGCTACTGACTCTCCTCTTTGAGCATATACAGTTTGATATCTCTCTTTTTCCTTTAAAGTTTCTACTATATATGGTGGTAATGGCATATTTCCTAGTTTATCTAATACCTCTTCAAAAGCTCCCTCATAGGTAAATTTTAAAACTCTATTTCCATCATCTTTTATCTCTATTAGTTCAGCTACAAGTTCACTATTTTGTCCCACATATAATTTTTGCCCAAGTTTTAATTTTTTAGCTGGTTTAAGTAGACACTCCCAAGTATCTAGATTTATTCTTTTTATAAGTAAAATCTCCAACACTCCACCAGTCTCTTTATGTCCAAAAAGTCTAGCTGGAATTACCTTAGTAGAGTTTCTTACTAAGATATCTCCCTCTTGTAGATAATCTATTATATCATAAAAATGCTTGTGCTCTATCTTTTTATTAGTTTTATCTACCAACATAAGTCTAGCATGGTCTCTAGGCTCTCTTGGCTCCTGCCCTATTAACTCTTCTGGTAGATGGTAATCGTAATCATGTAGTTTTGTAGACATTAATTTTCCTCTCTTCTCTTTCCAATTACTACTCTATCTATTCCACCATAATCTTTTACTATTGATAGTACATCAAATCCATTTTCTCTCATAAAATCAGCTACTTTTTCAGCCTGATTATATCCCACTTCAAAAGCTAAATATCCATCTTTTGTCAAAAACTCCTTAGCCTCTTTGGATATTTTTTCATAGAAATAGTACCCATCTCCATTGTCAGTCAAAGCATTTTTAGGCTCATACTTCAATACCTCTGGCATGAGTTCCACATACTCCTCTGTTGGAATATATGGTGGATTTGAAACTATCAGATTAAATTTCACATTTTTGTATTTCTCATCTCTTAAGATAGAAAAAACATCTGACTTAAGAAATTTTACATTAGTAGCCTCATTCATATCTCTATTTTGTATAGCTACCTCTAAAGCTCCTTCACTTATATCTAGTCCTAACACATGAGCATTAGGTAACTCTTTCCCGAGTGATATAGCAATAGCTCCACTTCCTGTCCCTATATCCATTATCTTAGGGTTAGGTAGCTCATTTACAAGATATTTGCATTGCTCTACCAATATCTCTGTATCAGCTCTAGGAATAAGAACTCTTTCATCTACTTTAAATGTATATCCATAAAATTCCCACTCTCCAAGTAGATATTGTAAAGGTTTTCTCTCTTTTCCTCTAGCTACTAACATCTCTCTTATTCTATTTTTATCTTCCTCTTCTATCTTTTTATTTAGATTCAAAGTAAGTGTCACTCTACTTACCTTTAGGATATGTGCAAAGATATATTCAGCATCAAGTCTTGCATTAGATACTTGATGTTTCTCTAAATATTCAATGGATTTTTTGAGTAAATCATAATTTTCCTCTTTATAGTTTTTAGTATCTAACTCTAAATCTCCCTTTTTCTCTATAAGTTCATCAAAACCTATTCTACCTCTTGCCATCTCCCTTAGGTATTTTTTTATTGTATCTTTTTGTTCTGTTGTAAGCTCCATATCAAAATATGCATAGAGAGTTATTCTATCTAATTTTAAAACTGCTGCTATAAGTTTTTCACTTTCAAGACGGGGTTTTGAAAAAGAGTATTTTTGCAAATACTCTTTTGAAAAATTTAATATTTCTAACAGATTCATATTACTCTTCTGATGCACTAGCTAACATCTCAGCTTGGTTGAATGTGATAAGAGCATCTATCATCTCATCTATATCTCCATCTAAGAATGCATCTAGTTGATATACAGTAAATTTAATTCTGTGGTCTGTAATTCTTCCTTGTGGGAAGTTGTATGTTCTGATCTTTTCAGATCTATCCCCTGTTCCTACTTGAAGTTTTCTTTCACTCTCTACTTGACTTCTTTGTTTTTCGCACTCCATCTCATATAGCTTTGATACTAAGTGCTTCATAGCTTTCTCTCTATTTTTTAACTGAGATCTCTCATCTTGACATTGTACTACTATTCCTGTTGGTAAGTGAGTAATTCTAACAGCTGAGTCAGTCATATTTACGTGCTGTCCTCCAGCTCCTCCAGATCTATATGTATCAATCTTAAGATCTTTAGGATCAATTTTTACCTCTTTTACGTCCTCTACCTCTGGTAATACAGCTACTGTAGCTGTTGATGTATGTACTCTTCCTGCTGATTCTGTTTCAGGTACTCTTTGTACTCTGTGTACTCCAGATTCAAATTTTAATCTTGAATAAGCTCCAAGCCCATTGATACTGAATACTGCCTCTTTTATTCCTCCAATACCAATCTCCTGTTTTTCGATTATCTCTACTTTCCACTTTCTTCTCTCTGCATATCTATTATACATTCTGAATAAGTCTCCAGCAAATAGAGCAGCCTCATCTCCACCTGCTCCTCCCCTGATCTCTACGATAACGTTTTTGTCATCATTTTCATCTTTTGGAAGTAAAAGAATTTTTAACTCTTTTTCATACTCAGGTAATTTTTCCTCAAGCTCTTTTTGCTCTTCGTTCATCATCTCTCTCATATCATGATCTTTTTCATTTCTGATATTCTCTTTTATAAATTGTAAATCCTCACTAAGAGTTTTATACTCTTTATATTTTTCTACAAGTGGTGTTATATCAGCTAATGCTTTATTACATTCCATCATTTTCTTTGGATCAGATAAAATCTCTGGGGATCCTAACATCTCATTAAGCTCATCAAATCTTCTTACAACTTCTTCTAACTTAGCGAACACTTTCTTCTCATCTCCTTTTCTACACTATAACTTAATAATTATATCATATTTATCTAAAAAAATCAATGTAAGGTAATATTCCTTGTCATTTTTAAAAGGTATTTTTTATAAAATTTAAACAAAATAGGGATATTGTAAAATTTTAAGTTACAATATCCCATTAAAATAAAATTACTTAACTAATTTAAAATCATCTATAAATTCATTAATATATTGAATTACATCCTTTAAGATTCTTTCTCCTAATTCTTTAGTAGAGCTTTTAGGATCATATGGTCCTATCCATCCATTTGAAACAACATCTTTAAAACTTCTTACAATTTTTACATTTCCATTTTTATAATTTAGAAGTGAAATATATTTGTTTGTTATCTTATCTGATAAATCATTTATTTGTAGTGGTTCACAATAAGCTAGATTTACAGATTTCTCATCTACTGCCATAGCTACACTTGTTTCTTGAATATCTCCATGTCCACCATCATAATCTGGATTTAATAATTTTGCTAAATTCCACCAATCAATAGTAGCAATAAGTCCACCTTTTTCATAAGTATCCAATCCCACTTGATCAAGGGCAGCAATATTTCCACCATGTCCATTTACAAAAATAAATTTCTTTATTCCATGTTTTAATAAGGAATCTACTATTGAATTCATAACTCTTATCAAATTTTCTGTTCCTATATTAATAGTTCCTGGAAAATCTTTAATAGACTGGCAATTTCCATATGGTATAGGAGGTAATGCTAAGATATCCTCTCTCATACTTAACTCATTAACAATATAATCTGGAATTATATAATCAGTCCCTAATGGTGCTTGTGCTCCATGATACTCAACACTCCCTATTGCTATCATAGCAATTGGTTCTTTTTTAATAAGTTCCATTGCATCTTTTGCTGGTACATTACTTATTTTCATTTTCCCCTCCTATTTATTCTCAGAAAAATTTACATTATATAACTCATAAAAACCTGTTGGATTTATTGTAAAGTTTTCAATATCTTTTTGTGTTGCCACATTTTGACTTTGATTTACTAAAGTTATAATAGGTAAATCCTCTTGAACTATCTCTTGAACCTTTTTGTATGCTTCCATTCTTTCAGCTTGATTTGTTGATGTTCTAGCAAAATCTAAAAGTTTATCTACTTCTGGATTAGAATAAAATGATCTATTACCAGGTCTACCATGAGCAGATGTATGGAAAAGTGGATATAATCCATAATCAGCATCTCCTGTAACTGTTACCCATCCTAATAAAAACATCTCATGTTCTCCTCTAGCTGTTCTATCTATATATGCTCCCCATTCTAATGTTTCTATTGTTAAATCTATTCCTATAGCTCTAAATTGATCTTGTAAAATTGTAGCTATATCTTTTCTAATATTATTATCATTAACCCAAATAGTTGTTTTAAATCCATTAGGATATCCTGCTTCTTTCATTAATTCTTTAGCTTTTTCAATATTATATTCATAATTTTTAGCTTTTTCATTATATCCTGGAACTAATGGTCCTATTGGTGCATTTGCTTTACTAGCTGTCTTTTTATATACAACATCTATTAAATCTTGAGTATTAATAGCATAAGCCATAGCTTGTCTCACTTTAGGATTTGTAAATGGTTCTTTTAATGTATTTATTCCTATATAAGCATTACCTAAAGATTGCTGCATCAAGAAGTTAAATTCTCCATTCTCTTTTATCCTATCTATATCAATAGGATCTATTTCATAAACTATATCAACCTCTTTTGTCTCTAAGGCAATAGATCTATTTGTTCCTTCTGGTATTACTCTAAATATTACATTCTCAACTGGTGTTTTTCCCATAAAATAATCTGGATTAGCCTTTAAAGTAACTCTATCTCCTGATTGCCAATTTTCAAAAACATATGGTCCTGTTCCTATTGGATGTTGACCATATGAATCACCTTTTTCAAGTACAGCTTTTTTATTTAAAATAGCTGCTCCTGGATGAGATAAATGACTAAGTAATGGCCCAAATCCACTTTTTGTTATTACTTTTACTGTATATTCATCTATTACTTCAATTTTTTCTATTTCTGTTACTAAAAATGCTACTGTTGGTTGTTCTTTCATTCTTTCAATTGAAAATTTTACATCTTCAGCTGTTAATTTTTCTCCATTATGAAACTTAACATCTTTTCTTAAATGAAAAATTGTAGTTTTCTCATCTATATTTTCCCAGCTCTCTGCAAGACCAGGAATAATATTTAAATTATCATCTTTTTCTACTAATTCATCATACACTTGTTGATACACTCTTACACTTGGGGTATCAATAGCTTTTTGAGGATCCAGACTTCTTGCATCCGCACCTTGAGCTACTATTAAAGTATCTTTTTTCTCTATTTTTTTCTCTTCTTGTCCACAGGATAAAAATAACATCGGTAACACTAATGATGATACTAACAATTTTTTGTTCATAATCTCTTCCTCCAATATGCAATAAATAATTTTCATAATTATATCACATTTTGAAATATATGTAAATTTTATTTTATTTTTATTTAAAAATGAAAATAATTTCACTTTTTAAAATTTATCTTTATACTTTCTAGCCTTATATTGTAAATACCTTGGAGATATTCTTCTTAAAAAATTGATAAGAGAAGTTTTATCAATGGCTGTTCTTCTAATATCAAATAAATCCTTAGTAAATATTCCACTTCCAGTGTCAGTAGATACAGCAAAAGAGTATCCACACTCTTTGACCATCTCTACTACCTCTTTTCTTTTATGTCCATATGGATAAGCAAAAACTTTTAATTTTTTTCCAAGTCTTTTCTCTGTAATCTCCTTATCCTTTACTATCTCCTCTCTAGCTCTCTCATCATCTACATCAAAAAAACTCACATGAGTAAGAGTATGTCCCCCAAACTCTATGTGACCACTATTTTGTAACTCCATAACCTCTTCATCACTCATAAGGTCAAATCTCTTTTCATTGTCACTCTCTACTGTCCATCTATTATAATCTAGTCCTGATACTAAAAATATAACTGCTTTCATATTATATTTCTTCAACATAGGATATAGAATAGTATAGTTATCTTTATATCCATCATCTACAGTAAGTATGATATATTTTTTGTAAAATCTATTTTGTAATCCTATCTTTTCTAAATCTTCAAAGGTAATAGTCTCATAGTTTAACCATTTTAAAATTTTAAGATGAAGTTCAAATTGTTTTTTAGTAACAAAAAGCTTTATCTTTCCACCCTCACTTTTTTCATTTACAAACTGATGATACATAAGCACAGGTATCTCATATTTTTTTATCTTAGCATAATGATTTTCAAACTCTAATATACTCTCTAGCTTTCCATATAGATATGGTAACTTGAAAATCTTTTGTAAAACATCTAAGACAGAATTTTCTTTTTCACTATAAATTATACTTCCTCTATTAAAAAGTGTAGTAAATATAGCTGAAAAAATAGAGGTATAGATTACCTCATTTCTTCCACTATTTAGATTTTCTAACTCTTGATTTCTATCTCCAATTACATATATTCTCATAATTTATCTATAAACTCCTCTATCTTTGCTACTGCGTTCTCTTTGCTAAAATCATGTGCTCTTTTATAGGCTAACTCCTCATACTCTCTTCTCTTATCTATATTTTTCAAGTAATAAGCTATCTCTTTTTTTAACTCCTCTTTACTATTCTCCACTAGTTTCCCATATTTAGAATCCTCTCCTAATATCTCTCGAGTTCCATCTGTCTTAGTAGCTATTACCATTGTTTTCAATGTCATTGCTTCTAAAGTAGTAAGAGAAAATCCCTCCTCTTTAGAGGTTACTATATAAAGTTCTGCTCTTTTTATATAGTTATATGGATTGAGTCTTGCTCCCAATAGAAAAATCTCTTTCTCCATTCCTAGATTTTTTATCTTATTTTCTAAGTTTTCTCTCTCTTTTCCCTCTCCTATCAATACAAGCTTTTCAGGTATATTTTGCTCTTTTTTAAGTTCAGAAAATACATCTATCAATAAACTTTGGTTCTTATTCTCTGTCAAAGACCCTACACTTAATATATATCTAAAATCTTCAGCTATCTCTACTTCACTTTTTTCAACTATATTTTCCAATCCCATAAAATTATAGAGTTTCTCTATCTTAGGATGAGTTGTATTTTTCTCAAAACCTCTTTTCATCCTCTCATTTATAGTTACTATATAATCATACCTCTCTTGATTCTCTCTCTTCTGTTTGCTCTTTGGTGGCTCTCCATTTCCAGCGTGACTCCATCCTACCAATATTTTTCCTTCCAGATTCAATTTGTGTAGATTTCTAAGTAACCCCATATTATAATCTATAATTATATCTGAAAAATCTAAATATTTTTTTATCTCTCTCATTGCTCTTCTCTTTTTCTCTCTTAAAAGAAATGAATACCAAACTCTTTTCAGGGGATTTTTACTATGTCTACTTTTTTCTAAGCTTCTACTGAAATTTTGAGATGTCAAAAAAGAGTACCTTATCCATTCAGGTATCTCTTCTATATAACTTTTCTCATCTCCTATATTCTGCTCTACTAATAGTAATATCTCATATTTTTCTGGACTAAGTGCTTTTAAAAATTCGACTAACATTTTTTCTTGTCCACCAATAGAGATACTACCATTATGTACCAGTAGCCTCTTTTTCATATAAAACTTTCTCCTTAGATATTTTAATTTTTAAATATACCTCAAATAAACTAAATTTTTTTCTCAAAATAATTATAATATTCAATTTTACTTTTTTCTAATTCTAGATTATTTATAAAATTCTTAAGAAATATCTTTCTATTTTTAGGCTTTCCATTATTAACATTTATTTTAATAGTTGACTTCCTAGCTTTATTTATAAATTCTCCTTTAAATTTAGGGCTTTCATATTTTTGATAATTTATTTTTATTCCCCTTGTCTCTTGAGAAGAAGGGGAGCTTTGAAATACTATCATTCCCTCATGTATATTTTTAGGAAATTCTAATTGATAATCTTCTATCTTATCACTTAATCTACTCTTCAAATAAATTAATTTTAAAATTTCCATATTTAAATTTTTCATAAAAATATGTTTCTTTAATATTCCTTCTATATGTTCAGATTTTAACTCAATATAAAATATATATAAATTTTCGTTATTATTTTTTTCTTGTACAAAAAGTATTGCATCACTAGAATTATAAAGTGTTCTTGTATAAATAGGTGATAGTTTCATTGATTCATTTAGATTATTTTCATCTAAGGTAAAAGCCAATAGTTTATATTCAGTATCTTTATATAAAATTGGAAGTTCTTTTAATTCTGCTTCAATAGCAGTCTCAGTTATATTAATTACTGTATAACTATCTATTTTTTTCTCACTTTCTTTTATTTTTATCTTTTCTGACAACCAACTATCTAAATACTCTAATAATTCCATAATTATCAATCCTCAATTGATGAATAAATATCATCACTTAGATTATTTAAATTATCTACTGTTTCATTAAAGCTTTCTACTTCTAATCCAAATTCTCCCTTATTCATCTCTTTTATTTCGTTATTCTTTACTAAATATGATGAAATATCTTTTATTTTTATAATACTATCTTCTGCTATTCCATTACCATTCATAATTCTTTCTTTATCAGTAACAGAAACCTTATTTAGCATAATTAGATTATTCAATTCATTAATTATATATGGACTATGAGTAGTCATTACAATATTTATACCATAATTTATCATTCTTGCAAAAATTCTAGCTATTTTTCTTTGGTTTTCTGGATGTAAATTCAACTCAGGTTCATCAATTAAAAAATAATCTCCTTTAACAGCAAAGTATTTTAAATAATTTATTATTCCAACTACTGTTTTTACCAATGACGAACTAGTATATAGCTCCAATTCTTTCCCATTTTCTGTTACATATACAATTTTTTTATTATCCTTAACTTTATATTCCCCACAAAGAAAATTCTTTTCTATATCTTCAGCTAATTGAATAAATTTATTATTCTTTCTTGTTTGTCTTTCCATTACTCTTGGCATTTGACTTAAAAAATTTATATAGTCATTAATTGGTTTTGGATATCTAGAAACCATATCTTTTAAAATTTCTTCATCTCTATTTTCTCTAACAAAGGAATCTAAAATATTACTTCTTCTTATTAATAACTCATTATAAAAAATTGCAAGTCCACTTCTTTCTGCTGGAAATGGATACACTCTTTTCAAATTAAAAATTATTGCTATTATATAATTTGTAATAACTCTATTGATTCTTTCTATTTCATTCGGTTGATTTCTAGAGATATTAAAATCTAAATCAAAAGTTTCTCCAATCTCGTTCTTAAACTCTTCGTCTAATCTTATTTTAATATTGATTCCTTCTTTTTCAATTATTCCATAATGATCCCCAATAAAAAAGAATCTATTTGGATGAATTTTTTTATTTAAATTTATTGAATCATAATCAATTTTTATTTTAAAATTTTTAAAGAAATCTTTTGATACTGAAAAAATTACTGGTAACCTCTCAGTTATTTTCTCTTCTATATTTAATAATAATTCTTTTAAATAATTTTCCTTAAATAGCACCTCTTCTAAATTTATCTCAATCTCTCTTTTGTCTTTTGGTAATTCTTTTATAAACTCTTTATTATTCTTAAAATTCAGATTATTAATCGTAGTAAGAATAGTATATATTAAATAATTTATATAAGTTTTTCCTGTGTTATTTTTTCCACAGAAAATATTTAATCTATTTAGTTCTATTCTACCTTTTTTTATAGGTCCTAGATTTTCAAACATTACTTTCATACTATCCCTCTCTCTTTTTATTTGCTATTTCAACTTTAGAAAAATTTCTATACTCTAAAGTTACATTCTCAAAATTTTTTATTCTATATTTCTTAGTATTCTTTCAAATATACTATCTAATAAATTAAATCTATTTTGGTATAAAGATCTTTTTTTAGATGGAATCTCTTCTATATTTTTTCTCTCTAATTTTTTAGGAAGTAACCACATACCATCTTTTTCCTCTCCATCTAAACTTGCCCAAAACTCATCATAATTAGCATGGACTTTTCCCTCTTTTCTCTTTCTATAATGGTCAGAAAAATATATGTGTTTCTCTCTACTTACTCCTAATACTCTATACTCTGGAAAAAGTAGATAAAGAATCTCTAATACCAATCTTTTAGGAAAAACTCCATACATATTTTTAGTAGCCTCTTTTATAAGATTAGTGTCTTCTCCCTTTTCTAATCCTTGTAGTCCCCCTATAATTATACTATCCTCTAAAAATCCAAAGGTAAGTTTAGCTAATGGTTTATCCTCAAAATTGTAACAAACTAATGTAAACTCTCCCTCTTTTTCATAAGCTGGATACAAATTTAAAGAAAGCTTGTACTCACTATCATTTTTCCCTTGAAAAGTACAAAGCTCTAATTTTCCATCTCTATATAGTTTATCTAATAATCTTTCTGGAAATCTTTTATCTAAAATTTTATAAGATGTAGTTATGGCTTTTACTTTATCTCTATTTATTAATGAATTAGTCAGATATGGTCTATGTAATTTACTACATAGACTAGGATATCTATATACCTCATCTCTTAAATATTTATGTGAAAGGATGAAATCAGCTATCTCTTTTGAATAACTATACATTAAGATATTTCTTCCAATATATTTTATACCTTTTTTAAAATTATTAATTTCTCCCTTTCCTTTACCGTTTTTCATAACTGAATAATATAATTTTACTCCTTGTAACATGTGCTCTCTCCTAGTAATTATTTACTAAATTCTCCCACATATATTATACCTGTAATTAATGACAATTTTTGTCATTTTAGGTGTAAATTATATTACTTTTTTATTACTAAATACCTCTATTTTTAATCCTAAATCTCTTGACTTACTTCTACCAAATATTTACCATAATCAGTTTTTAATAGTGGCTCTGCTAATTTAAGTAAATCCTCTCTACTTATCCACCCATTTCTATATGCTATCTCCTCTATACATGCCACATAGTTTCCCTGTCTTTCCTGTATAGTTTCTATAAAGTTAGAGGCTTGTAAGAGATTTTTATGTGTTCCTGTGTCTAACCAAGCAAATCCCCTTCCTAGTAGATTTACTTTTAGAGTTTTTTCCTCTAAGTATAATCTATTTAAATCTGTTATCTCTAGCTCTCTCCTTTTACTTGGCTTAATACTTTTAGCTTTCTCTATTACTGTGTTGTCATAAAAATATAGTCCAGGTACTGCATACTTAGATTTTGGATTTTCAGGTTTTTCCTCTATTGAGATTACATTTCTATTTTTATCAAATTCCACTACCCCATATGCCCTTGGGTCTTTTACTAGATATCCAAAAATCTCTGCTCCTTTTTCTAATCTAGCTGCATTTTTTAAAATTGGAGAGAAGGCTTGTCCAAAGAAAATATTATCTCCCAAAACTAAAGCTACATTATCATTACCAATAAAGTCCTCTCCTATTATAAAGGCTTCTGCTAAACCGTTTGGTTTTTCCTGTACCATATACACTATTTTCATTCCAAGTTCACTACCATCTTGAAGTAACTCTTCAAAACATCTTAAATCTCTGGGAGTAGAGATTATCAGTACCTCTCTTATTCCTGCTAACATAAGTACAGAAAGAGGATAATATATCATTGGTTTATCATATATAGGAAGTATCTGCTTTGATATACTCTTTGTCATTGGATATAATCTTGTCCCTGCTCCACCAGCTAATATTATTCCTTTCATCTCTATGCTCCTTTTCTATATAATAATTTTTTCTTGTTTTTTTCATTATTTTAGTTATTTTTACTGTTTTATATTAAAAAAGTGAAAAAATATAAAATTACATACGTTTTGAATATGCTAAAATACTAACTTTCGACCCTCTACCTTTAAAAGGTATTTTACAAAGCCATAAGCATATATTTTTCAAATGCATATTTATACCTTTTTTCTTTTAGAGAGAGGTTAAATTTGATTTTATGGGGTCATTATTCTTAAGTAAAATTATCAACTATAATATTTACTTTTATTTTTTCATTATATAATTTAAATTAACTTATTTATTTTCTACTATTCTATAATATTTATTTCATATATTTTTATAGCTGGGTGTTCATCTTTAATCATCTTAAATATAAGTTCATCAATTAAATATTCTTCAACATCACCATAAATTTTTTTCTCACTATTTTTTTGTTTACCAATATAAAACTTATATGGCAATGAATTCAAATTATTCTCTTGTATCAAACTTACTTTTTTTAAATACACATTTTCATTAAAAAATCTTATCTTTTTTTCTCCAACTCTAACTACTATCTCATTATTTTTATTTGATTCTATTACCTTTTTCCTATCCTTTATATCTACTTTGGGGAATATTTCATACTCTAAAGCTAATTTATTTTCCTCAATCTTATCATAACTTAGAGGTTCTACTTTTTTAGTATCTAATATTAAAGTATTTTTATCTTTATCGTATTCTCCATTAACTATAAAAACTTTATCAGAGGTTTTATATAAAACAACTTTTAATTTATTATCTACTCTTATTATCTCGTAATCTCTTTTATATTTATATAAATTTATTATATCTTTTACATTGTAAAGTATTAACAAACTAATCTCAATAATAAGTATTAATTTACATATTTGTAACTTTCTTTTATGCTTTGAACTATTAATTCCATAACCTATAAAAGCTAAAGAATTAGCTATAGTTATTATTAAAATAAAATATAAATAAAAATTTTCAGAAAATCCTAAAACTACTTCTTGCAAAAAATTTGGAGTAAAAAATGTTAAAAAAATTAATACAGTTCCACAAGTTAAAACTCCAAAAACCATTCCTATATACATTAAAAATAATATTGATATAATGTACTCAGCTTTTTTAGTTTTATCTAGTTCTTTTTTTATTTTTTCAACTATAAGCAGTAATATAAATATAACTAGTACCATTATTAAATTTTGGGAGATTTCTGTAGTATCAAAATTTACTAAATCTGATGAAACTCCATAATATCTTTTAAAATTAATTTTTCTATAGCTAAAACTTATATAATTTAATAAAGATGTTCCTAATGATATTATAGGTAATAACATCCCTAATATCATCAATATTTTTGTTATTTCTTTCTCTTTTTCAAAAAAAATTCTTAAATATTTTTTTATTTTTTCCATATTTATACTCCTTATTTGTCAATTTTTTTATCAAGATAAACTCAATGTTTACAGCACTTAA